>JACZCU010077201.1_pt1 | contig 10582 bp, 11 predicted proteins | sample 8641851 | NCBI WGS metagenome assembly JACZCU01 (sample SAMN15324605, study PRJNA640507) | soil metagenome | isolation source: monocropping sugarcane control | place: China: Luxin town, Laibin City, Guangxi Province | collected 2019-07-25 | depth 10cm m | reverse complement strand
GTAAATCCTCCTTCGGGATGTATCTTTACAACCTGGACACACAGCATCAATGTGTATTTCTCGAATCCAGAGATGGTATCATTGGATTCTTCTCCAACGAGAGAGTTGCTCGGTTACACTTTCTTATAAAAGTCGCGTACCCATCGATATTTTTTGAGCTTTTGAAGTTGCTCGGGCAACAGTGTACGCCCATCGCTTATAGCGATGTTGCGTTCAACATTACGCAAGGAGCGCATACCTGGAATCACCGTTGAGACAATCGGATTGCTCAAGATGTAGCGTAACGCAGTCTCAGGGAGAGCATCGAGCGAAATCTCCAGGTCGGCAGCAATGCTCTGGACACGGGTGTAGACTTCTTGCTTGCGATCATCTCGGAAGTAGCGACTTCGGAAGTCGTTCTCGTCAAATGTACTTTCTGGCGTTATCCTTCCTGTCAGCCCACCTTCATCGAGTGGAGCGCGCACAATCACTCCAATATTGTGTTGGTGGCACGCAGGGAAAAGCTCGTCTGCGGGGCTTTGGTCAAAGATATTGTAGATCACCTCTACTGTATCTACAACGCCTGTCTCGATGAGATGCAGCGCATTCCATGGCTGATGATTGTTGATCGAGATACCAAAATAGCGGATTTTTCCCTGTTCTTTGAGGCGTTGCACCGTTTCTAGCCAGTCACCTTGTCCGACCCACTCATCATTCCACACATGGAATTGTTGAATATCGATGGTGTCGATGCCTAGATTGCGCAGGCTCTGCTCGGTGCATTCCCTAATGTGGCTGCCGGGAAATGCCTCATGTGCAGGAACACCGGCTGGTGCGGGCAACAATCTATTCTTTGGTGGCAATATGAATCCGCTCGTTTCTGCTGCGCACGACCTCGCCGATCAGTTGCTCGCTATGCCCGTCCCCGTAGGCCAGGGCAGTATCGATAAAGTTCAGGCCCAGATCGATAGCCCTGTGCAGGGCTGCCAGTGACTCCTTATCCTCAGCACCGATCCACCCCGATTTGCCGATTCCCCAGGTACCATAACCAATCTCGGAGACCGAGAGAGCCGTTTTGCCCAATGTTCTATAGCGCATACATATCTCCTTACGGTTTTCGACTTGAGATAGCGTACCTCAATACATCTGCCGGTCATGACGCGCAATGACATGTTCACTGCTCAAGCGCGGCAACCAGTTCACGGCAGAAGTTGGGAACATCCTCAACCACACGTCCCCACACTATATTCCCATCGCGGAAGGCCGACTCGTCTACCCAGATGGCGCCGGCGTTCGTGAGATCGTCCTTGATAGCGCTGGTCCCGGTGGCTTTGTGTCCTCGTACTATCCCTGCCGAGATGGGAACCCAGCCACCGTGACAAATACTGGCGACGATTTTACCCTGTGCATACACCTCACGGACTAGTTGCAGTACCCCCTGGTTGCGGCGCAGCCTGTCGGGGGCCCAACCGCCGGGGATGACCAGCCCGTCGAGTGCATCGGCCTTTGGTGCCTCTTCAATGCTGACATCGGGCATCATCTCCAGCCCGTGGTGACCACGCACCTTCTGAGTCGAGAGGCCAATCACAATGACCTTTGCCCCTTCCTCCCGCAGTCGCATGAGGGGAACCCAGAACTCCAGATCTTCTACCTCTTGAGCGACGAAGTATCCAACCGTTTTTCCTTGTAAACGCATATTACACTCCTTCCTGGTGATGGATGTAGTGAACGATTCTACTAAAGAAGAGTCCTCTTTTTATCGTTTTTGCACGTTTCACCTTTTACACAGCAATACTGTTGTGAATACGTATACATAGCGTTATGAAAATAATAGCATCCTTTTTTGTGCCTGTCAAGGAAGGCAGCATCAAGTGAATAGGGCTTCTCAAACCGTGTGCGCAATAGTTACGTTCGGGTAGAGGCAGAGCCTCTACCCGATTCTAGTTGCAGTTGACGCGCCTTTTGCCTGGCGGGTAGGCAAAAGGCGCATCAACTGCAACAATATCTTTCAGGTCGCCATAATCTGAATACGTAAACAGTTGACATAGAGTGTCTTCTGCGAGATACTAGGAACGAAGCCCTCTGTGTTGGAGGAGCGCAATCAGGCACGAACAACGGTTCTCCTATTTGGGAAAGCACCCAACAAAAGAACCACATCCACATTTTTCTTGTTGCGAACTCAAGCAGCAATATCGAGATGGGTGTTCAGCAAACGAGGTGAAGAAATATCCTATGGTCACAAGTGAGCAAGTGGCTCGACGAGCAGGAGTCTCACAGGCAACGGTTTCTCGTGTCATCAACGGATCAAAGTACATCAGTGCTGAAATGAGAGAGCGCGTGCTTGCTGCGATCAATGAGCTTGGATACGAACCAGACATGATCGCACAAAACCTGGTGCAACGACGTTCCCGGGTAATAGCCCTCAACTTTTTTGCTACTGAGGACGAACTGACATTTGCCAAGTTTGGACGTAACTCCAAGTATTTCTATCTCGATGTGCTCAAGCATATTGAACAGGAAGCGGTATCATCAGGCTATGATTTGCTCATGCCTTTCCGCCCACGTGACAAGTCTCCAGAAGGTTACGTTCGTAGTCTTCAGATGCGGCGCGTTGCTGGAAGCATTATGCTGGCGCCAGGTCCACAAGATCCACGCATTCAGGCTTTGCTGCGGGCAGAGCTTCCCAGCGTATTTATAGGGAGTATGATCCAGGGGCGTACTGCTACCTATGTCAAATCGGATCATATTGACGGTGCTCGCCAGATTACCGAGCATTTACTCGCGCTCGGCCATAGGCGCATTGCTTTTTTGGCAGGGTCAGCAGCTTCCTTGTCTAGTATGGAGCGCCTGTTGGGATGTCACCAGGCTCTTGAACAAGCTGGTATCGCACTAGATGCTCACCTCTTGCGCCACTCAGGGTGGGATATGGAGGATGCTTATAAGGCAGCCAGCCAGTTGCTCGACGAGCGTCATGACGTTACTGCCATTATTGCTGCCAGCGATGTGATGGCAATTGGCGTGCTTCGAGCACTCAATGAACATGGCCTGCACGTTCCAGACGATCTTTCCCTTGCCAGCTTTGATGGCATTGATTTCGGCGAGTATACCATCCCGCCACTTACGACCATGTGGCAGGATCGTGAGACTATAGGGCGAGGTGCAGTACAGCTCTTGATTGCTATGATAGAAGGAACCGGGCAAGAGCCTCCGCCTCCCTTGATTGTACCGACCCGGCTTGTTGCGCGCAAATCGACGAAATTTGCTCCCTCATCTCGTACTATAGAGGGATGAAAGCAACGAGAGAGGATAGCAGATATGCAGCGCGAGGAATCAGCAATGGAGCAGCGGCGAGCATGGTTCATCCATAACCGCTTTGGCCTCTTCATTCAGCGGCCTGCTGTGCTGGTACCGGTCATAGAGTTATTTTTGAAGTGATTCGAGGAATGCAATGGCCGCTGAGTCCCTCTTTTTTGTTCAGCTTATGTGGCCACTCCAAACAGATGAGCCATGAAGTTCTAACGCTTCAGCCAGTGCTTGTCATCCATTGCTCCCTGAGTGTCTTCATGGCTTGACTTACCTCTGCAGCGAGGTTTTGCCAGTTGCATTCGATGGAGATGCGCTGGTCGTAGTCGGCCTGCTGAAGCGCAGAGAAGTAGGGGCGAAAATCTTCTCCATATCGGCCAGGAGCAGCGCGTTCTTGCTTCTCAGCTACATGTACGTGTGAGAGGAGAGCGGCCCAGAGGAGAATATCCTCAGGAGATTCGTTATTGCAGGCCATGTGATAGACATCAGCTAGCAGTCTAGCGCCTGGTTTTCCGATGCTTGCAACGAGTGCTCCTGCTTCAGCAACCGTATTCAGCATATTGGTTTCCTCGTAACGTAAGGGCTCAAGGACTATCTGTACGCCGTGATTCTGTGCCCAATCGCTCCACTGGGAGAGATGTGCTCCGATTTGTTGCACAGCCTCGTCACGATTGTAGCCGGGGGGGCAGGCTCTTGCGCCTCCGCTTCCGAAAACGAAGATGCGGATGCCCACCTGTTCAGCACGTTGTAAGGCTGTTTTTATATATCGCTCCAGGCGCTTTGTGTCTACTGGCCGAGTCGGAGTTGCTACCACTGTGAGATCGGCAGGCAGCAGGCTGTTGGCGGCTTCGATGGGGATTGGTAGGTGACGCGCTTGTTGCCAAACTTCCTCGAAGTCCTCTTGTGGGCGCTCTGGGAGTAAGAAACGCTGCACGTTCTCTTCAAGGTAATCGAAGGGGTACGTTTCCCATGCAGCCACCTCACGATATGGAGCACAGATGCCAAATCTCATACGATACCTCCTTTAGTTTTACGCATACTCCCAACCCATTGCCTGTAGCATTTGCTGCAAAGCCCGGGAGGCGCGGCGAAACAGATCAGGACCACTGAAACCCTGGTACTGGCCAGCGAGGGCAAGATGGGGCTCGAGCGAGAGGAAGCCGTCATAGCCGTCGGCCCGCAAACGCTGCAAAAGCTCGGGCCAGTGTGACACACCTTCGCCTGCGACCACGACACTGCCGTCTGGGAGCGCATCTTTCACATGGACATACCGCAACCAGGGGCGGATCGCCTCGTAGGCATCGGGATAGGGCGTTTGTCCAACCTGAATGAAGTTGGCGGGATCAAGAATGGCTTGAAAGTGTGCATCGTCGCAGCTTTGCAGCAGATCGACACAGCGAGCAATGGTATCACCGTAGATGTCTTTCTCGTTCTCGTGGAGCAGAATCACACCTGCCGCGCGCGCCCGTGCGGTCATTTCACGCAGCCGTCTCAACACCTCGTCGCGGTACTCAGCTGGATTGACAGCATCACTGTCATCGCTGCCCACAAGGAGGGCAGCGGGAGGATAGAAGGAAAAGATGCGAATATAGGGTGTCTGCAAGGCTTGCGCCACCGCTATGGCCCGCTCAAAATGGTGCAGGTGCTCGTCGAACGAGCTATCGATGGGGACCTTCCCGATGGGAGAGCCAATGGCGGCAACGCCGATACCGTGCGCGTCCAGCGTTTCCTTGATCCTGGCTACTTGCTGATCGGTGAGATCCAGTACATTCGTATTCCAGACACCGCGCAGGTCCAGGAAGTGGACCTTCTCGCTGCTCAGCACTGCGATCTGTTCATCCAAATCAGCGGAAATCTCGTCGGCGAAGGCAGAGAGGCGAATCATGACAGCGTTACCTCCTTGTGGGTACGAGCCGACTCATAGATGGCCAAAATGATCTCGACGGGATGCCTTGCAGCATAGCCGTCAAGGAGCGGGGTGCCATCCTCGCGAATCGCCCGGATCATATCTTCGATCTGCAGAGCATGGCTTCTGACGGCAAGCGCAGCAGGATCCTGAGCTGCGGACGTATCCGCGTTCTCTGTGCGCTGGGCACGTTTCCCGGGAGCAGCGCCGTAGGGCCCGACCTCCTCGCGATCATCGCGGGCCAGGTGGAGATAGCTCAGGTGGTCGTCCTCGATCACGGCTGATCCCTTGTCGCCATAAATCTCGATGCGGGTGCTTACCCCAGGATAGGCACCCGTCGTCGCGGCAATCGTCCCCAGGGCTCCGCTGGCGAAGCGCAAGACGGCAACTGCCACATCTTCGGTCTCCATGCGATGCACCAGGGTGTCCGTGTACGCGAAGACGCTCCTGACCGGACCCATCAACCACTGCAACAGATCAATTGAATGGATAGACTGGTTCATCAGCACACCGCCACCATCCAGTTCCCAGGTGCCGCGCCATGCGCCACTGTCGTAGTATGCTTGCGAGCGCCACCAGGGTATAATGGCGTTGCCGAGCACCAGCCGACCAAAAGCCTGCTCCTCAACCAGGTCATGCACCTGGCGAGTGACCGGATCGAAGCGGTGCTGGCTAATGACGGCCAGCTTTACGCCGGTCTCTTGCTGCACCCGCAACATCTCCTCAATCGCCGCGCGACTGATCTCCATCGGTTTCTCGACGATCACATGCCGCCCTGAGCGCATGGCCTGGCAAGCATGTTCCCCATGCTGACCGCTGGGTGTGCCGATATCAACGACATCGAGTTCCTCGTGAGCCAGCATCTCCTGAAAATCCTCGTAAGGCGGCACGTGAAATTTCTCAGCTAGCTCCTGTGCTCGTTTGGGGACGACATCAGCGACGGCAACCAGTTGCGCATCGGGCAAGCTGGTGATGGCTTCCGCGTGGAAGCGACCGATCACGCCACAGCCAATAATCCCGAACCGTAGTTTCCCCGTCATTCGTACTCTCTCCTTTATGTTCATGTTGTTGCTACTGCCCACGAAGATGGGCTGCTACATCGGAAAAGAAGCGGTGAAGGGATTCAACCGCGTCGTCTATAGAACCATCTATGATCAGCAAAAAGCACGGGCGTCCTTGTTCCAGCATCGCCTGCCAGGTGCTCACCGCCTGAGCACATAGGAAGGTATCGGTGTAGCTACCGAGCATGCTTGCTTCATGGTCGCATGCCAGCACGCGCAGACTCACCAGGAAAGGCGGGCCATCCATCTCGCTCTGCTCAGTTGAATGATACGCCGCGGGCGCTCGCCGTAGTTTCATCGGTACGCCTAGCAGTTCATTTCCGATGGTGCGCAGATCTGCATCAAGAGCAGATACGAAACGTGATGGCAGTTCACCATTGATCGTCAGATCAAGATAACCAAGTGAAGGGTATCTTGGAGAAGCCGTGACGGTTCGTTGCAGCGTCCCGGCAACGATGGAGGCGGGCGAGCCTTGTACCTCCACTCCTTGTGGTGCAAGTAAGCTGTACGCAATCCCGCTGGACGGATCCGTCTCAGTCGTGGTTGCAGCCCAGTTCTTTGTGACCTGGAGTGGATCATCTTGAGCCCGTAGTACACGCGCACGCGCCTTGTAGTTTTCCACGGCAGGCTGACCAGCAAATGTGATATGTTGCAGGTACCCATAGAGAGCCATGCTCAATTGCCATCCGAGAAAACTTGCTACCAGGGCAGCTAAGCGGTCTCGAGGCTCTCGGCTTTCGAGTGAGGGCTGAGAGAGGACAAAGACGTTGCCCTCCTGGGGCGACTCGGTGCCAGTCATAACTGGCACGTGCAAAGTGCCACTCGTGCGAGAGGCGGTTGCCTGACGGTTCAGTGGCTGCTCAGTAAATACAACCACCCCCTTGTTCCCTTTGCCCAGGCTCTCCTCCATCAATTGCTCGATCCAGGGGATGATTGCCTGCCAGCCTTCTGGCATCCTTAGCAGCAGGCGGCAGGCACCGTCTATACTGACATCACTCAGGGCGGCAGCCAGTTGCACGAAAGGGTGGTCGGCGGGCCGCTCGGTGGCGAGAGCAAGGTTGTACTCGTCCCATGCTCGCTGCAGCATGGTCCGCAGTTGCCCGGGTTCTCCCGAGAGGCGCGTGAGGGAGAGAGCGGCAGGCAACAGAAATACGCGTGTGGTGGGCGCACTCATCCGCCCACCGGTGCCCGTCCCCCCGTCTAATTGCAAGGGAAGACTGGGGGCCTGCTGCGCCTCTGCAAAGCGGTCAAGATAGGAGCCGGGAAGCGTCATCACGAGCAGGTGCTCCGCCGGGCGTAACACTGCCTGTTTCAACAGCTCGGTGAACCATTCGAGGTGCGTGATCGGCTCTTCGGATGTCATGCCCATCGATACACCGATCATCATCACGTCATTGAGAAGTGCGTGCAAGAAGGCTGGAGTGGATGCTTCTTCCCCAGAGGGCCTCGCCAGATGCTTGGCTTGCGCTATCTCCCGCACAATTTCGTTGAGGGCTGCCGGGTCGGTGCTGTCCAACGGGTAGATGGTCACGTGCTCCTCGTCGCGACCGCTGCAAAAGCCGAGGTCGGTCAGGACACGCACAGCCATGATCGAGCCGCCCATGCCAGCCCAGATGATATGCCGTATACCACGTCCCCGGATTTCTCGCGCCTCTGCTTCCACTTGCTCTAGCAGAGCGTTGTCTGCAAGCAGGCGTTGCACCCCCTCGACCCAATCAAGCTTGAGCGCTCCATCCTCACTGCCTAACATTGCCATGAGCCCCTTCTGCTGGCGCAACTGCCTGACTGTGTAATCCTCGATCAACTGTTGAAGTGCCGGAGATGATCCTCCTGTTGCCATCAACAACTCCTTTCTGTCATCCTGCGATAGCTGCCCTTATTTATGAGATACTGCGTGTACTAGCTCAGGAGCGCGATAGAGTACCTCCCCTGCATGAGGGACAAGCAAAATACCCTCCTGTTCGCGACCCTCCCATTCCAGCGGATCAATTTCCCGGTAGTCTGCATAGCCCAGGTTAACATGCCGGCAGCGTTCTTCGGGAATACCAGTTGCCAGCGTTACCTGGATGCGCGGAGTTTCAATGCCGCTGGCTTTATCATATGTTCCCGTTCCTTTGACATGCGTGCTGTGCGCGAGAATACTGCAGCGAACCTACTCCAATGGTCATAATGCAATTGCTCACTTCACTATTACACGCCGCTGAAGGACGAGATACCACCATCGACAGGTACCACTATGCCGGTGACAAAGGCCGAAGCAGGACTCACCAACCAGAGCAGCGTGCCCACTAAATCCTCCGGCGCACCTAATCGGCCTGCCGGCGTATGGCTTAAAATCGCCTGCCCTCGTGGAGTCATATTCCCGTTTGCATCGATGAGCAGGTAGTGATTCTGTTCTGTCAGGAAGAAGCCAGGGGCTATGGCGTTGACCCGGATGCGTGGACTGTACTCCTGTGCCATGTACACAGCTAGCCATTGGGTGAAGTTGGCTACTGCTGCCTTAGCCGCGCTATAGGCCGGTATGCGCGTCAGAGGTCGCAGGGCGTTCATGGATGCCATATTGACGATACAGCCCTGGCCACGTGAAGCCATGCCACGACCAAAAACCTGGCAACACTGCAGCGTGCCGGCAAAATTCAGATCAACGACGCGATTGATCGCCTGCATATCCAGGTCAAAGAAGGTCCGCTCCGTTGTAGTAGTAGCTTGAGGCTGGTTGCCTCCCGCAGCGTTGATCAAAATGTCCACCGGGCCAAAGGTGCTCGTGACCTGCTCCAGAGTTCGTTCAAGGGCGACGCGATCAAGCACGTCGCAAGCAATTCCAAGGGCTCGGCCCCCGCTGGCCTGGATTGCCTCAGCTACTGTTCCCGACATCTCGGCATGGAGGCTGACGATGGCGACCTGGACGCCGGCCTGCGCCAGGGTATGAGCCATGGTACGACCAAGCTGACCACTGCCGCCGGTCATCACAGCGGTCAAGCCGTTCACATTGAAGAGTGTCCGCAGATCCAACATAATACCGATCAGGTCCTTTCCTGCCGCATATCAAGCTCCGCCTCGGCCGCGCGTAAGACACGGACAAAGTCAGGCAAGGCGACTTCGGGCTCCTCGATCTCGGGATGCCAGCGCTTCTCCCACTCAAAGGCGATCCAGCCGTCATAACCGCCGCTTGCCAGCAGCCGTAGCACCTCACCGACTGGCACATCCCCCTGTCCCAGCAGGCAGTAACGGACTCCATCATCCGTAGATACCGAGTTCTTCAAGTGGACATGCCGAATGCGATCCTTGAGCTTTTCGTACGTGTCCGCTAGCGGCTCAGAGAAGAATCTGAACGGGTGATGCACGTCCCAGAGTACACCTACTTGAGGATGGTGAACCGCCCGTAATATATCGAGCAGGTTCTGCAAGCGCGCGAAGTCACCGTGAGATTCGAGCAGGACCTGAACACCCGTTCCTTCGGCATGTTGAGCAAGTGCCAGCAGACCTGCGACGACCCGTTCGATGATCTTCTCACGTGATTGACTCTCCGGGATGCGATCTCCAAACACTCGGATATAGGGCGTATCTAACTCGCCAGCCAGGTCGATATGACGCTTTCCCTCACTAATGTTGTTGTCGATCGAAGCCTCCTGGTCAAAGCGACACGATGTATCCAGGCATGGAATAGCTAAACCACGGTCCTTCAGCTCGCGTTTCGTGGCTGATAGCCGGATGCCTGTAAACGGAGCCGCCTTCGTCAGGTCCATCTCTCCCTCGACGCCCCGCAGTTCCAGTCCCTGGTAGCCGTACTCAACGGCCTTCTGCACAGTCTGTTCCCACGACCAATCGGGACACGCAAGGGTGGTGAATGCCAGAGGATAATGAAACCCTTTTGATGTCCGCATACTGTAGCACCTCTCTCATCTATATGATGTACATGTCAGAATCGCATATGATTTCTATCCCTTAACCCCTCCGGCGGTCAGTCCCCCGATCAAGTATCGCTGGAACACCATGTACAAAATCACCACAGGCAGCGCGCTCACAACGGCTGCGCCCATTAATTGGCCGTACAGCGGCAATGCCCCTCCTTCCTGAGACGAACTGAAGGCTTGCAATTGCACGGCAAGCGTTCGAGTTTCCGGCGACGTCAACACGCTGGCAAACAGTACGTCGTTCCAGCCGGTCAGGAAGGAAAAGACCAGGGCTACTACCATCCCTGGCAGTGCCAGCGGCACGATCACGCGCCAGAGGGCCTGCAGCCTGGTGGCCCCATCGCAGAGCGCCGCTTCCTCGAGGTCCATGGGTATGCTTCCGAGATACGAGACCATGAGCCAGGTCGCGAACGGAAGCG
>JACZCU010044470.1_pt1 | contig 10587 bp, 10 predicted proteins | sample 8641851 | NCBI WGS metagenome assembly JACZCU01 (sample SAMN15324605, study PRJNA640507) | soil metagenome | isolation source: monocropping sugarcane control | place: China: Luxin town, Laibin City, Guangxi Province | collected 2019-07-25 | depth 10cm m | reverse complement strand
GTTGGTTAGAAGCTAAATCTCGGAGGAATTGGCTATGCGAAAGGAAAGTGTGATTCGCGCGATAACAATGGCCATGTTTGGAATGAGCCTCACAATGAGGGCCGCTGAAGTCTGTGCACCCAATATTGAGGCTCATAGGTCTTCGACGCCAGCGTTGAACAAAGCAAAATTGGAGGCTTACCTTCGCTATGCAGAAGGTTACAGCTCGCAAGTCCAAATAAAAATCGAGGACCTCGCACCTGACGTCATAAAGGGTTACTATCGCGCTGTTGTGCATGTGAATCGCGATGACGCGAAACTCGAACGAGTCTATTACACATCTGATGGCGAGCACTTCATCAACGGCACGGTGTGGGATTTAAACAGCAGTCCTTTTCTCGATAACTTGCAGCGGATACCTACTAACGGATTCTCATTCGGCTCGCCGCAAGCTGAAGTTACGATCGTGCTATTCAGCGATCTTGAATGCCCCTACTGCCGCCAGTTCGCTGACATGATCCGCAAGAACATCCCTGTGAAATATCCCAATGACGTTCGCGTGGTCTTCAAAGACTTTCCGCTTCAGAGCATTCACAAGTGGGCCCGAGCAGCAGCCGAGGCAGGACGGTGTCTCGGCCAGGAAAAGCAAGACGCGTTTTGGGCTTGGCACGATTGGATTTTTCAGCATCAGGACCAGATAAACGAAACGAATGTGCGCGCCAGTGCCCTGAATATTGCGGCGGAGCAGCACCTGGATAGAGCCAAGATCGCAGCCTGCATTGAGAATAACTGGACCGCCGCACAAGTTGATGATAGTTTGAAAGCCGGGCAACAACTACAAATTCAACAAACGCCAACTTTCTTTATCAACGGACGAATGGTTAACGGCGCAATTCCGTGGTCTACTTTGGATGCCATCATTCAATTGGAACTGAATCGCACCAAACAGATAAGTGAGGGCCTGGCCCCCTAGTGCAAGGCGCTCTTCGACGGTCCGCGAAAAAATCTCCTTTCCAGTCCCGCCGCGTTGGTGGTCCGCGCGCCGGACAGCCGATCATCACGTATCCATTCGCTAGCGATCCCGTCATGCTGATGCTCCAAATGCTGATCGTGTGCGCGAGAGACTCTCCAGGGTTTATTCGATTGTCACTTCTTCTGGACCATTCAACGGGGGAAGGTCAGCCGCACATCACAGGCAACGAGTTGTGGACTGTCACTACGTTTGTAACTACTTTAGTGCTGAGATAGGCGAAGCGGCGGATCGTTCTCGAATGCATGTCGTTGATTTTGTATTAGCTTCCTGGCTTGCCCTTCCACAGCTCGGCATTGAAATTGGGCTGTTAACCGAAGGGTTGCAGGTTCGAGTCCTGCCTGAGGAGCCATGGAATCAATTACTTACACGTTCTAGCAATTTGAATTTCGCATATTAGTTCGCAGCACGCCGAAGGATTGTAGAACCTAATGGCAAGCGAATCAGCAATTTCCCGCGCTTTTGCATTGCGAGCTTGATCTTGTCTCTGTCAGCACCCGAAGAGTTGTAGATTTGGTTTGAGCGACGCAACGGCAATAGAATCAATTGAGTGCGTTCCAGGCGTCAGGCGTAGTTTTCGTTCCTCGTACCAGCACTCTGTCCAATTCTTTGCCCGTCTAGATTGGGATGATGATTGAGCAGAGCGCCACGGCGGCAAATCGCATTCTCAATGCGCTGCCGTTCATGCCGTCGCGCTGTTTGCCAGATCTTTCCGAATGAACAGCAAATAGCCGATCGAGAGAAGCATTCCGTCGGTCAGCAAAATGCCTGCCGTGGTCGCGAATACAAGAGCTAAACCGATACCGCTCTTGAGGAATCCTGCAGCGAGAATCGCAAGCCCTCCAGCTAGCGTGTTCAGCATGTTGGTCACTCCGATCGCCGTTGACATCCGACTCCTCCCGGCGAGATCGCATACAAGCGGAATGATATTCAGATCGGCGGCGTTGCGAAAGACGGAGTAAAGAACAAAGGCGCTCATGATAAGAGCCTGTTTTTTTGTGTAGAGGAAGACTAACAGTGTGGGTGCCGCGCAGAGGATTAAAACGGCCTGCATGAGCATACGGCGATGCATCCCTTTTCTTGCGAGTACGTCCGAGATGGGGGCGCCGGCAAGTTGACCGGCAATCCCGGTAATGCTCACCAGAGACGAACCCCAAAAACCGGCGCTTGCCAAAGTCATCCCAAGAGTTTCCTTGAAATAGAGCGGGAGCCAATTGATAAAGATCCAGACGCCAATTGCGGTAAGAACGCCCGCGCTAGCCAAAATTAAGAACGACGGGATATGGACTAGCTCTAGCATGGTCTTCATAAATGAGTCATCGCCGATGGGTTTGCATCGCTTCGTTTCAACGCGCCTTTCTGTGCCGCGGGGCAAGATAGCAAAGCAAAGGACCGCCAGAAGAAGGCCTACAACGCCCAGAACACATAATGGAGAGCGCCAGCCGTAGCGCTCTCCCAGGAAGCCGGCCACCGTGCCGCCCACCACGAGTCCAAGATACTGACCGACGCTCAACAACGTCATCGCTTTGGCTCTCGTGTTTTGGCGGTGATATTCGGCTACGAGCGCCATAGCAGCGGGAATATAAATCGATTCCACGATGCCCAAAACAACGCGCATACTCAACAATTGCCACTTCGCGGTCACCAGCCCGGTCAGTAACGTGATGGCACTCCAGGCAGCCAGACCCCAGACCAGCAACGGTGCGCGGCCTCCGCGGTCGGCCAGGTGTCCCGCAAACGGAGACGCAACGGCGTAACTCCACAGAAAAAGCGATCCGATCGCCCCTAGCCCAATATCTGAGAATCCGAGATCGGTTTTCAAGAGAGCATAAACTGCTGTGATCGATGTCCGATCGGCGTAGTTGATTAGCCCCACAAAGAACAACAACGCCACCACCAGCCATTTGTCCCGGTTTGAACTCATAGCCGCGTGCGTGAACCTATGCAGAAGGCCAATTCCCTGGGTTCAGCCAGCGTTCGTCCTCGAGGTGAATAGAGTGGACGGCGCGGATTTCTTCGGAAGATAACGGCCCGAGCTTCAGATATCCAATGCATGCTTCGATTTCAGCCCGGCTGGCGGTCCCAACCAGCGCGCTGTGAGGCAGAGATTGGCATGCGACATACCGATAAGCGAGCGCGGGCAGACACGACACAGAACCGGCCACTTGGGCAAGGCGCCGGATACATTCTTTTAGTGAGCCGAGCGTGTCCGGCAACAGCAGGTACCGTTCCGAAAGCGCTCCTTTTAACAGAACGGAACGGGCGATTACGCCAACGCCCGCCGATGCCGCGAGCGTTAGCAATTCACCTTCTACTCTTCGATCGATAAGGTTGTAGCCCACTTCAATGCAGTCGAATTGGTCCGAAACGACTGCCGCTGCAGCAGCATCCGGGCCATAGACACTCGACCCAATAAAACGAATCTTTCCTTCCTGCCGCGATTGATTGAGTTGCTCCAATGTTTCGTTATCAAACTCGATCTGATCGGCTCGGGAGTGAATCATCATGATATCGATGTGATCGGTTCGAAGGGCGGCAAGACTACTATCAATCTGAGATCGCACCTCAGCAGATCGTCCGGGTTTGGGCAGAACCTTACTTACCAACACATATTCGTGGCGCCGCTTCCCGATAGCGTTTCCAATGATTCGCTCCGCATCGCCATAAGCCCGAGCGGTATCGATAAGATTGATGCCCTGGTCGAGTGCGAAATGAAGTAATTCTTTCGCGCCCTCCTCGTCCGGCCGCCTCTGCTCTCCCTCTCTTGCGATTCCGTAATCGAGGCCAAGTTCTACCGTGCCAAGCGACAATTCTGAGACTTCGAGACCGGTTCTTCCTAACCTCTTGCGGAGCACTAGATTTTTCCAGCGGCAGCGCGATCCGATGGACCGTAATAGCCATTCTCGCGCGGTGGCGTCAGGGTTGCGAGCGTTGTCAAAGGTGGCGTCCAGCATCATGGATAGAGCGTAGTCGGCGCTTGCCCAATCCACGCAGCGGCAAACGCCATATGGCTATACTGCGGGCGTTATGCCATGCTTTGCCGCGTCAAGGGCGATTCTCGATCGCAATCGCCGCCACATACCAGGTGGTATGTTTTCGCTCAATCGCGAAACGGATCCTATTTTAGTTTTCGAAAAGGGCGAAGGCGCTTATCTTTGGGATGCCGACGGGAATCGTTTCATCGACTACCATGCCGCATTCGGCCCGTATTTGCTGGGTCACAACGCAGAGGAGATCAATCGGGCCGTCGAACAATCGTTTCACGCAAAAGCGAGCCTATTCGGAGCCAACACAACTACGCAGGAGGGGCGGCTTTCGGAGCTGATGTGCAACGTCATTCCTTTCGCCGACTCAGTACAAATCCTGAATACGGGCAGCGAAGCGACCTACCAGGCCATTCGGCTTGCGCGCGCCTTCACTTCACGGGACCACATCCTGGTCATGCAGGGGGGATATAACGGGTGGCACAATGACGTTGCTTGCAACGTGATGACGCCGCTTTCTGAAATTGGCCCTCGCGTTTCTCCCGGCGAATACCCGGTCGTCCCGCTCGGCGCCGGGGTTCCGGAAGCGCATCGCGCGCTAATTCACGTAGTCAATTTCAACGACATCGAATCCATCGAATATGTTTGCCAAAAATATCCAATTGCCGCCATTCTTACGGAACCGATTCTGCAAAATATCGGCATTGTTAAGCCTTTGCCCGGATATCTGCCAGCTTTGCGCAAAGTGGCGGACAAGTATGGCTGCGTGTTGATCTTCGATGAAGTGAAGACGGGATTCCGGCACGCGATTGGCGGTTACTCAGCAATATCCGGCGTCTTCCCGGATATCGCCGTATATGGTAAAGCTCTCGCCAACGGCTATCCAATCGCCGCTGTGGCGGGGCGTGCCGAGCTGATGGATTTGTTCGCGCATCCGGACCCGAAACGTCGCGTTTTCCTAGCCGGCACTTACAATGGTCATCCGGTACCGGTAGCCGCAGCCATTGCGACCATCGAATACCTGCTGAATAGCGAGGCCAAAGTTTACGAGAGGCTCGAACAACTAGGGAGAACTCTCGAGCTTGGCTTCGAATCGATTCGCAAGGAAGCTGGCATCCCATTAACGCTCGTGCGGCAGGGGTCCGCTTTCTGCATTTACTTCATGGATCACGCGCCCATCGACTGGCACGACATCGCGCAAAATCACGACTTCGCTGCCGATACGGCAATGCGCCGTTCGTTACTTGAATGCGGCATTTTTCCGTTTCCGCTGGCTACCAAGCAGTGGTCGATTTCGACTGCGCATACCGAGAAAATGATTCGCGAAACCGTGGACGCTCTGGCCAGCGTTATCTTGCGGCAGCCCACTTTACGCTGATTGTCTTGTGGACTTCAGCTAACCAATGGAAATTCGGCTGGCCCTTTCAAGCGCGCTGGATCGGTTAAACGAACTCGCTCAGACATATATACATAGACCAGTCCGCGCCGCGCATTGCCGCTTCGGTTCGGCTCGCTCCGATGAACCGTCAGGGAATGATGCAGGATACACGAGCCCCGGCGCACTTCTACCGGCCGTTCCTCGAGTCTGGTAAGGCGATCATCGGCAACCACGCCAAGTGAATTGCCTACGACTCCGGACGGCGCGTGCGGAAGCATGCCGAGCTTGTGCGAACCTGCCAGATAACGGACGCAGCCATTCTCTATGGTGGAGTCATCCAGGGCAATCCATGCGCTGATCATTTCGTAAGGCTCAAAGGGCCAATACGGCATGTCCTGGTGCGACGGAACGATGGTACCCACGCGCGCGGGTTTCGCAAATACCTGACTTCCATAGAGACGTAAAGATCTCCCGAGGATTGCGCTCAACGGCCCAATGAGATTCGGGTGCTTCGCCGTTTCGAGAAACTGCTTGCTGTAGTGGTGCAGACGAAAGGCATTGCGTACGCGGCGCGGTGAGCTATCCGGCTCGTACACAATCTCCGATTCGGGCAAAAAGGACGCTTTGCCTTCGATTACGCGGTCCACTTCGTCCGAGACGGCGGCGATTTCAGCGGGCGAAAACGCATCTTCGAGAACTGCGAATCCATTCTCCTCAAATTCTTTAACGAGATTGTCGGACATTATTCCTTTTCTTTCTCTTCTGCTGCAGGCAGCGGATGATAGTGCTCCTGCAACCGTCGGACCTCCCAGGCATGCTCATGGAGCAGCCCTTCCCAGTGCTCCGCATCGCCCGGCTGATAAGAATAGAACCCGCGGCCGTTCAAGACGCCTCGATCCTGGTTAGTCAACATTGTTTGCAGTGTCTTAGGAAGCTCGGCGCTGTTGCGGAGCGCCGGCAAAACATTTTGCATCGCCTTGGCATAGAGCGCCGGTCCGCCTGTAATATCGATCCAGCGAAAAGGACCGCACAGCGTGGCCCAAAGACCGCATGCGTTACGAAACGCGCGATCGATGGTCTCAACGTCTCCTACGCCCAGTTCGAGCAAGTGGACCGCTTCCCGGTACATGGCATACCCCAAACGGTTCACGATAAACCCAGGCACATCCCGCTCTACCACGCCGGGTTCTTTCCCGAGACGGCGGCCTAGATCTATCGCTGCAGCAAGCGCCCGCTCGGACGTCTGGCCTCCACGGATCACTTCCAGAAAACGTGTGGCGTAAGCCGGCTCCGCCCAATGCATCCCGAGAAATCGTTCCGGATGTTTTCGCTTGGCTTGGAGCAGCGTTATTGGGATAGCGGAAGTGTTGCTCGCAATTGGGACCTGCGGCGCCACAGCGGCCTCGATCTGATCGAAGACCTCTTGCTTGATTCGTTCCTCTTCCACTACGCTTTCTATCACAAAGCCGCAGGCTGCAAACTCAGAAAGCGATTTCGTTTCTATAAATCGCTGGGGCCATTCTTGCTCCAGGGACGCAGGAAATCCTGCATTCGCAATCAGTTCACCGACGGCGTTCGAAATGTAGTTCCTGGCGCGTTCGTAGGGGTGTTCGCTCGTGGTAAATGCAACGACCCGAAAGCCGTGCGCGATGAGACACGCCACAATACCGCGCCCTAGCAGGCCGAGACCGGCAACTCCTATCGGATCAACACGCATAAGACCGCTCAAGCGCCTCACTCTAACACGCTTTGCCGGACGCTAAGATCTCTTCAGATGTTCCGATTTGAGCCGAATCCAGCCGGGAGGACGCGATTGCTATCAGCCCTTGGATAGCGAGCGGACGCTTGCGTACCATGGGCCATTGCGCTCCATGAAAAGACAGCAACTAGGGGAAACAGGAGTCGAAGTTTCTCGAATCGGTCTGGGATGCGCAACGTTTGGCCGCGAAGTCGACCAGGCGGTTTCTTTCGCCTTGATGGATTACGCGATTGCGAATGATATTACCCTTTTCGATACGGCCGAGGCGTATGGAGGAGGCCAGGCGCGCGACTACCGCCGCACTCAGTTAAAAATTGACGATACGCGCGAGGTTTCCGGCGAATACCACTCTTCGGAAAAGATCATCGGCCGCTGGCTGCGCGCGACCTCGCTGCGAAAGCAAATTTTTCTCGTCAGTAAGGTGACCACAAACTTTTCGCGCCGCCACGTACTCGAAGCGCTACAAGCGAGCTTGGAAAGACTGAATACCGATCACCTCGACCTCTATCTGTTTCATAATTTCGATCAGCAGACGCCGCTCGAAGAGGCCTTGGAAGCCATGGAAGAAGTAAAGAGAGCGGGTTTGACCCGATTCGTGGGATGCAGCAATTTCACCGCCGAACAAACGCGCCAGGCTTGGGCATTAGGCGAGCGAAGTGGAGCCGGGCTGGATGCTGTCGAAGCCGTTTGTAATCTGGCTTTGCGAGACGCAGAACAAGATCTGCTGCCGTTCTGTGCTCAGAAAGGACTGGGGTTTTTGGCGTACAGCCCGTTGGCGGCGGGTTTTCTGACAGGCAAGTATTCCAACAATCGATCACAAATGCCGGCTGGCTCGCGATTCCACGTTATCCCCGGTCATGCCGACATCTATTTCAACGAGCGGAGTTTTCATGCGTTAGCTGACCTGCAGGCGCTTGCAACGGAGATCGGAATTCCCGCCGTGCAGTTGGCGATCGCGTGGGTTTTGGCCCATCCTGCCGTCACCTCGGTTCTGTGCGGAGCGCGCGCTATTGCTCATCTTCAAAACGCACTCGCGGCGATGAATCTCCAATTGCCCACGCGTTGAGAATGGCCTGCTCTTCCAAAAACTAAACCATGTTAATCATCGACGCGCATCTCGATCTGTCTTGGAACGCGGTTGGCTGGAACCGTGACCTTACACAGTCCATTGGCGACATTCGCGCCGCCGAAGCTCAAATAATAGGCAAGGGTCGAGGCTGCGGAACAGTCTCGTTTCCCGAAATGCGAAAGGGTCAGATCGGAATCGCCCTTGCCACCGTGCTGGCTCGCTGTAATCCAAACGGACGATCTTCCATCGACTTTCGCACGCAGGAAATCGCCTGCGCCACAGCGCAAGGGCAGCTCGCCTATTACCGTTTACTGGAGCGGCGTGGTTACTGCCGCATGATTCGCAGCCTCCCCGCTCTCGACAATTCATTCACGGAATGGCAAACGAATCCACAGGACGCACCTTTCGGATTGATCTTGAGCATGGAAGGGGCTGACCCGATTCTCTATCCCGAGCATGCCGCGGATTGGTTTGCAGATGGGCTCCGCGTCGTCGGGCTCGCTCACTATGGCCCAAGTGCGTATGCTCATGGCACAGGATCTTCGGGCGGCTTGACCGAAGGCGGCCGCCAATTACTGCAAGTGATGGAACAACTCGGGATCATTCTCGATCTCACGCATCTTGCTGACGAGAGCTTTTGGGAAGCTGCCGAGCTTTTCGGTGGACCCGTTCTGGCCAGTCATAACAACTGCCGCGGCCTTGCGCCCGATGAACGCCAATTTAGCGACGAACAAATTCGTCTCATCATCCAACGCGACGGCGTAATCGGTACCGCTTTCGATGCCTGGATGCTCGTGCCCGGCTGGCGCAAAGGCGAGCCGCAAAATCCGCCCGTAACGCTGGAACATGCAGTGCGCCACATGGATCACATCTGCCAGATTGCCGGCAACACACGGCACATTGCCATTGGAAGCGACCTCGACGGAGGCTTTGGAACCGAGCAGTGTCCGGAGGATCTCGACACCATAGCTGATCTTCAGAATCTGGCTCCTCTCTTGCACAGCCGCGGATATAACGATGACGATCTGCGAGCCATTTTCCACGGCAACTGGATGCGCTTGTTTAGGAAGGCCTGGAAGTGTCTATAAAACCTCGATATCCAACTCGATACCCCAGAGGCATTCTCATCAGTTGCGAAATCCCTTGGGACGAACACGATCGTCTCGTCGAGGACGTCTTCCGGAATCAGGTGCGGAGATTCCTGGCGTTTGGATTCCGCCACGTTTATATCTTTGGCACGGCAGGTGAAGGCTACGCTGTCGATAGTTCACGCTTTCGGCAAATCGCTCAAATCTTCCGGGAAGAGACACGCGGCGAAGGAATTTTGCCGCAAGTAGGCGTGATTGGCCTTTCCACAGCGGCCGTTCGAGAACGCATTGATATGGCGTTCGATCTGGGCTTTCGCGAATTTCAAATTTCCCTGCCGTGTTGGGGCGCCTTGAACGACCGGGAACTGATGCGCTTCTTCAAAGATGTTTGTCTGGCGTATCCGGAGGCCCGTTTTCTGCACTACAATCTGTTACGCACCAAGCGCCTGCTCACGGCCTCGGACTATCGAAAAATCGTCGATGAAATTCCGAACCTGGTGGCGACCAAAAACACCAGTCCGGACGTTTCTCACACCGCAGCCTTGATGCGCGCTGTGCCGGAGCTGCAGCACTTTTTCGGCGAAGCTTCGTTTCCTACCGGCTGCCAATATGGCGAATGTTCCCTCCTCAGTTCCTTTGCGCCGCTGTTCCCTGCCCGAACGCTCGAGTTATTCGAACATGCCTGTGCGGGGCGCATGAAAAATCTCTTGCAAACGCACAAGGAATACATGTCCGCTGTCTATGACATCATCGGGCCAATGCTCCGAGAACCGCTGATGGATGGCGCTTATGACAAGGTGTTGCTTCGTCTGGGCGGGTTTCCCATGCCGCTACGATTGCTGTCTCCCTACGCCGCGGTGCCGGAAGAAATATATCTCGAATGCCAGCGAATATTGGATGGGAAATATCGGCAGTTTTGAAGTCGCGGCTGCATCAGGAAGCCGCAAGAACGTTGTTATTGATTGCGATCCCTAATGATTTTGTTTCCGGAAGTTGCATTTCGTCCATCGTGGTAGAGAACAACCCGGCGGCAACGGTTCCAATCCGCGCGGCTGTGCGCTTGAGTTCCGTTACAAGATGGGAAATGTTCTCGGGGACGATATCGGAAGTCGTTCCGGCAACGCTCACCGCGGCCACCGGCCGGCCGCAAGATCCAAAGACAGGAACACCGATGCAGCGCATGCCCAACTCGTCTTCTTCATCGTCGATCGCATAGCCCATTCGTGCCACACGCTCGAGTTCCTCGCGAAAGCGCTTGGGGCTCGAAATCGTATTCTCGTTATGACGTCCCAGTCCGTGC
>JACZCU010187542.1_pt1 | contig 10596 bp, 9 predicted proteins | sample 8641851 | NCBI WGS metagenome assembly JACZCU01 (sample SAMN15324605, study PRJNA640507) | soil metagenome | isolation source: monocropping sugarcane control | place: China: Luxin town, Laibin City, Guangxi Province | collected 2019-07-25 | depth 10cm m | reverse complement strand
CGTCTCACCAACTGCTTCTGCACGAATTCTATCTGCACACCGAGCCGCGCTTCCATTCTTACTGGCCAATACAGCAACAAAAACGGCGTTTACACACTGAACGACGCGATCAATCCCGACCGTGACAACGTCGCCAAACAAATGCAGCAAGCCGGTTATCAGACCGCGATGGTCGGCAAATGGCATTTGAAAACCGATCCTACCGGATTCGACTATTGGAATATTCTCCCCGGCCAAGGCGTCTACTACGATCCAACCTTTGTCACCACGGCCGGAAAGAAAAAGTATGAAGGCTACTGTACGGACCTCATTGGCGATTTCAGCATCGATTGGCTCAAACAGCGCGATCACAAGAAGCCCTTCTTTCTGATGTCGCACCACAAAGCGCCGCACCGTCCGTGGCAGCCCGCGCCGAAATACAAACATTTATTCGACGGCGAAACCATCCCGGAACCGGACAATCTCTACGATCACTACGAAGGGCGTTCGCGCAGCGTCGCCGAAACTAAGCTGAAGGTCGGCGAGAACATGACCGAAACCGACTTGAAGACGCCCATCCCAAAAGACTTACAAGGCGACGCGCTGCGTAAGTGGGCGTATCAACTCTATATCAAGGATTACCTCCGCTGCATTCAGAGTGTGGACGACAACGTCGGCCGCGTGCTGGATTACCTGGATGCGGAAGGCCTTGCCGGCAACACGGTCGTTATCTACACTTCCGACCAGGGATTCTTCCTGGGCGATCACGGTATGTTTGATAAGCGGCTCATGTATGAGGAATCCCTGCGCATGCCGTTCCTCATGCGCTATCCCAAGGAAATCAAACCCGGCTCAGTCAATCGCGACATCATCTTGAACATCGATTTCGCGCCGACATTCTTGGATTACGCGCAGCGCGCCATGCCGGCGGAGATGCAGGGCCGCAGCTTCCGCCAAAACGTCGAAGGGTATAAGCCGAAAAACTGGCGTACGGCCATGTATTACCGCTACTGGATGCACAACGATAACGACCATCACGTGCCGGCACACTACGGCATCCGGACAGAGCGCTGGAAGCTGATCTACTACTACAACCAGCCGCTCGGCATGACCGGCTCGTTCGCCAACAACATGCCGCCGGAATGGGAGTTGTTCGACATGAAGAACGACCCGCGCGAAATGCACAATCTCTATTCCGATCCCAAGCACGCGCAACTCATCGAGCACTTGAAGCAGCAGATGGCAAAACTCCAACGCGAAGCCGGAGACAAACCGGTCGACTAACTTTTGCGGTGGCTTCGGTTAAGGATAACTTTGTTCCTTCAAGCCAGTAACATCTTCTACAAAGCTGCACGCGTAAGTTGCCAACATACTCGGGACCGCATACCAATTCATTGGTGACCGTAGCGAAAGCTGGTTTACAAAAGTATTACAACTTCCTGACGACTCTAAACCCGCTGCTCACTTATGGTGAAGCCTGGATACAGCGAAAAGGCTGCTCCTAGAAACGTTTCCTCATAGCAGGCAGCGCCGTAAACGTCGCGAGTCACTGAGTTGAGCTGCGCTCCGGCGCGAAAAGTAGACGGCTTGACTCGCGCTTAGAGAAAGGCAACTAAAAATAACATGATTCAATTCAATTTCCGAAAAGCAACTAACATAGTTTTACTAATGGGGATAGCTACTATCCTCACCGGCACCGCGGCCGCTCAGATCTATGGCCCAGCGCCCACTCCGCCGCCGGGCGGCGGAATGACTGGTAACCCGCCGCCCGCTTCTCCAACGCCTACTCCTCCCGCGCCTGTTCCTCCACCAGGAGGTGGAATGACGGGCGGTGGGGGAGCTGCTCCTCCACCGGCCTCCGGTGCCGTACGAAACTTTCATGTCGGCTTCGACCGGGCCGGAAGCCTGGGCTCTAAAATATTTTGCTTCGGCGACCCTGCTGAGCGGGCTCGAGCCGCCGGACCCTCCCGAACTGCGGCGGATTGGCGCGATCACGCTGGGACTCGAGGTGAATTGGATGCCCACGCTCGACGCCGGTCAGCAGCGCGTCGGCTTCAACGGCACAGCGCCCGAGGGTCTGAATTAAGGCGCCGGTATTGGTCAGGCCTGTAATTAGGGTTCAACTACCCTGGAAGTTCAAGGCGTTAGCCGCGGCGCCGATCCCCATCTCCACGTTTGGCATCAAGCCACGGTTGTTCGCATTTGGCCTGGAACGGCCGCTCATCGAACGCAACCAATGGACGTTGAGTTGGCGGGGCTTCGGGCAGGTCGGCTCGGTAAAAGGCGCATTTACCTGCCCGGAGAGCAGTCTGGCATTTCCGCCCGGATCTCCGGGCAATCCTACGAACTGCGTGGGAACGTCGGAAGACAGCGCCACGTTACGGGTTGTGGGAATGTCATTTCAAGTTGCCCACCCGCTCCCCGGGATGCCGCGACTCATTCCCCACGCATCCGTCGGCGGCAACTTTATTGACGGCGCTTTCCAGTCTCACGCACCAGCGACATTTGGTTTGGCGCAACAGCGCATGTGGACACACGGCGGAACCTTTTCGACGACAGGTGGCATAAGCTACATGCTGAACAAACAGACTGCGTTTACTGTGGATGTCTTCTATTCCCCTCTGTGGGTCATCCGGAACCCAGGCGGTCCACGAACTAACGATGGTCTGTTTAATGTGCGAGCGCTGCTGAGTTATCATTTCTGATTCGGCGGGCTCCGCGGAGGCCGAATCGATACCGCAACGCTCGTTCTTTATATAGGTAACTAACTTAGTGAAGAACGCCAGCGAAACGAAAGCGATCCGGCCTCACGGTATTTGTCTCGAATCTGTCGATATCGTGCGCGGCGCCTTGACGTGCGGCAGTGCATTCGCCCGGCTTTAAAACCAACGTAAGTCCATCACATTAACCAGTCGCGCATGCCGCTCCCAGACACCTCCTGGCGCTTGGCCGCTATGCACGTCCAGCAGCAACTGAAACATCGTCGGCCATCTCGCTAACATCGCCAATGCTTTGCGCCGCACGGTGGGATGCCGGTCCAGGCTCAACAGGAGCACCGCCATTGCGTGAGTTCTTCCGCCGATTGCTTCGTGTTCATACTGGTAGCGGCGCGGATCGCCCGCTCGCAGGGACCGTGCAACTGCCGCGGCTTGTTTGAATGACAATTCCAGGCCCTGACCGGTAACGGCGTCTACTGACCCGGAGGCGTCACCCACCAGCGCCACATTGCCGCCATGCACACACCGTAGGCATCTGGATGCCGTAACTGCACCCATTTCCGTAGAAACGGGAGTTGCTTTCGCCAGCCGGTCTTGGATTTCCGGAAATTCGGCGAGCGCTTCATCCAGTCGCGGGCTTCGATCGCGGCTGACCATGGCAATGCACACTTCATCTCTAGCCAGGGGCGTTACATAGATCTGGCGTCGCACACCCCACCAGACTTCCACGTGATCGGACCAAGGCGCGACTCGGTAGTGCTTTCGAAACGCGAAGCGGCGGCGCTCGCTTTGTATCCGATGCAGTCCGGCTTGCCGCCGGATGGACGAATTTTGTCCATCCGCGCCCACAATCAGCCGCGCTTCCAAGAATTGTCCGCCAATGGAAATTCCGCCTCTGGCGAGGTGGACTTGCTTGGCGCCCCAGATCAGAATCACCCCGGCTTCCGCCGCCTTCTGCACAAGTAATCGATGCAACTCGGTGCGGCGAATTCCAAGTCCTGGTCCAAGCGTGAACTCGGCCTCCACCGTCGAACATCCATCCGAGAATCGAATACCCTTGAATGGCCTTCCGACACCTGCTGGTATAGTTACACCCAGGTCGCGCAAAGCCGCAATCCCGGCAGGCATCAATCCTTCGCCGCATGCTTTGTCAATGGGAGGGATCGCGCAATCCACGACGGCGACTCTGAATCCCTCTCGGCCCAAGGCGATGGCGGCGGCCAGTCCCGCAGGTCCTCCGCCGACAACACAAACGTCAATGCGCATAAACTCCGCTTAGTCGCCGATCGATGGGCCCGCCGAAGACTGAGTAGCGGTAGCGACCTTGAAGTCTAACTTGATTTCGTCCTTAACCTTAACGGAACCTCCGGCGGCGGCAGGCGGACTTATGCCGTAATCCCGCAATCTCAGAGTCGTGGTTCCCAAAAACCACCCGTTACTTTCGGTAATTTCCAGTACTACCGGATGAGTCTGCCCATGCAGGTCCAGGTTTCCCCGCACGCTCCAGCGGTTTCCGCCATTCTGCCGTGAAGCGGCGGTGGAGCGAAAGTGAATTTCAGGAAATCCCTGCACGTCCAGCACGCCGGGCCCCTCCATTGTCGTTTGAACTTCGGCCCGGTCTTTCGCCGATGCGTCAGAGTCGATAACCCGAAGAGCCCGCGCATCGATCCAGAGCTCGACCGAGGGATTCTCCGGATACGCTATGTATCCGCGCAAAATCCGCGTTGTCATTTCATGATCGTGACCGAAAGCCGAAAGCAGGCCAGAGCGGGAAACATGAATCGTGATCATCGACCGCTGGTTGTCGATGTCGTGCCTCGCGGCCCGCATGTTACTCGCAGTAAGGAGAGCAGTTATCAAGATAGATACTGCTGAATTGGACAGGATATGTATCATTTAAAACGAAATAGTAGTAGCTCTGCCTGCTACAGTAAGCAACAACTCCGTGTAATGGATTTGTTGCATATCTCTCTCTATCTCCTCGACGCCTCCATCGTAAGAAAGGAATTCCGGAGACGTGTTGCCGTCTTGTAAACGTTGTGTGAATGGCTATTAGCCTGTGTAAAGTACCTAAAGCCAATAACCTTACCAAAAAAGCTGCGCATAAGTTGGCGATAATCGCCGGGCGAAAACTCCCACGACTTTTTTGTGGGGCAGATTGGAAAATCTGCGGCCGATTGTCAATCGGCCCTGTTTCTGTTGCCTTATAGGGCGCCGGTAACTAGCCGCCGCGCGGTACTATCCCGCCCCAAAAAAGCAATGTGAATGTTTTGCCGGTCACTCAATTTGGTCACGGAACTCCGCAGGTGTATATGCGAGCGGAGGTCTCAAATTGATAATTCGAACTTGTTTTCTCCCGGCTCTAATCGGCGCAGGGCGGGTAGCCGACCATGGAATGACATATCGGGCGCTGAGCCCACCGGCGGTATGAGCAACTATCTCAACGGTACAGATCTCAAACTCTCGGTCAATCGCACCCCGCAGTACGGCAGGCTGGATGCCGCGGGAAACAAAGAGCGACCGAAGACCACAGCAGACGTTGTGGCTACCATCGGCGCGGCGCCGCCGGCCATTCTATGTACGGGCTGCTACTTCCTGACGGATCGCGCTCGCGCAATGCTGGCGTTCAATGTAAGTGTGGCTGGGTAAGTGTGGCTGGCGCCTGCATCAGGTTTGCCTTTAATTGTTTTCTTTCAACTTTAGGAATGCAACGCAGGCGGTGCAGTTTGCCAGCACGATGACTTCGCAAATTTCAGGAGCGGAAACACGGCGGCGTTCTCCGGGGAAGGAAATTTGAACGGCCAAACGGGTTTTAACTTCACTGTTACAGCGCAAGACGGTGGGGCTGCAGGATCAGGTGACGATACTGTTTCGCTATTAATCACCGGGCCCAACAATTTCTCCTATTCCGCGACGGGCGGCGACATCATCGTGCATCCGTAGAGGAGATACCGGACAATGAACATTAGAATTTCCGCTCTGGTTTTGCTGGCAGGTCTTTCTGGCGGGTCGCTCAAAGCAGACAGCCTCAACTACACCGTTACAACAGGCATAGGCGCCGGGCAATCTCTTTATCAGTTCACACAGATTTCAACAATATCAATACAGCCGCGATCGGCTGCTGTTCTTCGGCCCAAACGTGAGCCCTCCACATCATTCATCGAATGGACAGCGGATTTCAGCGGCACGCACGATGTGGCAATAGAAAGCGTTTTGACGGGATTCTCTTTACAACCCTGCAGCTTATTAACGGCCCGATTACCTTCGCGCTGAATGGCTCAACCACTTTCAAAACGGCCGTTCAAGGGTCCGGAGTGCCGGAACCAGCGACATTTCTCATGCTGCTTCCGGCGATGATAGCGCTGCGCATACTGGCGCGTTGCGCCGCTCCTTAGTCCGCCCGCAGCGCCTCGACCGGATCGACTTGGGTAGCCTTGCGCGCCGGAAGATAGCTGGCGAGCGCAGCGGCCAAGATCAAAGCGGCAGACATAGCAAAGTAGGTAAGTGGGTCAGAAGGGCTGACCGAAAACAGCAGCGACTTCATCCATTGCGTCAATACGAGCGCCGCGGCAAGCCCACAAGCGCAGCCAATAACGGACAGCAGCAGACCATTGTGGACGAAAAGCCTGGTGACGTTCGTGAGCGGCGCGCCGAGAGCGAGGCGAATTCCGATTTCGCGCGTGCGTTGCAAGACCGAATACGAGATCACGCCGTAGATGCCGACGATTCCCAGAAGCAGCGCCATACCGCCGGCGATGGCCAGGAGAATCAGCGTGAAGGAGGTGCGCGCGAGGGAGCGATCGTACAGCGCTTCGAGCGTATCTACGCGTGCGAGAGGAAGGTTGGAATCGATGCTCCAGATGGACTTCCGTATTTCGTCCTCGAGAGACAGAGAGCCGGCGCGCGGCGTGCGAATGACAAACGAAACGTAGCGCCGCACCGTCACCTTGTCGCCTTCAAAGTTTTTTTGCAATAGCGGCCAATACACGAGAGTGGGCGCTTTCTTGTCAACTCCGTCGATGTGTTCATCGGCAACCACTCCGATGACTTGGCGCCAATCGTCCTTCAGCGTGGAACTAATACGCTTTCCGATGGCGGCTTCGGGCGTAGCCCACATCTCACGCGCGGTGTTCTCGGAAACAAGCGCAACGGGATTGCTGTTATAGAGCTCCGTCCAGGTGAGATCGCGCCCGGCGACCATGCGCTGTCCCATCGTCGCGAAGTATCCTGGCGCAATCCATTTGTAACGCCGCAGTGGAGGAATCGTGCCCTCGCGATAGGTCTTATCCTCTGCGTATACAGGATCGCTGGATTCATCGCCGCCCATGGGAACGGCGGTTGTGATGGAGACGGATTGAACGCCGTTGATGGCGGTAATTTTGTCGAGCATCGCCTGTTCCATGCGCATCACGCGTTCGGGCTCTTTTACCTGTTCGTCCGGGATGCCGATTCTTACGGTCTGGATTTCGTGCGGGTTGGTGAATCCGGGATCGACATGCCGCAGATTGCGGAAAGTGCGGATCATCAGCCCGGAGGTGACAAGCAGGATAAGGGCAAGTGCAACCTGCGCGACAACAAGAAAATTCCGGACGCGATGGCGGTCCTTGCTGTGGCTCATCGAGCGTCCGCCGCTGTGGAGCGCATTGGCAATTTGAGGCCGGGCGTAACGAAGGACCGGGATCATTCCAAAAAACGCACTGAAGCCTACCGAAGTGACCAAGGTAAACAGGACTACCCAGATGTCGCTATGGATGTTATGGGCGCGGGGCAGATGGACCAGATCAGACGCGGAGAGCAGCTTTAGGGCGCCCCACGATAATCCGAGCCCCACAGCTCCGGCGACTACGCCAAGCGTAACGCTCTCCAGGAGAAGCTCGCGGGCAATGCGCGTCCAGGCGGCGCCGAGCGCTGCGCGAATAGCAAGTTCCTGCTGCCGCCCGTCCGCCCGGACCAAAAGAAGGTTCGCCACATTCGCGCAGGCAATCAGCAATACAATGCCAACCGTCGCCATCAGCACCCAGAGTGTGTTGCCGATATCTCCGATCAGGTCGTCTTTGAGAGGCCTCAAATTAGGAGCGATGCGCGCACTTTCAAACATCTTGACGGTGAAGCCGGGCGGCGATGGGAACCGCTGGGTCACCATGGGCAGCATACGTGCCAGATCAGCGTCGGCTTGCTTAATAGAAATTCCAGGCTTCAGTCTGCCGACGCCCATGTAGCTGAACCTGCCGAGGCGCACCGTGGTGCGGTCGAACCGGAGCGGGATGAGCAGGTCAATCTTGCGATCCATGAACTCGAACGACCGCGGCAACACGCCGACAATGGAATGCACATTGCCGTCGAGCAGAATGCGCTGGCCCAGGACCGATGGATTGCCGCCAAAATGCGATCGCCAATAGCCGTCCGAGAGCATAACGGTGCGCTCGCTCTTCGGATTGTCGTCGGCGGCGGCGAAAAGCCGGCCAATCTGCGGTGTAACGCCGAGAACAGACAGTAATTCGTGCGTGGTGAAAAGAGCGGGCGTCTGTTCGGGCTGGCCTCTGCCCGTAACGCTCGTGCTGCCGCCTGCCCACATGCACACCGCTTGAAAGGCGCGCTTCTCATCGGCCATTGTGAAATAGACCGATGGAGCCATACTGAGGTTCTGTATATTGACTCCCGGCGCCGTCATCCGCAGCGCAACCAACTGCTCGGGATGGATATAAGGCAATGGCTTCAGTAGAACGCCGTTAATCACGCTGAAAATCGCACTCGTTGCTCCGAGCCCGAGCGCAAGAGTCGCAATGCTTACCACCGTGAAACCGGGTGTGGCGCGCAAACGCCGCAGCGTATAGCGGACTTCCTGGAAGATGCCGCTAACGATGTTTTCCCATCCGTAGGAGCGCACCTGCTCGTGCAACGCGGTGGCGCTGCCGAGGCGAATGCGCGCCGCCCGAGCGGCATCCTCCGGCGGCAGACCGCAAGCTTCGAGTTCGGCTTTAGCCTCGGCGAAAAAGCTGTCGATTTCGTCAGCGACATTCTTATCCGCACGTTGCCGCCGAGCGAGATTGCGAAACCCGTGAAGCAGTTGCTGTAAGACCCCCATGAATGTTAGGCCTCCGCTTTGAGCAGCCGCGAGATCGCCGCCGCGCGCCGTTGCCAATCGGTGGTTTCACTTTCCAGTTGTTTCTTGCCGGTTGCCGTAAGGCGGTAAATCTTGGCGCGGCGCGAATTCTCCGTGACGCGCCACTCGGCATTTAGCCAGCCATTCCGCTCCAACCGCTGAAGCGCCGTCAGCAGTGAGCCGGGGTTCACTTTGAAAACATTTTGCGTAATCTGCTCGATCCGGCGCGCAATGCCGAAGCCGTGCATCGGTTCCAAGCTCAGGGTCTTCAGGATCAGCATGTCCAACGTGCCTTGAATCACGTCTGTGTTCGTCTCGTTCATGGAAAGACGAGACCAGGATACGGAGTCTTCTAATGATTGTCAAGATGTGAAGGTCAAGCCTGTCGTTAGCATGTGGTTTGTCCGCTTTATGAAAAAGAGCGGCTGGTTTGAACGAAGTTGCTGTGGAGAATAGCGAAGCGCAATTCAGCACAATCTTCTCCCACATTTCGCGATCTACGTAGACCAGCTCATCGAGCTCCGGACAATCCACCGTAAGCTGCAGTCCGGCGCGATCGGTGGCGGAGCGGAAATTGGACGCGAGCTCGGTGGTCAGCCTAGCCAAATCCGTCGGCTCATATACGGCTTTTGCCCAGCCCGCCTCAATGCGCGAGAAATCCAGAAGCGAATTGACCAGGCGTAACAGCCGCAAGCTGTTGCGGTGAGCGACCTGAAGTTGCTCGTGTGTCTGTGCAGCGGCAAATGACGCGAGAAGCAGCATCGATTCCTACCGTGATTGAAACGGTCCTGGACGTCTTACGCCCATTGTTCGAGGAGAGCCAGGGGCGGGTTGTCTGTGCGCATTTGCCTACGGTGCAGGGTGATCCGATCCAATTGGAACAATCGTTCCAAAATCTTTTATCGAATGTCATCAAATACCGGCGCGCCGAAGAAACGCTTCTAATCACCGTTTCGAGCCGGCCGATTGCGGGCGGGTGGGAATTTGCCGTCGAAGATAATGGCCAGGGCATCCCGCCCGAATCACAGGACCAGATTTTCGAGCCATTGAAGCGACTGCACGGGAGCAAGATTCCGGGCGCGGGATTAGGACTGGCGCTGTGCGGCACCATTGTAGAACGGCATGGCAGCCGTATCTGGGTTGAGACGATAGACGGTGGTCAGGGGGCTAAATTTCGGTTCACTTTGTGTGAAGAGGAGATAGGAGCTAGGAGACAGGAGTCAGAATGCCGGCGTAACGATTGGCAGAGCAGGATCACTGTGTCCTAAGAGGTGGCCATGAAAGCTCTGTTTTTCCTCCTGCTGACGAGTCCGGCGTTTGCGGATTTAATCGTGACGCAAGGTACGCTGGGCGTCGCGCACTATACGAATGATGGCGTTTCGCTCGGCACGCTGATTGCGCCCGGGACGGGCGGATTGTCGGATGCTCGGGGAGTGGCAATATCGCCGGCGGGCGATCTCTACATTTCCGATTTCGCCAATGACAACATTCTGAAATTCAGCGCGGCCGGGGTGTTTCAAGGCATCCTTGCGAGCGGGGCGAATGTCGATGTTCCGCTCGGCCTGGCGTTGGGAACGGGCGGCGATCTGTTCGTCGCGAGCGCCGGCCCGGTCTCGAACATCGCGCGCGTCGATCCGAACACCGGCACGGTCACGAATCCGAGCTTCACCTTTGGTAACGCGCTCGCGCTGGGCGGACCGCAATATCTGACCTTTGGACCGAATCTGGCGGTCACCGATATCGCGGGGCATCTGTTCCGATTCGATGCCGTCACGGGAGCGTCCATCTCCAGCGGGG
>JACZCU010199646.1_pt1 | contig 10603 bp, 11 predicted proteins | sample 8641851 | NCBI WGS metagenome assembly JACZCU01 (sample SAMN15324605, study PRJNA640507) | soil metagenome | isolation source: monocropping sugarcane control | place: China: Luxin town, Laibin City, Guangxi Province | collected 2019-07-25 | depth 10cm m | reverse complement strand
CGTCTTCACCTTCGTCGGCAGCATCTTGTGCACGAGTCCTTGCGCCTTCTTGATTGGACGGGTCAGCGGGTTCTCCCACATCCCCTTGATCATTTCCTTGCGCGTCGCCATCAGCTCGCCGAGTTGGCGGAGCTGGCTCTCGTCGAAGAGCTGGCGCGCCGCGACGAACATCTCCCCTTCCTCTTCCTTGACGTGGTGTTCCACCAGGTCCTGCAGCACCTTCGCCTTGGCCTCGAATTCGTGCGATTTCGGATTCGCGGCCATGAGCGACGGGAGCTCGATGTCGACCAAGTGATGTTCCTCGGCCGCCTCATAGAAGAGATTCTCGTTCTCCGTCTTCTCCGCCGCCGCCTTGAACGCCGGATAGAAGACCTCCTCCTCGATCTGCGCGTGCGTCTTCAGCTCGCGCTCGATCTGGGAGCAGAGGCGCTCGCGCTCCCGGGTACTGCTCGACGCGTTCAGCTCCCGCAGGAGCCGCTTCACGGTGGCATGGTCTGACTTCAACATCGCAATCGCATTCGGCATCGATGTTCCTCCTTTACGTTTCCGCAAAAAATTCATCAATAGATTGCGCAAGCCGTACCAGGGGCGACCAACTGAACATAAGATGTCGCCGTGCTCCATCGGTCCCAAGAGCGCAGAAGTTACGGGAGGGTCCATCTCGAGACGAAACTGCGCGGCTCCGTCGACGCGGTTCCGATCTTTGTGACGGAGGTTTCCGTCTCGGGCGTACGCGTTCTCCATGAGAACCGCTTTCCGGCGAAGCCGGACGGCGTGCATCAGCTCTGGTTCGATTGGAACGAGCACACGCTGCGATTCCAGGTCGAGCTCATCCGAACGACGATCGCACGGCTCGCGAAAACCGCCGGCGAGAAGAGCCTCTACGACAGTGGACTCCGCTTCGTACGCGGCGATCACAAATCGGACAGACTCCTGCGCGACCTGATCGGCGACTACGTCGTACGGTCGCTCAACGAACAACTCGCAAACGCGCACGGCATCCCGCCGCTCGCCGCCTACTCGTATCAGACGGGCAAAGGCAATCGTTACCGCCGGTGCGAGTTCCTCAACGGCGTCTGGCGCAAAGCCGAGACCTTCGACCCGCAGCAGCCCGAGCTCGGCTTCACCATCGCCGCCGACCTCGACCCCGAACAGGTCGACATCCTCTGCAAGACGTGGGAAGTCGTCGGCCCCGAAGGACGCCGCCTTACACAACTCCTCGCGCAGCTCAGCATCAGCAAGACCGAGGGGATCCCCACGCGGAGGTACGAACCGTAGACACCTTCTTACCTCTTCATTCGAACCTCGAACCTCGAACCTCACGCTTCGGGGATTGAGGTTCGAGGTTCGAGGTTCGAGGTGAGAAGTAAGAGAGCGGCGGCTCGACTTGTGCTAAACCGACACCTCATGAAGCAACGCGTTCTCGGAAAATCCCTCCAAGTCAGCGCCATCGGCCTCGGCTGCATGGGGATGTCGGAGTTCTACGGCACGCACGACGACGCCGAATCGCTCTCCACGATTCATCGCGCGCTCGACCTCGGCGTGAACTTCCTCGACACCGCCGACATGTACGGCCCGTTCACGAACGAGAAGCTCGTCGGGCGTGCGATCCAAGGACGCCGCGACCAGGTCGTCCTCGCGACGAAGTTCGGCAACGAGCGCCGCGACGACGGGAGCTGGATCGGCATCAACGGCCGTCCCGACTACGTGAAGAAGGCGTGCGACGCGTCGCTGCAGCGCCTCGGCGTCGATCACATCGACCTCTACTACCAGCACCGCGTCGACAAAGACACGCCGATCGAAGACACCGTCGGCGCGATGGCCGATCTCGTCAAAGCCGGCAAAGTGCGTCACCTCGGCCTCTCCGAAGCGGCGCCGGCGACCATTCGCCGCGCGCATGCGACGCATCCGATCACCGCGCTGCAGACCGAGTACTCCCTCTGGACACGCGACCCCGAGGAGGAAGTCCTGCCGACCGTGCGCGAGCTCGGCATCGGCTTCGTCGCGTACAGCCCGATCGGCCGAGGGTTCCTTTCGGGACGGATCAAGAGCGTCGAAGACCTCGAGCAGAACGACTACCGCCGCCAGAACCCGCGGTTCAAAGACCAGAACTTCGAGAAGAACTTCGAGCTCGTGAAACGCGTCGAGCGGATCGCGCGTGAGAAGCACGTGACGCCCGCGCAGCTCGCCCTCGCCTGGCTTCTCGCGCAGGGCGACGACATCGTCCCGATCCCCGGCAGCCGCCGCATCCAGCACCTCGAAGAAAACGCCGCGGCAGCCAACATCGACCTGTCGAAAGCCGACCTCGCCGCGATCGACGAAGCCGCCCCGCAAGGCGTCACCGCCGGCGACCGCTACCCCGACATGTCGCGCGTGAACCTGTAGGCGGCACAGCGGCTGCACTTTACGAGGCTGATGAAACGCCTCTTGATAGCGCTCGCGCTCGCTGCAGCATTGCCGATCGCCGCGAAGACGACGACCACGGACAAGCCTGCCGAGAAGAAGTCCTCAGTCCTCGGACCTCAGTCCTCGGAAAGCAAGAAGACCGACAATCCGAGGTCCGAGGACCGAGGACCGAGGACTGAAAAAGACGTCTTCCCCGACATTCAGCACGAGCGCGTCGACTACTGGGTCGCGGCGTTCAGCAAGATGCACGACTACCACAAGAAAATCGCCGCCGGCTTCCAACGCAAGGCGAAGTACCAGGACCTGCTCGAGCGGAAGCTGCGCAAGAAGGGGATGCCGCAGAACCTCATCTATCTGGCGTTCGAAGAATCAGCGTTCAACTGCGAGGCGAAGTCGCGCGAGAAGGCGAACGGGATCTGGCAGCTCACTCCGGCGACGGCGCGGCTGTACGGCCTCAAGGTCAACAAGAAGGTCGACGAGCGGATGAAGGTCGAGAAAGAGACCGACGCCGCGCTCCGCTTTCTCGACCACCTCCACGACCGCTTCGGGTCCTGGTACCTCGCCGCCGCCGCGTACGACGCCGGCGAGAACCGCGTCGCGCGCCTCATGCGCAAACACTTCAAACGCGAGCACGGCCGCGACCGCGACTACTACAAAATCTGGAACGACCTCCCCGGCGAGACCCGCGACTACGTCCCCGCAATCGTGGCGCTCGAGCGCATCGGAAAGAATCCGCAGAAGTACGGATTCTGAGTCCTACCGCAGCTTCTTCTCGAGCGCCTCGGCGATCCGCAGGTGCTCCTCGACCGTCTTGAGGCCATCCTCGGCCCATTGTTTCAGCTCCGGATTCTTGATCTCCTTCAGCGCCTTCTCGATGTCTTCGCGGTCGCTCTTGTGGTCCTTGACCATCTCTTCCATGTACGTGCGGTCGTACGCCTTCCCGAGCTTCTCCTTCGCGAGCTTCGCCTCGAACTTCTTGTGCTCGGCGTCCATCCCGCCTTCGAGCTTGACATGCTCGGCATGCGCGAACTTTTCGAGCTTCTCGAACGCCGCGCCGTGATCCGAGATCATCCGCTTCGCGAAGTCCTTCACCTCGACGTTGGTCGCCTTCGGCTCGACGACCTTGGCGAGGTCGACCTCGCTCGTGTTCCCCCGACCGAGCTTGACCATCAGGTGCTGCTCCGTCGGGCTGACGGCAGCGAACGCTGAAACGGCGAATAAGAGAGACGCAATCGATATCCATTTCATGGCGCGCCACCGGTGCAACTCGCGCGCCCCTGTTATGCCTTCGCGTCCAGCTCCGCCCACCGTTCATACAGCCGGTCGACTGCCTCCTGCGCTTCTTGCAACTCGGCGTAGCGCTGCTGCAAAGCGGAGGCATCCGCGGCGATTGCGGGATCTTCGGCGCGTTCGCGGGCGAGCTTCACGCGACCCTCAGCGGCGAGGACGTTCTCCTCCATCGCGTCGAGCTCGCGTTGTTCGAGATAGCCGAGGCGTTTCCTCTCTTCACGAACCGATGCTGTCGATCGTTTTCGTGGGGCGGTGCTCTCCGTCTCACGCGTGAGCCACTGCCCGTAATCGGCGAAAGACTCGGCGCCGCCGCGGCCGTCGAGCGCGACGATCTTCGTCGAGACGCGCTCGAGCAGATAGCGGTCATGCGTCACGAGCACCAGCGCGCCGGCGAATTCCAGCAGCGTCTCCTCGAGGACGTCGAGCGTCGGGATGTCGAGATCGTTCGTCGGCTCGTCGAGCAGCAGCAGGTCCGCGGGCCGCAGCATCAGGCGCGCCAGGACGATGCGCGCCTTCTCGCCGCCCGAGAGCCTCGACACCGACGTCTCCAATTGCTCCGGCTGGAAGAGAAACCGCTTCGCCCACGAGGTGACGTGCATCGATCGATCGCCGTACACGACCGCGTCCCCTTCCGGCGCCAGCGCGCGCTTGAGCGTGAGCGACGGATCGAGACTCTCGCGGTGCTGTTCGAAATAGACGATGCGCAGCCGGTCGGCCTGTTCGATCGTGCCCGCGTCCGGCGGCAGTTCGCCGGCGATCATCCGCAGCAACGTCGTCTTTCCCGCGCCATTCGGACCGAGCACGCCGAGGCGTTCGCCGGGCGTGAGGAGAAGATCGAGCGAATCGACGATCGGACGGTCGCCGAGCCGCTTGCGCAGACCTTTGCCGAGCCAGAGCCGCTTCGTCTTCCGGCCCGTGGACGTGAAGTCGATGCCTGCCGTGGCGACGCGCGCGCGGTCGCGGCTCTCCTCCAACTCGTCGATGAGCTTTCCGGCGGCGTCGATGCGCGCCTTCGCCTTCGTCGTGCGCGCCTTCGGTCCGCGCCGCAGCCACTCCATCTCGCGCCGCACCAGATTCGCGAGCGTCGCCTGATACGCCGCCTCGTTCGCCAGGACGGCGTCGCGCGTCTCGAGAAAGTCGCTGTAACTCCCCTCCGCTTCCAGCAGTCCGCCGCGATAGACGCGATTCAGCTCCAGCATCCGATGGGCGACGTTCTCCAGGAAATAGCGGTCATGGCTCACGACCACGAACGCCTCCGGCTCCGCGATGAGGAGCGCCTCGAGCCAGAGGATCGCCTCGACGTCGAGGTGATTGGTCGGCTCGTCGAGCAGCAGGATGTCGGGCTCGCGCGCCAGCTCCCGCGCGATCGCCAGCCGCTTGCGCCAGCCGCCCGAGAGAGCATCCGTCACCTGCGTTCGATCGGTGAAGCCGGCTTTGCCGAGGGCGCGCGCGATGCGCGACGACTTCTCGTACTCGTCGAGCTCCGTCTCGCCGCTCACTGCTTCGAGCAGCACCGTTTCAACCGTGAGCCCAGGAGTGAAGACCGCGTCCTGCGGCACGTACCCGATCCGCACCCCCTTCCGCACCGCGCGCCGGCCGGAGTCCGGCTCCTCGACGCCGGCCAGGATCTTCAGCAGCGTCGACTTCCCCGACCCATTCGGCCCGATCAGCCCAACGTGATCCCCCTCGGCGATCGCGAAGCTGAGGTCCTCGAACAACGGCCGCGAAGTGAACGACTTCGAGAGCGACTCGCAGGTGAGAAGGACGGGAGCGGACATCGAAGGCGCGTTATATCGCGTCTCTCACTTCACGCTGAGAACATGAAGGATGTTTCCGTCTGGATCCTTGAACCACGCGCCTTTGAACGATCCGCTCACATGAAGATCACCTTGTCGCGCCACCCGGGGAGGTCGTAATGCTCGAAGCGCACGCCTTTCGCGGCGAGGTCCCTCACCACCGTTTCGGCGTCATCGACACGCCACGTCGCCGAGGTCGCTTGATTCGTTCCGGCGAACTCCGACTCGTAGACGACGACCGTCGAACTGCCACTCTTGAAATTGGCGACTCCCGGACCACCCTGCGGGAGAAGCTCGAGCCCGAGCTTTTCGCCGTAGAACTTCTTCGCGATGCCGAGGTCCTTTACGGCGATCGTCGCCATCGCGTTCGCGTCTGCCAGCATGCGTGCCTCCTCACCGTGGCGGAATGCCGTGCTGCTCCACCACGGTCGCCAGCGGATGGCCGTTGATGTCGCAATAGAGATGCCGTTCGGTCACCGACAGCGATATCTCCGTGCGCCGGTCGAAACGCTTCGCGAGCTCGCGGAGGAAATCGCTCCCGAACGAGTAGATCGCCAGCTCCTCCGCGCGGTGAATGCGCCGCCCCTCGAGCTGGCCGAGGAGGATGCGGATGTCGCGGTGCGTGTAGACGGCGACGCGCGGCGCCAGCTTGCTCGCGCGATGCAGGCGGTCGGCATCGGGCAGACCAACCTCGATCCACGCCGTGATGCGGCCCGTCAGATCGCGCACCACGATCGCCGGCTCATCTCCATCCGACAGCCCCGCCGTCATCTCGATCCCCTCCGTGTATTCGAGGCAATACGCCATCAGCCGCGTCGCCATGTACTCCATCGTCTCCGACGGATGCATCGCCAGCCGCAGCGACATCGACTCGTACACGCCGCGGTCGACGTCGTTCAGTTCGACGGAGGCGTTGTAGATGGTGGAGGTGAGTGCCACGAGCCGCGCATCGTGCCACGAAAGCTGTTATTCGAGCTCTCGGACCTCATGAAGTGCTCTCCGACCTCGTGAACTGGCTCTCCGACTTCGCGAACGCGCTTCCCGACCGAGTGAACTCGGCTCCCGACGCAGTTAACTAGCCTCCTGACCCAGTTATCTAGCCTCCGGACCCAGTTAACTAGCATCCGGACCTAGTTAACTAGCCTCCTGACCTAGTTAACTAGCCTCTGGACCTAGTTAACTAACCTCCGGACCTAGTTAACTAGCCTCCGGACCCAGTTAACTAGCCTCCTGACCCAGTTAACTAGCCTCCTGACCTAGTTAACTAGCCTCTGGACCCAGTTAACTAGCCTCTGGACCCAGTTAACTAGCCTCTGGACCCAGTTAACTGGCCTTCCGACCCAGTTAACTCGCCTCCCAACCGAGTTAACTCGGCTATCGTGATCCCCGCATGACCGCCTCCCCCTTCGCCGGCCTCGGCCTCAACGACACGCTCGTCGCCACCCTCACTTCCCTCGGCTATGAAGTACCGACGCCGATTCAGGAACGGACGATTCCGGTACTCCTCGGCGGACGCGATCTGATCGGGCAGGCGCAGACGGGGACCGGGAAGACGGCGGCGTTCGCGTTGCCGATTCTTCAGAACATCGACGCGCGGCGGCACGAGACGCAGGCGCTCATCCTTGCGCCGACACGCGAACTGGCGGTGCAGGTCTCCGAGGCGCTGCACTCGTACGCGCATGGAATGCCGGGCGTGACGGTGATGCCGGTGTACGGCGGCGCGCCGATCGTGCCGCAACTCAAGCGGCTCGACCGCGGAGTGCAGATCGTCGTCGGCACGCCGGGACGGCTCATCGACGTCCTCGGCCGCGGCAGTCTGCGCCTCGACTCGATCCGCATGGTGGTCCTCGACGAAGCGGACGAGATGCTGAAGATGGGCTTCATCGACGACGTGGAGACGATCCTCAGCGGCGTGCCGAAGCCGCGGCAGATCGCGCTCTTCTCCGCGACCATGCCGGCCGAGGTGCTCCGGATCGCCGAGCGACACCTGGTGAATCCCGAGCGCGTGGAAATCGAGCGCAAGACGGTCACCGCACCCGACATCGAGCAGCGGTACATCAACGTCTCGGAAGGCGAGAAGCTCGAGGCGCTGACGCACATCCTCGAGATCGAAGAGAGCGAGGCGGTGCTGATCTTCCGCCGCACGAAGACCGGCGCTGCCGAACTGGCGGAGCGGCTGGAAGGCCGCGGCTTTGCCGCGGTGGCGATGCACGGCGACATGAAGCAGGCGGAGCGCGAAAGCGTGATCCGCCGCCTCCGCGCCGGCCAGGCGGAGATCGTCGTCGCCACGGACGTCGCCGCGCGCGGTCTCGACGTCGAGCAGATCGCGCACGTCGTCAACTACGACATCCCATACGACGTGGAGGCGTACGTGCACCGTATCGGACGCACGGGACGCGCAGGCCGGGCGGGGCTGGCGACGCTGTTCGTCACGCCGCGCGAGAAGCGGATGATGCGCGAGATCGAGCGCTTCACCGGCAGCACCATCAAGCCGATGAAGAAGCCGACCCGCGGCGACGTCGCGGCGCGGCGGCTCGAGCAGACGAAGGAGAAGATCCGGAAGGCGATCGGCGACGGCGAGCTGGATGCGTACGTCGCGCTGGTCGAGCAACTGGTCGAGGAAGGGCAGCACTCGGCCGTCGAGATCGCGGCGGCGGCGGTGCGGCTGGCGAGTCCGGCAAGGCCTGTCGTCGCTGAGGAGAAGGAGCCCGAGGCGAAGCCGGTAGCCAAGCTGGGGCCTCGCGAGACGGTCCGCCTGCGCATGGACGTCGGCAAACGAGACGGCATCCGTCCGGCGGATGTGGTCGGCTCGATCGCCAACGAGTCGGGCCTCGCGGGCCGCGAGATCGGTCCGATCGAGATCCGCGACACGTTTACGTACGTCGGTGTCCCCGCGGACGCCGCGGAGCACGTCATCAAGAGCGTCTCAGGAACGCGCTTCCGCCGCCGCGCTGTGAACCTTCGGATCGATCGCGCGGCCGGCAACAGCCGCCCGGATCGGCGGCCGCCGAAACCGTTCGGCAAACGGCCGAAACGGCGGTAGAGCCTTCCGTCCGGTCAGCGATGCACTGCGATCGCCGCGACCATCGGCACGATCGCGTATCCGAGCACCGCGGCGAAGACGGTCCAGGCGGCGGCGACGATCATCGATCTCGCTACCAGAGCGGACGGCGGGCCGGAGGAATTCACGGCAGACGCGCGGTAGACGGTCGCCAGTAACAGCCAGGCGAGGAACGCCGGGACGACGATGACTCCGAGGACACCCGCTCGCGCTACGACCGTCAACTTGCTCAGTTGTCCGATGAGCGCGAGCAGGACAGCGACGGTGGCGACGGCGATTGGGAAGGTCCTCGAATGCAGCCGCGGCTTCGCGGCGCGTGCGCCGCGGCGGAGCGGGAGGAATTCCGCCACGGGGATCGCCACGATGATCGGCGGCCCGTAAATGAACAGGTCCACATTCCGCGTCAGCCATGACGGCAGCCACGACGAGGTGACATAGCCCAACGGCAGCCAAATGAAGAACGCGATGACGTACACACAGGCGCCGATGACGGCACGCGACATCAGCGGCGGGAGGCGTGCGTCGTCGACGACGCGCGCGAGCACGTAGCTTGCGACGACGGTCAAGACTGCGAGCCACAGAATCATGGCAACCCCCACCGCGCCCAGCGGATCAGCAGGCGCACGGCTTCCCCATTGTCGCCCGACCAGCGCGCACGGCGGGCGGCTTCGAACCATTGTTTCGCGATCCGCTTGCGGAAGACTCTCGTCAGGTCGGGACGCTCGCGCCGGAAGTGAGCGAACACGTCGCGCATGACTCGATCGGCGATCGGCCCGGCGCCACGGTTTCCCTCGAACCGCCAGATCGTGATCAACGCGTCGATCTCCGAGTCGGTCGGCGGACGTCGCAAGAGCGGCTCGAGCGCGCGGTGCATGATCGACGTCCAGTTCGCGCGCTTCTTCGTCCCGTACTGCTTGAACGAGTCGTTCTCGTGCTGCCGCTTCTTCATCCCGATCAGCGGAAGGACGACGATCCGTCCTCGCTGCGACAGCCGCACCCAAAAGTCGTAGTCCTCAGACGACGGGAACTCGGGGTCATATCTCGTTCCGTCGTTGCGAAACATCACCTGGCTGTGGCCGCCGATGATGTTGACGAAGCCGAGGAGGTAGCGAATCACGTCACTCGGGAGCGTCTCGTCGAAGCGGCCGAGCGGCGCGCCGTGCTCGTCGATGATGTCGTAGGCGGTGCTGACGAGGACGACGTCCGGCTGCGCGTCGAGAACTTCGACCTCCGCCGTGAGCCGGCCCGGCATCGTCAGGTCGTCGCTGTCGAGACGAGCGATGTATTCGCCGCGCGCGTGCTCGAACCCTCGGTTCAGCGCCCGCGGGATGCCTTCGTTGATCTCGCTCGTGACGATGCGGATGCGCGCGTCGCGGCTCGCGAAGTCGCGCAGGACCCCCGGCGTCCCGTCCGTCGAGCCGTCGTCGACGAGAAGGAGCTCGTAGTCGTTGAACTCTTGCCCCAGCACACTCTCGATCGCCTCGGCGACGAACCGCTCCCGGTTGTAGACCGGGAGGAGGATGGTGATTTTGGGGGAAGGCAAGACGTGCGCGATGATGTCACGCGTGAGCTCGATCTTCGATCACGATCCCGTAGGTGACGAGAGCCGTTCCGGCAACGGGTTCGTTTGGTTCCTCCCGTTGCTCTGCTTCGGCGGGTCAGTGCTCTTCGAGAAGGTCCTGGCGTTTTTCATGGCCGGCGACGCAGGTGCGGTCGCCGCCGTTCTCGTCTTCACGGTATCGATGCTCTTCTCCCTGATCACCGCGTTGAACGGCGAAAACCTCGGCGGAGCCGGAAGGGTCCTCTTCGCTTTCTATTCGCTCCTCGGCTGGTTGTCCGGGTTGGTCGCGCTGTTTGTCTTCAACGCGCTCTTCAACCATCAGGCGGTCACCTGACGCAGCCCGAAGACGCACGGGAATTCCGATGTTGCCGTGGTGTTAACTGCCCTTGACCGCGCAAGTTACCTTCGGTATCTTCCGCGTCCCCCGCAGCTTTCCGGCGCATTCGTCTAGGGGTCCAGGACGCCGCCCTCTCACGGCGGTAACACGGG
>JACZCU010043592.1_pt1 | contig 10622 bp, 5 predicted proteins | sample 8641851 | NCBI WGS metagenome assembly JACZCU01 (sample SAMN15324605, study PRJNA640507) | soil metagenome | isolation source: monocropping sugarcane control | place: China: Luxin town, Laibin City, Guangxi Province | collected 2019-07-25 | depth 10cm m | reverse complement strand
CGCCCGCCCAGCATGCGCGCACGCCACCACATCCATTCCGAGCCGGGGGCGATCGTATAGGGCTCGCCGGGCACCTGCCAGCCGCCGAGGGTGGTGGCATCGAATGCGCCCCACGGTTTCTCCTTGGTTCCGGCGCCGCGATGCGGCACCTGGTACGGCCACTCGAACATCTTGGACTGCTTGGTGCAATCGAACATGTCGCCGGCCTCGAGCATGCAGATCTTCGCGCCGGCAAGCGCCAGCACGTGCGCGGCGACGCCGCCGCCGGCCCCGGAGCCGACAATTACTACGTCATATGTCTTGGGAGCGGCCTTCACTTGTGCCATGTCTTATCTACCTTTTATCATCCCGCTTATGAGAAATAAAAAACTCCCGCGCAGAGTATTTTTCTGCGCGGGAGTGAAGTCGGAGAACAATCGATTTAGAAGTAAGCGCGAAGCGAAAGCTGCAGGTTGCGCGCGTCGTTCGTTTTGCCGGTTACCTTGCCGAACGTGGTCAGGTTCGTGGGGTCGAGTCCCACATTATCTAAATTCGGGTGGTTGAAGGCGTCGAAAGCTTCCGCGCGGAATTGGAAGCCAAAACGTTCCGTAACAGCGAACTTCTTGAAAAGCCCCAGATTCCAGTTGTTGAAACCGGGGCTGTAGATGAGATTGCGAATCCCAAAGTCGTTGACGAAAGTACCTGGCGCGGGCTGAGTGAAAATGGGCGTGCCATCGGGATTTGTTGTCGTGAACCAATACTGGTTTTGCGCACCGTTGGCAGGATCGAAATTCTTGGGATATTGCGGGTTCCCATTCACCTGCCAAAGCTGGCCGTTGGCGCCGCCCCTACAGCCGAAGTTGCCGTCGTTTCCAACACCGGCATAGTCGTTAGCCTTGGCTACATTGCAAGGCGTTCCGGTTTGCGCCTGGAAAATACCGCTGATCTGCCAGCCTCCCAGAAGCTTGCCGCTCCAGCCGTTGTTCCGAAAGATAGGCAGTTCATAGAGGAAATTGACGATCAGAGTGTGGCGCGTATCGAATTCCGAGGGACCCCACAGGTTATGAGCGAAATAGGTGTTCGGAATAATGTCGCGCTGGTTGGAGCCGTCATCCATGCTCTTGGCGAAGGTGTACGCGGCACCGAACTGCAATCCTTTGGAGAAGCGCTTGTTCCAGGAGAGTTGCAGTGAGTTATAGCGGGAAGTGGCGACGTTGTCGGTCTCGCGAATCGAGTTATATCCTTTGTACGGCCGCAACGCATCCAGGGTGACGCCCGGATTCGCCAAAACCGTCGCGAGAGTGGGTTGATTGATATCCGCTTCGCGCTGCAGGTGCAAGCCACGCCGTCCAACGTAGGCAACGCTCACAACCGAACTGGCGATTTCCCGTTCCACGGTCACGTTCCAGTTCCAAGCCGACGGGTTCTTAAAATCCCGGCTTTGGGTAGTGACAGTCAAAGGCAGCACGTTTGCTCCGGCGCCGCCAGGATTGTCGGCATCTCCGAAGCTGACATTCGCTGTCGGCTGGAAGGGTGGATTGCCACCGAGGAAAATGGAGTCGCTAACGCCAAGACGAGTAAAGAATTCTCCACCGCCGGCGCGAATGACCGTCTTGTTATCCAATTGGTAAGCGAGTCCGAAACGAGGTTGTACCTGACCCCATTGAATGTGTGAATAGTAGTCGGGATATTTTCCGTTCCGGAACAGGAAATTGAATTGCCCCGAGTCCGCTTCGGGGAAACGGCCCTTGGCGGAATCGGGGAAACCGTTGCCGGGGATCGCCATACCGTTATAGCGGTCGCCGTTTCCGATGATCAGTTGACCGCGGTTCGGACCGGACGGAATTACGGTCACAGCCTTGGTCGGGTCATACAGAGTGGGATCGAAAATCGCCATGTTTGCCCACTGCGCGTGATACGGCTTGATGACCGTGTAGCGGATACCATAGTTCAAGGTCAGCTTGTCAGTTACCTTCCAGGAGTCCTGCACATAAGGCTCATAGCTGCTGCCACGGAAAACCGTGTAGGCCCGCTGGCCGAGTTCCGAATAGCTGTCGAACAAACCCATCGCGGCATTGGCAACGGCATTTCCGGAGCTCGGGAAACCAGAGCGCGAATCCGTAAACGCGAACTGGCCATTCTGATTGTTCGTACAGGTGGGGCAGGCGCTGACGTTGATTTCGTCGTTATCGTTCTCGCCGGAGCGTTCGAAGTAGAACCCGAACTTCATTGTGTGAGCGCCCTTAATCCAGGTCAAGCTATCGCTGACGGTATAGATGGGGCCCGAGGAGTGAGACGGATACGGGCCGCCAGTCAATCCATTCAGCCCGGTGATATTTGCCGTCGGAATGCGGTTCGGCAGCAATTTGCCTTCGGGAAAGATGTAGGGGTAATTCACACCGGCCTTAGTCCGATCGTAAAAATCTCCCACCGGAATGTAAACATCATCGAGACTCACCGTTGCCAGCGCTTCATTTACGAGAGTCGGACTGACCGTCCAGACATAGTCGAGCGAGTTGGTTTGATTGGGCCGGTTGAAGAACTTCGGCGTTCTCGTCGGCGTGCCATCCAGCGGCTGATATTCGTTGAACGAATAATTGTTACGGCGGAATTGTAGACGCTGTGTATCGGTGAGATTGATGTCGGCGGCGAGAGTGTCTTTCCGCTGATCCTGCGGGTGTAGAGCTGTGGTAAAGAAGTTGCTCGTGCCAATGAAATTGCCGACCGCGAGATTCGGGTCCGGATAGGATTTCAGAATGCCCAAGCCATTGCGGCTTAGCAGGCTGGCTGGAATAACATTTCCGGGAATCGGATTGCCGCTATTTGGATCTTTCAGTTGTACGACCTTCCCCAAAATATTGGCCGGGCCATTCGTCAACAGTTCACTGAAATCGCCTTGCCGCATCAGAGCGGTAGGAACTGTCCAGGTGGACGTGTCGGTGAAACGATAACGCACCCATTCCTGGCCCCAATACCAGAAGTATTTGCTCTTGTCTTTATTGAATTTGCCTGGGATGTAAAACGGTCCGCCGATGTTGAAGCCGTACTGGTTGTAACGGAAGGGCGCGACCGAGCCCTGACCCGCAGTTTTATTGCGTGTCCAGGTATTGGCGTTAAAAGCGTCGTTGCGCAGGTATTCGTAAGCGGCGCCATGGAACTCGGTGCCGCCCGGCTTGGTGATGATACGAATCTGTGCTCCCGACGTGCGGCCGTATTCCGCCGCATACGAAGCCGTAAGAATCTGCACCTCCGAGGTGGAGTCCACGTCTGCTGCGCCGAGGCTGGTGCCGTTCGAACGCGTGCGCGTCGCCGGAGCGCCGTCATAGGTGATCAGGTTCTCCGGGTTGCGGGAACCATTGAAGTTGGAGGGCCCTTGGTTGAAATTGAATGTCAGACCGGCGAGATTTCCGCCGCGCGCGCCAGGCACCAGACTGGCTAATCCTACCGGATTGCGGCCGTTCAGCTCGAGCGCATCAATCTGCTCCCGCGTAACCAGCTTTTGCACCGAAGCGCTCTCGGTTTGTAGCGTCGTCGCTGCCGCCGATACTTCTACGGTTTCCGTTGCCGAGCCCAATGTAAGCCCGGCGTCAACGGCAAGCGTCGAGGCCGGATCCAATTTGTTGTTGTTCGATTCGAACTTTTTAAAACCGCTGGCGGTAACCGAGATCGTGTACATTCCCGGCGGAATGTTAGTCACCGAGTAAAGACCACCCGCGTTAGTGGTGCTGGTTCGTTCGTTGCCGTTCGCCTGGTTCTTCACCGAGACAGTGGCGTTCGGAACGGCTGCACCGCTTGGATCTCTTACGGTTCCGTTGATAGTGCCGAGATCCGACTGCGCAAATGCAATTCCCGAAAACATTGCCAGAACGGCGCTGGCTAAACATACGTACAGAATTTTAGACAGAAATTTGATCCTCATAGACCTTTCTCCACGCGGAGCCGCGCACGAGACTGAAAAGACTCCCTCAAATGAGTATATTGCGCTCTACCCCGTTAGTGCAACCTAATTATTGTGTCATGCACACGTGTGTTTACGGCACATATTGCGATAAATAGCGTTTCGCCATGATGAATCCGGTCTTGAAATCTTCACTAAAATCAGGACCGGGATTGTTGTCAGCTCCATAGAGCGGGTCTTCCTGCTCCACGCTCATGGCGCCTGTATAGCCAACATCCTGTAGCACGCTAAAAAACTCGCGCCAGTTCATTGAGCCCATGCCGGGAATCCGGTAGCGCCACCATCTGGCGTGGTTTACCGGGTTGATCCCGCCGGCCCGCACCACCGGCCAGAGAATTTCCGTGTCTTTCAGGTGAACGTCATAGATCTTATCGGCAAAGTCACGGGCTGTTTGTATGGGATCCATAAACTGCCGTACTAAGTGCGACGGATCGTATTGTAGGCCTACGTATGGCGAATCCCCGAAAGCTTTGAAAAGAGCTGCGAATCCCACCGGACTGGTCGCCAGGTTGGGCGCCTCCGGATACGGCTCCCACAAGATCCGTACCTTATGTTGTTCGCAGGCCGGAAAGAACTTCTCATGATACACCCGCACGATCTCGTCAATCTGCTGCTCGAACGGCTTAGCCGGGTCTCTACCCGACTGGGTGCCGATATAAGGTACTCCTAGTTTGCCGGCCAGTTCAATCGCCTTCACAAAATACTGGTTCGAACGTTCCCTCCGGGCCAGGTCCGGATTGATCGAATCGGCTCCCACCTGCAGCGCCGACACGTGCATCTGATGTTTTGCGAGTGTTGCTTTTACATCCGCAATCTCGCTATCGGTGATCGATAGCGCGTTCAGCGTGGAGCGCGGCGACGATCCCAGGATCATGTTGTTGAAGCCTTGGGCCTTCGCCCACTCTACATTTCCGGGAGTATAAGGGCCCAGCACTCCGAGCAGCGGCTTCCATTCTTTGTGAACTTGTCTGTGGGGACGCGGAGGTTGCGCGGCAAGCGACGCAGCCGCGCCAATCGAGCCAATCAGGGTCCGGCGGGTCATCCTGATCAGTGTATATCGCCGATAATTGCTGTCAGCGAATTAAGGCAGCGCGAATCTCTGTTAACCACTCGGGCTCATCCGTAGCTTCCCACACAATTGAACCATTTCGGAGTTCCAATATCCTCCGTTGGGTACGCTTCGTATTGTCGTAGATGATAACTTCATCAGCGATCCCAATTGCCTCGGGCAGATTTGCCAAACTGCGATGATAGCGTCGCCGGATATCCTGATCTTCCACGTCATGGCCGCCGCGCGCTACCCTCGCTCGAACACGAAGCATGTTGTGTTCCGGTGTGTCTAGGCAGAGATAGATTAGCCTTACGGTGAAGCCGTGCGATTTGGCTTCCCGGATCCAGTTCAGAGTCTTCTTGCTTGCAAGGGTGGTTTCGATTGCGAAGCTACGTCGTTCGTCCATGTATCTTCGCATGCGCTGTAATACCTCACGGCCGGCGGCAATTGCCGCCTTCGGTGGATCTCTGGGATCCAATTGGCGAGCGATTGCGTCTGGATCGAGCACGTATTCCCAATCTTCAAAATCCAAAGTGCTTGTCAGCGTACTTTTGCCGGAGCCATTGGGCCCGGCAATTACAGTCAGGACCGGCAATTGTTAAGCCGCACTCGCTGATAGTTCACGAATGATTTCGTAGCAAGAATTACGTGGTGCCCCGGAAATAAATCGAATTTCAAAACGGCGGCCATCTGGGCGTTCCATGATCTGAATGCCGTTTTCGCGGTAAAAAACCGGAATCCCATTCGCAAGCGCCTCATCCCGCGCTCGATCCCACGCTTGCTCGGCTTGTCGCGTGAATTCTTCGTCGAAGATGTCGAGCTTTGCCACAGCTTTCCCTCTGTCTATGGTACCGAAAATTAACTAAGCTCCACACCGCGCGTTTCGGGAATCCACAGAGCCGCAATGGCCGCTGCGCCAAACGCAGAGCCGCACGCTGCGAAGCCCCAGCCGAGCCCATGCGACTGCCCGATCGCGCCAATCACAAACGGAGCAAATGCGCTGATGCCGCGCGCGGTGTTATACGAAAGCCCCAATGCAGTCGCGCGAATCGGAGTAGGGAACAACTCGCTGCCCGCCACCGCCGCGCCAGTAAAAAAGCCGGTTCCGAAGAACGCGGCAATTGAGGCCGTGAACAAAATCCATCCCGGCGAGCGCGCCGCTGCGAACGCTGCTACCGAAACAGCGGCGCACGCCAGATACAAAACAATTGCCCGCTTCCGCCCCAATGTATCGGCCAGCCAGCCAAACAAAAGATAGCCCGGCCACATGCCGCAAAGGTTCAACACCACCAGAAAACTGGTGAAGCCGAACAGCGTGAATCCGCGTCCGCCTTCGGCAATCGGCAGCGCGAGATAAGCCGGAATCCATGTAAACAGTCCCCACCAGGCGAACATTCCGAATGTATTCATCGCCAGCAAAACCAGCAGCCGGGGCAGCGCCGCACTCCACAGCGCACGTTTTCCGGCGATGCCGGGCGGCGACGTACGCGCCTGCTGCCAGATTTCCGGCTCGGGTACGCTGCGCTGAATCCAAAACGTGACGAGCGCCGGAAGCACGCCCACAAAAAAGACCCAGCGCCAACCGGCGCGCGCGAGCACGATCTGCGCCACAATTGCCGCCAGCGCATAACCGATCGCCCAACTGCTCTGCACGATACCGAGCGCACGTCCGCGCCACGCGCTCGGCCAGGTTTCGGCAACCAGCGTTGCGCCGGCGTTCCACTCGCCGCCCATTCCCAAACCAAGCAGAAAGCGCAGCACGGCGAGCATCGTCACGCTGCTTGAAAAGCCGCACGCGAACGTAAAAATCGAATAAGTCAGGATGCTGGCGCTGAGCATGCGCCTCCGGCCGAAACGATCGGCCCAAACCCCAAAGAAAAAGCTGCCGATCGCCGACGCAATCAAAGTCAACGTGTTCAGCAGGCCGGCGGTGGCCTTCGTCATGCCGAACTCGCCTAGCAAGGTCGCGAGCACGATCGAATACAGCATGACGTCGAAGGCGTCGAGCATCCAGCCCAGTGCGGCGGCCAATAGCGTGCGGCGTTGCGCGTCCGTCGTATTGCGCCAGCGAAAGGGCGCGTTCTCGACCATAGAGAATAGGATAGGCTCGAACTCTCTCTAATCCGCGCATGCGCATCGCCATCGATACCGGCGGCACGTTTACCGATTGTGTGTATCTCGAAAACGGCCGTTTGCAAATTCTGAAAGTTCGTTCCACGCCGGATGACCCGGCCGCCGCGGTGCTGGCAGCCGTAACGCGGATCGCGCACGGCGAGCCGGCCGAAGTCCGCCATGGCACAACGGTAGGAACCAATGCCCTACTCGAACGCACCGGCGCGCGCGTGGCATTCGTCACCACCGCCGGATTCGAAGACACGCTCGCGATCGGCCGTCAGGCGCGCTCCCGGCTTTACGATCTTTTCTTTCCGAAAGACGAGCCGCTCGCGCCCGCCGCTATGCGATTTGGCGTCGAGGAGCGCACCGCGAGCGATGGCTCGATCCTGCAACCCATCTGTGCGGATCAATTGAACGAGCTGCGGGAGGCGATCCGTTCCGCCGCGCCCGAATCGATCGCCGTATCGCTGCTATTCGCATTCGCCAATCCGGCGAATGAGCGGGCCATCGCCGCGGCGCTGGAGGAAATCGGAGTTCCGCTCTCGCTTTCGCATGAAATTCTACCCGAATTCCGCGAATACGAACGTGCCTCGACCGTGACCATCAATGCCTATCTCGCGCCCAAAATGCAAACGTATCTGAAGCGTCTGGATGCAGGCCTCGCGGCGCGTGAATCGTGGCTCGATGTCATGCAGTCTTCCGGAGGCATTATTCCCGCCGCCACGGCGGCGCGCGAGCCGGTGCGCACCATTCTCTCCGGACCTGCGGGCGGAGTAGTCGGCGCCATGGCCGTGGCCAAGCGCGCCGGCTTCACGAATCTCCTCACGTTCGATATGGGCGGTACTTCTACTGATGTCGCGTTCGTCGCTAGCCAGCGTGGCCTCTCAATCACTACCGAATCCCAAATCGCCGCTATGCCGGTCGCCGTTCCTATGCTCGATATCCATACCGTCGGCGCCGGCGGCGGATCGCTTGCCGGTTTCGACAGCGGCGGAGTTTTGCGTGTTGGCCCCGAATCCGCCGGCGCTGATCCCGGACCTGCCTGTTATGGCCTTGGGCAACGGCCTACTGTGACGGACGCCAATTTGGCGCTGGGCCGGCTGGATGCGGACTATTTTCTGGGCGGCGAAATGAAACTCGACGAAGAGCGCGCTCGAGAATCTCTTGACCGCTCGCGCGGTACATTGCCGGCGGCGCACATTTTCGCGGATGGTATCGTGCGTCTCGCGGAAGCCCACATGGCGCAGGCTCTGCGCAAAATTTCGATCGAACAGGGCCGTGATCCCCGCGATTGCGTGCTTGTAAGTTTCGGCGGTGCGGGACCGCTGCATGCGTGCGCTCTTGCGAACATCTTGCGCATTCCCCGCGTGCTCGTGCCGCCATTTCCAGGCGCACTATCGGCTTACGGCATTCTGGTGTCGGATGCCGTCCGGGATTATTCGAGAACGGTCATGCTGCGGCCGGATGATTCCCGGCTCGAAGAGCATTTTCAAGCGCTCGAACATGGCAGCGCAGACGTCGTTATCCACACCGCTATCCGCACCGCCGTTATCCGCACCTTGGACATGCGCTACGTGGGGCAAGGCTACGAATTGAACGTACCCTGGTCCGAAGATTTCGTGGCGGCGTTTCATGCTTTGCACGCCGAGCGCTATGGCTATTCCGATCCGCGCCGGCCTGTAGAGGTCGTAAACGTTCGTGTGCGAATGGTCTCTATGACAGACGAGCTGGTTGTCGAGCCGGCCGAAGTTCAGGAGGGAGATGGAACGCAGGCCGTGCGAAAAGAAAAACGGATGTACTGCGAAGGCGAATGGCGAAGCGGCAAAATATATAACCGGGCCTTGCTCTGTGCCGGAGATACTTTCGCCGGCCCGGCCGTGATCGCCGAGTATAGCGCCACCACGTTTCTTCCGCTGGAGGCGCGGCTTCGAGTGGACCAATGGCTGAACCTGATCATCGACCTGTGAGCCCCGATCCAATCGAGCTGGCGATTTGCAAAAGCTCCTTCCACGCCATTGCCGAAGAGATGGGGGCGGTGTTGCGGCGCACGGCCTTCTCGCCCAATATCAAGGAGCGGCGCGATTACTCGAGCGCGGTATTCGATGCGCACGGCAGAGTCATCGCGATGGGTGATCACATGCCCGTACACCTCGGCTCCATGCCCCGCTCGGTCGAAGCGGCGCTCGCCAAGCTCTCTTTCTCGCCGGGCGATATCGCGATTTTGAATGATCCTTTCGCTGGTGGAACGCACCTGCCGGATATCACCCTGGTAATGCCCGTCTTCGTCCATGGCATCGCGCAAGCGGCATTCTACGTAGCCAATCGCGCGCATCACGCCGACGTGGGCGGCATGTATCCGGGTTCGATGGGACTATGCCGCGAAATTTGGCAGGAAGGCGTGCGCATCCCGCCGGTGAAACTCGTTTCTGGCGGCGTCTTGAATGAGCCGCTGCTCGCTCTCCTACTGAACAACGTGCGCACGCCGAAAGAGCGGGAAGGCGACCTGACCGCCCAAATCGGCTCCTGTCGCGTGGGCGCGGAACGTTTGCTCGAAATGGTTTCCCGCTACGGAATGCCGCGCATCGAGCAAAATATCGTTGCGCTTCTCGATCACTCCGAACGGCTCATGCGCGCTCTTCTGCGTTCGCTGCCCAAAGGAGAATTTCGCGCCGAAGACTATCTCGATAATGACGGCATCACAGCCGAACCCGTAAAGATTTGCGTGACAGTCCGGACCGATCCCGTTCACGAATCGCTGCAGGCGGACTTCACCGGCTCGGCTCCGCAAGTAAGTGGAAGCTTGAACGCCGTGGCCGCCATCACCTGGTCCGCCGTGTTCTACGTGTTGCGCTGTTTACTGCCCGAGGAAGCGGCTCCCACCGCCGGCCTCATGCGCCCGGTAACGCTCGTTATCCCCGAAGGAACAGTTGTGAACGCGCGTCCTCCTGCCGCCGTCGCGGCGGGTAACGTCGAAACGTCGCAGCGCATTGTGGATGTGTTGCTACGCGCTTTCGCGCAGATACTGCCGGCGCACATTCCGGCCGCCAGTGCCGGAACCATGACCAACCTGACCATCGGCGGCATCGATCCGCGCACTGGCGAAGCATATGCGTACTACGAAACAATTGCGGGCGGCTCGGGAGCGCGGCCGGAGGGCAATGGTATTTCGGGCGTTCACACCCATATGACCAATTCGTTAAACACGCCGGTCGAAGCGCTCGAATACGCTTATCCCTTTCGCGTGCGCCGTTACGCCTACCGCGCGGGCTCGGGCGGCCTTGGCCGCTATCGTGGCGGTGACGGACTCATCCGCGAAATCGAATTGTTAGGTCCCGCGCAGGTCACTTTGCTCGCCGACCGCCGCGTTTTTGCGCCTTACGGATTAGCCGGCGGAGGCGAAGGTGCAAAAGGTTCCGCGATGCTCCTGGCCAATGATGAATGCACCGTGCTGGCGGGCAAATGCAGCTTCGAAGCGCCGGCTGGCACGGTGCTGCGTATCGAGACTCCCGGGGGTGGCGG
>JACZCU010182907.1_pt1 | contig 10646 bp, 5 predicted proteins | sample 8641851 | NCBI WGS metagenome assembly JACZCU01 (sample SAMN15324605, study PRJNA640507) | soil metagenome | isolation source: monocropping sugarcane control | place: China: Luxin town, Laibin City, Guangxi Province | collected 2019-07-25 | depth 10cm m | reverse complement strand
GGCGCCGGCGGTGCGGAGGTGTCCGGCTGCGGCGTCGGGGTTGCCGACGAGCACGAGGGCGACACCGGCGGCTCGCTCGGCTTTCGCTGAGTGGTCCTTTTGTGCGTGTTCGATGAGGTCCGCCGCCCCGCCGGCGACTTTCAGCTGCGCCGCCTGAAGCGAAGGCTCGGCGGCACGCATCGGCCCGCGATAAGGCGCCCACGAGAAGCCGCCCGACAGGCGCGGCTCGACGAGACGTTCGGAGACCGGCACCGCCGCAACCAGGTTTCGCATCGGGTCTTCACGGCGCCGCAGCATCGGGAACGCGATGACGGCGGCAATGATCACGGCCGCCGCAACCGCTCCGAGCCACCAATGCGACTCCGTCTTTTCCTCCGCGAGTTGTGCGTTCGCGGCGAGCACGGCGCTCATGCATTCGGTGCACGTCTCGAGGTGTGCGAGCACCGCGTTGCGCGCTTCCGGTTCGAGCTGGCCGGCCGCATAAAGCGCGAGGGTTTCGTCAGTCGGGCACGTCAAATGTCGTCCTCCGAAACTGAAGTGCGACCGGCGGTGTCGGATTTCCCGTCCGCCAGGCCGAAATCGAGCGATTCCGAGGCGCCGGCGCTGATCACCTCTTCGACGGCTGCCGAGCCGATCCCCACGGCCTCGAGGGCACCGCGCAACTGCCGCAGCAGCGCTTCGATACGGCGGTAGAGGGGGCGTTGCGGGACGCCGAGCATCCGCGCCGCGTCGGCGATGCTCAATTGCGCTCCGAAGCAGAAGCGCATCAGCATCCGGTCCTGGAGCGGCAGCGCGGCCAGAGTCTCGCGCACCACCTGCGCCGCACGTTCGGAGACGCGGCGCGCATCCGCCTCGTTCGCGCGCGCATCGGCGGCCTCGGGGGCGACGAACGTCACCTCCTCGTCAGGCAATGGAACGAGCCGCGGCCGAGGAGCGCGAGCCGGTAGCCGGGCGGCCATCTCGCGCGCACGTGCGCGGTCGAGCGACGGATCGACGTTGCAGGCGGTCTCGATCGCCTCATCGAGAGACCGCCCGTCGCGTACCGTCAGTTTCTCGATCAGCACCGCCGCGTCGCCGTTCCGCTCCGCCTCGGCGGACGGGTGCCAGCGCCCTCGCAGTCTCATCCACTCGCGAGAGAGAAGCCGCTGCACGACGACGGCGAGGAACGCGCCGAGGGGTGCACGTCCCTCGTAGCCGCGCAGGATCGAGTAGTCGTTCTCGATGAGTGCAACCTTCACGATCGACGCGAAATCCTCGGCGTCGGCGTCACGAAGTCCGGACCGCCGGCAGACACCGGCGATCACGCGCTCGATGAGCGGCAGGTTGTCGCGGAAGAGGGCTTCGGGCGACATCACACCGATGGAACGAGGATAGCCGAAATCTTGCGTCACGACGGAAAAACGCTTTTCCGTGTCGCACTCCCTCTGCGAATCGCAACTTGCCGGCAAACGCGAACCAGAGTCCCGCAGAGAGAAAGGAGAACCCCATGAAAAACGCCCGCAATCTGTCCCAGTCCGCAATCGTCATCGCCAGTCTCCTGCTGACCGCGGCCGTTCGCGCGGATCAGCCGGACAAGTACAGCAACCCGCACGAGCCGTTCACCGCATACGGCATGCAGGTGCGCATGTCGATCATCAACCCGATCAACAACGCCGACCAGGCCACGCTCATCCCGACCGTGTTTCAGGAGATCGCGCAGTGCCGTCTGACGTCGACGCTCTCCGTCGAGGCCTACGGCTCCGAGTGGGGCGGCCCGTCATACCAGGCGAACGAATCGCGCCGCTACGTGGGCCGTGGTTTCCTCGGCTCCGAGACGTTCGTCAATCCGTGCTCCGATGTCATTCCGGCGAACGCGATGGGCGTCGTCGCCCGCTTCACCGTCACGTCGGCGGCGGGCGATGGCGAGGTCCACATCGACCCCACGAACGCTTCGAGCTCGAACGCAGCGACAGTGCTCAAGTTCCACAAGGGACAGACGCTGATGTTCGAGGCAGGCGTCATGTTCGCCAGGGACGGTTCTTTCGACGTGGCGACGTGGTACGCCGGTGCCGACGTGCAGATCGACGTCCTCGGATACCTCATCGCCGATCCAGCTCCGACGGCCGGACCCCAAGGCCCCCAGGGCGACAAGGGTGACACCGGTGCCGCCGGTCCGCAGGGCGCGAAGGGTGACACCGGCGCTTCCGGTCCGAAAGGCGACAAAGGCGACAAGGGCGATGTCGGCATCGCTGGCCCACAAGGTCCACAGGGCGCGCAGGGTCCGCAAGGTCTGACCGGTGCGACAGGACCAGCGGGTCCGCAGGGGATCGCGGGGCTGCAGGGACCTCTGGGACCGATGGGACCGATGGGGCCGATGGGGCCACAGGGGCCGCAGGGCAATCCGGGCCGCGATGGTGTGAACGGCGTGACTGCGATCAAAGGCAGCGCGTGCTATCCGCCGGGCAACAACGCGAACAACGTCCTCTCAGTGCTCGACACATCGGTCACGGCGAACAGCATCGTCATCCTCAACTACACCGACGCGAACTCGAACGGACAGGCGCAGGCGCTCGTCTCTCAGGGTGCAGGGCACTTCGAGACCACCGGCGCGCCGAACACCTGCTTTCAGTACGTGGTGATCAACACCGTCACTCCGTAGCGGTTCGCGAGTGAATCGAAGAACGGCCCGCGGCGGTCATCCGTCGCGGGCTGTCGTGTTTTCAGAACGGCAGCCAGTACGACATCTTGATGAGGAAGACGTCGTGCGACGGGGCGTTGGCGACGCCGCGGAGGTCGCGCGCGAGACGGAGAGTGCCGGTGTCCAAGGTGTCGGCGCGGTTTTCGTTCCAGACGACGTAGAGGGCGGAGCCGGGGCGGAACTCCCAGCGGGCGACGGCGCTGGCGCGGACGCTGCGGAAGTCGAAGTCGGGATTCGGAACGGCGCCGAGGTACGGCTCGTAGTCGGCGGTGCTCGCGGCGACGAGCGAGTGGTAGTCGTGGAAGTCGCCTGACGCGACGAACGGCTGCATGTAGAGCTGGAACGACAGCTTCGGCGTGAGCGTCCAGTCGACGCGCGTCCCGAGCTCGAACGAGCTCTGGTTGAGGTCTGCGAAGACGTAGCGATTGCCGTACGTGGCGGTCGCCGTCGGATCGGCGACGGTCGTCAGGTACTGCGTGTGGTCGTGCAGGCGCTCGACGGTCGGCGAGACGCTGAGCTTGAGACTGGGCGACGGCTGCGCGGTGAGCGTGACGCCGAGGCTGCGATCGAATGAGCCGTCGCCGGCGCCGTTCGCGTGCGCATTCAGGGTGAAGTAGAAGCGCTTGCGGTTGTCGCTGCCGAGGGACTCCGTGCTGTCCCACAAGCGCGTCGTGCGGACGAGCGGGCCGCCGCGCGTGAGGCGGTCGTCCATGACGCCCGGCGAGAGAAAGAGGTTCCCTTCGTAGTTCCAGTAATTGGCGAGGATCCCCATGTGCTGGACGAAGACGCCGCGCCCGACGGAGTCGTGATCGAAGTTCCGATTGTCCCAGGCGCCGAACCAGACGTCCTTCTCGCGAAAATGCTCCGTCGGGCGATCGTTGAGGTAATGAATGACGATGTGGCTCGAGATCGTGTCGGTGCGCGTCATGAAGCCGACGTCGTTCGTCTCGAATCCCGGCGAGTACGCCTGGACTTCGGCGATCCCGCGCCAGAGTCCCGTCGCCTTCGACAGCATCGCCTTCCCGGCCCAGCCGTCGAGCGTCGTCCGCGTCGGGTCGAGATGGAACGATCGCGCGTCCGGACGGTCGAAGTAACGCGACGGCGAATCCTGCGCCTCGGTGATCGACTCGGCGCTTCCCGCGAGATGCGACTCCGCCGCAAACCATTCGAAGATCCAGTCGTTGTTCTTCGTGCCGCTATAGCCGTCGACGCCGACCATCTCCGCGCGCTCGCGAAGGTACGAGAGCTCCGACGGCAGCCGCCGATCGACGGAGGTCACCATGATCCCGATCCGCGAGTTGGTGCCGATGTCGCGCGTATCGCGCGTGACGAAGTAGTTCGTCATCGGCTCGACCACCTGCCGCTGCTGCAGCCCGTCGATCGAGAAGCGCGCCGTCTCGTTGCCGGTGAGCGCGTCGAGGACGCCCACCGTGGTCTTGCCGATCTTTCCCGTCACCTTCGCGGCACCGAGGATGGTGGTCTGGGTCGGCGAATCGACGAAGTCGGCGTTGATGATTCCCTGCGGTGAGCGTCCGATGCGCCGCGAGTAGAAGAACGTCGGCACCGACGTGAAGCTCCAGTGCTCCGGAGCCGGCGAGTCGCCGAAGCTGAAGATCTGGAACCCTTCCGTGAAGAACGGCCGCTTCTCGGGATAGAACGTCTCGAACTGTGTCAGGTTCACGACCGCGGGATCGACTTCCACCTGTCCGAAGTCCGGATTCACGGTGCCGGTGAGCGTCAGCGTCGAGGTGAGCGCGTACTTGAGGTCGAGCCCTCCGTCGATCTTCTCCTTCGTCGACTGCAGGAACGGATCGGTGCGGTCGAATCGCGACTGCACGTCGGAGCGCGCGACGCCATACGGCACGAGCTCGAGTGGCTTCCCCCGATGGATGCCGTCGATTCCGTCGAGGTCGGCGAAGTGCGAGACGAACCCGATCTCGCCCTTCGGAGTGTTGACGATCCGCACGGTCTCCTGGAGACGCATGGTGCGCCGCGTGATGTTGATGCCCCACACCTGGTGCTCGCGATCGGGAAACCGGAGCTGTGAGAACGGAATCCGCACCTCGGCGATCCAGCCGTCGGGGACGATCTTCACCGCCGACTCCCACACTCCGTCCCAGCTCGGGTCTTCGCCGATGTCGTTGTAAAGCACCGTGTCGCCCTGCTCCCCCGCCGGCGTGACGGTGAATGCGTTGCCGGAGAGCCGGTCGTGTTGCGAGTCGATGTTGATGGAGAGAAAGTCGCCGTTCACGAAGACGTCGCGCCGCGCGAGCAGCGCCGTCGGGCGGTGATCGTCGGCCATCTTCGCCCCGAAGTAGATCGCCTTGTCGTCGTAGAGGATCTTCACGCTCGTCGGAAGCGTCGACGGCTTCCCGTCATCCGGATCGTGCTGCGTGAAGTCGGTGAACGCCGGCGCCGCCTGCCATGCGGCGTCGGAAAGATCGCCGTCGATCACGATCGGCGACGTCGCGCGCACGGCGTGCAGGACCGGGCGGTTCGGCCAGTTCGCCGCGCGGGCGGCCGGCACACTCACGAGGAGCAACAAAATGATGACTGCGCGTTTCATGAACTCGGGAACTTCACCACAGACACGCCGAGGTCACAGAAAAATTGTGGTGAATCACGCGCGGCCGACGAAGCCGCTGGCGACCGACACCCGCCGGCCCGCGAGCGCGGAGGCGACGTGCAGCGCGCTGGCGTCGTCGATCTCGCTGAGCGGGCGGAGGTAGTCGCCTTCCATGACGGAGACGGCGACGCCGTCGCGGTAGGCGATGCGGTTCGACGGAATGGCGCGGATGCGCTCGCCGGAGACGAGGATGCCGCTGAGGTTGAGCGGATCGGCGGCGCTGATGACGATCACGTTTCCGTCGGTTCCCTGGCGCCGGATCTCGCGCAAGCGCTCGACGGCTTCGGGGAGCGCGAACTGCTCGCCCGACATGCCGTGGACGAATCGACCTCCGCGGATCTCGCCGCGTGCCTCGAGGCGCCGGAGATCGCGTGCGAGGTCGCGCCACGGCGCGGCGTTCGGCTCGCGCGCGGCGAGGCGGCGAAAGACGACGCCGTAGCGGCGCAACAGCGTCCGCGCTTGCAGATGCACGTCGGCATCAGGCGGCGGGACGATCGACCAGCGGCCGCCGCGGCCGAGGAAGCCATCCGCGGTGACGACGCCGGCGTCGATCAACTCTTCCAGCGTTTCGTCACGTCGCAGGAACTGCGCCCCCTCCACACGCAACCGTTCGAATAGCGCACGCGCCGCATCGCTCAGCTCCGGCGTCACCTCCGGCAGCCACGCGCCCGCGTGCTCGCGGCGGAAGAGCACCACCCCATTCCGCTTCGCCCACCCGACCTCGCCGGAGAGACAGAGCATATCGAGCAGTGACGACTCGTACCGTTCGATCCGCGCGGGCAAGACGTTGCGCTCCCACGCCTGCGCCGCGACTTCGTAGCCGTCGAGTTGCTCGACGACTTTGCGCAAGCCGTCCGGCCCGACGAGGCGGGTTGCGACGTGCTGCCACGCGAAGAGAAAGCGCTGGAAATCGGCGGCGCTGACCGGCTCGATCTCGGCGCGCAGGCGGCCGAGGGTGTAGCGATGGACGCGCGCGAGCAGACGGCGATCGCACCATTCGAGTTGTTGCGGATTCTCGAAGCGGCCGCGCAGCACGACGCCTTCCGACTCGAGGGCGAGGAGCGCGAGGTCCGCGTCCGACTCGCTGATTGCAAGTGATGACGCGAGGTCACGCGCCGTCGTCGGGCCGAGGATCGTCAGCCGGCCGCGGAACAACTCGACGACCGCCTCCTCGCGCGTCCACGTGCGCGTGAGCCGCGACGCCGGCGGCGCGATGGCGGCCGAAACTTGATGGATCGCGAACAGTTCCGGCAGCCGCTCCGCCGCGATCCAAATTCGATTGACGAGCGTCGCGCGACGTGAAGCGGCCAACTGCTCGAACAGCTCGCGCGGGAGCTCCGCCGCCTCCTCTTCGGTGAGGTACCCGGCGGTGAGCAGCGTGTCGTGGAGCTCGTCGGCATCGCGCGGGTCGGGACAAACCTCCTCGCGCACGCGATCGATCGCCGCTGTGTCGAGCCGTCCCATCTCGTCGACCGTGTTCGGATCGCTCGAGCGACGCGTCGCGACTGCGTGCGACCTTCGCTCCTCCAGCGGCGCGTCGTCGAGGAACGCATACGGCTTCGCGTTGAGGATCTCGGCCGCGAGCGGCGAAGGCTCCGGCGTGTCGCAGGCGACGAGGCGGAGCTCGCCGCGGTGGATTCTTTCGAGGACGGCTTGCAGGCCGTTGAAGTCCATCGCCTCCTCGAGGCAGTCGCGCACGACCTGATTCACGAGCGGGTGGTCGGGCAGCTCGCGGTCGCCGGGGAGGTTCTCCGGACACGCGGCGGCATCGGGGAAGACCGCCGCCATCAGGTCGTCCGCGAGCATTCGCTGCAAGGGCGCCGGAACCTTGCGCCCGCCGCGGTTGCGCGGCACGGCGAGCGAGATGGTGGTGTTCCAGCGCCAGCGCGTCTGGAAGACCGGCGCGACGAGGAACGCCTGCACGAGAACGTCGCGCGTCGTGGCGGGGTGGAGGTAGCGGAAGACGTCCGCGAGCGGGAACGAATGCTGCGGGCCGAGGGAGAGCAGGATGCCGTCCTCCGTCGCCGCTGCCTGCAGCTCGAAGTTGAACTGCCGGCAGAAGCGCTTGCGCAGCGCGAGCCCCCACGCCTTGTTGATGCGGCTCCCGAACGGCGCGTGCAGGACGAGTTGCATGCCGCCTGACTCGTCGAAGAAGCGCTCGAGGACGAGCGTCTCCTGCGTCGGCAGGACGCCGAGGATCTGCTTCGCGTCCTTCAGATACGCGACGATCTCCTCGGCTGCGCTCTTCGGAAGTCCGGTCTCCGCGATGAGCCACTCGACGTCGAGAGATGCCTCGATGTCCCGGCGCAGATCGCTCACGGCGCGCGACAGCTCGTCGCTGCGCGCCGGCGCTTCGCCGAGCCAGAACGGGATCGTCGGCGGCGCTCCCTTCGCGTCGGACACGCGCACCGTTCCCGCGCCGACCTGCAGGATCTGCCACGACATGTTGCCGAGCTGGAAGATGTCGCCCGCGGTGCTCTCGATCGCGAAGTCCTCGTTGATCGTGCCGATGAACGTTTCCTCCGGCTCGAGGACGACGCGATAGTCGGCGACCTCCGGGATCGCGCCGCCGGAGGTGATCGCGAGCATGCGCGCGCCGCGGCGTCCGCGGACTTTGCCGTTCACCTCGTCGCGATGAATGAGCGCGCTCCGCCGTCCGCGGCGCGTGGCGAAACCGTCCGCGAGCATGGCGAGGACCGAGTCGAAGTCGCCGCGAGAGATCTCGCGATACGGCCACGCCCTCCGCACCAACGCGAACAGCTCATCGTCGGAATCGTCGCAGCACGCACTCTCCGCCACGAGCTGCTGCGCGAGCACGTCGAGCGGCGCCTCCTGCATCACGATGCGATCGAGCTCGCCGCGATGCACGGCACGCAGCAGTGCCGCGCATTCGAAGAGGTCGTCGCGCGACGCCGGGAAGATGCGCCCTTTCGGCGTGCCAAAGACGGTGTGCCCCGAGCGGCCGACGCGCTGCAGGAACGTGGCGATCCGATGCGGCGAGCCGATCTGGCAGACGAGATCGACATGACCGATGTCGATGCCGAGCTCCAGCGATGCCGTCGCAACGAGCGCCTTGAGCTGCCCCGATTTCAGCCGCGACTCCGCGTCGAGCCGATTCTCTTTCGAGAGACTGCCGTGATGCGCCGTCACGGCGTCTTCGCCGAGGCGCTCGGAGAGGTGCCGCGCGACGCGCTCCGCCATGCGGCGCGTGTTGACGAAGATCAGCGTCGTGCGGTGCTCGTGGATGAGGGCTGTGAGACGGTCGTAATACTCCTCCCACACCTCGTGCGACATCACCGCTTCGAGCAGCGACCGCGGCATCTCGACGCCGAGATCCATCGTGCGGTGATGCCCTTCGTCGACGATGGCGCACTCGCCGCCGTCTACGCCGAGTAGATACTTCGCGACCTCCTCGATCGGCTTCTGCGTCGCGGAAAGACCGAGGCGGAGGAGCGGACGTTCGGCGACGCGTTGGAGGCGTTCGAGCGTCAGCGCGAGGTGCGCGCCGCGGCGCGTCCCGATCACGGCATGGATCTCGTCGACGATCACCGTGCGTACCGTTCGCAACATCTCGCGGCTGCGCTCGGCGGTCAGCAGGAGGTAGAGCGATTCCGGCGTCGTGACGAGGATGTGCGGCGGCGTCCGGATCATCGCCGCGCGCTCGCTCGAGGTGGTGTCGCCGGTCCGCACCGCCGCCGTGATGTGCGGCGCGTCCATGCCTGCCTCGGCCGCGAGCCTGCGAATCGCAGAGCGCGGATCCGCGAGGTTCTTGTGAATGTCGGCGCTGAGCGCTTTCAACGGAGAGACGTAGACGACGCGGACCTCGTCCGGCAGAGGACCGTTGAGGCCCTCCTGGAACAGCTCGTCGAGCGCCGTGAGAAACGCGGCGAGCGTCTTCCCCGATCCGGTCGGCGCCGCGATCAGCGTGTGCTTCCGCTCCCCGATCGCCGCCCACCCCTGCACCTGCGCAGGCGTCGGTTGACCGAGCGTTTCAGAAAACCAGCGGGAGACGAGGGGGTGGAACCGGGCGAGGGACATGGGCTCGGACATTATCTCTCGCGTGGCCGATGTCGGTTTCGCCGCCGCCCGTTCGTCTTCCATATGAGTACGCAATGTGAAAGGGATTCAGACATGGAAACTCGAATGAAGAACGCGGCAGCGATCCTGCCCGACGCAATGACGGGCATCCAGGCGATGCTCAAGGCGGTGTTCACGGCGGGTGTCCCGCGGAAGACACTCGGACTCGTCCATACGCGCGTGAGTCAGATCAATGGCTGCGGAGCTTGCCTCGAAAGTGGCCTGCAATCCGCGAAGAACGACGGCGAAACCGACCTACGGCTCATGACCCTCGCGGGGTGGCGGCACTCGCCGCACTTCACGGACGCCGAGCGCGCCGCTCTCGCGCTGGCCGAGGCGATGACGCGGATCGCCGACTCCAACGACGACCCCGTTCCTGATTCCATCTGGAACGATGCCGCGCAACATTTCGAAGAGAAAGCGCTCGCCGGACTGCTGCTGTGGATCTCGCTCACGAATCTCTTCAACCGTTTGAACGTCAGCACGCGGCAGTTGGTCCCGTCGTGGTGATTCAGGAACCGGTGTAAACGACGAAAGGCGCCCAGTAGAACGGCTTGCGATAGACCGTGCCGGAGTGGAGCAGCTTCAGCTTCGCGATTCGGAGGGCGTCGACTGGGTCGTGGCCGGCGCGGATGGCGGCGTACATGGAGTCCATCAGATCCGGCGTGGCGCGATCGTTCACTTCCCACAGTGCCGCGATGACCTCGTGCGCACCGGCGCGGAGGAACGCCCACGCCAGCCCGACGAGCCCCTCGCCGCGATAGGTGCGCCGCCCGGCCCCGTGGCAGCTCGAGATGGTCCCGAGCCGGGCGGCCAGCGGATGTTCGACGACGTCCCGCGCATAGAGTTTGTACCCCTCGGCATCTCCCGCGAGGATGACCGCGGAGTCGAGCGGGTGCTGCCGCGTCGAGACGCCGTGGGCCACGAAGTGAATGTACGCGTAGTCCTCCGGCGACGCCGCCAGGTAAGCGCGCGGCGTCGCCTGCTTCCCCGCGAGCACCTTCGCGGCGGAGAAATGGCTCCTCACGCGGCGCATCTCGTCGCCGGCGTAGACGAGCGGTGGGAACGCACGATCGGGCGGCGTGGAGTTGCCGACGAGGAGGAGACGCCCGGCTTTGCCGCCGTTCGGCAGATGCGTCAGCAACTGAAGCGACGGCGCCGTCTCGATCGTCATCTCTTCGATCCAGTAGCGGCGTGTCGAAGGGACGACGAGCGTCTCGAAGTTGAATGCCGCCAACGCGCCGTCGGGGATGATCGCGACGCGCG
>JACZCU010114497.1_pt1 | contig 10659 bp, 6 predicted proteins | sample 8641851 | NCBI WGS metagenome assembly JACZCU01 (sample SAMN15324605, study PRJNA640507) | soil metagenome | isolation source: monocropping sugarcane control | place: China: Luxin town, Laibin City, Guangxi Province | collected 2019-07-25 | depth 10cm m | reverse complement strand
CGGCGTCCAGCTCGGGAGCCTCCGTCGGGAGCTCGTGAGCCTCGACCCGCAGCATGCGCGGGCCCTCGGCGGCAGCCATGGTCGCGAACGCGGCGGAGCTGTCCTTCGATGTTCGGCTGATCGCCGAGAGGCGGTCGGCGTGCTTCACGACCGATAAGTAGCCGGCGAAGTCGGTCGTGACCTGTGGCACGACCTTCTCCGCCGCGACGATCGGGATCACGTCGTATCCGACCATCGAGAGCGAGCGGAGGATGGAGCCCGCGATGAGCCCGCGGTACGCGGACGTTCGGTGCGTCTCGAACGGCAACTCCGGCACGACGAGATCGCACTCCCACGGCACCAGGATCTTTGTGCCCTCGCTGCGGCTCGCCGCCACCTCCGAGCCGACGTATCTCCGCCAGCCTTTGAACCGCTCCCTCTCGTCGTTCGTGAGTCGACGTGCCGCGGTTGGCTCCCGGTCGAAACGGATGAGGTCAAACGCGTACCCCGCGGCGAGCCAGCGCGACACGGTCTCGCGCACGACGCGCTGGATGCCCGTGTGCAGGTCGCTGGCCGAAGCGGTGTGCGTGACGTCGACGACGATCCGCTCGCGGAGGACGTCGAGCTCGGTCATCGGCGCGCGACCCGCCCCCGCGCTCCGGGCGAATCGAGCGCTCAACTCGCGGCCGACGCCTTGCGGCCCGTCCATCCGCAGGATTCGCGCCATCCGCTCGACACCCCGCTCTTCCGGATACGTGCCGTCGGCGGCGACGAGCGAAAGCCACGCCTTCGCTCGGTCGGATGTGGAGGACGATGCCAATGCGTCTTCGAAGACGGGGGGCATCTCGTCCCCCTCGACCGTCGTGCCCGGCTGCAGGATCTCGGCGGCCTGGGCGAGCCGACGCGCGAACGCGTGCTCGACCCTCTTGTCCGCGACGGAAGCCTTGGCGGTAGCCGGAATCAGGAGGCGCGACGAAGGCGCGGGACGACGGACATTGCCGCGCTGTGCTCGCCGCACGGCTCGTAAGGGTCGGGTCACACGCCACGAGATCGTTGCTCGCATCGCCTCGACCTCTCCTGCCGCTTCTCGGGCGAGCGTGGCGAGCGTCTCGTTTTCCCGCTCGAGCAGCGCTGCGCGCGACGCAAGCTCCTCGGCGTCGTCGGCGCGTCGGGCCCCGGCGACCGCGCGCCTGAACGCCGCGTCGCGCGCGCAGGCGGGATATGACAGCAGGTCCGTGAGCTCACCGGCACGCTCGGGATGGACGTAGAAGCGGTTCACGCCGTCGAACACGCACGGGACGTAACCCGCTTCATACGGCTGGTCGACCGAAGGGGAAGCCGCCGGCACCGCGACGATCCACGGCTGCCAGCGCTCGAAGTCGACGTTCGCGACCGTGCAGAAGTGGACGGTGCGTACGGCGAGGGCCTCGTCGAGTTGGGCGGCCCGATCGACGACGGCGTCCCCCGGACGGCGCCTTCGTAGCTCCGCAACGCTGGTCGGATCCGTCTCTAGGAGCGCGCCTCTCCACCCGAGTTCGTAGAAGGCCAGGGAGATCCGGCCGCCCTCGCCGTCGATGTAGCAGCCGCGATCGACCTTTGCGAGCGCGCGCCGGAGGACGACGTCCTCGAAATTCGGCGCGTAAGAGGTGAAGCTGCCCTCACTCATCCGGCGTGTGCGGCTCGGGTTGGCTCGGCCGCTCGCGCTCGGCGAGGGCCTCGAGCACGAGTGCGCCGACGCGCCGGTGATGGTCGACGTACGGACGGAGGATGGGTCGGGCGAGGTGACGGATCCGGCGGGCCCACGGACGCGCGGTCTCGAGGTCGGGGCCCCACATCAGCTCGGCCGCCGCCCGCTCGACCGCGTCGTCCGGGAACCGGCGTGCCGCGGCAGGTTCGGCGAGCTTCGTCCGGATGAACGACGCGGCCGCGTCGAGGCCGTGACGGGCCTGGAGGTCGGCGACGGCGGTCTCGACCTTCGCGTTCGCCTCGTCACGTCGCTCCACCACGCGACGGAGCAGCGTCGCGGCTGCGTCGAGATCGGGCTCCGCCCAGCTGCCTCCGGCGATGTACGGCTCCGTAGCGTGCGGGATCGGCACCAGGTGCGACGGTACGAGATAGCTGTTCTGGTCGTTCATGAACGCAAGGTTTCCGGAATAACCCGTCGCGACCGAGGGCTTTCGGAGCGCCATCGCCTCCGCGATCGGAAGCCCGAAGCCCTCGGCGCGGTGAAGCGATGCGTACGCGTCGCACGCGGCGACGAGCCCGGCATGCTGGCGGCGGGTCACGTGGCGCTCCACGAGAACGATGTCCGGCCGCTGCGAAGCCGCGTCGCCGAGTTGCGCCGACTCGCGCGGGAAGTCGCGCGCGTTGATCGTCTTCAGGACGAGCACGGGCCCTTCGTCCGGCGCGAATGCGCGGGCAAAGGCGTCGATCAATCCGAGCGGGTTCTTTCGCTCGAAGACGCTGCGGAAGTTGAACGAGAAGAGGAACGCGAAGCGCGCGTCTGGGATGCCGAGCGTCTTACGGCTGACGGGTTCGAGCGGTGGCTCGACGATCGGCATCGGAAACACGTGCACCGGCCTCGACACGGTCGAGGCGACGGCGGACCGGACGTGCTCGCTCCCGACCCAGATCTCGTCGACGAGCTGCGACGCCCAGCCCATCACGGACGGGAACCGGTCGACCTCCCACCACCAGAACCCGATCGTTCTGCGGTCGCGGAGGAAGCTCGCGCCGGACGCCTCGACGAATCCCGGCAGCATCTGCGCGTTGATGCAGACGATGTTCGTCGGGAAGGACGAGTCGGGGCGGACCAGCCGCTCGCGCAGCGAGCGCCGGCCGACAGGGATCACCTCGTGAGGGATGCCGGCGTGGCGGAGGGTAGCGACGACGAGCCTGGCGACCTCGCCGAGGCCGGTGTCCTCATGGACGTAGCCGACGACGTTGACGCCGTCAGGCATGCACTCCGAGCTCCACGTACGCGTCGGCGACGTCCGCGGGCGCTCCGATCGACCTGACGACGCCGCCGTGGATCAGCGCCGCGCGGTCGCAGAGCTTCCGGACCGAGCCGAGGTCGTGGCTGATGAAGACGATCGTCTTGCCGACAGCGCGGATCTCCTCGAGCGTCGCGAGACATTTCTCCTGGAAGGCACGGTCGCCGACGGCGAGCACCTCGTCGAGCAGGAGGATGTCGAACGGGACCTGAATCGCAACAGAGTATGCGAGCCGCACGACCATCCCCGACGAGAAGTTCTTCAGCTTCTGGTCGACGAACCGCTCCAGCTCCGCGAACGCGATGATCTCGTCGAACTTTGCCTCGATCTCGCGACGGGAGAGACCGAGCAGCGTCCCGTTCACGATTACGTTGTCGCGGGCGTTGAGCTCCGTGTTGAAGCCTACTCCGAGCTCGATGAATGGAGACGTGACGCCGTCCACGATCACGCGGCCGCGGTCTGGTCGGTAGATGCCTGCGATCACCTTGAGCAGGGTGCTCTTGCCGCTGCCGTTCGGCCCGACGATTCCGAAGAACTCGCCGTAGTCGATCGAGAGCGACACGTCGCCGAGTGCGTCGTTCTGTTCGTACGTCGTGCGGCGCAGCGGATGCAGGAATCGCTCCTTGAGCGTGTCGTGGCGCTCGTGTGGGATCTGGAACGACTTCCACACACCGTCGACCTCGATCGCCGGCACGTCAGACCTGCTCTGCGAACGAGACTGAACGGCGCCGGAAGTATGCGACGCCCAATCCGAGGATGAAAAACGCGATCCCGATCGGTAGCAGCCGCGCGTACGGCGTCCCGTAGACCGACGTGATCGTTCCGTGCGGCTGGCTCGAGCCGACGACCAGCGCGCGAACATCTTGCGTGACCTGGACGAAGGGATTCAGGTAGGCGATCGGCTGGAACCACGGCGGCAGGAACCCGACCGGGTACATCACCGGCGATGCGTAGAAGAGGAGCTGCGCTACGAGTTCCCAGACCTGGCTCACGTCCCTGTAGCGCACGAATGCCGCGGAGAGCAATAGCGCGATGCCGAGAACGAGCACGTAGAGCTCGACGATGAGCAGTGGCAGCAGCACCCAGCTCGGCTTTGGGGTGATACGGCTGACCGCGATGAAGACGATGACCGCACTCGCGTTGATCAGGAACGTGATCCCGGAGGTCAGCGTTGCCGAGATCGGCAGGATCAATCGCGGGAACGAGAGGCGGCGAATCACGGAGCCGCTCGTCACGACCGACGGGATCGCGGTTCCGATCGCATCGACCATGAACGTGTACAGGACGATCCCGATGAAGAGGAACAACGGAAAGTGCGGGAACGAGTTGAGCTTGAAGAAGCGGCCGAAGACGATCCAGAGGATCGTGAAGTACGAGAGAGGCTTGACCAGCGACCACACGTAGCCCAGCGCCGAGTCGGCGTATTTGAGCCGGAAATCCACGCTTGCGATTACGTGGAGGACGCGTACGTAGTGGCGAACGCTTGCCCGGAAATCCCGCGGCGCGGCCTGCGCTCCCACCAACGACGCCATGTGCGGAGCCTAGCCGAGTGTCTTTACGGCACGGCCATGATCGCCGCGAGCCGTTTCCTGAACGCAGCGGGGGAGTGATGGGCCTCGACGTACGTGCGGCCGGCGCGTCGCGCCGCGGTCAGACGTTCGGGTTGTTGGAGGAGCGCGATCACCGCGTCCGAGAGCTCCTCGCTGTCGAATGATGAGAGGACGACGCCACCGCCGGACTCGCGCACGAGCTCCTCCGGGCCCCCGGAGGGTGTCGAGACGACAGGCACGCCGGAAGCAAGAGCCTCGGCCGCGGCGATGCCGAAGCCTTCCTGTCGCGAGGGCAGGACGAACAGCGCGCACTCGCGGAGCGGCGCAGCGATGTCGGCAATGACGCCGGTCGCCGTCACGCCCTCAGCAAGCGCGCCGAGCGGCGGTCGTCCCATCAGCCTGAGTCGTGCGGTCGGGATACGGGCGCGGATATGCGCGAAGGCATCAAGGAGCAGCGGGATGTTCTTACGCGGACCGTCTGCACGACCGACGAAGCCGACGACCGGTGCTGCGCCGAGGCGCTCGAGCCACGGCGCGTCGGTCTCGGGCACAAAGGCGACGGTGTCGACGGGGACCGGAAGAACTTCGACGCGACTCGAGCTCGAGATTGCGGCGAGATCGTCGCGCGCTGCCGCGCTCGTCGCGTAAATCCGCCTGGCGTGGCGAAGGACCGATTGCTCGAGGCGGCGCAGCACCGGCAAGCTGAGCGCTGCCGCCCGTCGGTGTGGCAGGCTCATTCCGGAGGCTCGGCCGTGCCACTCGGCGTCGACCGTGGTCGCGAGCCAGCAGTCGTAGGGGCGGGATGACCGTCGTGCCGCCGCGCCGTTCGGCGCCGACGTCGCGACGACCCACAGAACACAGGCACGCCTCGCCGCTTCGGCAAGCTCGTGGGCCGCCCGCAGTTGGTGGAGAGCCTCGATCCTCTGGGGCCAGGCGCGGCGCTCGCCGAGTCCCGGATGCGGACGGTAGTGGAGCTCCGGCACATGACCGAGGTCGCGCACGCCGTCGAGGAACGCCTTGCCGAGGGCGCGGCCGCCACCCCCGAAGCGCGGATCCTGGCCGAGCACGATGACGTCGCGGGACACGGACGAACCGTATCGGGCAGTATCGAAAGCTGATGGGACCTCGCGTCGCGACCTGGGGAACGTTCGACGTTGCCAACTTCGGCGACCACCTGTTTCCGCGGATCTTCGAGCGCGAGCTGACGCGACGACTGCCCGGTGTCGTCGTTCAACCCTTCTCGCCGCTTGGTCACCTGCACCCCGTCAGCCTCGACGGTGGCTTGGTAGTCGAACCACTGGGTGAATGGAGACCGGAGCGGCTCGCGGAGCTGGCGCGACGATTCGACCTCGTCGCAATCGGCGGCGGCGAGATCATCCATCCGTTCGACGACCTCTATGCCGTTTTCTGCGACACGAGCGTCGCCGAGGCGCGTCGCCTGAGGCCGAGCGCGTTCTTCGGCGGCGGCCTGGGGCCGGAGCTTCACGCGAAGCACCCCGTCGTCTGGAACGCGGTGGGAATCCCGTTCGAGCTCGAGTCGCCGTTCGCCGAGTTCGTGCGGGACGCGACCCAGCAGATGGCATACCTCTCCGTACGGGAGGAGGTCTCGCGCGAGCGGCTCGAGCGCATCGGTGTGACGCGCGACATTCGCGTCGTTCCAGACTCGGGATTCCTGCTCCGGCGACTCTTCACCGACGAACAGCTCGGCCGGCGCTTACGACAGCTTCGCGAGCTCGGTTGTTATCCCGCGTCCGAGCCGCCGCTCGTCGTGCAGGGGAGCCAAATGCTGCTCGAGCATGTAAACGCGGTCACATCGTCGCTGGCAGAGGCCGGCGATGTGCCGATCCTGCTCCTCGAGACCGGGACCTGTCACGGCGACGCGGAGTTTGCCGACGCGCTCGCCGAGCGCCTCGACGGACGGGTCCTCCGCATGCCCGAGAGCCCGACGGTGGAGGACATCGTTGCCGCCATCGTCCATGCGCGAGGTTTCGCAGGAATCTCGCTGCACGGAAACATCGTCGCGCTCGCCTCGGGGATCCCGAACGCGATCTTCGATCTGGGTGTCGGCTACTCGAAGCTGGCAGGAATGGCCGCCCTCGTCGGGTGCGAGTCGAGCCTCGTCCGGACGCCCGAAGATGTCGCGCCGGCAATCCGACGGGTGCTCGCGGGAGAAGTCTCATGGCACCGTCAGACCGACATCGAAACGGCACTCGACCGTCACTTCGACGAGCTCGCGGAGTTGGCCACGCGCTCGTCGTCGAGTCACCTCGGCGATGGGACGTCGAGCGAGCGACGTCTGAGGCGCGCGTTCGATGCGCGCGGGCAACGCCTCGTCCAGCAGCGTCTCCGGCTCACGGATGAGGTGCGCAGAGTCGAGTCCGACCTGGCGGTGAGCGAGCGACGCGTGGCGGCGCACGAAGCTCGTGCGGTGACCAGCGAGCAGGAGGTTGCGCGTCTGCGTAGTGAGGTCGGCCTTCTGCGCCGAGAGGTCGAGCTGGCGAACGGTGAGCTCGAGTCGTTGCGCTCGACGCGCACCTTCCGCTATACGGCGAAGCTGCGCGACCTGTACGCCGGCGCGCGCCGCCGGCGGTCGTGACGTGCTGACGTTCCCGGCGCAGCGGCAGCCCGAGGTCTCTGTCGTCACGCCGCTCTATGGTCGGTGGGAATGGACGGAGCGCGCGCTCCGGTCGCTGCACGCGAATACCGAGCCGGTCTACGAGGTGATTGCCGTCGACAATGCGTCACCGGACGAGACGGTCAGTCGGCTCGAGTCGATGACGTCGAACGTCCGCGTGATCAAGATCCGACGGAACGTGGGTTTCGGGATCGCCTGCAACCTCGGCGAGGCGAGCGCACGCGCGCCGCTCGTCCTGTTCCTGAACAGCGATGCTCTCGTACAGGATGGTTGGCTCCGTCCACTGATCGAGGCGGTCAGGCGGCCGGGTGTGGGGGCCGCCGGGCCTCGCTACCTCCACCTGGACGGAACGATTCAGGAGGCCGGGGCACTCCTCTACCGCGATGCGCTGACGGTGCCCTACGGCCCTACCGACGAAGCACAGGACGACGTCGATCGCCCGCGCACCGTCGACTACCTCTCGGCGGCGTGCCTGATGGTGCACCGGCAGGCTTTCGCGGAGGTCGGAGGGTTCGATCCGTCGTACGCGCCCGCCTACTACGAGGATGTCGACCTTTGCCTGGCGCTGGCCGACTGCGGGCATCGCACGGTCTACGAGCCACGCTCTCGCGTCGTGCACGCGTTCGGGTGGGCGGACGTGCCCCGCGACGAACAGCTCCTCGCGCGGAACCACGCGACGTTCACCCGCCGTTGGTCGTCCGTTCTCGCTGCGCGGCCGGATGTCAAGCAAGGTCTCTCTACGGCACGAGACGCGCCGCTCGCAGACCGCGTTCTCGTCGCGGCGGGACGCTCTCCTGCTGCCGCCGCCCGATTGGCCTGCCGCATTTCGCGCGCGGCGCCCGCTGCGTACGTGGCGATGACCGGGGCACACTTCGACGAGCAGTCGCGCGGGCAGTTGCGGGCGCGCGGTGTCGCATTCGTGGATCCTTCGAGGTCCGATCGCTACCACTTCGACGTCGTGGCGCACGTCGGTGACCTCGAGGACGACGTGGCGCGGCGGATCCTTGCAGCACAGCCACAGGCCGAGTGGCGCACGGGCGACGAGCTCGAGTCGGGCGAGGCGCTCCTCGACCTCGGAGTCGACGCCGTCGGCTTCTCAGCCGGTGACGGTGTAGACGACATCGGATACGCCGGTGCCGTTGGCGGAGAGGACCCGCCAGCGCCCGTACGCGAGATCGGTCCCTGACGGCACGACCGCCTGGATCGTCGTCGGTGAGATGACCGTGTAGCTCGCGGATGGGATATTCCCGAGTGTGACCGCTGTGACATTGCGGAAATCTGTGCCCGTGATCGTGACGGTCGTTCCGCTCCCGCCCGAGCGTGCCGACACGCCGGCGATGACCGGGGCGGGGATACTGAAGACGAGTTGGCTCACGAGCGTGCCGGTCGGTGTCGTCACGCGCCAGCGGCCGTAGGACACACCTGCGGGAACGGTCGCAGTGATCTGGGCGGTCGAGTCGAGCGTGAACGTTGCGGCGACGAAACCGAGCGAAACCGCAGAGGCTCCCGTGAAGTCGCCGCCGGTGAGCGTGACCGAGCTGCCCGTGGGGCCGCCCTCGGTGTTGGCGACGAGCCCTGACGGGGAGCCCCCGAGGACGGTGAAGACGGTTGCGCTGACGCCGGTGCCGACAGGGGTCGTGACGCGAAAGCGGCCGTATTCGAGCCCGGATGGGATCGTCGCGGTGATCGAGGTCGGCGAATTCACGGTGTACGCGCCTACGGGGACGAAGCCCAGGGTCACGCCGGTCGCGTCCTGGAAGCCACCGCCTGTGATCGTCACGGTTGACCCGGTTCCCGCGTGCTGGGACGAGATGCCGGTGATCGTCGGCAGCGGCACGCTGCCGACGAGTGCGCTGGCCGCGGTGCCGCCCGGTCCGGTGACCCGCCAGCGTCCATAGGCGACGCCGGCTGGTACGACCGCGGTGATCTGCGTCGCGGAGTCGATTGTGAAGCTTGTCGACACGAGGCCGAACGAGACCGACGTCGCGCTCGAGTAACCGGAGCCGGTGAGCGTCACCGAGCCGCCTGCCCCGTCGACATCCGGCGAGAACGACGAGATCGCGGGCGGCGGTGCCTCGGCTGCGAGTGCAGCCTCGACGTCGATCTGGCCGTAGCCGTAGTGGGCATTCCACGAGCAGCCCGTGCACGTGCCGTAGGGGTCGCTGCCGTAGCTGACCCCGCCGATCTTGTCTGCCGTCTGCGCCAGGAGCAGTTTCAATGCGGTGGGGGTGAGGTGCTCGTTCTCGCCTTCCATCAAGGCGGCGAGGCCGGCGACGAACGGCGTCGCCATAGAGGTGCCGTCGAGCAGGCAGTACTGATGACCGCTGCATGCGCTCCCGAGCTGCGTCGCGCCGGTCCACATGGTCGAGTAAATCGAGACGCCCGGCGCCGAGACGAACACGTTCGGGCTGCCGTAGTTGGACCAGCTCGGGTATCCGCCCGACGAGTTCGTGGCGGCCACGCCGATCGCACCGGGGCACGCGGCCGGGTACGACGCCTGCGATGTGCCGGAGTTGCCGGCGGCGGCCACGACGACCACGCCGTTCGCGATTGCGTTCGAGACGGCGTCGCACAGCGTCTGGCTGAATGCAGTGCCACCGAGGCTCATGTTGATCACGCGCGCGTCGTGCGACACTGCCCAGTTGATGCCGTTGGTGATGCTCGCGTAGGAACCGTTGCCGCTCGAGTCGAGGACCTTGACCGGGATGATCGGCGACGAGATTCCGACGCCGGCAACGCCGGTCGAGTTGTTCGTGAGGGCCGCAGCGATGCCGGCGACATGGGTGCCGTGGCCGAAGTCGTCACTGGAGCTCCCCGCCCCGCAGGTCCCGGTGATGCAGTTCGCGCCCAGGCTCGACTCGACTTTCGCCGTGAGGTCGGGGTGGGACGCGTCGACGCCCGTGTCGAGGATCGCGATCGGCGGACCACCGCTCGACGTGTACGAGCCGGGATACATCGACCACCCGGCCGGTGCTGCGATCGCCGGCAAGCCCCACTGCGACGAATACGACGGGTCGTTCGGAGAGGCAAGGAAAGCCGTTGCGATGTAGTTCGGCTCGGCATAGACGACGCCGGGCCGCCGTTCGTAGGCGGCGACGCTCGCGTCGACCGAGACGCTGCGACGAAGCTTGACGATCGATACGTGGGAGCCGACCTTGCCTTCCGAGGTGTCGCCTTCGTGGGCGATCGCACTCGCTGCCGCCGATGGGCTCGTGAAGCGGACGAGAATCGTTGTGCTGTCTCGGGCGGGTGGGGAGCCTCCCGCGGCAAGCGCAGCCCCCGACCCGGTCAGAGCCCCGATGACGAGCACGATGACGGCGACGAGCTTCAGCGATGGCCCCTGCTGCAAGTATCGGCTGCCGCGCTGCCTTCGGGCATGGGCCGTGCGGCCCATGCCGGTGGTGTGGAGGTCCCAGCAGGCGAGTGGGGGGCCGCGGTTTCCCCGCCCCCCCCCGCAAACGTGGGGCGGTCGGCCCGGGGTACGCGGGCCGGCGGCCGGTGT
>JACZCU010048370.1_pt1 | contig 10660 bp, 9 predicted proteins | sample 8641851 | NCBI WGS metagenome assembly JACZCU01 (sample SAMN15324605, study PRJNA640507) | soil metagenome | isolation source: monocropping sugarcane control | place: China: Luxin town, Laibin City, Guangxi Province | collected 2019-07-25 | depth 10cm m | reverse complement strand
TGTCGGGGTGGGGGGTGAATTTTGAGATGTCGGTTTTCGGCGGCCCAACCGGCGGGGGAGTTGTCGGTTGTCGGTTCTCAGTTGTCGTCGTCGTGGTTTTCGTGGCGGGCGGGGGCTTCAATGGGGCGGCGGCGCCCTCGCCGCCGCTGGTCGGCGCCGTTTGCGTAACAGGAGCTGAAACAACCGCCGGCGAGGGCGCCGGCGCCACACTGGCAACCGGGGGCGGCGGCGCGGCCGCGGGCTCCTGCGGCACCTTCAGTGCGTTGGGATACTCACCCTTGAGCGCCAGCTTTCGCTCGCGGCCTGCCAGCGCGTTCGAGACGAGCGCGCAAAGAACGGCCGCGATCACGAGCGTCGCGGCTTCGAGCCAGAATCGTCTGTTCATCGTCTTCTGTGACGCCGCGCTTTCCGGAACGTTACGAGCGGCTGCGGCGGAGAATGTAATCGAGTCCGCCTACACGATACCAACGATATCCGAACCCCTCGATGGCGAGTTTGTGAACGCCGTCACCGTCACCCTCGCTGTGGTCGTTGGACAGCAGGTTCACGAGTGACGTCCGGTCGGCGTTGTCGATCGTCAACGTGATGCTGTGCGGCTGGTCGTCGGTGTTGTGGACCGCCACTATCGCATTGCCGCGCCAGTCGTATCGCAGCGCCAGAACGTGCGCCGACCCGGTGCGGAGGATCTGCCATTCGCCCCAGCCGATCTCCGGACACTCTTTCCGCATCCGGATGATCCGCTCCGTCCAGTTGAGAAACGACTGCGGATCGCGGAGCTGATCGGCGGCATTCAGGGCGCGATAGCCACACACCTCGTCGTCGATCACGTGCAACACCGGCTTCTCGCCCGCCGTGAAGCCGCCGTGAGGCTCCGTCGACCATTGCATCGGCGTGCGGGCGCACTGCCGCTCTTTCAGCCGCAGGTCGTCGCCCATCTCGATCTCGTCGCCGTAGCGGATCACCGGCGTTCCAGGCAGCGTGAACATGAGGCTGTACGCCATTTCCATCCGCCGGCGGTCGAAGTTGAGCATCGGCGCGAGCCGCCGCCGGATGCCGCGGTCATAGAGCTGCATCGACGGCTCCGGCCCCATCTTCTCGAAGACGAGCGCGCGCTGTTCCTTCGTGAGCCGGCCGAGGTCGAGCTCGTCGTTGTTGCGGAGGAAGTGCGCCCACTGCGCCGTGATCGGACGTTGCCGCGTCTTCTTCAGCGCGCCTATCAGCGGCCGGACGTCGGCCGACGCGAGCGCGTAGAAGAGGTTCTGATTGACGAGGAAGTTGAACATCATCGGCATCCGGTCGTCGCGGTCGCCGAAGTAGTTCAGGTCCTGGTCCGGCAGCACGTTCGCTTCCGCAAGCAGCACCGAGTCGCCGCGGCGCCACTGCAGGAAGAGGCGAAGCTCGCGCAGGAAAGCGAAATCCTGTACCGGCTTCCCGATCGACGGCCCTTTCTCGGAGATCACGAACGGCAGCGCATCGACGCGAAACCCGGAGACGCCGAGCTCCAGCCAGTAGCCCATGATCCGCTTGATCTCCTCCCGCACCTCGGGGTTCTGCGTGTTGAGGTCGGGCTGGAAGTCGTAGAAGCGGTGGAAGTACCACTCGCGCGCCTCCGGGTCGTACGACCACGTCGACTTCTGCGAGCCGGGGAAGACCATCCCTTTGTTCCAGCCGCGCGGGCGCTTCTTCGACCAGACGTACCAGTCGCGGTACTTCGACTTCCGGCTGCTGCGCGCGTCGCGGAACCACGGGTGCTGGTTCGACGTGTGGTTCACGACGAGATCGACGATGACGCGGATGCCGCGCTCCCGCGCCTGGTTCATGAACTCGATGAAGTCGCCCGACGTGCCGTAGCGCGGATCGACGCCGTAGTAATCGGTGACGTCGTAGCCGTCGTCGCGCCGCGGCGACGGATAGAACGGCAGGAGCCAGAGACAGGTGACGCCGAGGCCCGCGAGATAGTCGAGGCGGCGGGAGAGGCCCTCGAAGTCGCCCGAGCCGTCCGCGTTCGTGTCCATGAACGTCTCGACGTTCAGGCAGTAGATGACCGCGTTCTTGTACCAGAGATCATTGATGATCACGGCGGACCCACGCGCTTGAGGACCATCATGGCGTACCCCTGCACCGTCACGTTCTCGCCGGCACGGACCAACGGCCGGTCGCGGAGGTCGGGGACGGGATCGTTGGTGTCGATGACCTTGGTCCAGCCGTTTCCCCAGCCGTGGTCCGGCAGCCGGAAGTCGATCGGCTCGTGCCAGGCATTGAAGAGGAGATAGAAGCTGTCGTCGACGATCGGCTCGCCGCGGCGGTCGGGCGTCGGAATCGCGTCGCCGTTGAGGAACACGCCGAGGGAGCGGGCGAAGCCGTTCTGCCAGTCGGCGTCCGTCATCTGCTTGCCGTCGGGTTTGAACCAGCCGATGTCGCTGACGTTCTCGCCGTGGAGCGCGCGGCCGGCGAACCAGCGGCGGCGCTGGAAGTTCGGATGCTCCTTCCGGAACTGCACCAGCCGCGTCGTGAAGGCGTAGAGCGTCTCGTCGACGTGCTCCCAGTCGAACCACGAGACCTCGTTGTCCTGGCAGTACGCGTTGTTGTTGCCCTGCTGCGTGCGGCCGATCTCGTCGCCGCCGCAGATCATCGGCACGCCGATCGACAGCAGCAGCGTCGTCAGGAAGTTCCGCTGCTGGCGCGAGCGGAGCTGGTTGATGTTGACGTCGTCCGTCGGTCCCTCGGCGCCGCAGTTCCACGAGCGGTTGTCGTTCGCGCCGTCGTTGTTGTTCTCGCCGTTCGCTTCGTTGTGCTTGTCGTTGTACGAGACGAGATCGCGAAGCGTGAAGCCGTCGTGGGCGGTGATGAAGTTGATCGACGCGTACGGCCGGCGTCCCGTCGGGGCGTAGAGGTCGGAGCTGCCGGTGAAGCGCGACGCCAGGTCGTCGATCGACGAGTCCGTGCCGCGCCAGTAGTCGCGCACGACGTCGCGGTACTTGCCGTTCCACTCCGACCAGAGCGGCGGGAAGTTGCCGACCTGATACCCGCCTTCACCGACGTCCCACGGCTCCGCGATCAGCTTCACCTGCGAGATCACCGGGTCCTGCTGGATGACGTCGAAGAACGCGGAGAGGCGGTCGACGTCGTGGAGCTCGCGGGCGAGCGTCGACGCGAGGTCGAAGCGGAAGCCGTCGACGTGCATCTCGACGTGCCAGTAGCGCAGCGAGTCCATGATGAGCTGCAGCACGTGCGGGTGCCGCATGTTCAGGCTGTTGCCCGTGCCGGTGTAGTCCATGTAGTACTGCCGCTGTCCGTCGACGAGCCGGTAGTACGCCGCGTTGTCGATCCCTTTCATCGACAGCATCGGGCCGAGGTGATTCCCCTCGGCCGTGTGGTTGTAGACGACGTCGAGGATCACTTCGATCCCTTCCTCGTGCAGCGTCTTCACCATCTGCTTGAACTCCTGCACCTGCTGGCCCGTCGAGCCGCCGGAGGAGTACTCGTTGTGCGCCGCGAGGAACGAGATCGAGTTGTAGCCCCAGTAGTTGCGCAGCCCGCGCTCGAGCAGGTGCGCGTCGTGGACGAACTGATGGACGGGGAGGAGCTCGACCGCCGTCACGCCGAGCGTCTTGAGGTGCTTGATCGCGGCGGGATGCGCGATCGCGGCGTAGGTCCCGCGCATCGACTCCGGGATCGCGGGATGCCGCTCCGTGAATCCCTTCACGTGCACCTCGTAAATGATCGTCTCGTACCACGGCGTGCGCGGGTGGCGGTCGTTGTCCCAGTTGAAGTACGGATTCGTCACGACCGACTTCGGCATGAACGGGCCGCTATCGAGATCGTTCGGGAACAGCGTCTCGTTCCACTGCACCTGTCCGTCGACAGCCTTCCCGTACGGGTCGAGCAGCAGCTTGTTCGGATTGCAGCGGTGTCCGTTCTCCGGCTCCCACGGTCCGTGCACGCGGTATCCGTATCGCTGCCCCGGCCCGACGTTCGGCAGATAGCCGTGCCAGCAGAGCACCGTCATCTCCGGAAGGTCGATGCGCGTCTCGTTTCCCTCGTCGTCGAACAGGCAGAGCTCGACCCGATTCGCGATCTCCGAGAAGAGGGAGAAATTCGTCCCTGCTCCGTCGTACGTCGCCCCGAGCGGATACGGTGTACCGGGCCAGATCTTCAACAACTTGGATGCTCCAGTTTGCTAGGGACGTACCAGATACTGGCACATCGCTCGCTCTTTCCATGGGCGTCATGCGATCGAACACAAAACCGGATCGGCGCTGTACGTACGTGGTGGCGCTCTCGCCCGCGACGCGCAGCCTCGATCTTCGTCCCTTTGCTGAATATCTTTCGACCCTCGGCGTTGCCGGTTGTGAAGTGGTCGTTCTCGACGCGTCGGACGCGGTCGATGAGCACCGCCGCATCCTTCGCTGGGTCGCCCGCCACGTCTCCGTTCACGAGCCGATCGACGTCGTGCGCACCGCCGCGCATGTGGCATCGTGCGAGAAGATCATCATTGCGGATGAACACGTCCGCTACAACGTCGCCGACCTGACGGAGCTCTGCGCCATGCTCGACGCACACGAGGTCGTCGAGGCGCAGGATTATCTCGAACCGATGCCGTGGTGGGGAGGGATCGATGCCGGACGGATGCTCGTGCATCGCGGCATCGACCCGCATCCCGATCGCGGCGCGACCTTCGGGTTCCGGCGCTCGGTCCTGCGAGGACTGCGGGGGTTCGACGCCACCGGCTCGACCGATCCCGTCCGGCTCTTCGCGCTCCACGGAGCCGAAGTCGTCGGAGCGACCGAGCTGTTCGTACGGAGGTGTCCGCGGCAGCTCGGTGAATGGCTGCGCGAGCGGCCCCGCGAGGCCGGCCTCGACTTCGACATCCCCGCAAAAGCGGCGTTCTTCTTCGCGCTGATTCCGATGGCCGTTCTGCTGACGCTGATGGGCGGCGGCCGCATCGCGATTGGCTACACCGCCGCCGTCGCATTCGCGTCCATTGTCGTCGCCGTTCGCGGGCGCATCGGTGCCGGCGCATTCTTCCCGCTCCGCGCCTGCCTCTACGCGCCGCTCTGGGTCTTGGAGCGGTCGGTCAGCGTCTACTGGGCGCTGCTGCAACGGATGCGCGGAACGGCCGTCGAACAGCCCGCGTCCATCGCAACCCAGCGGAGCACAAAGGTCGCTAGCGGGGAGTAGCAGGCACCGCGAACGATTTCAGGTGCCCCTGCACGTCGCAGATGTAGAGGTGATTGCCACCGATGATCGGCGTCTGCCAGTGCACGTCGCCGATCTCGGTGGAGCTCCAGAGCATCTTGCCTGTCTGCGGATCGAGCGCGCGAAGCGTGTTCGAGTGCGCGACGTAGAGAACGTCGTTCGCGATGATGGGCGATGAGGCGCCGCCGTCGATCACCCATTGCGTCACGAGGTGCGGCTTCTTGCCGCTGAGGTCGAGCTTCAGGGCACTGACGCCCGCGCCCGTTCCGAAGAAAACCCACGCGCTGCCGTCGGGCGCGAGCCATGTGACCGGCTGCGTCTGGACTTCTCCCGCCTGAGGTACTCCCACGATCTCGATTTCGCCGCCGACGTGCCGCGGTCCGTCCTGGCCGCTGAGATCATCGAGATCGAGCAGGCGGATCTGTTCGTCCTTCCCGCTCTGCACGCCGAGGTGCGGTTGCGAGGGGCTGGTGCGGGGGAGGATCGCGATCGCCGTCGACGAGAGGTCGAGGTCGTCGTCGGTGAGCTGCTGGTAATTCACCGGCGTGTAGCTGTCGAGCGGCGCGCCGTGGTCGGTCGTCATGTCGGGACGAAGCGCCACGACGCTCGTTCCCCAGTTGAAGCCCCCCTGATCGGCGTCGTAGCCGCCGTTGCCGGTCGTGACGAACACGCGGTCGGTCTCGGCGTCGTACACCGCTCCGCCGCGCGCCCAGATCCCTGCCTGCGTGTCCTTGCAGTCGCCGGCGGCGAAATGCCGTGCCTCATCGCTGCACAACGCGTTGAAGATAGTTTGCGAGTTCTTGCGAAGATCGATCGCGACGACGTGTCCCTGGTAATCGCCGTCGTCGCCCGGGATCGGATACGCGGCGATGGCGGCGTAGAGGTACGTCGCGCCGTTCGCCGCGGTAGCGATCGTCAGCGGAGAGGAGCATTTCTCGACGTCGGGTTTGAGCGTGACGAGTTGCGGCCACCCATCGGTGACTTCGACGCCGTCATTCAGCCCGTACTTGTGAACGTATCCGTCCAGGCCGTAGCTGTAGACGGCCGTGAGGTCGGGATCGACGGCGGGGGAGGACGTCGTCCAGCGCGGCCCGAGCGGCGCCGTGGTCGTCCAGATCTCCTGGCCCGTGTGGGCATCGAACGCCATCGCGCGGCCGGCGTTCGTGGTGATCACGATGATGTCGCGCAGCCGCCGCTGGATGTGAACGCCTGCGATGTACAGCGGCGAGCTGTCCGACGGCTCCGGGAGGTTCACCGACCAGTCCTGCACGAGCTTCCCGACGTTCTGTTTCGTGACGGTGCGCGCGACCGGTTGCGGATCACAGCCGAACTGAAGACAGTCACCGCTCGGATTGACGGTGCGTAGCGGCGCGAGGCGGGAAGGAGGGTGCGGTGTGTTCCTCGAGTCGTCTTGTTGCGCTGCGTCCGTCAGCGCCGGAAGTAACAGGAGGAGAAGACCAGGCAACGCGCGTAGCACACCGCACTCCTGCCCGAATTACGTCCGACCCCATCGATTCGCTTACGATGTCTTTCATGAGACGCGCTGTCGTTTTGACTTTCGTCACATTCGTTGCGCTGACTGCAACGGCGTTCGAGCGCCAGCCGAATGCCGACTATCACGCGCGCCGCGAGCATCTTGCATCCAAGCTCGGCGACGGGACGGCACTCGTCTTCGCCGCGACCGAAGCCGAGGGGCAGAACGCGCTGCACGGATTCCGTCAGGACGACGATTTCTACTACCTTACCGGCCTGCGCGAGCCGGGCGCGGCGCTGCTCGTCACCGGAAAGCCGTACCGCGAGATCCTCTTTCTCCCGGCGCACAACAAGTCGCAAGAGAAGTGGACCGGGCCGAAACTCGGAGCCGACGATCCGAAGGCGCCGGCGATCACCGGCGTCGATCGCGTCGAGACGCTCGACAAGCTGCGCGACATCCTGGTCGAAACGCTGCCGTCCCCGATGGCCACCGTCGCGGTGACCGACCGCAACGGCGTGCCGATGCAGTGGCTGCGGCGTGCGAACGCGTTCCCCAACTACACGACCGTCATCGACGCACGTCCGCTCATCGCCGACCTGCGCGTGGTGAAGGACGCCGGCGAGATCGCGCTCATTCGCAAGGCGACCGACGCGAGCGTCGAGGCGCACCGCGCCGCGATGCGCAGCGCGAAGCCCGGCATGAACGAGAACGAGCTCGCGGCGATCATGCAGTTCGAATTTCAGCGCCGCGGCTGCGAGCAGCCGGCGTACTCGCCGATCGTCGGCTCCGGCTTCAATTCGACGGTGCTCCATTACTCGGAGGACGAGAACGTCATGAAGAGCGGCGACCTCGTCGTGCTCGACGTCGGCGGCGAGTACTCGATGTACGCCACCGACATCACTCGCACGCTCCCGGTCAACGGTCGCTTCACCCCTCGGCAGCGCGAGATCTACGACATCGTCCTCGGCGCCCAGCAGGCGGCGGCGAATGCGTTCCAGGCCGGAGTCTCGACGCTGAACCGCACCTCGCCGAACTCGCTCCACAAGATTGCCGTCGAGTACATCAACACGCACGGCAAGGACCTCCACGGCAATCCGCTCGGGCCGTACTTCATCCACGGCCTGTCGCACTACGTCGGCCTGAACGTCCACGATCCGGGCGACACGAAGACGCCGCTCCAGCCGGGAATGGTCTTCACGATCGAGCCGGGCATCTATATCCCCGACGAGTCGCTCGGAGTGCGCATCGAAGACACCTATCTCGTGAAGGCGGACGGCACGCTCGACTGCCTCTCGTGCGGCGCGCCGAAGACGGCTTCGGACGTCGAAAAGGAAATGGCGACGAAGAAGTGAAAAACAGCCGGCTCGCGATTTTCGCTGCGGTGGTCGTCGTTTTCGCGGCGTGGGTGGCGTGGCGGCACTACTCCATCGGGAACGTCCGCAACCTCGACTCCCGTGGATCGAACGTCATCGCGTTCGGCGACTCGCTCACCGCGGGCTATGGCGCGACGGCCGGAGAGGATTACCCATCGCGCGTTTCCGCGGCGACCGGAATCGCGATCATCAACGCCGGCGTCAGCGGCGACACGACCGAGATGGCGCTCGCGCGTCTCGACAAAGACGTCCTCTCCCGCGATCCGCGCATCGTGATCGTCGGCCTAGGCGGCAACGACTATCTCCAGAGCGTCCCCATCGCGACGACCGAGACGAACCTCCGCTCGATCATCGACAAGATCGAGTCCGCAGGCGCCGCCGTGATCCTTCTCGGCTTCCGTTTCCCGAGCCTGAGCGCCGACTACGAGGCGATGTACAAGCGCGTCGCGAAGGATGACCGCTGCCTCTTCGTCGCGAACGTCCTCAGCGGCATCCTCACGAACCCCGAGCTGAAGAGCGACGAAATCCACCCGAACGCCCGCGGCTACCAACTGATGGCCGACCGCGTGGCCGGTCCGCTGCAAAAGGTCATGCGAGCAATGAAACGGTAGTTCCCTCGTGTCATCCCGAGCGTAGCGAGGGACCTGGGCGGGCGGGAGGCACGATTCGCGAGCCGCCCTTCCCCCCAGGACCCCCGCCCACGCACGGGATGACACAATAAGAGCCGCACATGGAATTGCTCGACTACTTCGATCGCGTCCGTGAACGGACGATGCGTGTGATGGCGGTCGTTCCGCCGGACAAAATCGACTGGACGTACCAGCCGGGCAAGTTCACGATCGGCGACATCGCCCGGCACCTCGGCGCGATCGAGCGTTGGATGTTCGCGGAGAACGCGCTGCTGCACCCGAGCTCCTATCCCGGCCACGGTCGTGAGCTCGCGGATGGCTATGACGCCGTCGTCGACTACATGCAGCGCATGCACGCCGACGCGATGCAGATCTTCCGCTCGCTCGACGACTCACGTTTCGACGAGCGCACCGCGACACCGGGCGGAGCGCAGATCCGCGTCCGCCACTGGATCCGCTCCATGATCGAGCACGAGATCCACCACCGCGGCCAGATCTACCTCTACCTCGGCATGCTCGACATCCCGACTCCGCCCCTCTACGGCCTCACCGAGGAGCAGGTGAAGGAACGAAGCGCGCGGTGAACCTCACGGTCCGATCACGATCGGGACGTAACGCGGCAGATGGATGTCTGCCGACGTGCCGCGGCTGAAGACGCCGGCGTACCAGTCGTCGCTCTTCGGGGCGCCGCAGTTGTCCATCAGATAACGGCCGAGCGCGAACGCGTCCGCCTGCGACATGCGGATACAGCCGTGCGACGCGGCGCCCCCGAGGGCCTCTTCGTCGCCGGTGCCGTGGATGTAGTAGTCGGGCTCGCTGAAGAAGATCTTCACGACCTTCATCGGATTCTTTTTGTCGCCGGGTGCCGTGGCCTGTTTCCCCTTCGCCCATTTTGCGTCGGGCGGCGGAACCCACGCCGGGTTCCAGACGATGTGGCTGATCTTGAAGGTGCCGGTCGGAGTCGGGAACTTCTTCGTTCCGACCGAGACCTGGTACGTCTTCACGTCCTTTCCGCCGACGCGAACGACGAGGATGTTCTTCTTGGTGGAGGCGGCGAGCGTGATCGCGCCGCCGGTGGACGCGGATGTGTCCGGTGCTAACAGAAGTACTGTGAGCAGGATCGAGAGCAGAGTCATGCACCTATCTGGTGCAGGTTCCCTGCCGGGGGAGTCCCTGATTCCGTCATCCTGAGCCGCGAAGACGGCGAAGGATCTCAGAATGCGACGACTGCGAATTTGGAGATCCTTCGTCGTCCTACCCCTTCGCTTCGCTCAGGGTCCGGCGACTCAGGATGACGGAGGCTACCTACGCCGTCGCGAAGGCTTTGAGGGCGTCCGACTCGGTGTCGTAGACCGAGAACATCGGGAGGAGATTCGTCAGGCGGAGCGTCTTGGCGACCCGGTCCTGCGGCTTGAGCAGGCGGAGCGACGCGCCGTAGCGCTTCGACGTCTTCAGGCTCTGCACCAGCTCGCCGAGGCCGTTGCTGTCGATGTAGTCCATCTCGGAAAGATTGAGGAGGATCTTCTTGACCCCCTCTTCGAGCAGCTCGTTGATGATGTTCGGGAGCACGGCATCGCCGACACCGACCGCGAGCCTCCCCTCGAAGTCGACGATCGCGACATCCTTCTCTTTTCGCACCGAGATGTTCATCGGTGGCGGATCATATCTCAGGAACTTTGTTGGCGACGGCTGCCCGCTGACGGTGATCAATGGGGCGGCGGCGCTCTCGCGCCGTCGCGCGCGAACTTGCCAGTGTCGCACACGATGTTGCCAGTGTTGCGCGGGCCGCGACCAGTGTCGCGCGGGCCGCAGCCAGTGTCGCACGGGCCGCAGCCAGTGTCGCGCGGGCTGCAGCCAGTGTCGCGCGGGCCGCAACCAGTGTCGCACGGGCTGCAACCAGTGTCGCGCGGCCTGCTACCACTGGCAGCACCCCTTCCCACCAGTGTCGCGCGGCCTGCTACCACTGGTAGCACCCCTTCCCACCA
>JACZCU010149339.1_pt1 | contig 10671 bp, 12 predicted proteins | sample 8641851 | NCBI WGS metagenome assembly JACZCU01 (sample SAMN15324605, study PRJNA640507) | soil metagenome | isolation source: monocropping sugarcane control | place: China: Luxin town, Laibin City, Guangxi Province | collected 2019-07-25 | depth 10cm m | reverse complement strand
CCGCTCCACTTTCTATTTCGTGACTTTCACCGTGAGTTGGTTCGAATACGCGGACGTGCTCGTCGCGTTGAATGCCTGCACGCGATACACCCACTTGTTTCGTCCCGGGGTGTCGATGAATGACGTCGCATTCGCGCCGAGCGTGGCGATGCGCGTGAACGCGCTGCCTTCGACCGCGCGCTCGACGTAGTAGCCGGTCTCGTTTGGCGCGTTGTCCGTCCATCGCAACGTCACGCGGCCGCGAGAGACGAGCGACATCAGTCCGGTCGGCGCGTTGATCGTTGCCGGCGCAGCGCTGACGTTGATCGACTTCGTCGTCGATCCGGTCGCGCCGCCGTTGTCCGTCACGACAAGCGTCACGGTGTACGTGCCGGGATTCGTGAATGTCTTCGAGGCCGTGACGCCGCTGGCAATCGTGCCGTCACCGAAGTTCCACGCGTAAGAAGAAATCGAGCCATCGGCGTCCGTCGAATTCGCACCGCTGAACGACACGGCCAGAGGCACCGTACCGCTCGAGACATTCGAGGAGATCACTGCTACTGGTGCCTGATTGCCCGGCGGCGTGGAGCCGCTTTTGAGTACGAACAGCGTCACCGACTGCGGGGGCAGGGATGCGCTGAGTTGCGAGCCGTTAATCGTGACGTCGGTGGCGCGCGTGATGGCGTTCGATGCGAGCTGCCAGCGTTCCGCCGTCGACGACGGCGAGTAGTTCGCGAGGTTGATCGTGACCGGCGTGTTGTTCGCGAGATATTTGTTGATGACCATCACCGTGAGCGCGCCGTCGCTGGTGCGCTTCGCGGCGAACACCGCGACGTTGTCGGGATTCGGGCCGCTCGCGGAGACACTCACATCGCCGAACGCCGACTTGCTGCCGTCGTAGTTGCGATAGATCTTGATCGCTTTGTACACGGGCGAAGTCGTCGCCGGTGTCGTCCAGCGCGCGGCGGCGTCGAGACCTTCGCGTCCGAAGATGCCGAGGATGTCGGCTTGCGCGGTGGCGCCATTCATGTGCGCTTCGGCGCCCCAGCTGTACTCGGTGATCGCCGTTTGCGTTCCGGGGTAATACGTCGACGTCCAGTTCTTCAGGCGGCGAACGAGCTGCACTTTGTCCGCGATCCACGTTTCATCCGTGTAATTCGGATCCCACAGCGAGCGCGTCGAGCGATTGCGGCGAAGCTGCATCGACGACGACGTGTCGTTCGAATACTCGCCGCCTTGCGGGTAGTAGTGCACGGAGAAGATGTCAACGAGGCGTTTGCCGGTGGCCTGATGGTTCAATCGCAATTCATTCAGCAGCCACGGTAGGTAATCCATGTTGTTGTGAGCGACGCGATCGGGGAGATTCGACCAGCCGTTTTGCGCGCCCCACTGCTGGTCGTAGCCGCTGAAGATGTAGCCGCTCCAGCCCCATTCTTCCGGCGCGACGACGATCGCATTGGGATCCGCTTCCTTCACGCGCGCGCCGTAATCGAGGATGTCGTTGCGCACTTCTTCCATGCGACGTCCGACCGGACGCACATCGCGATGGGTGGAGAACCAGATGGACGGCTCGTTGTCGAGAATGTAATACCGAAGTCCGCCCGCATTGGCGCCGCCCCACGTTGTGACGAGATGCTGCGTCCACGCTTTCATGAATTGCGAGTCGGCGAGCACGCTCGCGTCATTCGGATCGTTGCCGGTGATGTTCTGTCCGGTCGCCGCGGAAACGCCGTTGCCGGCATCGGGCATCCATTGCCAGTCGGCGCCGGTTTGCGCGCCGTACTTCGCGATCGAGAAGCTCGCGAGCTTTCCGCGATTCGGACCGAGCTTCGCGACCCAGCCGATCGTCGGAATGGTCATCATCGGTTGTGCTCCCGCGGATTTCGTATCGCCGATGAACGTGTCGGCTTCCGCGCCCGCGGTCGCGCTGCCGTACGCGATGCTTTCGAAATACCAGTCGAACGCGCGATTGTCGGCATTCTGCTGCCAGTTGTAGCGTGAGGTGTTGTTGCCGCCCCAGCGATTCAGCGGGACATTGAGATCCTGCAACTGCGCGGGCGTGGCGTACGCGAGTCCGTAGATGCGCGGATCGATGGCGCGCTGATTCGCATTCGCGTCGACGCTGATGGTCGCGGACGGATTGTCGGCCGCGAATATGGGGAAGGCGAGAAGGAGTAGAGAGAGAGCGGTGGATCGGAACTTCATGGCTTCGAAATGTACGGATGGCGTTCCGTCACGGGCGTGAGCCAGCGCACGTTGTTCTTTTCGTCACTCGATCCTCGTCGTGAAGTAACGTTTCAGCCACTGCGATAACCCATCGAGGCCGGGGAACAGCACGCGCTCGGTGATGTTCGCCTGATCGAGTTTGTCGCGGATCTCCCACTTCAATTCCGCGGGGATGATGATGCGGCGGTACGACGCCTCGCGTTGATGCAGCAGATCGACGAGTCTCGTCGTCGCGCTGGATGGCAGCGAGAAGAGCGCGAATTGATTGACGATGCGTTCGTCGAGTGAAGGCGGCTCGAAGAAGACCACGAAGTCGTGATCGGCGAGCGCGTCGAATTCCTCCAGCGAGCTGGCCACGCGATGCAGCAGCTCGGTCGTCAAGATGTTGACGTCTTCGTTCTCGGCGATCTCGCGCAGTGGTTGCGGCAGGAGCTCGTTCGTCTTTCGGTAATCGACGCACCAGATCGCGGCGTCATCGTCGAAGTGACGAACGTCGTGCGTCGCGAAGTGCATCGCCACGTACGGCGAGTAGGTCCAGTCGAGAAGACGCGTGGGCAGGCCGTGGTGTTTCGCGAGCGAGAGCCAGTTCCACACCGAATCGCCATGCACCGCGCTGCGCAGCGCGTATTTGCGAAAGCTGGTGAGGAGATGTTTTTCGTGTTGTTCGAAGTGGCCGGTTTGCAAACTCGTCGCGAGTGCATGGCGCGATCGCGGCACGCCGCGAAAAACGTATTGCGAACGGTGCCGCGCGAGCGATTTCTGCCACGACCCTTCGAAGAGTGTTTCCTGCAATTCGAGCCAGGAGGAGACACGGATGTCCACGAAGGGGGAGAGGGTGCAAGGGGAGAGCCGGGTTTAGCAGTTGTCGGTTGTTGGTTGCCGGTTGTTGGGAGCACGACGCAAGCCTCTCGCGCGTTCCCCCAACAACCGACAACCAACAACCAACAACCGACGCCGTCAACCAGTCACCGGCAATCGCCTCAAAATCCACCCCATCCAATCCTGCATCCCCTCATCACTCACACTCGATACGCCGACGATGTCCGCGGTCGCGTTCACCTGTCGCGCGTTTCGTTTTGCGAGCTCGTAATCGAACGGGACGTGGGGGAGGAGATCGGTCTTCGTCAGGAGAATGAGTTTCGACTTGAAGAAGATCGACGGGTACTTCAGCGGTTTTTCTTCGCCTTCGGTCACGGACAGCAGGACGATCTTTGCGGCTTCGCCGAGGTCGTAGCTCGAGGGGCAGACGAGATTGCCGACGTTCTCGATGAAAAGAATGTCGAGGTCGTGCAGATCCCATCCTTCGAGATGCTTCGTGATCATCTTCGCGTCGAGATGACACGTTCCGCCGGTCGTGATCTGTCGCACCGGGTACCCGAAGCGCGCCAGTCGTGTTGCGTCGGCGTCGGTTTGAATGTCGCCGGTGAGCACCGCGGCGTGCACACCATCCGGCAGTAACTCGAGCGTGCGTTCGAGCAATCGCGTTTTGCCCGATCCCGGAGAGCTGATGAGATTCACGACGAGCGTGTTCGCGGCGGCGAAGCGCTCGCGCAACTCGATCGCGAGCCGATCGTTTTCCTTCAACACTTTTTGTTCGAGCGGAACGACGCTGGTCATGAGTCCTCCAATGAATCGGCAGCAAGTTCGATGTACGCGATGTCGAGCTCGTCGCCTGAAATGCATTCGCCGCGCAGCGAATCGCAGTCCGGACAGGCGAGCGTGTAGCGATCGGCGCTGAAGCGCGCGTCGCAGTCGAGGCAGTGCTGCACGCGCGGCAGATACTCGACATCGAGTCGCAGCGGATCGAGATCGCTGCCGCCGACGAGCGCGTCGAAGCCGAAACGCAGCGAATCCGGCTCGACGCCCGCGAGCTCGCCGATGCGCAGACCGACCGCGATCGCGCGCGTGCCAGGACGCTGCGCCAGCTCGTTGCGAACCGCGTCGATGACCGACGCTGCGATTCCGACTTCGTGCATCGAATCGAGTATCGGCGGGGCCTGCACATCGTCCCGTGACGCTCGGCGCGCCGCGATGTGAGCGCCGTCACGCGGCGTCCGTATTAAACTGTCTGCACGCCGCCCATGCTCGAACGTCTGCGAAATGCCATCCGGCCCAGCGGAGAGGAAAAGCCGCTTCCGCGGAAGACGACCGAGGTGCGCCTGCAGGTGGACGATCATGACGACCCACTCGAGCGCGCGCACAAACACGAGCCGGCGCTGATCATGCTCGAAGGCGATCTGCCCGGACAGGTGTTTCGCGTGAAGACCGGACGGCAAATCATCGGACGTCGTCCCGAGTGCGACATTCGCATTCGCGAGCGCGCGGTGAGCGGCATTCACGCGGAAGTGATTCGCGTGCGCGACGTGGTCACGATCAACGATCTCGCATCGACGAACGGCACGCTCGTCAATGGCATGCGCATTCGCAATCCGGTGTCGCTCGTGCAGGGGAATCTGCTGAAGATCGGCAACTGCGTGTTCAAGTACGTCGATTCGCTGCTCGAGGTCGAGTTCACCGAGGCGCTGCATACGCGCGGCACGACGGATCAACTCACCGGCGCATACAACAAGGCCTACCTCGTCGCGCGCCTCGGCTTCGTGCTCGACACCGCGAGTGAGTCGCGGCCGGCCGGCATCATCACGTTCGACTTCGACAACTTCAAACAGGTGAACGATCAACACGGCCACGCCGCGGGCGATCACATTCTGCGCGCGACGTCGGCGATGATTCGCGATCAGTTCGTGCGCCGCGCCGATCTCTTCGCGCGCATGGGCGGCGAGGAGTTCGTGATCGTGTTGCCGGAGACGCCGCTCGAAGCCGCGGCGGATGTCGCGGAGCGTTTGCGCGCCACCCTCGAAGCTTCGACGTTCAGCTACGAGGGGCAGGACATCAAACTCACCGCATCGTTTGGCGTGTGTTGCGCGACGAGCGCGGTGGAGCAGCCGGAGTTCGTGCTGCTGCGCGCGGACGAGTTGTTGTATCGCTCGAAGCGCGATGGCCGCAATCGCGTGAGCTGCTGACGAACGTCAGCGCACCGCGTTGAACACGCCGTCGACGACGCGCGCCATCTTCGCGTAATCGAGCGTCTCTGCCGTGTCGCGTCGCGTGTGGTAATTCGGATTTCGCAGGAACGCCGTGTCCGTGATGAGCACCGCCGGCACGTCGATGTTCCAGTAATTGCGCTGATCGCTCGCATCGAGTGTCTCTCGCGGCCCGGTGAAACTCTCGATGCGAATTCCGCCCGCGCCGCGCATGCCGCGTTTCATGTCGCGTACGAGTGTGCGATCGCGCCAGCCGCCGCCGATGGCAATGAAATCGCCATGCGATGGATACAACAGCGCGAAGAGCCAGTTCGGCCACGTCTGCGGCGCGTTGTAGTGCCCGATCATTTCGAGGCAGATCATGCCTGCCGTCGGTACGCCGTTCAGCGATTCCGCATGGACGGCACTCCCCATTTGCGTCGATCCGAAAAATGGCGGCTCTTCATTCGCGTATGCGACGAGCATCACCGGGCGCTTCGGCGGATGTGCGTGCAGCAGTCGCGCAAGCTCGAGCAATCCCGCGGTGCCGCTCGCGTTGTCATCGGCGCCGGGTAACGCACCGGCATTACAGAATGCGTCGTAGCGCGCCGACGACGAGCAGCGGATTGTCGTGCGTCGCTTGCGGACCGAAAGACGCGATGACGTTGCGATAGTGCTTTCGCCGCGCATCGAACTCCTGCGATGCGACGCGCGCGTTCGTTTTGCGGAACGCGGCTTCGATGTACGCCGCCGCGCGTTCCACCTCGGGGGGCGTGTCCGCGCAGCGCGAGATGCTCGTGAGAACTGCAACGTGTCGATACAAAGCACGCGGTTCGCTGCGCGTCGCGACGTCGTAGCTCTTCGTGAAGAACACCGGCTGCTTCAGCACGGCGATGCCGATGGCGATGACGATCGCAACGATGGCGGTGATGCGCAGAACCGGCTTCATCGTGCATGAGACGGTTTCGCCGGCCGTGTAGTTGCTCCACTACAATCTGTGCATGCTCCTATTTCTCCTTCTCCTCGCGTTCGGACCGCAGGGCATGCCTTTGGACGATCGCGGGGAGATCCTCATTCGCATCGAGCCGGGCCTGAACGTGCTGCTCGATGGCGAGCCGGTCGGCATCACGTCGGCGCGCGAAAACGGTCTGCTGATTCAGCAGGTTCGTCCCGGAATGCACAAACTGAAATTCGAAGGCCCTGGTGTTTCGCTCGAGACGCCGGTGGAAGTGATCGCGGGCCAACGGACGCCGGTGACGATCTCGTCGCTCACACTGCGTGCGGCCGCGCGCAAGCGCAAGAGCGATGTCGAAGTGCGCGTCGAAACCGACAGCGTCGATTGTTCGGCGGCGGTAGGCGAGTGGCGGCAGCCGATGGTCGAGCCGCCGGCGCTTTTGTTCGAGGATGTGGCGATCGGAAAGCAGCGCGTGTCGGTGACGTGCGATGGACGCACGCTCAATCTCAACGTCGACATCGCCGCGGGACGCAAAGTGGTGATCGGCGCGAATTTCCGCACGAAGTCGATCAAGGTCGTCGAAGACAAGACACGCATCAAGGAGTTGGTCGTGAAGTCGTCGCGTGACTCGCTGATGGATGCGCCGATCTCGGCGAATGCGAAGCGCGCACTGATGGCCGCGATTCCGGCGAATGTGACTGTGCTCGATTTCTACGTTCGCGGCGATCGCAAATTCGTGGTGCGTCTGGAGTCGACGCGCTCGGGGGATATCAGCACGGTCACGTCGCGATTGCTGCGCAGCGGTGAAGTGATCTCGGCGCAGAGTCAGCTCATCGAGGAGCTCGATAATCCGCCGCGCGCGCGCACGGATGTGATCATTCTCTTCGGCAACCGAGGCATGGTGGCGAACTAATCATGCGCGAGCTCGTGCTGCTGCTGGTTCTCGTGATGCCGGTGTTCACGACGGTGTCGAACGAGAAACTGCATCAGGGCGATCTGATTTTTCAGGAGTCGGAGTCGGCGCAGAGCCGCGCGATCCAGCTGGCGACAAAGAGTCGCTACAGTCACATGGGCATGCTGGTCTATCAGGACAAGCAGTGGTTTGTGTACGAGGCCGTGGAGCCGGTGAAGCTGACGCGGTTGCAGGACTGGACGAAGCGCGGGCGCAAGCAGCATTACGTGGTGAAGCGGCTGAAGGATGAGTCGAAGCTCTCGCCGGATGTGCTGCGCAGGATGCAGGAGATCGGCCGGCGATATCAGGGGAAGCATTACGACCTGACGTTCGACTGGAGCGACTCACGCATGTACTGCTCGGAACTCGTGTGGAAGATTTATCGCGAGGGCGCGGGAGTTGAGATCGGCGCGCTGCAGAAGCTTCGCGATTTCGATTTGTCCTCGAAGGTGGTGCAGAGGAAGTTGCGCGAGCGTTACGGCAATCATGTGCCGCTCGATGAGCCGGTGATTTCTCCGCAGGCGATGTTCGAGTCGCCGCTGCTGAAGGAAGTAACGCGCCGGAACTGATGCGCGCCACGTTTCGACACGAAAGGTGTCTTTTTCGGTATGCGTCGCTCCTGGGCAGTTCTGCTGGCCTTCACGATCGGCTTCGTCTGGGCGGTGGTGTTGATCTTCTACGCGATCGCAGCGGATCCCATTCCGCAGACCACGAGGATCATCACAACGACGCATACGGAATCGCGCAGTCTCGCCGCGACGCCTGCGGTGACCGCGTCAGAACCGGAAGCGGTCGAAGTCGCGACCGTTGAAGTCGCGACCAGGGAAGAACAGGAAGCGCTCTATCTCGGCAACACGAACACGCACAAGTTTCATAAGAAGGGTTGTTTCTCGTTGCGCACGTGCGTGAATTGCACCGCGAAATTCGCGACTCGCGAAGAAGCCATCGCCGCGGGCTTTCGCCCGTGCGGAAACTGCAAACCTTAGAGCGGCAGCGAGTTCGTCACGCTGCACCGAAGCGTGTATGTGCCCGGCGGATCCTCGAACCAGTCGCTCGTCTGTTCACGCTTGCGGCCGACGCGTTCGATCGACGTGACGTTGAATTGATAGTCGTAGGCGCCGAGATGCCCAAATGCGCGCCGAATCTTGCGGCCGAAAATGATGTCGGTTTTCGGCAGTTCGAGCGTTCCGATGAATGTCACATCGACGCGAGTATCACTGAACGAATCGGTGTTGTCGCACGACGGCGTATGAACGGAGTCGAACGTGCGCACCCATCGCCGGTACACGCGCGGTGATGTTGCACGTTCCGTATTCGCATCGAAGTTGATCCAGACCTGGCGATCGTTGCATCGGTCTCCCGCGAGGAAGGCGTGCTCGAACCCGGCGGCATACGTTCCGCGCACCGTCACGACCTGACCTTCGTACGCTTCGGCGGACGCGGTGACATCGCAAACGCTGATCGCTTCGCGCTGCTGCGCGGCGATCGGCATGGCCATGAAGAACAACACGAGCAGTGCGCGTTTCATCATTTCTTCTCGTACTTCCAGTTGCGCGACTTTCCTTCGACCAGCCACTCGATTGTTTGCGCGACGCGCTTCTCTTTCGTCGCGGCCTGCTTTGCTTCCGCGATCCATTCGATGTACTCGCGGCGATGACTCGGCGCGAACGCTTCGAATGCCTTTTTCGCTTTCGGTGATTTCTTCAACGCCGCTTCCAACTCTGCCGGGACATCGGGCATCGGCGCGGGCGCGCGTTTCGGGCGCTCGACTTTCTCTCCGGATTCGTTGACGCGAATCGCTTCCTTCACGTACTCGACGAGGATTTTCTCCGCGGGTAATTGCGAGACATCGCTCACCTGACCCGCGGACATCGGTCCGGTCGCGGCGGCGAGGATGCCGTGCGGATCGTTCATGAGCTGCGGTTTCCAGAAGCCCCAGTTCACGTGCGCCTTGAACGCGGCCATGCCGCCGAGAACACCCTTGTATTCGAAATGCGGGACGCGCCACTTGATCGTCTCGACGATGTCGGGACTCGCTTTGTGAAACGCCTTGCGAATGCGCTCGAGAATCGGTTTCGCAAACGGCGCGGCATTCGCGATGTAGGCGTCGACTTCCGGCGACGTGTTTTTCATCAGCGCCGATTCTAGGCGCAGCTACGCAAATCCGCGCGGACGTTCATCGAGCGTCGTCGCGATGTCGAGCAGCGCGGCGGTGTAAATCGGATCGTCGAGCTGCACGTCGATGTCTTTCATCGACTTCGCGGTGCGAATGGTGACGACGTTCGGATCGATGTCGACTTCGACGTCGTCGATTTTCACGAGCGGGATGTCCTGCTTCTTTTTCGCGACGACGACGACGCGGCGATTCGTGACGAAGAGCGTGCACGATTCCGTGGGAACGAGTTTCGCGACCGGTTTGCCGTTCACGCGCTCCCACACTTTGCGCAGCAGTGAGCCTTTGGCCGCGTGCAGACAGTATTCGTGGAAGCCGAGTCCGAGCTCCGCGCAGGTTTCCTTCGGCAGGTTTGTTTTCGTGATGCCGCGCAGTTGCTCGAACTCTTCGATCATGCGCGCTTCGACCGGAATGTCGTTGTCACCGATCCCGAGTCCTTCGCGCAGCCGTCGCAGCTCCGCGGCTTGTGCTTCGCCGAGACGATCGTCGGCGAGGAGATGCCAGACGACGGTGCGATAGATGTCGAGCTTCACGCCTAACTCGTCCGCCGGTGCGAGGCCGACCGCGCGCGAAACGCGCGTGACGAGATCGCCAAGCTCTGTCGCTTTCGCCGTGCCGAGGCGGCCGAGCGCTTCGAATGCGATGTCGAGTGCGGTGCGGCGCGCGTATTTGCACCAGACGTCGTAGGGAAGCGTGAGCTTCTCGTGCTCGTGCGTCGCGGCTTCGAGTGTGTTGCGTCCGGGGTTTTGTCGCAGACGTTCGAGCGCGGTGGTGTAGGAGTTGAGCAGCGCGCGATGACGTTTCTCTTCTTCTTCGCGCGCGACGCGTTCGCGGTCTTCCTGTTCTTTGATCCTGCGTCGCGTTTGCGCGGTGAGGACGATCGGCACGGCGATGAGAATCAGGCCGAGGATCACTTCCACCCATCCTTGCGGGCGGCCTTTGCTGATGACCGCGAATCCGAGGAGCAGCAGCACGATGCCGACGATCGTCATCGCGAGAAACACCCAGCCGCGTTTCGTGCCGTCGAAGACCGATTTCAGAAACGGCGTCGCGCTGATTCCGGTTTTCTCCGGCAGTACCGGTGCGTTGACGGACGAGCGATTGTCGGCGAAGTAGAAACCGGACATGCGCTTGCGCAGAAACTCGCCGCGCCCGCCGGTGGAAAGATCGGGAGCGGAATCGATTTCATCGCGAAGACTGCGAGGCGACACGCCGAAGCGAATGCGCCCGTTCGCGAGCGCCTTACGAATGTAGAACGTCACCGAGCGCAAGTGTTTGCGGAATGTGTGCCTGAAAAATGGTAGTCGGGAGTGAGGAAGTTGGGGTCGGGGGGGAGAGCGGCAACACGAGAAGAGTGTGTGGGTCT
>JACZCU010056695.1_pt1 | contig 10676 bp, 9 predicted proteins | sample 8641851 | NCBI WGS metagenome assembly JACZCU01 (sample SAMN15324605, study PRJNA640507) | soil metagenome | isolation source: monocropping sugarcane control | place: China: Luxin town, Laibin City, Guangxi Province | collected 2019-07-25 | depth 10cm m | reverse complement strand
GGGATGACATAGACCGATACATGACGACCGCTCCATTGGCAACGGATCCCTCGACTCCGCGCGTTGCGCTCCGCTCGGGATGACACGCGCGGCGCCGGATACAATCCCCGTCAGTGTCGGTTGCCCGTTCAATCACTCCCGCCGATCGCGATCTGATGAAGCGCCTCGGCATCGTGTTCGCGCTGCTCTTCATCCTCACCGCGGGATTCAGTCATCTCATTCGCGTCTATTCGCAAAAGTTCTACGACGTGACCGGCGAGGCGCGCTGGATCTGGGCGCAGCATTCGATGAGCGCGGGCGCGCCAGTGGCCTTCTTCGCCGCGCGCGATTTCGAGCTCCCGGAAAATCGCATCTTCACGCAGATCAAAGTTCTCGGCGATCCCGAGTACACGCTCTACGTCAACGGACAGAAAGTCGCCGGACAACTCGTCGGCGAAGATCGCAAGATCCAGCTTTACGAAATCTCCGATCTCGTGAAAACCGGCCGCAATCGTGTCGTGATCGGAGTCCGTGCGGCGCAGGGATTCGGTGGATTGATCGCATCGATCGATATCGGCCCCGAGACGCGCAACTGGATCGTGAGCGATTCCTCGTGGCGCATTTATCGACGCTGGGACGAAACGCTGCTCGCGCGCGATCTCGACACCGGATGGGAAGCGCCGATGATCATCGGCGAGCCTCCGATCGGCCGCTGGAACTTTCTCGACATCGAGAACGCACAACGCGCGCTCGCACTGCAGGAAGTGCAGCAACCGGTGGATTCCTTCGAAGTCGACGGCTTCATTCCGAAAGTGAAGACGCAGAACGGAATGGCGATCGCGACCGTCGATCCCGCGAAAGGAATGGCGTTCGATTTCGGATTCACGCGCGGACGCCTGCGACTGACGACCGATCGCGATTACGCGTTCAGCCGCGCGGTGATGGTGCGTTACGCGAACGTGCGCGACGAACTGCCGCTGATCGAGTGGACGCTGCGCCCGGTCGTGTTCGCGCCGGGCGAGCGAGTCGTGGAGATTCCGGAGAGCGCGAGTTTTCGCTACGTGATGGTGTTCGCGAAGGACGTACGAGTGGAAGTCGTGCGCTGATCAGTAAATGACTTTGCGCACGAAGTACTCTTCCTGCGAGATCTTCCGATCGTTCAACGCCTGCGCGTCCTCGCGCGTCATCTGAAACCGTCCCGCGGCGCCGCCGGTGGTCGTTTTCATGAAGAGCTCGACCATCTGAATGTTCACGCCTTCCACGCCCGCGTTGCGCACCATGAGGTACGACGCGGCGGAGATCGCGTTGAACACGCGCTGCTCGGTGTCGACGGTGAGCTCGGCGCGTAGCGAAGTCGCGCTCGTCGACGTCACTTTCTTTTCGAAGATGCCGACGTTGTCGAACGCGCGATCGAACTTCTCGATCGCGAGCGGCGAAAGCTCGCCGGCGCCGGTGACTGGCGCGGGACCTTTCGTTCCGGGCGTCGTGGAGGCCGACGTGTCGTTGGATGTGTTGCGCGAGCGGAGACGAATGTCGCCGAGGTTCGGACCTTTCGGCGTCTGCGGAGCGGATTGCACGTTCGGCGTGAGATCGACGATCTGACCGGTCGTGCCGAGCGCCGTGGTCTTCTCCGATTTCGCGACGTCGATCAGCGCGGGATCGAGCTGCAGCGTCTGACCGTTTTCGAGATTCACGATCGCTTTGCCGTTTTTCACCTGCGGCTTTTCTTTCGCCACGTACTGCGTGCCGTCTTTGAGGACGACGATGTAGCGAGCAAATGCGGGCGCCGCCAGAACGATGAGTGCGAGTGCGGTCAGCGTTTTCTTCACTTGTGTCTCCGGAATGGTACGGGTCAGGCCGTCGATTATACTGGCCGCCACGTCCAACGCCGTGGGCGGCGGAAGACTTCCGCGTTTCGCGGCATCGTTATCCCCAGGAGATCTCAATGCTTGTCGTCATGGAGGCCGGTGCACGGCCTGAGCAGATCGAAGCAGTCGTTCGCCAGATCGAGCGCATGGGCTTCCGCCCGCATCCGATTCCCGGCGCCTTTCGTACAGCCATCGGCGTCACCGGCCACGGCGGTAAAGCCGATCCTTCGATCGTCGAAAACTTTCCTGGCGTCAAAGAGATCATCCCGGTCTCGCACGCATACAAGCTCGTCAGTCGCGAGGCCAAGCCGGACGATACGATCGTCAACGTCGGCGGTGTTGATGTCGGCGGCAACGGTGTGATCGTCGTCGGAGGTCCGTGCGCGGTCGAATCACTCGATCAGACGCGCACGATCGCGGAACGAATCAAGCGCGCCGGCGGACAACTGTTCCGCGGCGGCGCGTACAAGCCGCGCACGTCGCCGTATTCGTTTCAGGGACTCGGCGAGCAGGCGCTGGAGATTCTCGCGCGCGTTCGCGAGGAGTTCGATTTGCCGATCGTGACCGAGGCCGTGGATCACGAGTCGTTGCAACTTGTCGCGCAGTACGCGGACTGCATTCAGATCGGCGCGCGCAACATGCAGAACTTCTCGCTGCTGAAGAGCGCGGGTCGCGCGCGCAAGCCGGTGCTGCTGAAGCGCGGCATGTCGGCGACGCTCGAAGAGCTGCTGCTGTCCGCCGAGTACATCATGTCCGAGGGGAACTACCAGGTGATGTTGTGCGAGCGCGGTGTGCGCACCTTCGCCGATCACACGCGCAACACCCTCGACCTCTCCGTCGTCCCCGCGATCAAACGCATCAGCCACCTCCCGATCCTCGTCGATCCGAGTCACGGCACCGGCAAGCGCAACAAAGTGCTGCCGATGTCGCGCGCCGCGATCGCGTGCGGTGCCGATGGTGTGCTCATCGAAGTGCACCACAAACCGGAAGAAGCGCTGAGCGATGGACCGCAGGCGCTGCTCCCGGAAATGTTCGAGCAGCTCGTGCGCGAAGTGGACGCGATCGCGAACGTGATGGGACGAGCGGTAGCGCCCACGTTAGCGGCGAGATAAAGCGCAATCGCATGATCGAAACGTAGCGCAACGCGCTACGTTTCTCTACGCCACGATCGCGAGCGTCGCGAACAATGGCGCCGCCAGTTTCGCATCGCCCTCGATCACCGCGCGCGGATCCACCTTCTGCTTCGTGAACACGCGCCACATCACATCACCACTCACCGTCACGCGCGCATCGAAGGCCGTCGCCTCGCCTTCGAACAACTTTCCATCGATCACGCTCCACGCATCCTCATCGATGCGCAACACCAGCGTCCCGCGCACATCGCGATACGTCAGCGGCAAGGCGCGCACGAACGTATCGAGCACCACGCGCAGATAGCGATCCAACGGATTCGCACCGACGGCATCGCGAATCTGCTGCTGGTGATGCCAGCGCTCCGTGAACTCGCGTGCGATGTCGAACCAGTTCGGCGACGTTTCATCTCCAGCCCACGACACCGACCATCGTGCCGGCGCATTCGGATCCTTCGTCGCGAAAAACGCCGCGACCTGCGTTCCGTACTTGGCGAGCAACTCGATCAGCATTGGCGTGCTCAGTCGCCGCAGCCACACGACGCCTTCGCGATTCGCGTTGTTGATGAACGCACCGAGTCCGTTCGCGAATGCGTCCGGCGGCAGGGGAGGCGCGTAGCCATCGCGATCCATCGACAAGCGCCGCATCGCGGTGTCGAGCAAATGCGCCGCGACATCACGTACCGTCCACGATCCCGCGACCGTCGGCCGGTCCCAGTCTTCGGACGTCAAGCCGCGCAGCAGCGTGATGAGCTCGTCGTTCAACGGTGTGAAAAGATGCGTCGTCGCGATCGGTTGCGGTTCTCTCATTGATAGACTCGCGCCGAATTATGCGCCGCACGAAAATCCTTGCGACGCTCGGCCCCGCGAGCAGCAGCGAAGACATGATCTATCGCCTCCTCACGTCGGGCGTCGACGCGTTCCGCCTCAATTTCTCCCACGGAAAACACGAAGATCATCGCCGCGTCGTCGCAACGATTCGCGAAGTCGCGACAGAGCTCGGCCGCTACGTCCCGATCGTCGGCGACATTCAAGGACCGAAGCTGCGCATCGGCGAAGTCGAAGGCGTCATTCAGTTGCAGGACGGCCAGCCGTTCACGATCTCGACGCAATCGGTCGTCGGCAACGCGCAGAAAGTCTCGACTTCCTTCACGACACTGCCGAACGAAGTCGCCATCGGCCAGCGCATTCTCATCAACGACGGCCTCGTCGAGCTCGTCGTCACCGCGCTCGACAAGACTGAAGTGTCGACGCGCGTGATTCACGGCGGACCGATCTCGTCGAAGAAGGGGATGAATTTTCCCGACTCCGAGCTCACGGTGCCGGCGATCACGGAGAAGGATCGCGAGGACGTGAAGTTCGCGGTCGAGCAGCAACTCGATTACCTCGCCGCGTCGTTCATTCGCCGCAAGTCGGACATCGTCGGGTTACGCGAGTTGCTGCACGAGCACGGCGGCGATGAGTTGCAGGTCATCTCGAAACTGGAGAAGCCGCAGGCGATCGACAATCTCGACGAGATTCTCGAAGTCAGCGATGGCGTGATGGTCGCCCGCGGCGACCTCGGCGTCGAGCTCCCGCCGGAAGCCGTGCCGATCATGCAGAAGAAGATTCTCGCGCGCGCCAGCCGGTGGGGACGCTTCGCCATCACCGCGACGCAGATGCTCGAGTCGATGACCACGAACTCACGTCCCACGCGCGCGGAAGCATCGGATGTTGCGAACGCAATCTTCGATGGCTCCGACGCGGTGATGCTCTCCGCGGAAACCGCGTCCGGCAAATATCCGGTCGAGACCGTGCAGATGATGTCGCGCATCGTCTTCGCGGCGGAGTCGAACTTGAAGCATGTGAGCCACGAGTGGGAGCGCGAGCCGTTTCGCAAGATCAGCGAGGCCGACGAATTCACCGACGCGCTCGCCGGTGCCGCGAACTACGCCGCGGAGCAGCTCGATGCGAAGTACCTCGTCGTCTTCACCCAGACGGGTTTCGCCGCGCGACTCATGTCGAAGTTCCGCCCGAAAGTTCCGATCGTCGCGCTCACTCCTTCGAGCTGGGTCGCGCGGCGCATGAATCTGTTGTGGGGCGTGCAGCCGTTCGTGTTACGCGATACCGGCGACTATCACGAACAAATCGTCGATCGCGTCGACGAGTTCCTCCTGGCGAAAGACATCGTGCGACCGGGTGATCGTCTCGTGATCCTGATGGGCTCGCCGATTTACCAAAGAGCGAAGACGAATTTGCTGCGGGTGCATCGGGTGCGCGATTAGTTGTCGGTAGTCGGTTGTCGGTTGTCGGGAGCACCGCTCCGCCGAGAATCACGTGGACGGGTGGCGTCCCCCAACAACCGACAACCAACAACCGGCAACAAACTTCCGGTTACGTCGCGCTCGTCTCCCAGACAACCGGGTGTACCATCCTTTTCGCTGCCGCCATTCCATCGGGTGGGAATGAGAGAGATCGGAGGGCGGCTTCCGATGTGGTACGAGACAAGGGAGGAGGTACATGCGCCGGTTTCGAGCTCTCGCAGTCGTGGCCGTCCTCGCGGGATTGGCTTTACCCGCTCGGTCTGATGCTCCTCTTCCGGCCGCGATCAAAGTGCTCGGCACGGTCAGCGGCGCCGCGCGTCCTCTCGCGAACGCGCTCGTCATCGCTCTCAATCTCGAAGACTTCAACGCCACGCAAACCTTCACCGCCACGGACGGCACGTTCGTGCTGCCGTCGCTGCGCACCGGCATCTACAAAATCATCGCCGTGAAGCAGGGCTTCGTCCCGGCCATCGCCACCGTTCTTCCAACGCGCGCCGATCACAAAGTCGCGCTCCGTCTCGACAGCGAGAAGGCATCCCGGAAAACCGCAGGTCAGGAAATCTGGGAACTGCGCGGATCCCTTCCTCCGGACATCCTGCGCGAGCTCGACAACGCCATGGCGAGCCCGCACGAAGAAATCGTTTCGTACGACATTCCGCGTTTCCGCGCGGAGATGCTTTCGCTCACCGGCGTGGCGAATCAAACCGCCAGCCCGGCCTTCGCGCAAACCGCCCTCGGCGTGCAAACCCGCATCGGCGACTCGTGGCAGGTCGGCGTTCGTACGAACCTGCAGCGTTTCGAAGACCCCACCGACTCCGTGCGCTTCGGTCCGCCGATCGCCGAGTCGAGCATCATGTCCGTCGAGGTACGTCCGTCGCCGACGCAGTCGTATCGCGTGGCATCGACGCAGAGCTCGTGGCTCTACGCCGATCCGGTCGATGACCAGCGCCAGGCCGATGTGCGCGCGCACAATTTCGAATGGCAGCGCGAAGGCGCGCGCGTGCAGGTGCGCTACTTCGAACAGGACAATCTCTTCCGCAACGACGCGAACGCCTCGAATCTCATCGAGATCGCCAGCGACGTTCCTCTGATCCAGACGCGCCGCAGCGATTTCGGCGTGACATTCCGCGTCGCGCAGGAAAGCGTGGCGGCGAGTGACGATCGTTTCCGCGTCGCCGATCTCGCCGCGAACGGCACGATGGCGATCGTTCCGTCGCTGATTGTGCATTACGGCATGGCCAGCCGCATCGGGATGCAGGGACAGGAATGGGCGCCGCGCACCGGCGCCGAGTGGAAGCTCACGGACAACACGTCGGTGATCGGCTCGGCGATGGTGAAGGTGCTGGATCGCGATGCGCAGGCCGTGCTGATGCCGACCATCGTGTTCTGGTCCGAAGACGGCCGCATTCTTCCGAAGTACGCGTACACGATCGGATTCGTCTCCGGCAAAAACGAGAGCAATCGCTTCAGCGCGGTCGCGACGGTGACGGCCGTCGATGAGCCGGTGCGCATGGTGTTCTCCGACGCGGAGAATCAGTTCTGGGATGGACTCGAAGTCGACGCCGGTGATGTGCGCCGCGACGTTCGCGTCGCGTATCGCAAAGAGTTCGGCAATCGCTTCGCCGTCGATGTCGCAACCACCGCGGGCAGTGCCGAGTCGAGCGATCCGAATGTCGCCGAGCGCAAAAAGGTTTACGTCACCGGCGATCTGCAATCGACGTTCAATCCGACGCGCACGACGATCGCGGTCTCGTATCGCGACATTCAGCAGCCGCGCGATGGCGATGACGACTATCGCTCCGAACGCATTCACGTGCGCATGGCGCAGTCGCTCTATCTGCCGATCGACATCAAGCTGCTCCTCGGGCTCGAGCTCGCGCGCGCCGAGAACTCGCCGTATCTCATCGACACGCTCACTCCCGAAGGCCGCTCGAAGAAGTACATCGGCGGTCTGGCGCTGAACTTCTGAACACGCTCAAGCCGACGCCCGCGCAACTCGCCGCTGCCGCGGGCACGACGCTGCCCGACGTGATCGCGCCCGATCTCGACGTGCTCTTCTGCGGTATCAATCCCGGTCTCTACACCGCTGCCGTCCAGCAGCATTTCGGGAGACCCGGAAATCGGTTCTGGCCAACGCTCCATAAGGCCGGATTCACGCCGCATCTCTTTCATCCGAGAGAGCAATACCAATTGCTGAAGCTCGGGTACGGAATCACAAACGTCGTCGCACGTGCGACCGCCGCGGCCGCAGAGTTGAGCGACGACGAATTCGTCGAAGGTGGCCGCGTGCTCGAAGCGAAAGTGCGCAAGTTTGCGCCGCGCTATCTCGCGATCGTCGGCATCGGCGCGTATCGCACGGCATTCGGCCGTCCGAAAGCGAAGATGGGATTGCAAAGCGAGACCATCGCGACGACGAAGATCTGGGTGCTGCCGAATCCGAGCGGCTTGAACGCGAACTACAAGCCGGGAGAGTTGGTGGAGTTGTTCGCGGAATTACGAATCGCCAGTGGAGCGGGGGGCTCTTAGCCCGGATGTTTTTCGTGGAGCGGTGGGCTCTTAGCCCACCGGTTTCAATGCTCGTCGGGCTGAGCGCGCGCCGGTTTTCAATATTCGGCGGGCTAAGAGCCCGCCGCTCCACGGTATTCAGCGTTCGCTGATCAAACCCGGACGGATCTCTTCCACCAGCTTCGCGAAGCGATACGACAAGCCGCGCGTCACCACAATCTGCTTCAGGTAATTCAGCGACGTGATCGCGGCGGGCAGGCCCGAGATCGCCGTCGGAATTGACGCCAGTCGTCCGACGAGCTGAATGGTCTTGTCGATCGGCGTGTATTGCGTCGAGCGCAAATCGGCGCCCATCTCCGACTGATACGCGATCGTCAGCAGATAGATGTCCGCGATCAGCTCGCGGAAGCGCATCTCGCTGCCCCATGCGAAGCAATTGCCGGCGCGGACGTTGTCGAGAAACTCCTGCACGGTTTCGCCCTTCGACACCGTATGCACTTTCGCGACGTGTTTGAGCGTGTGCGCGTCGGAGCCGCCGACCATCGAGACGTTGCGGCCGTGTTCCGCCTTCACGTGCTCGACGAGCTGCTGCACCATCTTGTTGTGAAACGACGCCATCGCGCCGTTCATCACCTCGAAGATGTCGAACATGTCCAGCAGCTCGGAGATGTAGCGTCCGGCCACGTTCTTCATTCGATAGTTCTGAAAGAGGTGATTGATGCCGAACAGCAGCTTCTGTCCCTTCATGTAGGGGATGAGCTCGCGGATATTCGGCCGCAGACGCTGGATCTCGCGATGCTGTTCTTCGTTGAGCCCCCAGACACCGATGTGAATGCGTTGTCCGGTCTCGGGAAAATACGTTTCGACTTCTTCGCCGATGAAGAAGTCCGTCATGTCCGGATGCTTGTTGAGCAGATAGAGCGCGCCATCGATCGAGTCGTGATCGGTGATCGTGACGAACGACATGCCGCGATCCTTGGCCACGCGATAAACGTCTTCCGGCGCGTTATAGCAGTCGCGTGTGTTCGCGCGGCGGAAGTATTTGAAGATCGAGAAGCGGCTGTGACAGTGCAGGTCAGCGCGCTTGAGGGTCGGGTCCAGCGTAAAGGCTTCTGACATGGGCCGTTATCACTTCGCGTGGTCTGTTTTTGCTAGGGCCGTGCCCGGACGGGAGTGTACCTCGCCGCGGACTTCGCGTGGGCGTGGATATCGCAACTCGTATTGGGCATGACGACGTCAGTAATCATCGGACTCGTACTCGGAATCGTGGTCTTCGCCGTGGCGGCGTGGGTCGTGCGGCGTTCGTACGCCGATCGCTCGCGCGGCCGCGTCATTCACAACACGCAGCGGCCGGCGCGTCCCGAGCCGGGCGAGAGTGAGCCCATCAACCGGCGCGAAACGTAAGACCAGCCTCGTCCGCCAACGCAACAGAAACGCCATCGGAGCCGCATTTCGATCGCAATTCGTTTCCTCGCGCCGCGCGTTTACAATGCGCGACGCGTGACGTGCTCGTGATCGATGCGAGGCCCGACGCGAAGAGCGAACCGAAACGCCATGGCACAATCCGCCCGCGGTAAAAATCCTCACGGATCCCAGGACTGGGTCGATCTCGATGTCCCCAGCCGCTTGCCGATCATCCCTCTCGTCTCATCGGTGCTCTTTCCCGGCGGCGTGTTGTCGCTGCAGGTCGGGATCGATCGCAATGTGCGATTGCTCAAAAGTCTGCCCGACGATCAGAATCTGATCGCCGCGTTCTGCCAGAAGTCAGGCGACAAAGAGAATCCGAGACCAGAAGATCTTTCACAGATCGGAGTGCTCGCGGCAATCGTGCAGCGACTGCCGCTGTCCTCCGATCGCTATCAACTGTTCCTGCAGGGCAGACAGCGCGTCGAGCTCGTGCAGATGCTGCAGAACGAGCCGTATTTCGAAGCGCGTTTGCGCGAAGTCGCGCCGCGGCCGATTCCGAAGACGATCAAGACCGATCAGCTCATGAATCGCGCTCTGTCGCTATTCGAAAAGCTGGTCGAGAGCGACTCGAAGTATTCGAACGAGCTGCTGAACATTCTGCGCATGAACATGAACGAAGGTCCGGACACATTCGCGGATCTTCTTTCGTCGTTCGTGAATTTTCCGCTCGAGGAAAAACAACTGCTGCTGGAGACGGTGCATCCGATCGAGCGCATCGAGTTGCTCGTCGAATACATCTCGCGCGACCTCGGCCGCGCGACCGTCAACCAGGAACTGCAGCGACAGATCCAGACGAACATCGATCGGCGCGAGCGCGAGAACTATCTGCGCGAACAACTCCGCACGATTCAGGACGAGTTAGGCGAGTCGAATGCGTCGGAGCGCGAAGCCGATACGTATCGCGATCGCATCGAAGCGCTGCCGCTCGCCGAAGAGCACAAGCAACAACTGCGGCGCGAAGTGACGCGGATGGGACAACTCTCGCCGTCGTCGTCCGATTACGCTGTGCTCAAAGGACATCTCGATACCGTCCTGCAACTGCCGTGGGCCGCGCACACTGACGATCGTCTCGATCTCGCGAAAGCCGAAGAAGCGCTCGATGCGCGGCATCACGGCCTCGAAAAAGTGAAAGAGCGCGTGCTCGAGTTTCTCGCGGTGCTCAAACTCAAAGGCGATCTCAAAGGACCGATCCTTTGCTTCACCGGACCTCCGGGCGTCGGCAAGACGTCGTTAGGCGCAGCAATCGCCGATGCCCTCGGCCGCAAGTTCGTGCGCATGGCCGTCGGCGGCGTGACGGATGAATCGGAGATTCGCGGACATCGCAAAACCTACATCGGTGCGATGCCCGGAAAACTGATCAGCAGCTACATTCAGGTCGGCGTGAACAACCCGCTGATCATGATCGACGAGATCGACAAGATCGG
>JACZCU010050165.1_pt1 | contig 10677 bp, 5 predicted proteins | sample 8641851 | NCBI WGS metagenome assembly JACZCU01 (sample SAMN15324605, study PRJNA640507) | soil metagenome | isolation source: monocropping sugarcane control | place: China: Luxin town, Laibin City, Guangxi Province | collected 2019-07-25 | depth 10cm m | reverse complement strand
GAAGAGCGTCGTCTTGCCGGCGCCGTTCGGGCCGATGACGCCGACGATGCCGCCGGGCGGCAGCATGAAGGTCATCTCGTCGATGAGCAGCTTGTCGCCGAATCCCTTCCGGACGTCGTTCGACTCGATCACCACGCTGCCTAGGCGCGGTCCTGGCGGGATGTAGATCTCGAGGTCGTTGACCTTCTCCTGCGTCTGTTCGTTGAGGAGCGCCTCATATTGATTGATACGCGCTTTCCCCTTCGCGTGACGTCCCTTCGGCGACATGCGGATCCAGTCGAGCTCCCGTTCGAGTGTCTTCTGCCGCTGCGACTCCGCTTTCTCTTCGCGCCGCAGACGTTCCTGCTTCTGTTCGAGCCAGGACGAGTAATTGCCCTTCCACGGGATTCCCTCGCCGCGGTCGAGCTCCAGAATCCATCCCGCGACGTTGTCGAGGAAGTAGCGGTCGTGCGTCACGGCGATGACGGTGCCGGGATACTTCTGCAGGTGCTGCTCGAGCCACTGCACCGACTCGGCGTCGAGATGGTTCGTCGGCTCGTCGAGCAGCAGGATGTCGGGCTGCTGGAGGAGCAGGCGGCAGAGCGCCACGCGCCGCTTCTCACCGCCCGACAGCGTGGCGCACGACGTCTCGCCCGGCGGGCAGCGAAGCGCGTCCATCGCCATCTCGAGCTTCGAATCGAGGTCCCACGCGCCGGTGGCGTCGAGCTGGTCCTGCACCTTCGCCTGGCGCTCCATCAGCTTGTCCATATCGGCGTCGGGATCGGCGAAGGCATTGTTGATGTCGTCGAACTCTTTCAGCAGGTCGACGACAGGCTGCACGCCCTGCTCGACGATGTCGCGCACGGTCTTCGTCTCGTCGAGCTGCGGCTCCTGCTCGAGGAAACCGATCGTGTAGCCGGGTGAGAGCACCGTCTCGCCGAGGAAGTCGCGATCGACGCCGGCGAGAATGCGAAGGAGCGAGCTCTTTCCCGATCCGTTCAGACCGATGACGCCGATCTTCGCGCCGTAAAAGTACGAGAGGTAGATGTCCTTGAGGACCTGCTTCTTTCCATGGAACTTCGACACACCGACCATGGAGTAGATGACTTTGTTGGGTTCGGGCTGAGGCATGCGGCGCGGATTCTATGCGATGGCTTCCCCTGCCGCCTCGTCGTCGAACGACACCACCACCAGCGTCTGATCGTCTTCCGGCGGGCGGTTCCGGGTGAACTTGCGGACACTCGTCAGCAGCGCCTTTTTGATCTCCTCGGCGCTCGAGCGGCCGTGCTCGCGGAGCGTCCGCTCGAAGCGTTCGAAGCCGTACGGCTCGCCGTCGTCGTCGACCGCTTCGATCAAGCCGTCGCTGTAGAGGATCAGCCGGTCGCCGCCGGAGAACTCGACGGTGTGCTCGCGGAACGGCTCGCGGCGACGGACGCCGAGCGGGAAGCCCCAGGACGAGAGCGGGTGCAAGTCACCGGTTGCTGCGCGATAGACGTAGGGATCGAGATGTCCCGCGGATGAGAAGCGAAGCATCTGCGAGTGTGGGTCGAGCAAACCGAAGAAGAACGTCATCATGATCCGGCGCGGTGCCGTCTTCATGACGATGTCGTTGAGCACGTTCATCACCGCGCGCGGCGACGCGTCGTTGTCGACCTGCACCAAGAGAGCCGACTTCGCCATCGCCATCACGATCCCGCTCGTGAGGCCGTGTCCCGAGACGTCGCCGAACGCGATGCCGATCTCGCCGTTCGGCTGCGGGAGGAAGTCGAAGTAGTCGCCGCCGATCTCCGTCGCCGCGCGATAGTGCGACGCGACCGACGCGCCGGCGAGCGACGGCGCGTCGAGCGGCAGCAGCGCCGCCTGGATGCGGTTGGCGGCGTCGATCTCCGCCTTCACCCGCTCGCGCTCCACGATCCGCTTCACGTGCGGCGCGAGGTCTTCGTACGTGTAGACGACCTCACGCCGCGACAGCAACGCGACCACGCCGAACACCGCGAGCGCGAGCACCGGAACGGCGAGAGTCGCCGCGATCTCAGAGAACACAGGCCCGCGCGCCACGCTCAGCAGCGGCGCGGAAAGCGATAGCAGCGTCCCGCCAAATAGCGCGACGGAGGTCGCCAGCAGGTCGCACCCGAGAAAGATGCCGATGGCCGCGGCGATGCCGCCGAAATCGAAGAGAAGGCGTGGCAGGAACGGGTCGGTGGGCACATCGCACACGGCGCCGATCATGCCGACGATCATCACGAGGGCGATTCCGACCGGCAGCGCCCGACGCCGGTGCGATCCCGCCAGGAGGCAGAGCGCCAGCACCGGATAAACGATCGCGTCGAGCAATGAGAAGAGCACGGCGACGGCCGGTCCGCCGAGGTCGAGATACATGTCGCTGCCGATGCCGAAGGAGACGTGCACCAGGTGAAAGGCGAGTCCGATCGCGCCGCCCGCGAAAGCCGCCGCGGCGACCGCGGGCGCGAAGAGAACGCCGTGCAACACCGATCGGCCGACCGTCGCGTTCCGCACGTCGCGGCGTAGCAGCGCGTCGAACGACGCCAGGCGTTCCCCCCAACGCTCGCGGGCATAGCTCTCGCCGACCGACCAGGCGAAGAACACCAGCACCGCGATGACCGAGTCGTAAAGCAGGAACTTGAACGCCATGTACGTCCACGCCGTGGTCTGGCCGTCCAATCCTCCCGTCGAACTTCCTTCGGTGGCGGGGCCCCCGATGATGCAGTCGAGGATGAGGCAACAGACCAGGACGGCGGCGAAGAGCATCGAGCCGGTGCGCACACCGACTTCGCCTGCGTGGTACTTCTTCAGAAAGACGATGAGTAGCGCGATCAGCAGCGTGAAGTACGTCGCATAGCGGCCCAGGATGGCGGCGATGTCGCTCGTCTCGCCACGGTACGCGCTGCCGTCCGCGTACTCTTCCATGAGCTCCCAGCCGGCAAAGCGGTCGCCGGCAAAATAGACGTAAAGGTACGGAACGACGTTGCCGACGGCGAAAGTCGTATTGACGCGATACCGGAACGTCCAGTCCGTTCGCGACAGGTACTCCGTCGGCCGCGCCGATTCGAAGTGCGGCGATGGCGCCCCGCGGAACGTGCGCGAGGCGACGAATGCGTCTGCGCGAGCCTTGAGCTGCTGCCACGGCAGTTTCGCGCCCACCGCCTCATTGCGAAGCCGGCGCCGCGCGCTCAACACGTCGCCCGTGACCGGGTCGACGGTGACGTAGCCGTACTCCGGAAACTTCTCCAGACCACGGCGGTAGTACATGAGGTGATAAAAACCGAGGCGGGGGCCGACGACCGGATCGGCGGCCGCCTTCCGGCGAAGCTCGAGATTCGGTTCGAGCTCCTTTCTCAGCCGCGATGATTCTTGCCAGGAGCGGACGCTCCACGCCCGCTCGACCGGGATCTGCACCTGCCGCGCCGCGGCATCGGCAATCGCCCGAGCCTGTCCTGGCGTGATGCGGATTCCGCGGGGCTGTGCGGCGTTGAAGTACGGCAGCAACACGGAGAGGGCGAGCAACCCCGCTGCGCAGAACAGGTAAGGGGCGTAGCGCTTCATGGATTGCTTCATGATAACCGCCCCTCCGGGCTCGCTCTGTTTACGATCGTGTGGCGAACGAGTTTCCCTTTACACTGCAACGATGTCGCAACGCGATCGTGACGCCGCGTCCCGCGCCGCCGCCTACGCGCTCGCCGTTCTGACGTTCATCAACCTCTTCAACTACCTCGACCGGTGGGTGCTCTCGGCCGTTCTCGAGGCGATCAAACGCGACCTGCGTTTCAGCGACACGCAGCTCGGCTCGCTCGCGACAGGCTTCATCATCATTTATATGTTGACGTCCCCGGTGTTCGGGACGTTAGGCGACCGGCAGCGCCGTCCGCCTCTCATCGCCCTCGGCGTCGCGATCTGGAGCGTGGCGACGGCGGCCGCCGGGTTCGCGCGTGGGTTCGTGTCGCTATTCGCGGCGCGCGCGACGGTCGGCGTGGGAGAGGCGGCGTACGGGACGATCGCGCCGGCGCTTCTCTCCGATCACTTCCCGCTCGAGAAGCGCGGCCGCGTCTTCGCCGTCTTCTTCGCGGCGATTCCGATCGGCTCGGCCGCCGGCTACATGGTCGGTGGTCTCGTCGACAAGCACTTCGGATGGCGCGCTGCATTCTGGGTCGCAGGCGCGCCCGGGCTGCTGCTCGCGCTGCTCGTCATGTTCGTACGCGAGGTGCCGCGCGGTTTGCACGATGCGGGCGTCGCGCACGCCGCACCGGAGTCCGGATCTGTTCTCCAAAGCTATCTCCGCCTCTTCGGGAACCGCCAATACCTCCTCACCTGCGTCGGTTACGCGATGTGGACATTCGCCCTCGGTGGACTCGGCGTCTGGACGCCGTCGTTCATGGAGCGCGTCCGGGGGATGTCGCGGCAGGATGCGACTGTCACCTTCGGCGCCATCGTGCTCGTCACCGGCTTCGTCGGCACGTTTGCGGGCGGCTGGCTGGGCGACTACTTCCTGAAATTCACGAAAGAGTCGTACCTCTGGCTTTGCGGGATCACGTCGCTGCTGGCGGCGCCGTTGACGCTGATCGCGTTCACCCATCCGAACAGGAGCGTGTGGCTGCCGGCGATGGTGGCCGCCGAGATGCTGGTGTTCGCTTCGACGGGCCCGGTGAACTCCGCGATCGTCAACCTCGTCTCACCCGCCGAGCGGGCGACGGCGCTCGCGCTCTCGATCCTGCTCATGCACATACTCGGCGATGTGCCTTCGCCGCCGCTGATCGGATATCTCTCCGACGTCAGCTCGCTCCAGCGCGCGTTCCTCATCGTGCCGGTGGCGATTCTCGCCGGCGGGTTGATCTGGTCGTACGCCGCCTGGCGCGGCGCTCGCGTTCGCGTATGAGACGCTTCATCGTCCGGCTGTTCCGGTTCGCGATCGAGATTTTCTATCGGCGTGTGGAAATCGCTGGGCTGGAGCATGTCCCGCGCGGCACCCCGGTGATCTTTGCCGTCAACCATCCCAACGGCCTCATCGATCCGCTCTTTGTCCTCTGCTACGCGCCGCGCCAGGTGTCGTTTCTGGCGAAGGCGCCGCTCTTTCGTTACCCGGTGATCGGCTGGTTCGTGAAGCTCTTCAAGTCGATTCCGGTGTACCGCAAGCAGGACAACGTCGCCGGCTCGAACGAGGAGACGTTCGCGCGCGCTCGGGAGGTTCTCGAGCACGGCGGCGGTATCGCGATCTTCCCGGAGGGGACAACGCACAGCGACGCGCGTCTACGCGAGCTCAAGACCGGCGCCGCGCGTATTGCCCTCGGCGCTTCGCTCCGGGATCTCGTCATCGTGCCGGTCGGCATCTACTACTCGGCGAAAGGGACGTTCCGGAGCGACGCGCTCGTCCTCTTCAGTGCACCGTTGCAAGTGCACCCCGAAGAAACCGTCGACGATCTGACGAGCGACATCGAGCGCGGCCTCTCCGCGGTCACACTGCAGGCCGACTCACGCGCCGCGCTGGAGCTCATCGAGAAGGCGGAAGACATCTTCAGCGACCGCACCGGCGTCGCCGGCGAGCTTGCACTGCGGAAGGAATTCGTCAACGGGTACCACTATCTCTGCGAGCACGATCCGGAGCGGCTGTCGCGGCTCGCGTCGGAGGTGACACGATTCGCTGAGGAACTGAGGCGGGCGAAACTGGAGCCGCACGAACTCGTGCTGCGGTTTCGCGCGTCGACGATCGTCCGCGTCATCGTGCAGTTGCCGATCGCGGCTGCCGGCGCGCTGCTGCACTACCCGACATACCGGCTCGTCGGCTACCTCGCGAAACGCTTCGCGCGCGGGGAGACGGAGCTGATGGGGACGATGAAGTTCATCGAGTCGCTGCTCTTCTTTCCGTTGACGTGGATCGTGTATGCGGCCGTCGCGTATCACTACTTCGGCGTCGTCGCGGCAATTGGTGCGCTGCTTGTCATTCCGCTGCTCGGTTTCGAGGCCTATCGCATCTTCGAGACGGCGGACGTGCTCATCGGCCGCTGGCGCGCCATGCGGCGCCGCGACCTGGTCGCCGCGCGCGAGTCGCTCCGAAACGAGTTCCTGGCGGTCGCGCGGGATATAATTACGCCGCCCACCATTCCATAGAGAAAAGAGAGATCCCCGTGAACACTCGCCGGCTGTTCGCGAGCGCCATCGTGTTGCTGCTCGCGTCGACTTCACTCCTCGCAGCTCCCGATCCGACCTATGCGGCGCTGCGCACCGCGCGCCCCGACGGCCGGATGATCGCCGTCAACAATTACGAGTTCGACCGCGACGTCTACCACTTCACCCTCAACGGCTCGCTCTATCTCCTGCCGCCGGTGGACAAGACGGACGTCGGCTGCGTCTTCGTCGGTGACGCCACGTACACGCTCACTCCGGCGACCGACGTCGAGCAGCACACGCTCGCACTGAACGCCGGCGACGACAAGCTGAAGGTGTTGACGGAGAAGTTCACGTCGGGGGTCTTCTTCGACTCGCAACTGATCACGAAGGCGGGCACGCCGGACAAGGGCACCGTCGCCCCCGAGGCGAACAGAGCGCTCGACGACTTCCTCAAGTACGAGCGGAGGGAGCTGAAGACGAACGTCCATATCCGGGTGCTCGAGGACGTCGAGGACCCGACCAATCCGCCGCTGTTTCTCGCCTACATTCGCGGCAAGAACCTGCCGCCCGCCATCCTCACCGTCGATCCGCGCGGCACGGAGATAGACGACGGCGAGAAGACGATGTTCTACAACGTCGACCAGACCAAGGGGGGCATCTGGTACCTGTCGCACCTCAAGAGCGAGATCGCTGCGGGCCGCGCCTCACGCGTCATGCAGCCGGCGACCGCGGAGCTCTACTCGATCGACACCACCATCGCGCCGAATGCCGAGGTGTCGGGCAAGACCACCATGACGCTGACGGCGACGAACAACTTCACGGTGCTGCCGCTGTCGATGGAAGGGAAGCTCCGGATCGACGACGTGTCGTTCTCACCCGCGAGCGCCAATCCGCCCACGTGGACGAACATCGCCTTCATTCAGGAGAAGGCAGACGAGGACGATGACACGGCCCTCATCTTCCCGAAGAGAGTCAGCAACGGCGACAAGATCCTCGTTCGCGTCACGTATCACGGGATCGACAAGAAGGTGATGCAGGATGCGGGCGACGGCAATTACACGGTCGAAGCGCGCGAGAGCTGGTACCCGAACGTCGGTTCGTTCCGCGAGCCGTCGATGTTCGAGCTGACGTTCCGTTTCCCTCAGAAATACCAGATCGTCGCCGTCGGCAAGGAGACCGAGAATCGCGTCGAGGGCGACCAACGTATCTCCGTCTGGAAGAGCGAGCGCCCGTTGCGCGTCGCCGGCTTCAATTACGGCAAGTTCAAGAAGCTGACGCAGAACGACGCGCAGAGCGGGATGAGTCTCGACGTCTACACGAATCCAGGTGAGCCGGACATCATCAGGCAGATCAACCAGATCGCGGACACAGGCGGCTTCGGCGAGGAAAGCGAGCTCCAAGCCGGCGTCCGTGTCGATACCGGTGCGCTCGCGCAGGCGGCGTTCGCCGACGGCGCCAACATGGCCCGCGCCGGCAACGTCTTCTTCGGCCCGCTCGAGAACAAGCACGTCGCGATCACGCAGCAGTCGCAGTGGTTCTTCGGCCAATCGTGGCCGGGACTCATCTACATGCCGTACCTCGCCTTCGTCGGCAGCACGGTCCGCCACAACCTCGGTTTCGGTCTCGACATGTCGGAGTTCGTCGACCTCGTCGGCCCGCACGAATTCGCGCATCAGTGGTGGGGACATCAGGTCGGCTGGGCGAGCTACCACGATCAGTGGCTGTCGGAGGGGTTTGCCGAATTCTCCGCGGCGCTGGTCCTCCAACTCACGAAGGGGCCGAAGGCTTACGACGACTTCTGGGAGAAGCGGCGCAAGGAGATCTTCCAACGCTCGACGCGGGCGATGATCACGAACAACGACGCCGGCCCGATCACGCAGGGAATTCGCCTCAGCACGTGGCGCGCGCGCGGCGCGTATCAGACGATCGTTTACGAGAAGGGGGCGTACGTCCTCCACATGCTCCGCATGATGATGAGCGATCCGAAGAAGCAGAACCGCGACGAAGACTTCGAGGCGATGATGACCGACTTCGCGAAGACCTACGCCGGGAAGAATCCATCGACCGCCGACTTCGAGAGAATCGTGCAGAAGCATATGACGCCGCAGATGAGGGCGACGCAGGACGGCAGCATCGATTACTTCTTCCGGCAGTGGGTCTACGGCAACGACGCGCCGAAGCTCGCCGGCGATCTGAAGGTCGCCGATTCGGGCGGCGGGAAGTACCACATCAGCGGCACCATCACGCAGTCGCAGGTGCCGAACGACTTCGCGACCGTCGTCCCCGTCTACCTCACGTTCGACAAAGGCGCGTTCGCGAAGCTCGGATCGATGGTCCTGGTCGGCAGTCAGACGAAGACCGTCGACATTGATCTTCCGATCCCGCGGAAGCCGAAGTCGGTCGAGATCAACCTGATGCACGACGTCCTCACGCGATGATCCTCGCCGCCGCGCTCTCCGCCGCACTCACGGCCGCTCAGGCGGCGCGGACGCACGTCCAGCAGCACGAGCCGGCGATCGTCGAGGAGCTCCGCTCGTTCGTCGCGCTCCCGAATGTCGCATCCGATCATGAAGGCATCGAGAAGAATGCCGCGGCGCTCGTGGCGATGTTCGGGAAGCGCGGCATCGGGGCGCGGCTGCTCCGTGTCGAGGGAGCGCCTCCGATAGTGATCGCGGAATGGGGAAAGGGCGACCGCGTCATCAACTTCTACGCGCATTACGACGGGCAGCCGGTCGATCCGGCGCAGTGGGCGACGCCGCCGTGGTCGCCCGCGATCAAGGACGGCCGCCTCTACGGCCGGTCGGCAAGCGACGACAAGGCGCCGATCATCGCCATGCTCGCGGCGATCGACGCGATGAAGTCCGCGCACATCCAGCCCGCAGCGCGGATCCGATTCGTGTTCGAGGGAGAAGAGGAGGCGGGATCGCCGCACCTCGAGACGTATCTGAAGCAGTACGCGAACGAGCTGCGCGCCGATGCCTGGATGATCTGCGACGGCCCCGTGCACCAGAGCGGCAAACTGCAGCTCTACTTCGGCGCGCGGGGAGTGACCGACGTCGAAGTCACCACTTACGGCCCGTCACGCCCGCTGCACAGCGGCCATTACGGCAACTGGGCGCCGAATCCGATCGTCGCGCTGACTCACCTGATCGACAGCCTCCGCGACACCGAGGCGAAGATTCTGATTCCGGGGTTCTATGACGACGTCACGCCGTTGACGGCCGCGGAACGCGCGGCCATCGCGGAGTTTCCCGATGTCGACAGCTCGCTGAAGCACGAGCTCGCGCTGGGACGAACGGAAGGGGAGGGGCGGCCGCTCGCGCTGCAGATCCTCGCGCCGGCGCTGAATCTGCGCGGATTCGATGCGGGGCACGTCGGCGCGAAGGCGTCAAACGCGATTCCATCGACGGCGACCGCGTCGATCGACTTCCGTCTCGTGCCGGCGCAGACGCCCGAGGGGGTGCAGCATCGCGTCGAGTCGTTCCTGGCGTCGCAGGGGTGGTTCATCGTGCACGAGACGCCCGACGCCCCCACGCTGCTGGCGCATCCGCGTGTCGTGAAAATGACGTGGGGCGCCGGCTATCCCGCCGCGCGAACGCCCCTCGACTCGCCGTTCTCCGCTCGCGTGATCGCCGCGATCACCGAGGGCACCGGTACCGCCCCCCTCCGCGCCCCATCCCTCGGCGGCAGCGTTCCGATGTACCTCTTCATGAACGGCGGCAAGACCCCCGCCGTCGGCCTACCGATCGTCAACTACGACAACAACCAGCACGCCGCCAACGAGAACGTCCGCCTCGACTACGTGAACCGCGCCGTCGAGATCTTCGCGTCGCTCTTCGCGGGCCTCTAAAAAAAAGGGCGCGTCTCGCGACGCGCCCTAAGCACGAAGCAACTAACGACTAGTACATGCCGCCCATGCCGCCGCCCATTCCGGGTGCGGCCGCCGGAGCCTTCTCTTCTTCCTTGATCTCGGAGACGAGCGCTTCGGTGGTGAGCATGAGGCCCGCGATCGACGAGGCGTTGATGAGCGCCTGCTTCGTCACCTTTGCGGGATCGATGATGCCTGCCTGCAGCATGTCGACGAGCTTCTCGTTGCGGGCGTCGAAGCCCCACGTGCCGCCCTTCGCCTTCACGTCATTGAGGAGCACCGAGCCCTCATGCCCCGCGTTGAAGACGATCTGACGGAACGGCTCTTCGAGTGCGCGCTTGATGATGTTGATGCCGACCTTAATGTCGCCCTCGGCTTTGACGCCGTTGACGGCTTCGACGGCGCGGAGCAGCGCAACGCCGCCGCCCGGAACGATGCCTTCTTCGACGGCGGCCTTGGTGGCGTGCATCGCGTCTTCGACACGCGCCTTCTTTTCCTTCATCTCGGTCTCGGTCGCAGCGCCGACCTTGATGACGGCGACGCCGCCGACGAGCTTCGCGAGCCGCTCCTGGAGCTTCTCACGGTCGTAGTCGGAAGTGGTGTCTTCGATCTGGCTGCGGATCATCTTGACGCGGCCGGCGATCGCTTCCTTGCGGACCTTGTCGTCCGTGTCGGTGACGAGCGTGGTGTTGTCCTTGTCGATCGCGACG
>JACZCU010151053.1_pt1 | contig 10682 bp, 7 predicted proteins | sample 8641851 | NCBI WGS metagenome assembly JACZCU01 (sample SAMN15324605, study PRJNA640507) | soil metagenome | isolation source: monocropping sugarcane control | place: China: Luxin town, Laibin City, Guangxi Province | collected 2019-07-25 | depth 10cm m | reverse complement strand
GGAAGAACAAAGGCGCACTTGGAATCACTTTCGAGTACGTTCAATGTAGCAGTTGAACTGAGGGATGTCCACTTCCACTATACAGGCGGGAACCAGGACATGGCGGTGCTCCAGGGGGTCAACGCACGGCTCCCGGCGGGAAAAGTGACTGCTCTCGTCGGTATCAACGGAGCTGGAAAGAGCACCCTGGTCAAACTGCTGGCACGGATGTACGATCCCGCAAGCGGCCTGATCCTGCTCGATGGCAGTTCCCTGGCGAACTACGAGCTCGCATCGCTGCGCAGTCGAATAGCGGTGGTGTACCAGGATTTCGCGCGTTTCGCCTTAACATTGCGCGAGAATATCTCGGTTGGGGACATAGAGACAGATCCAGATATCCAGCGCATCAAGCAGGCTGCACACTGGTCGGGAGCGGACGAGGTCGCTGCCAAACTGCCGGAGGGCTACGCTACTGAGCTGACACGGCGCTTTGAAGGGGGCGTGGAACTTTCCGGTGGCGAATGGCAAAAAGTCGCGCTGGCCCGTAGCTTTCTGCGCGATGCCACCCTGGTGATCCTGGATGAACCGGCCTCTACCCTGGACGCCGACGCTGAATACCAGCTCTTCCAGCACTTCCGTGAACTCATCGTCGGGAAAACGGCGCTCCTGATCAGCCACCGTCTATCGACGGTGAGGATGGCTGACCAGATCCTGGTGCTGGATGGCGGTCGCATCGTCGAAGCGGGAAGCCACGCCGAACTCATGGCCAGGGGAGGTCATTACGCATCCCTCTATGAGATGCAGGCCGGTCGCTATCGGTAGTTTCCAATCAGCTGTGGAAGACAATCAAGCGAGCAGACGAGACCGATGAGATGAGCACCTACACTCGCCTCCAGTGAGCGTCGGGGAAGAATAGGGACCTGGAAGATGGGGACTGAAGTCAAAGGAACTCGGCAGCAAAACCACCGAGTTCCCGGCCTCCCCCAAGGAGAGAGCTCAACGTGTGGGTGCAAGGTCAGACCTACCGTCCTGGCCCCTGGTACGTCTGCGAGCCCGCCTTGCGCATCGCTGCCATGGTCTGCTCGGTGGTAAGCAAGGCCGTCGTCTGGACGGCTTTGATATGACCTGGCGAGAGAGCGGTGAGGATGGCTGCCGTGATGGTGGTCTCATCGGGCATCTCAGCAATGAACACGCCATCGTACTCCCCAAAGGAATAGTAGAATGACACCAATCGCCCTCCGAGCTTCTCGATGAGCGCGCGGAGAACATCCTCACGGTTCTGCGGGTTCTTAATAAGCGCCGTCCAGGCTTCGGACGTGTAAGCAAAACGCGTCATGTAGAGAGGCATCGCGGTCTTCTCCTTTCCTCGTGTCAGCACAAATGAAGCTATAACACAGATCACATCTACAGTGGTGGGGTACCATTACAGAGACAAGAGACCTATCTGAGATACGGATAGGAGTGCAGCCCCATTTTTATTCTATACGTGCTCTCAAAGCTGATCCTGACACTCAATATTGTGAATGTCAGGACGTGTGTCAACCCTTGATTTCTTATACTTACCAGTCCGACTATGATAGCTGATACAAATGCTATCATCTAGTAAGTTCTCATGCTATGCCCACTGCGACGACGCCTTTCAAGGTTCCAATGAAGATACTTCCCTGGGAGAGCGTCGGCGTCGCGAAGCGCGATGTTGCGTCGATGGAGAGAGTGGCTCGCACCTCACCCGTTGCAGCGTTGAGGGCGTAGAGCATACCACCTGGATCGAGGCTATAGATGGTTTGTCCTCCTATAATTGGTGAACCGGTGACTTGCTGGGGAGCCTGCCAGCCGGTGACGAGATGCTGTGTGGAGGCGAGCTTGAGCTGGCGAAGTCCATTGCTGCACGGAATGAACAGGAACTGATCACTCACCGCTACTCCGCCGTAGGCACTGCACACAGAAAGCGTCTGGATCTGCCCACCTACGCCTCCCAGGTGGTCTGCACGCAAAAGATAGCCTTGGCCTGACTTGCCGTTGGCATACAGCAATCCATTGGAGAGGAGGACTGGTCCCATCGAGCCGAGATCGGCATCTGATGCATTTTCGCTCTGCCAACTTGTTGGCGCAAAGCCATCTTCGAGCTGGAGCGTGGGGGAAAGACGTAAGATGGAATCGCTATGATCCCAATCCCCTTGTGTGGCCGCGCCATTGCCGACGGCGACGTAGAGATTTCCCTGGGCATCGATGACGGGTCCGGGCGGATCCCATATGCCTCCCTCGCGTTCGGTCGGAACCTGATAGGTGAGTAAGGGGCCCACTCCATCGGTGCGCGAGGCGACGAGCAGACCGTGGTAGTTCCCACAGTCGCCGTACAGCCCTCCGAAGGCAATATAGACGCGGCCCCCAGCGAGGGCCAGGGCAGCACGTTGTTGGTGGACTTGCGGGTCCATGCCGGGTGGATCCACGGAGCGGCGGACAACGATGCGTCCCGTTTTGACAGCAACTCCCACCAGCAGATGGGCCGGTCCCTGGATTTCTGCAACAGCGAAGACGACACCCGTCTGCGGATCGTAGATGGGCGTGCCCGTGATGCCGAGAGGATCAACATTGCCGCAAGGCAAATCGGCAAGTGGCACCGGGGTTCCCACAGAGGTACGCCAGCGGACCTGCCCGGTCCGTGCGTCAAGTGCGTAGAGCGTATCGTTTTCAGTAGCAACGATCACCTTCCCATCGACGACGAGAGGCTCAGCATAGACTGCTCCGTCGAGCGGTTGCTTCCACAGGCTCGTGAGGTGGGTAGGGTCGGGCACGCCTGCCACAAAGCCAGTACGAGCAGGGTTGTCGTGGTACATGGTCCAATCGGCACTGGTCACAGGGTGAGCTGTCGCTGTGCTCGGAGGGAGCGTTACCGGCGTGATATGTACCTGCTGAGATAGCGGCGCGCTTATGCAACTGGACAGGATGAGCAGCGAGACCCATCCGCAAAGCCAGGCAACGTGCGCTATAGCAGCGCCGCTCTTCCTGCTGTGGTGGCGCGTCGAACTGCCACCACTGCTGTGAGAAGGGTGAGAAAATGGAGAACATCCGGGAGGTGACGGGTCTGTGTTTTCCTCGGCAAAGCGTCTCAAAGATCGTGATGCTTTCGTGACTGGCCCAAAGGCTGAAATACGTGTCCTCATGGGGTGCCTCCTGTGCGATGCTTCCTGGTATAGTACTTTGTATGCGCTCCGTCTTATACGGTGAGCAACAAGAGCGTCGTGTGATCACTATTCATAGTATCTCAGCGATCAGTGACGATGCAAAAACTGCGCCGATTCGTGATCTTAGGCGATACTTCTTCGAAAGCAAGAAAACCACGGAGACTTTGCTTGCTGAGGCAAGTGTCTACATCAGGAGGGCCCATCACGAGTTAGCCAGTCATACCTCCCAAAGAGGGAGTGGGCCTCAACGGTTCACATAATGGATCGTATCGAGCAAGGAGATTTTCTATGTGGAGAATAGCATTATAAATATGCATCAGAATATCCCATTCCAGTGGAAAGCTTCATTCTGGTGAATGGTCGATAACGTGTCTGGAGAGTTGGGCTGCTCTTAACCAATGAGCCCGACTCTCCAATTGGCCTGCTACTGCTCTTTCTCTGATTTCTACTGAAGCGCTTTCAAGACCTCCTGAACGAAACGTGGCTCTGGTAATGCTCCAGTAAATTCTACGCGGTCATTGATGACAGTTTTAGGCACCGCCTGCACCTGGTAGCGCTGGGCGAGATCGATGAACTCGGAGACCTCTACAACATCCCCGGTAATATGCACGTTTTCCATAGCCAATTTGTGGGCCAACCTGGCCACTCTTGGACAGTAGGGTCAAGTCGGTGTAACGAAGACCTGGATGTGCAGGTCTTGATCGACCTTTGAGAGTGCCTCACGTGTCTTTTCATTGAGCGTTGTCGTTCCTTTCGAAACATCAATGAGATCTTCGATCAGCGTAGAGAATTCGTACCCTGCCGGAATGCCGAAAAAGCGAATGGTTCCTCTGGCATGTCCCTGGAGGATAAAGGCGGGAATGCGCGTAATCCCCAGGCGTTGAGCCTCCTGCTCATCGCGGACAAAATCTTTCACGTTAAGATGGATTTTCTCCGAAAGGGCCGTCACCTCTTCGAGCAACTCACGGGTATCCTTGCAGGTGGCACATTCCTGACTTGGAACGCTCAGGTCGGACTCGTGTTGCGTGAAGTAGATGATGGTCACATCATCCTGTAGCTCTTGCGCAAGGAGCGTTACTAATGTTTGGCGATCTTCTGGTGAGATCAATGGCATACGCTTGTACCTCTCTTTCTGAAATGTTGTCGATCGCTTCTTCCGGAGCAGGAAGCGCTCAAACAGCGAGCATTTCGAGCCCACTCAGGTAGGCTTCACTGAAGGTAGGAAACTGCTCGATCACGTCGCGCAGCACCGGGATTGGCGTCGCTGCGCGAATGGCCAGCACGGCCAGATGGATCCACTCGGCCGCTTCTGGACTAACTGCCCAGGCTCCTACTAAGACACCGCGCTTCCGGTCGGCCAGCAGGCCCAGCCATCCTCTGATATCCTTGCCGTAGGTCACAGGGCGCGCGATGGCCTCATACAGATCGACGACAGCTCGCACTACATCCAGTCCCCGCTCGCGGGCCTGGGCAGTGGTCAGGCCAGTCGCGCCCACCTCGGGATAGGAGAAGACGACGCGCGGGACCGCCATATAGTCGGCGGGGTGGCGCCGACCGAGGATGTCGTCGGCAGCGATACGTGCCTGGTACTTGGCGACGTGGGTGAACAGGGCCACACCCGTCACGTCACCAATCGCCCAGACGCCCGGCGCAGCACGGCAGAAGTCATCTACCTGAATCCCTCGCCCGGTCACCGCGGCACCCACCCCTTCCAGGTGAAGGCCGCCTGTTCGCGCTGTGCGCCCGATCGCCACCAGCGGTTCCTGTCCGCGCACCTCTGTGCCATCGTCGAGGTGGACAACGCGCATCCCGTCTGAGCTGCGTGCCACCCGGATCTCCTCGCGCCCCAGATGGAGCTTCACGCCCTCGGCTCTAAGCAGGTCGGCTAGCAGGTCCCCCACTTCCGGCTCCTCGCGATCGAGCAGGTGATCCACATCCTGCACGATCGTCACCTCTGCCCCATAGCGGCGCAGCATCTGCCCCAGTTCGATACCCTGGGCACTACCGCCCAGAATGACGATGCTCTCTGGCACCTGTGTAAGGGTCGTCGCCTCGCGGTTGGTCCAGTAGCCAGCTTCACGTAGTCCTTCGATAGGAGGAATATGCGGGTCTGAGCCAGTCGCTACGAGCACATGTGGCGCTTCGAGAGTGCGTCCTGCAACCTCAACGCGCCCTGGGTCAGCCAGATGGGCCTCGCCCCGGATGATCGTGATCCCCTGGTCCGTATATGCCTGGACCTGCTTGGAATCGTCAAGGTGGCGGATTATGTCATCGCGATAGGAGGCGACCTCCGCCCAGTTGATCGCGGGACTGGCTACCCCAGCCGCATGACTTGCTTCAGCCGCCGCCGCCGCTGGGCGGATCAGTGTCTTGGAAGGGATGCACGCCCAGTAAGCACATTCCCCACCGATCAACTCACGCTCAACCATCGCCACCCGCATTCCTCCACGGTGCAAGCGGTCCGCGGCGGCCTCGCCTCCAGGACCTGCACCGATCACGACCACATCAAAGTGTTCGCTCATATCCTTCCCTTTTCTTTCTCCTGCACCGAGAGGGCGGCTGCGATGCTTGGCATGCCTGCACCGTCACGCGTCTCTCCACCGTGCGAATCTCGGTCAGAACAGCCATGCAACGCCAGTGGGAAGGTGAATACCACTGGTGTCCAGCTCCTTGCGAACAGTTGCTCCTCAAACACACATTGCCCAGTTGAATGCGGCTGCAAGGTCGGCTTCCCGGATGAGTTCATCCATATGTTCCCCCAGGGAGTCGCGTCACTTGCCTGGTTGTGCATCGAAAACAAGCCGCTGAAACAGGTACAGGTTTAAGGCAGACCGCTTCAGAAGTGTGGCTGCTGTTGAGACCAGCTGGGACAACAGAGCACACCCGTGCAGTGGTGCTGAATCTGTTAGGAGAGACCTCCTGAAAGAAGACTGCATGTTGGTTACAACCAGGTCTTCTTGTCTTCACCGCACCAAGTATACGTCGTAGCTGTGTCTTTGTCAAGTATTTATAAATTTTTACTCTACTATTTTTATGAAACAAAAATATATTTTCTACAGAAAAGACGCTGTATGAGAATGTCCAGCACCCTTACCGGAAGTCTCATTTCTCATCAATGTACTCCCAGCTGACCAGAGATTCACCTTGTCCCCAATTGACATACCCCAAGTGTTCGTTCAAAAAGTGTAAGATTGGAGAAGTTTTTTGCTTTTCCGTCTGCGATTGTTCGAACACTTAGGCAAACAAATTGAACTGGAAAGAATGAGGGTAATAGAGTCCCCTGGGAGAACAGATCTTAGATTCCGCGTCGTAAAGTAAGAGACATACCCATCCGCGCCGCATCAGGAATGGGAAGATTTTGTGGTATCTTTGGAGAGCTGGAGACGTTGGCTCTAGGTCAGGAGTAATTCGAGGGAACCATACCAGCTTTAATAACATTTTAAATGAGGGAATGCGCGTTCTTGTAATGATAATGAGCGCATGATACACTACTGTCAAGACGATAGCTTCTCTTCGTAGTGGTTACCGGCTTCTTTTTTTACCTTTCGGAATCAACACAGTGAGGGGTGAACAGGAGTAGATACGTGAATTTCTGGCAGAGCGTGCAAACATCTATGAAGGCAACAGAAGATCGTTGGCCAATTGGTACAGATGATAGGCGATTGCGAGGCTGGGTCATGGTACTTATCAGAGGCATGTGGATTGCTGGAGTTGTACTGGCTTTGGGGCTCTTCGTTGCGAGCATTCCCAGCTATTTTGCCTCCTTGCAGGTAGTTTGTGTGCCCACTCTATGCAATCTTGGCGTGCAATTGACTGCTCAGGATGTGCAAGTACTCCAGTCATTGGGGATATTGCTCGCTGCTTATGCGACACTCCAGGTCGTTTTTAATCTCCTCTTTCTCAGTATCTGTGTGGTCATCGGCCTGGTAATTTTCTGGCGCAAATCTGCAGACCCCATGGGACTGCTAGCATCATTTGTCCTCATAGTGACGGGAACAACCCTCAAGCAGAACGTCCTGTCTACGCTTCCTCCCTCCTGGCATGTCCTGGTTGAACTCGTTCCCCTCCTCGGAAATATCAGCGGTATTCTCCTGGGTTATTTGTTCCCAAGCGGGCGTTTTGCCCCGCGCTGGATTAGCTGGGTCTTCCTGGGATTAATCCCCTATTGGATCGCAGAAACGTTCTTTCCAGCATTTAGCAATGCTCTCTTCGCGTTCGTCATCTTTTTAGGAGTGCTGGTGAGTATGATACTGGTGCAAATCTATCACTACCAGCGCATTTCTACAGCAGCCGAGCGCCAGCAGACCAAGTGGGTGGTCTTTGGCGCTGCAATCACTCTCAGCGCTTACGTCACCGAACTCATTGTCCTGTTTCTCCTTCTTCCCCACTTCTTCCAACTCAGCACGCTCGTGTATGTGTTGGGCGAAGCCATCACTTCTTGCTTTTTGCTCGCTTTTCCTCTTTCACTCGGTTTTGCGATCCTGCGATATCGGTTATACGATATCGATGTTCTCATCAATCGCACTGTGGTCTACAGCCTCCTCACCGGCAGCCTCGTCCTGATCTATCTTGGTCTGATCTTCCTCGCCCAATTCCTCCTGGGCGAGTTGACCCGGCGCATCGCGCCCTCACCCTGGGTCAACCAATCGCCTCTCGTGATCATCGGCTCGACGCTCGCTGCCGCGGCACTCTTCCAACCTCTTCGACGAGGTATTCAGAAAAGCATTGACCACCGTTTCTATCGCAGTAAGTATGATGCAGCTCATACGCTTGCCGCATTCACCGCCATACTGCGCCACGAGGTCGACTTGCAGCAGTTGAGCGAACAGTTGCTAGCTGTCGTACAGGAGACGATGCAACCGACGCATATCTCGCTCTGGCTGCGTTCACCCGAACACGAGGGGAAAGGCAGCACCAACGCACCGGCAAATAGTGCCCTTGCTCCATTTCATAGGGAAAACGTTTAATGCATTCGTCTGATGTGAAATACCGGGACCAGTTACTCATTGAGTAATTCAGAAGCGGCTTCTCTCTTGTGGCTTGTAACGTTCTCGTAACGTTTTCGTAACCGGTAAACAGTAAGATAGAGATAGTGAATAGCGCCGCTAGAATAGACGGAAGATACAGAAGAAGCAAGAAATTGGGGCAATACAATGACATATGAACAACAAAACCGGGTCGATATCTCTCCTGAGCGCCTGGCGCTCCTATTTGATCGGATGGAGATTACCGATGTCCTCTATCGCTATGGCCGCGCCATTGACCGATGTTCAGTGGATCAGACTGACGAGACCCTGGCCTTGCTTGCCGCTTGCCTAACAGAGGATGTGGTGATAGATTACGGCGTGGGAGGCACCCACACAGGCTGTGAGAACTGGGTTAATTTCATGAGGCAAACAGCTCCACGCATGGGTCGAACCCTTCATCTCTACACCAATATCCTCATTAGAGTGGATGGTGACCAGGCTCACGCAAGCTGTAACGTCCAGGCAACTCATGTATGGGAGGATGCAGCCGGGCCTCGCTTCCTTATTGCTGGTGGGACCTTCGAGGACGATTTTCGTCGTACCCCCACTGGCTGGCGGATTAGCAATATCGTCCTGAACGCCTTTTTCAATAATGACCCAACCGGTAAGCTGGGGGAGTTGTTCCCATCGCCGCCTTCCTCCAACTGATCCTGGCAGGAACAAATACTGACTCAATATCGTGACGTGCCTATACAGCCTGCTCTCGCTTTCGCTCAACGGATTTGAGCAGGGCGAAGCGCATACTACCGCTGGTTCAGCCCCTCAAGCCCATCAGGTCGAGGGACAGGTGAGAGGGGTGGGCAAAGGAGACATCACCGATCAGGTCGTCTTCATCGCCAGCCTGTTTGGAGGGGCTGCCTAAGCACAACAACAAGAGGACCTGCACATCCCTCGTGTCCCCCGAGATTTTTTGCACCACAAGCCGTTTTTGCGCATCATAAAACCTGTGTTGGCTACTTGAGTCATCTGTCAAGAAAATGGAAGGTTTGATCTCTTCAATGACCTCCTCCTTTGATGCCTCTCATGTGAATGGAGCGCAATCCGAGGAAGGCTTCACGTTCCGAAGCGTGAAGCATACTCACTATGAAGGGCAGTGCTTTCGTAGTTTCGTTTCCTGCTCCACTGAAGTCGAGAAAAGGGCTTTTTGACGCTCTGGCAAACGCATTTCTTCACGCGCGGTTGGTATTCTCAAGACAAGTAATATTCCTTCTTCAGGAGTGACCTTACTGGAGATATATGCTCGCTTGAAGATGCTGGCAGAACTGCCCGGCTTTTTGAGAGCATAGGAAGAGTGGTCAACGGAGGTCCTGCTCGGCTCTCTTTCGTACCCTGTACTTCCCTACTTTCGCTCAGCGCATCCCGATGATTCCCGGGTCAGCGCGCTCGGTGCCCTCCTCGATGCGGCGACGCTGATCATAAGCTGTATCGAAGATGGACCGGTGGGACCTGCAAATCTATTGTACCAGTGCAGTTGTACTCAGTCAGAGCCTCTGTTTACGTCGATCGATCTAGGCATCCCGGCTGCGGCGCTGCAATCGCCCGTGAAGGGCAAATTGCCCGATTCTACCGAGTTGCACGTCGACATCACCTTCAAAATTGATCCTCGGCTGCTTAACCAGGTCGATCAACAGCGACCCCAACCAGGACAGCCCTCCTCGCCGGGGGATTGCCCATGGCCTCGGCATTGACAACGGTTTCTAGCAAAAGATTAAAGGATTCATCCAAGGGATAGACCTGAGATTGAGCAAATTACGGATCTACGTGTCATTTCAAGCGAAGGCAGGAACCCTTGCCCGGTTGCTGCAAACAACGTTCGTTATTCACCAGTACAAGGGTCGGACATTCGACGCACCTGCGACTCCACCCAAAGTACCTACAGATTTCGCCAAAACTATCGATGCCATTACTGGTTTGGACAACTACAGCCTACACCCCAAGCACGCCTAAATATCACCTATCCACAAGCATCGCAGGTATCCCGGCGTGGAACGCTCGATTGTAGCCCCGCTGATCAGACGCTAACGTCAGGAGATGTTGCTGGGGCCTATGGTTACAACCAACTCTGGCAGCGAGGCTTGCATGGTGAGAATATGACTATCAATCTTGTGGAGATTGATGGCTCGTATAAGGATGATATTCAGAACTATCTGAGCTGTGTTCACTTCAAGGGGCATCTCTCGGTCGTCAACATCGATGGCGGCCGTCGGACGCGCAGGGTGAATCGACGCTGGATATACAAATGGCTGCAGGGCTGGCACCTGCGACCTCTATTAGAGTATACCAAACCGATGGCAATGCGAACGACGATACCTGGACGCAGGTGAACGATGAATTGCAACAAATCATTAATGTGAATACCAACAACGCCAATGCGGGCAGCGTGGTGAGTATCAGCCTGGGCATAGACGAAGCAGGTATCTCGTCCGACGATGTTCGCGCCCTCGATAGCAGCCTGCAACAACTGACGAGGGTGGAGCATATGACGGTCTTC
>JACZCU010132196.1_pt1 | contig 10689 bp, 30 predicted proteins | sample 8641851 | NCBI WGS metagenome assembly JACZCU01 (sample SAMN15324605, study PRJNA640507) | soil metagenome | isolation source: monocropping sugarcane control | place: China: Luxin town, Laibin City, Guangxi Province | collected 2019-07-25 | depth 10cm m | reverse complement strand
TCCAGTTCGCGGCGGCGCTTTTCCCAGGCAGTCATACGTCAGCCCTTCTAGTGTGACCGTATGCAGTGCCGCTTTCCTGAATGTATTCCGGCACTCGAATCGACTGGAGAGTATCAACGAATTCCATCGATAGCCCTTGGGCGCCGTTCCTAGCCAGTAGGTCGAGCAGATCCGCCACGCGCGGATCGCCCAGCTTGGCATCTTTGATGATCGCTCTGCCACAGTCCCATCTGATGATGCAGTCAGTCATTCTTTACCACCCAATAGCTCCACGGCCTCGCGATACCAGGTATGCTCGTCAGCGTAGAATTCGTCCACGGCAAGTTGCAGCAAGTGCCTGAGCCGATCAGCATCCTCGAAGCGCACCCATGGTCCATCCGGTGATTCGTGCATCACGGTCGAAGGAACGCCGGCGTGGTCGTATTCGATGAGGTCGAAGTAGCGCTTCATTAGGTATACCCGTCCGCCAGTTCCCTACGTAAACGCTCCAGCCGCGCTTTATCGCGCAGCACGGCTTTCTCCATCCATCCCAGCGACTCGGTGAGGCTGACCATCTCACACTGCCGGCAAGCCTCGCTCCACGCCTTACCGTGGCCGCACTGGTCTGCGAGCGGAATGTCTTTTCGGAATGGCAAATCGATCGTTGTTGGCATACGTTCGATCATCCGCTATGACTTCAGCCGTTCGAGATATTCCTCTTCCTCGTCGCACCACTGCTTGAGAGCTTTGGACACGGCCGGTTTCACCTTCACGTGTTTGAGCCCCTCGCGGATCACTTTGATGACCTCTTCGAGATGCTCTTCAGGGACTGGTAACGTTTCGCTTGCCATAGACTAAGCTCCGGTTCTCTCTTCTGATTCCAGCGACAAGCGGCCGGCTTTCAATGCCTGCTGCCGCCACGCATCAGCGCTCTGACGCTTGAGACGAATGTGCCGAGCTGCGCGCTTCGACAGATCGTCGCCGCGAGCTTCGAGCAGATCCACGATATCCTCGCCAGCACTAGAAGACGGTTCGACTTGTTGGCCGGCGCGTGTGCGCCACGCAGCCCACATATATTGAATGGCGCCTTCCTCGTACCGGCCGTAGGTGGGATGCTCGTCGGGATATCGAATACCGATCTCCCATCCCTGCTCGGTGGCCCATTTCTCGAATGCAGCGCGCTCCCGCTGCATTTCAATATTTGTCATGAAGTACCTCTCCAGGTTCTGCCGGGCGAACGCGATTTGATCGGCTAAGGACATGAGTTATGACCTATGTAACCTTCGCGCGGCGAGCGCGGGCAGCCACACATGGGCTCGCCAGTATGCTGGTGCAGCGTCATCCGCGAGCACCAAGGGCATTCCCGGGCATCAGGACCCGCCTGCTCCTCCGGGGTACACTGACGGGAGGTCACGAGCCTGTGGTACTCGTTGGCCGGCTCGTCAGCGGTTCGAGAATCCCTCCAGCATTTTTCGCATGCGCTCATAGTTGGTCCGGTGAGTCTTTCTGGCGAAAGACCTCCCATTCTTTAGGGTTCGTGATGTCCGCGGTAACGGCGGCGGTGACATGGCTTCCGTAATTTCCGATCACCACGTATACGGTGCCTGATGACTTCCCGCGCACAATGTCACCGCGCTGCAGTTCGTAGAGCTGTTTGACATCGACATATTTACCCACGGTCAGCTCCTTGGTTGTGACCGCGCTTCTTGGCTTTGGCCTTCGGCTTCGGTAGTTTTTTGACCTCTTCGTGGATACGAGCAGCCATGCTGTGGATCACGATCAGGTAAAGCCCATTGCTCGCGCTGCCATCCCCGACTAGCTTGAGATAGTCGTAGGTGTTCGGATCGAGCATGAGATTCACACGCCGACGCTTCTCTTTGCCGATCTTCGGCCTGCCTGCAGGTGCCATTCGTATCTCCAGTTGCATGGGGATATTATACACACCTATTTAATAATGTACACACCTATTTAGCGTCAGCCGTCACGGTTTGACCTGAGTCTACGAGCTGCAATTCAAGGCCATGCTTTGCGAGTATCGGCAACAGGCAATCCCGCACGTGATGACGAGTCGATCCGCCGACCCTTTCGAAGGCTTCGTCCGCTTCCCGCATAGCCGCGGTCAGGCGACGAACCAGTTCGGCTTCGATTTCTTCGCTCATTGGGCCTCCAGTTCAGGCTTGCAGTTGGTGGCGAACTTGCAGGTTTCACACTGCTGGATCTCGCCGTCGAATGTCATGAGGCCGTGCCCGTTGGGACACATGCCTTGTCGAATCAATAGGTCCTCGTCGCAGAAACGTTCGGCTTCTTCGCGGGTAGAGAAGCCAAAGATATTGGCCGGATCGGCTCTCTCAACCGCCATCTGCCTTTACTCCTGCGCTGTCTTGTTGCTCGCGTGGATAGCCTTTGGGGAAGAGCAGGGCTTTCATTTCCTGCCGCATCGGCTCGGGCGTTCCATCGAGCCTCGATTCCCACCAGCCATGCCATTCAAGCCCTGCATGCTTGATCATGAAATCGAGCTGCCTGCGTAGACGATCCCGTTCGTCAATGACCTTCTGATGCTCAGGAATGGGCACGTAGAAGTCTCGATTGACGTAAGTTCCAAACCGCCTACCCATACCTAACAACCTCCATTGTCAGCAGACTCCGCTACCTGGACGCCTAGAAGCTTCAGCCCTTCATCGAGTTCGCGATCTCCATACATCATGTCTACGGTGTGACCCGCGACATCCTCGCCCGTGATCTCGCATGCTGCCTTCTCTATCTCTCGGCACATTTCGTTGTGTTTGCGGCCGAGCGTCATCAGGCCAACGAGCTGTAGATACTGATTCTTCGTGATGGTTTTCATGGTTTGAACTCCACGACCTTGGGGCCATTCTTATCGGGTGCTGGGAGAATGCCAGCGGCCTGTGCAGCGTCGATCACCCGCCGACCATCCTTTAGGAGCATGTGCGGCAGGAAGGCTGTCTCAAAGTCTATGAGGCCGCATTCAACAGCCGTGGTCTGTCCCTTCACCCAATCTCGCAAGATTGAATAGACGACATGCTTGGCATGCTTCAGTGCCTCGTCGCGCTTCCATCCGCTTTTCGCAACGAGCAACTGTGCGTATCCACCCCAGCTCGCCTCCAGGTGCACCTGCCGGTCACGCCATTTGAACATCACGGAGACAACCTGCTTGTCGTTATCCACCATTGAGCCGAAGGCTTGGCAGCCAAACGCCTGCAGGATCTTCTGGATTGCCAGAACCGCGTTGGTCTCCGGTCGAACGTTCTCGTACGGAATTGTCATTTTTGTTCCTGAGATGCCGTGGATGTATCTTGTGACTGTTTCATCGCCCTGGCGGCATCGATGATTTCTGCAGCCGTGCGCATGCCGGATTCGAGAGCCTGCCACGCAGCGTTGCGCATCTTCCAGAAAGCAAAGCGCCTCGGGTCTGTGCGATCCACCTCGAACATCTCCTCAAGCTCAACCAACAGTCGAGGGAGGCGTCTGTGGACAGAATTGTCATCGCTCATTTCGCTTCATCTCCCAAGCTGGCGATGTGCTGCTCCAACTGCGTTGCCACGCCAATGGAGACTTTCTGGGTCACGTACGGCGCAATATCCGCGCACTGCTCGATAGTCAGGCCGAGCAGGTAGACGGTTTCACCGTTCACCTCGAGCTCAATCCCGCGGCCACAGGCATCGTATGTGGTGATGTTGCCGACCCCGATCAGCTTGCCGTGAATGGTGATCATTTCCCCTCCTGCGAAGTCTTGCCCACGGCTAACTCTCGCTTCAGATCTTCCAGCCACTGGATGATTTGCCCCTGCGCCTCTTCGACGCCAAGCCGGTACGCTTCACAGGCGTCGCCACCCACGGCGTAATCCAGTGACTCCATGAGGTTTTTGTCGCTCATGACCTTTATCTTCTTGCTCGCAGCCTTGATGGCTCGATCTATGTCGCTACGTTTCATGACTCGCTCTGTCCTGACTCTTTAGCCTTCACGCCGTCCAATCCAGCACGTGCGCGGCGCATGCAAACCTTGCAGATGCCGTTGGTCCCGATGTTTCCGCGCCAGATCGAATACGACTCCCCATCATCGCGATTCCAACCGCGGCGACACATCGGCAGACCGGGATCACCGAATGTCCCTTTGTAGAGATGCGCAAGCTTCGGATGCGGGTAGTCGCGACCGAGCCCGGATATGTAGCCTTCAGGTATGGCTGCAATGATGCCCATCGCCTACGGTCTCCCGTTCACTTGGTAGCCCAATAGCTTTTGCACACGGTGCATCGAGCAACGTGATCGCCTTCCACCTCGACCGTGGTGTTGGGCTCAAGTAGATCGTGCTGGCACTGTGCTGACGCTTTCTCGGATGAGTCAGGCAGCGCGGGCAGCGGGTGCCAGAGTCTCGGCTTTCCATACCGCGTCCCTTCGTCATAGCCGCCACCAACGGGACAGTGCCACCTACCATACACTTTGTAGATTGGCACCCAACAATCGGTGATCTCTGGCCACCAGCCCAACATCCATTTGCCGCCGCTCGGAGCGGTTTCAATAGGCTGCGCCTGCGCTCTCGTCTCGTGACCTGATGCGCGACCTTCGAGGAACGCGATACGCCTCTGGAACATGTCGCACGCCTCGTTCGCGAGGTGCCGTAAGCGCTCCAGTTCGGCAATCTCGTCCAGTAACAACTGCTTGACCCTTTTGGTTTCGCGGCTGGCGGTATCGAAGCCGGTTGCGCCTTCGATCAGCGCACACGCCACCAAATCGCTCACCATGTAGGGCAGACTTAGATTCTTTGAGGACGGCGTTGCGTCTGTCATGAACGTTCCCTCCATCCAACGGGCGGATCAATCGGTAGATAGTCTGCATGTGCACTAACCCAGCCTGGACCGCATTCGCCAGCGCCGTGCGCAACGGAAGCCAACATGCACTGGCGAGTCTGTCGGTATTCGACTAAATCGACATTGCCATCAGAATTGATCGCGTCTATCAATCGACCGTGCGGCGCAGTATCCATTGGTTGCCACGTAAGTTCATCCGGGGAAATCGTACTCATGCGGCCTCCTTCATGATTGCTCGCCCGAGCTCGTAGACGACCTGCGGGACGACCGCGTTGCCGAGGGTCCTAAGTCGGTCCACCCTTCGGGGAACCCCATGAGCCACTCGACCCACGTCGGGTTCAAACTCCCACCCACCTGATGGCATAACTGGACCTGGCCACCAGATTCTTTCCTCGTGCCACCCGCTGAATCCACCGTGTTCGGAGTGCGCCACATCTTCACTGCTGTAGATAGTCCCGTCCCGCTTTGAGTGCCCGCAGATGGCCGATTGTGATTGCCGGTCAACGTTGGCGTCGGCCAGAGCCCCTTGCGTGCCATGGTCTCGAGGCTCGGCCTGATCTTGCCCACACGGCCCGCGGCTCCCCCTTGGTTCGTTCCGTAGCTCGTCGCTGACGGCGTTGGCAATAATCCAGACGCGATCTCTTCGGTGGTGAGCTCCGACGGCACAAGCCGGAATAACAAGCGCCCGCGCGGCGTAGCCGAGGGCTTCCAAGTCAGCCAGCACATCGTCGAGTGCCAGCGCGATGAGACCAGCAACGTTTTCACCAATGATCCAAGTGGGTCGCGCGAGTGCAATAACTCGGCGCATCTGCGGCCAGAGGTGGCGGTCGTCTTCCTGGGCTTTCTGCTTGCCGGCGACACTGAAGGGTTGGCAGGGGAAACCTCCGCAGACGACGTCGATCGATCCGAGCCTACCCAGTCGGTCTGCATCGATTCCATGAATATCCTCAAAGCAGGGGACGCCAGGCCAGTGTTTGGCGAGGACGGCTCGGCAGAACTCGTCTCGCTCGCAGAAGGCAACGGTGCGCATGGCGGCGCGTTCGAGTCCAAGGCTGAATCCTCCAATCCCCGAGAACAGGTCCAAAACGGTGAGGCGATCTTTCGATGTGAGCTGAACTTCCGATGCGTTCATACAGCGCTCCAGCGGGCGAGGGCGTAACCGATTGCCATCTCAACTTCATGAGCCAGTGCCGGGCGCGGCTCGGCCGAAACCCACCATGTACCGCGCGGCCAATAGACCAGCGCCTCCTCGAGCGGCGGCCCCTGCGGACGCTCCATCAAAGTGACGGTCCCATCCTGGGCGATGCTGCGGTGGATTTCGCTGGAACTCTGGTTGTACGTACCACCGGCGACGTAAATCTCCGGATCGTCTGGCTTCAAACAGATATCTTCCGGGTCACCCGCCAGGCCGCCCCCTTCGCCGGTCTTGATCCGCGAGTAGGTGAAGGGAATTCCGCCTTCATCGTCCCATTCTGCGAAGCGCTGGTTGATAAGCTCGCCCGAAATGATCTTCGACCGCAGCGGCCACGGATGCGTGTGCACAGTGGAAACCAGCGGAACGGCCAGGCGTGAGTCCCAAACATGAATACGGCCGACACCTGACAGTTTGGTGCGGATAAACCCGAACCCTTGCACTGTCCACTCAAAGGACTGCCATTTCTGGAGGATCGCCAGCACCAGGGCCGATTGAATCGACATGGCGCCCTTCGTCACGAGCCGAACGTCTTCAGCATTCAGCTCATCTTCAGACGTGTTAGTCACGTGTTCAGCTCCTTCGCGCATTTCGTGCAGTAGCAGCCGCATTTGATTGGTTTCCCGCATTCGCCACAGGCGTATTGCGGCTCTGGCTCTTCGTCCGGTACATCAGGGCATTTAAACCCCTTGTGCAGGCTGACCGGCTGCATGCACGTTAAGCACCTGCGCTCTGTAGAACTGACCGCAGGGACGGATCTGTCTGGTGCGTTCATAGGTTGGCCTCGATCCAGTCGGCGATCTCAGTGAACGAATGCTTACGGTCAATCTCACCGTCGTTCATCTCAGCCAACCTATAGACCGACGAGTCCTTGCGCGGCAGCCCAATGAGACTGGCTGTCACTCCGATCTCGGTTCCGTATAACTCGTTCCAACGGATACCGCTCCATGCCTTTGGATCGATCAAATCCAGAGCGACGCCGAGACAGCAGAACTCGTTAAGCTCATTCCGCAGCCGTCCGCAGCCTTGCTGGTACTTGCCGGATCTCAGGGCCGCAACCCACTTCGCCTTGAACTCTGGGTCCAGCCTCGAGTGTTCAGTAGACAGCGTTGCATCACTCACGCTATTTCCTCCCCCATCTTTTTGAGTCCCTGAACGATGTGCAGGGCCAACGTCATGTAGTCGCCAACCTGCGATTCAGTCGGCGGATCGTCGGAATAGCTCTTGATGGCTTCCAACGTGTCGCAGCCGCTGCAGGAGCCGTAACCGACCTTCACATACCAGTAGTCGCTGGGCTGGTAGCCGCCCGCGCCAATGACGTATACGAGCGTCCCTTGGTATGAGCCATCGTCGATCTGGTGGATGCGAGCCGGGTCCGGTGACTCGTATTCGTCCTCGGTCTTAACCGCATTCACCACGACCTCAACAATGTCCTTGTAGCTGTCGGGATGCTTCTGAGCGAACTGAGCCCGGATGGTTTCCTTTGAGGCTTCAAAGCGCTGAACGAATTCGCTAATCACATTTCTCTCCCAACTAGTTGATAACTGAGGACATCGGCCATGACCTAACGCTGCTCATTCCGGACTCCATCCGCCGCACTTAAACAACAGTGCGTAGATGGCCATGGCTACAAACCCAACAACAGCGTCACGGATGCGCTTCATGACTGCCCCTCGATCATGTTGAGTAGCGAAGTCAACGCCTCCGGGAAGCGTTCCGAGTGAACGCCGTCCTCATCCCAGATCTTGCGAACCCAGATGGCCTGCTGTTGGATCGGAGTGCGTTTCGGGAGTGAGAGCGTTTCAGTCTCTGCGATCACCCGGATACCGCGGCTCTGACCTCGCAGGATGCGAACGCGGCCTTTGCGCTCCAATGACTGCAGATGCTGGTGAGCTGCTGTAGGCGAACTCCAGCCGAAGTGCTGGGATATCTCCGCGCGGGTCGGCGGCATTCCCTTCGCCAGATGGAAGCTCTGTACGTAGTCCAGGACGGATTGCTGGGCCGGCGTGACGGGATTCATTTCACACACCAGCGATTCGCTTGATCACTCGGAGCGCAAGCGCTCGGGGGCGGCTTCGGGGGATCTTTGATCAGACTCGCGGCCGTGAATCCGATGACGGCGAGGGCGATCAGAATGCCGGCGCACAGGGCCGCGACTTCACGGCGGCTCATGCGACCCCCGAAAAAATATTTTCAGTGGATCGCGCAGCGAGGTCGCAAATTACTTCTTGGCCAGCAGATCCTGCCAGGACTCGGGGATTGGCTGGTCCACGAACCGGTCGCGCTCCTCGAGGAACTGCCGAATTTCGGCCTTGAGAGCGGCATTCTCCCGACGGTAGGTGCCCAAGGTGGCGTGCATCATCTGCAGACCCCGGACGGCCCCTGGGGTGGCGATCCAATTCTCGGGGCTGCAGAGCTCGCCGCGCTCGTTGATCGACCAGCCGGCCCAGTCCGGGTGGAAGGCGCCCAGATCCCCGCATAGGAGAATCAGGGCACTTTGGGGCGGGCACTTGGCTCCACGCTTCCAGCGCCGCGCGGTGGTGAGGTCCACCCGGCAAATACGCGCTATGTCCTTGACGCTCAAGCGATAAAGGATGTCGTCGGGGCGCAACATGAGGCGTATTGTGCCCCGATCGATGTGCACATAATGTATAGTAAGTGTCGATATTTGTTGGACATCTCATAAAGTCTAACACCCTATTTATTTCTGTTGTTGAGTTTCGCGACGTGTCAGATATGAGCGGGCACGGTGCCCGTTCGGCAATTTCTCAGGCCCGAACTTTTCTCGTTGTTTTGCCAACACACGATACACGGTGGCATTCGAAACTTCGAACAAGGCCGCGCACTGCTTGATGGTCGCGCCGGCCTCGCGGTATTGGCGCATCTCGAATTCCTGCAGCGGCTTGAGCCGAGGAGGGCGGCCCAGCGTTTCGTAGATATCGCGATAGTCAGTCATGGGTGGGTCCTCTTGAACATCCTCATGAACCAGTTCCAACGCGCCGTGGGAGGATCTTTGACGCTGGAAGCTCGTCCGACAGGTTCAACAGGTGCTGGAGCTTCAACCATTGATCCAACTCGGTACCGTGGACTCTCTGGTAAGCCCTCCGACCGTTCGCAATCGAGGTCCATGGGCCTATGCCTGGGATTCGGTGGTGCGAGGTGCATAGAGGGAGCGTCCACCAGTGTCCCAAGCGTTTGTTCCCCCGCAGAATGTGATGTATTTCGTATTGCGGATTTTTCTCGCCAAATCTCAGCAGGCACGTAATACACCCGACGCGGGGAAACTGGTCCCAGCGATCGCGCTCGGACTTCGTTGGCGAACCAGTGGATGTTTTCACTCACGCAGCTCTCCCATAATGTTCGTCGGCGTATTTGGCGACCTCAGCTTCCAGTTCTGGTTTTGATATCTGCAGGATCTTCGCGCAGATTGTCATCATCGCCGCCATCACCTCTCCAAACTCGGCGTCGTCCGGGATGGCGTCGTAACTCAGGCTCTTTGGCACTGTGGTGAACTCACCGTTCAGAGTGACAAAGGCCTCGCAGTGACCCGCTTCCAACGCCACCGCCTGACGGAATTTCTTGAACGTCGGGATGCTCTGCGCGTACTTCTCTGGCAAATGCTCATAGGTCATCTGCAGCAGTGCCATGCACAGCTTGTGGTGTTGGTAAGATCGCGGCTTTACTATATCCGCTCGATAAACCTCTCCGACCTTGTACTTACGCAAGAGCGCCATGCTCGGTTCGTCGGCAGCCACAAGGCCGGAGAGGGTACGTTTCAAATAGATGCGTGCCATTTCAGATGCTCGGTGGTGTCCAGTTGAGTCGCATAACAACGTGACGGGCTTCCCCATTCGATCGTTTCACGCGTACCCGTTCATCTCTCATGCGCTCCCGCCATTCATTGAGACGGACTCGGTTGCACTCCATGCAGACCATCCTCAAACCTGCTTTCTTGCCCTTGCTTTGGGTAGACAGGCGCTGCGGAGTCTCGGGATGCCACTTGAGGCAGGCTTTGATCATGCCGCCACCTTCTTGGCGCGCTCGATGATGGCGTTGATTTGGTCGCGCTCCTCCTTCGTCAGGAGCTTCCAGGCGGCCGTGTAGGTGGCCTTGTCAGTGCGAGCGGTGTTCCAGATTTCAAAGACTGCCTCATCGATACCGACTGCCAACGCCTCAACAAACCGCTTACCGAGTGCCTGGGCCGGCGTGAGCACGTTATGGACTTCCGCATCGGCCTCGACCGCAGTCGCTTCCGTAGGGATGCAGAACGCCTCGAAGCAGGCGTATTTGTAGGCGATGGACTGCGCTTTGTTGGACGCCTTGTCGCCCGAATCCATACCTTCACCGACAATCGGGCCGACGATATGCTTGGAACCGTCCTCGACGGCGATGAAATCAAACTCCATCTCGACACACACGCAGAACAACTGGCCGCCCGACTTGCTCTCGCGTTGGGTCATTTCGCGCTTCAGTACGCGAGGCAGCACCAGCAGTTCGTGCTTCACGAGCAACGGGGCGAGCGCGTTCATGACATCATCGATGCCACGATAGTTGAAATTCTGCTGCTGGTTGCGCTTGTCCTTGCCGATACCGACCTTCGCCATGTCGGCCATCACACCGTGAATCTTTCTGTAAACGAGGGTCATTTGCCGCTCCAATAGTCTCTGTTGGCCTTTTGCTTCAAATACAACTC
>JACZCU010167586.1_pt1 | contig 10695 bp, 10 predicted proteins | sample 8641851 | NCBI WGS metagenome assembly JACZCU01 (sample SAMN15324605, study PRJNA640507) | soil metagenome | isolation source: monocropping sugarcane control | place: China: Luxin town, Laibin City, Guangxi Province | collected 2019-07-25 | depth 10cm m | reverse complement strand
GAGGCCCGAACAGCCGAGTGCCCGGTTGTTGCACGCCCTTTCCGCTTTTGAAAAGGAGGCCAATCATGGCTCAGAACCTCAATGGCAGGCGTGTAGCGATTCTCGCAACCGACGGCGTGGAGCAGATCGAGCTCACCATTCCGCGCGAGGCGCTCGAGAAGGCGGGGGCGAAGTGCGTGCTGATCTCGCCAAAAGAGGGCGAGATCCAGGGATTCAAGCATCACGACAAGGCGGACAAGCTCGAGGTCGAGCTCGCGCTGTCGAAAGCGGACGCCAAGGACTTCGACGCGGTGCTCCTCCCCGGCGGCGTCATCAACGGCGACGCGATGCGGATCGAGAAGAAGGGGCAGCAGTTTCTGCAGGAGATCGACCGCGCGGGCAAGCCGATCTTCGTCATCTGCCACGGCGGCTGGATCCTCATCAATTCAGGCCTCGTGAAGGGACACACCATCACGACCTGGCCGACGCTGGAGCTCGACATGCGCAACGCCGGCGCGAATTGGAAGGACGAGCAGTGTGTGCGCGACGGCAACTGGGTGAGCAGCCGCAAACCGGACGACCTCCCTGCCTTCAACACGGAGATCGTGAAGTGCCTCGCGGCGCGCTCCGCGCAGGCGATGCAGCCGGAGAACCGCGATCGGCTGGAGACACGCGCGTAGTGGTGCACTGAATGTTGTGCGCCCCCGGGCGTGATCATTGCTTCAGATAACCGAGAGGAGGAGATGGCGAAAGAGAAACGTGTGCTCGTGGTGGACGACGACGACGCGATCCGCGCGTTGCTGTGCACCATCTTGCGGCGCCGCGGCCTCGCCGTCGACAGCGCGCGCAATGGCGCCGAAGCTCTCGTGCGGTGCGAGCAGTGCCGCTACGCCGTCGTCCTCCTCGATCTGATGATGCCGCAGCTCAACGGCTACGAAGTGCTCAACGCATTCGCCGCCCGCCGGCGGGAAGAGCGGCCGCTGATCCTCGTCCTCACCGCCGGCGCCGAGCCGCGCGACCTTTCCGCCGACCTCGTCGCCGGCACGATCCGGAAGCCGTTCGACGTCGAGATGATCGTCGACACCATCTCCGCCGCGCTGTCGACGCTTGGCGACCGCGACCAGCTCGACGAGTGCCCGCCTTCGGACAGCGAGATCGGCTGTGAGATCGATCCGCGCGTGAACTGACGCCCGAGGCCTCGCGCCCGAGGCCCTACTGCTGAGCCTCCATGGCACACCTTTTGACCTATTCCAGGTCATGAAGAAAGACGAACAACCGAGAGTTCTCGTCGTCGAAGACAACGACGCGATCCGCGTCATGCTCTTCACGATTCTCCGTCACCAGCCGTTGAGCGTCGATACGGCCTCGACCGCTGAAGAAGCGCTCCGTCACGTGCTCGAATGCGACTACGCGCTCATCCTCATCGACATGGATCTTCCCCATCGCACGGCCGAAAGGTTCCTGCGCGAGTTCAAGACGAAACGTCCGGAAGCGACCTCATTCATCATCGCGGTCCGCGATCCGAAGAAGCAGGTGGTGATCGATCCGTCGGTCGTCGTCGCCGTACTGAACAAGCCAATCGAGATCGACACCATGGCCGAGGTCGTGCGCGAGTGCGCCTTCCTCGTCCCGCCACCCGACGACCCGCTCCCGTGCGGCAAGACGCCGGAGAGCGAGCAGTTCGGGCGCGCGGAGCGGAACTCGTACTTCGCGAACTAGACCTACAATCCCGCCCGTTTGACCAATCGGCAAAAGGGCATCCTCTACATCGCCGCAGCGGCGCTGCTGTGGTCGACGGGCGGGATTGGAATCAAGGCAATCGCCGATCCGCCGCTGAAGGTGACGTTCTATCGCTCACTCTTCGCGGCGGCCGGCCTCTTCGTCCTCCTCGGGAAAGATGTCTGGGGACGGCGCCGGTGGAGCTCGTCGTCGACCTTGGCGATCGCGATCGTCAGCTATTGCGCCTGCCTCACGACGTTCGTGGTCGCGACGAAGTGGACCACCGCTGCGAACGCCATCTTCCTGCAGTACGCCGGCGTCGTCTGGGTGCTCCTCTTCTCGCCGCTGGTCGTCGGCGAACCGATGCGTGCGCGCGACGTCATCGCCATCACGGTCGCGATCGGCGGCATGGCGCTCTTCTTTGTCGGCCGTTTCGAGGCACGCGGCATGGCCGGCAACGGCATGGCGCTCCTCTCGAGCATCTTCTTCGCCGCGCTGATCCTCGCATTGCGGCGCGAGCATGACGCTGCGCAGAGCGCCATCACCTGGGGGAACGTGGTCCTCGCCGTCGCGCTATTGCCCGCCGTGCACGATCAGCTCGCGCTCACGCCGAAGTCGTTCGGCGTGCTCCTCTTCCTCGGGCTCGTTCAGATCGCGCTCGCCTACACGCTCTTCGTGAAGGGCCTGAAGCATGTGACGGCGACGCAGGCATCGCTCACCGGAATGCTCGAGCCGATCGCGAACCCGATCTGGGTTCTCCTGATCCTCGGCGAGCACCCCTCGGCGTATGCGATCGCGGGAGCCGCCGTCGTGCTCGCCGCGATCGCGTGGCACACCATCGCGGGAGAGCCGGCAACCGAGTTGCCGGCTCCCGATTGAGAATTACTGCGCCGCCGGAGCGACGACCGCGTACTGCAAGGACGGATCGTTCGTGACGTTGTCGGTCGTTGCGCCATACACGATCGCAGCGCCGTCGGTGACGGTGATTTTGATCGTCCTGTTCTTACCGACTGGGACGCCGCCGAAGAACGACGCCGCGTCGACCTGCTCCATGTAGTCCGCCGGGTAATGCGTCGTCGTACTCGCCAACACGCGGCCCACGCTGTCAAGCAACTCCGCTGTCAAGTCCGCTCCGGAGAAGAGCGAGCGCACGCCGATGTTGAAACGTGTGCGCGTCGGTTCGACCGGCGCCACCATGTATGCGGTCGCCCCCTTCGTGATGACGTGACCGCCGGGGCCGGTGTCCGACACCAGGATCGGCTCCTCGTAGAAGCCCGCGGTGCCGTCCGTTCCGGCGTCGTTGTAAACGCGTGCGACGATCTGCGGCATCCCCTGTCCCGTCGGAACTCCCACGGCGAGTGTACCGATGCCGTACGCCGAGGGCGTCGAGCCGAACAGGTCGTTGTTGTCCACCGACAACTGCTGACCGGGAAAGAGCGAATACTCCAAACCCGTGCCTTGGCCATGGGCGTCTCCGTGCTGCTGGAAAGTGATCGTTCCGGTCATCGGGCTGGAGGTCGGATTGAGAAGTTGTAACGATGTTTTGAAGAGCGAACCGAACGCGCCGTTCACCGATCCCACCACCGGAACCACCGCTGTCGTCTTCGAGTAGGCGGGTCCGGTAGCGAAGATGGCGAGTGCGCTGTTCACCCGCTGTCCGTCGACGATGGTTCGATTGGTGGTGACGTCTCCCTCGAACGAAAGGTACCCCTCAGTAGGGACGCCGGAAAGCGTGGCGACGCTTCCGCAGTTGCCGACGCGTACCACGCCGATGAGGTCTCCCTCGCTGAAGGAGTAGCCATGTGTCAGGTCGATGGTTGTCACGTTCGAAGTCACCGAGAAGGGTCCACGTTCGCCCATCGGCCGGAGCAGGTCGCCGGAGCGCCGGAACGCCGCGATCTTGAATGCGTTCGTGCAATTCGGCTCCGACCAGTAGACGGTCACGGACGTGATGCCGCCGTTGGCCGTCGCCGCATCGAGCGAAATGTCGGTGCGCGTGTCTGCCGGCGCGAGGTCAGTACCGTTCGGCGTCGTGACATCGAAACCGATCCTCATCGTCTGCGCGAATGCGAACGGCGCCGCAAGCGCCAATGCGAGTACTGCTGCTGAAATTCGGAGTTTCATGCGGATTTCCTCCTGTCGACGGAGTCTACGTCGGAGGAAGGAAAAGCGTTTGCTCACAAAATGGCGAACGCAACAATGGCGTACTGAACCGAAGGATCATTGGTGACATTGTCGGTCGTCGAGCCATAAATGATCGCGTTGCCGTCACTGACGGAAATCTTGATGACCTGGCTCCCGCCGACCGGCACCCCGCCAAAAAATCCCGTCGCATCGACCTGCTCGAAATAGTTCGCCGTGTATTTCTTTGAAACGCTCGCGAGCACGTGCCCCGCGCTGTCGAGCAATTGAGCCGTGATTTGGGCGCCTGAATAGAGCGTCCGCACGCCGATATTGAGACGCGTACGCGCCGGATCGACCGGCGTGAGCATGAACGCCGTCGCGCCCATTGAAACAATGCGCCCGCCTGCGAAATTGTTGTCGGCAGGCGTAATGGGGTCTTCAAAGAAGCCTGCCGTGCCCGCGGTGCCGGCGTCGTTGTAAATCCGCGCGACGATTTGCGGCTTGGCGATGCCCGAAGGAATGATCATGTCGAGCGAGCCGAGGCCGGTCGTTCCCATCGCCGTGCCGAGGTCCGGAAGCGTCAACTCCTGTCCGACGGCAAGTGTGTAGGGCAACGACGTGTCGCTCGACGAGCCCGCGACACCGGCATGGTGAAACACGAGCCGTCCGGTCATGACGCTGAAACCGGGGTTGAACAACTGCAGCGACGTCTTGAAGCTCGACCCGAACGTTCCGGTGACCGATCCGACCGCCGGCAACACCGCCGCCAGCGACTCGGTTGCCGTCCCGGAGCCGTAAATCGAGATGGGGCTTCCGACCCGCGCCCCGTCAGCGACTGCCACGGTCCCGGTCACGTCGCCCGAGTACGCCAGATAGCCCGCACTGACGATGCCGACCAGCGTCTGCGCGTTCCCGCAGTTCCCGACGCGTGCAACACCGATCAGGTCGCCTTGCTGAACGGCAACCGCAGGCGTCATCGTGATCGTGCTCGACGACGTGTTGAACGGTCCACGTTCGGTGATCAGCGTCAGGTTGTCGCCCACGCGCCGGAAGAACTTGACCTTGATTCCGTTCGTGCAGCCGGAGCTCGACCAGTTGACCTTCACCGATGTGATGTTGCCCGTGGCGCTGGCGGGGTTGTCGAGCGAGATATCGGTGCGAACGGCGGTGAACACGCCGCCGTCGCCCGCGTTTGGCGACGCGATGTCGACCCCCATCGTCAAGGTCTGTCCGAACACCACCGGAGCAGCGACCACGATGAGACAGAGAAACGCAACACCTGCTTTCATACAGCTCTCCTCCTGAGGGGGAATGAGTATGTCTTTCGCGAGCCGACGGGTGTGGCGCAGCTCACGTCCGCTGCGCCCGCTTCTTGCAAAATGAGCGGCGTGTCCAACTTCGACGTGATCGAGCCCGCGACGGGTCAGCGGCTCGCCTCGATTCCGCAGGCAACCGAATCGGACGTCGACCGCGTCGTCCGCGCCGCCGATCGCGAGTTCCGCTCCGGCGCGTGGCGATCGATGAACACCCGCGCCCGCGGCCGCGTGCTGCTCCGTCTCGCGGAGCTCATCCGCAGCCACCGCGACGAGCTGGCGCTGCTCGAGTCGCGCAACGTCGGGAAGCCGATCCGCGAGTCACGCGACGAGGTCGACCTCGCCGCCGACTGCTTCGAGTTCTACGCCGGCACCACGAACAAGATCGCCGGCCAGACGATCCCAGGAGCGGCGAGCGGCGTCCTGATGACGTTCCGCGAGCCGGTCGGCGTCTGCGGGATCATCGTGCCGTGGAACTTCCCGATTGCGATCACGTCGTGGAAGAGCGCACCGGCGCTCGCGATGGGGAACACGGTCGTCCTCAAGCCGGCCGAGCAGACGCCGATGACGGCGCTCCGCCTCGCCGAGTTGGCGCAGGACGCCGGCGTGCCCGACGGCGTCTTCACCGTCGTCACCGGCCCCGGCTCGACGGTCGGCACCGCGCTGACGACGCATCCGCTGGTGCGCAAGCTCGCGTTCACCGGCTCGACCGAAGTCGGCAGGCAGGTGATGCATCACGCGGCGGATGACATCAAGCGCGTGAGCCTGGAGCTCGGCGGAAAATCGGCCAACGTGATCTTCGACGACTGCGACTTCGCTCGCGCCGTCGCCTCTGCCGTCTCTTCCTCCCTCGGCAACGCCGGTCAGGACTGCTGCGCGCGCTCCCGTCTCCTCGTACATCAGCCGATCTACGACCGTTTCTCCGAAGCGATCGTCGAAGCGTTCGACAAGGTCAAGGTCGGCGACCCGCTCGACGATCAGACGGAGATGGGACCGCTCGTCACCGCCTCGCATCGCGAGCGCGTCCTTTCGTACATCGAGAGCGGGAAATCCGAGGGCGCAACGCTCGCCACCGGCGGCACGTGCGGCGAGCAGTGCTTCCTTTCGCCAACCGTTTTCACCGCCGTCACGCCGGAGATGCGCATCGTGCGCGAGGAGATCTTCGGCCCCGTCGTGACCGTGATGCCTTTCCGCGACGAAGCGGAGGCGATCGCGATCGCGAACGACAGCATGTACGGCCTCTCCGGCTCGATCTGGACGCGCGACGTCGGCCGCGCCATGCGCGTCGCCCGCGCCATCGAGACCGGCAACCTCTCGATCAACTCCGGCTCCAGCGTCCATCTCGAAGCCCCCTTCGGCGGCGTCAAACACTCCGGCCTTGGCCGCGAGCTGGGCCTGCAGGTGCTCGACAACTACACTGAATGGAAAACCGTGTACATAGATGTGGTGTAGGGTGCGGCTCTTAGCCGCACCGACGGCCGGCTAAGAGCCGGCCCCTACACGGTGCATAGCAATCATGCAAGGCCGCATTGATCTGGACGCCCTCAAACGCCTCGTCACCGACGACGAGATCGAGACCGTCATCGTCTGTTTTCCCGACATGTACGGACGTCTCGTCGGGAAGCGGATCGCGGCGAAGTACTTCCTCGACGAAGTCGCGGAGCATGGGATGCACGCGTGCGACTACCTCCTCGCGTGCGACGTCGACATGGACCCGGTGCCGGGCTACGCGTTCACGTCGTGGGCGAAGGGGTACGGCGACTTCCACCCCGTCCCCGACTTCGAGACGATGCGCGTCGCGTCGTGGCAGAACAAGACGGCGCTCGTGCTCTGCGACATCGACCTGCCGCTGGCGCCCCGTTCCATCCTGCGAAAACAAATCGCCTGCGCCTTCGACCTCGGCTATACCGCATTCGGCGCGTCGGAGCTGGAGCTCTACGTCTTCAACGACTCATTCGATGACGTCGCGAAGAAAGGCTTCATCAACCTCGAGCCGATCGGACGCGTGATCGAGGACTACCACATCCTCCAGGGAACGAAGGAAGAGTTCCTCATCGGCGACATTCGCTCGCACCTCGAGCGCAGCGGCATCCCCGTCGAGTCGTCGAAAGGCGAATGGGGACCGGGACAGCAGGAGATCGGCCTCCGCTACGCCGAGCTGCTCGAGATGGCCGACCGTCACCACCTCTACAAACACGCCGCGAAGGAGATCGCGTGGCAGCACGGCAAGGCGATCACGTTCATGGCGAAGTGGGACGAGCGCTACGCCGGCTCGAGCTGCCACATCCACATTTCGCTGTGGGACAAGCACGGCAAGAAGTCGCTGTTCGCCGGCGAGACTCCCGTCTTCCGTCACTTCCTCGGCGGCTGGATGGCGCACATCCGCGAGGTGTTCGCGTTCTATGCGCCGTGTCCAGCGTCATACAAACGCTACGTCGCCGGGTCGTTCGCGCCGACCGGGGTCGCGTGGTCGCACGACAACCGCACCGCCGGATTCCGGATCGTCGGCAGCGGGCCGTCGCTTCGGATCGAATGCCGCGCCGCGGGCGCCGACGCGAACGCGTACCTTGCCTTCGCCGCGACGCTCGCCGCGGGACTCGACGGCATCGCGAACGCGATCGAGCCGCCGCCGGCGTTCGAAGGCGACGTCTACGCGGCACAGGACCTCCCGCACGTTCCGCACACCCTCAACGAATCGATCGCGGCGCTCGAGCAGAGCGCCTTCGCGCGGGCAGCCTTCGGCGACGACGTCGTCGAGCACTACCTGCACTTCTTCAAAACCGAGCAGCGCAAATTCGACGCCGCGGTCACCGACTGGGAGCGGCGGAGGTATTTCGAACAGGCATGAGACTCCAGAACAAAGTAGCCCTCATCACCGGCGGCGGCAGCGGCATCGGCAAGGCATCGTGCATCGCGTTCGCGCGTGAAGGCGCGAGGGTCGTGGTCGTCGACCTGAAGAAAGAGACGGCCGAGGCGACGGCGAAGGAGATCGGCGGCGTCGCGTTCGCGGCCGACGTTTCCAAGGCGAAGGACGCCGAGGCGATGGTCAAGTTCGCCGAGGAGACGTGCGGCCGGCTCGACGTCATCTTCAACAACGCCGGCGTCTTCTTCGACGACGACGGCTCCGTGACCGAGACCACCGAGGAGACGTGGGACCGCGTCATCGACATCAACCTCAAAGGCGTGTTCCTCGGATGCAAGTACGCGATCCCGGCGCTCCTCCGCGCGGGCGGCGGCTCGATCATCAACACCGCCTCGTTCGTCGCGATCGTCGGCGCCGCCGTGCCGCAGATCGCGTACACGGCGAGCAAGGGCGGCGTGCTCTCGATGACGCGCGAGATCGCCGTCGAGTTCGCGCGCAAGAACATCCGCGCCAACGCCCTCTGCCCCGGCCCCGTCGAGACGCCGCTCCTCCAGGAGCTCCTCGCCGACCCGGCTCGCCGCCAGCGCCGCCTGGTCCACATCCCCCCCGGCCGCTTCGCGCGCGCCGAGGAGATGGCGAACGCCGCGCTGTTCCTCGCGAGCGACGAAAGCTCCTACGTGAACGGCGCCACGTTCATGGTCGACGGCGGCATCACCGCCGCCTACATCACGCCGGAGTGAAACCAGTGACTAGTGACTAGTCACTGGTTGGTGATCTGCGTCGCTGCGCTCACCCAGCCGTCGCCGGTGCCGTTGTCCGTTGACGACGCGTACGCCGTCCACGAATCGGTGCTCGTCACGTCGTTCGGCGGGGTGAAGATGACGTAGAGGTTTCCATAGTTTCCGGACGGAAGGTTCGTCTGCACCATCGAGAACGCGGGCACGGTCACCGTGAAACTCGTCGAGCCGTTGGTGCCGACGGCCTGCACCGTCCAGGTGTGCGGGTTCGAGAAGTCGGCGTTGAGAATGCCGATGTTCGTGCGGTAGCCGCTGTCCTGCCGGAGGCCGAGCGCGAACGCCTGGCCGCTGCCTTCGATCTGCAGGATCCCGGAGCCGCCGAAGTTCTGCGACACCGTGCCGAGCGTCGTATTCGGCTGCGGCGTCCAGATGCGCGAGAAGGCGTCGAGCTGCGCGTTGAGATCGATGCTGCTGTCGTCCGGCAGGCGCGCGACGATCTCGAGTGACCCGAGGCCGGTGTAGTGCATCGTCTGGCCGACCATGTCGGAGAAACTGATCGCCGTGTTCGCCGGGATGTTGATGTACTGCAGCGTCGTATTGAAGCCGCTACCCCCCTGCGGAATCCAGCGGACGCGCACCCGCTGCTGCTGGTTGCGGTAGTTCGCGATCATCACGTCCGATTTGTAGAACGTGCCGAAGTTCCCCTGGAGACTCCCGGCGGCCGGGATGAAGATCCACTGGTCATAGCCGGTGGTGAGGGCGGCGCTGGTGTGCGCTCCGCGCGGCTGTGCCCCGCTGCGGACGGCAAGGAGCATCGCCCGCTCGCGTGCGGCCGTCGCGGCCTGGTCGCTCACGGTCTGGGCGGACAGAACAGTAGCCGAGAGAAAGAGAAGGCCAGCGAACAGCGTCTTCATGTACCCTCCATCTGGTTGTGATGGCAGAAAATCTAGGTCTGAAATCCGCGGCTCGCCAGTGAGGTTGATCACACCAATGTCCTTCGACCCGAAATCGCACGCGCGCGCGGTCGTCCTCGCGACGACGATGAACACCGTCGTCCCGGCGCCCTCCTTCTTCGAGCTGCAACTCCGCGTTCCGGCGATCTACGCGACCGTCAATGCCGGACAGCCCGTTGCCGCGTCTGCGCCATCAGCGCTTCCACCGCTGCAAACAGATCGATGCGCGATCGCGTTACGCCATTCCGCGCGTCGACGATCGGCCGCCCGGTCGACTTCAGCGCCGACTCCATCTCGTCGACGGTGAGGCTCGGCCGCATCGCGAAGAGAACGGCCGCCGAACCGGTACCGTGCGGTGTCGCCTGCGAGGTGCCGCTGTAGGTCGACGTCGTCGCGTTCAGGCCGGTGGACGTGACATTGACGCCCGGCGCGAGCAGGTCGAGCGCATCGTCACTGTCGCTGAAGGAGGCCACGACGTCGGTCTTCGTCCCCGCTCCCATCGCGATCACCGGCTGGACACACGCCGGCGCTCCCATCGTCGTCGACGACGAGTCGTTCCCCGCGCATGCGAAGACCGCCGTTCCGTGCAATCGCATCGCAGTAATGATCTGCGAGAGCGCCTGCGTCCACGCCGTCGCGCTGTCGCAGTAGCTCGGGAACAACTGATCAGTGTAGAGGCTCATGTTCACCGCGCGCACCTCGGGATGGTTCGTCGCGACCCACGAGAGCCCCTGCAGCACCTGGCTGATGCTCGAGAAACGGTTGTTCTGATCGATGACCCGCACTTCGACGACCTTCACGCCGGGCGCGACGCCGATCGGCGCCTTGATCCCGCGAGACGCGATGATGCCGGTGACGTTCGTTCCGTGTCCCGCCTCGTCGCGCGCCGCGCCCGCGCCGCTCTGCGTCGTCAGCCGGTTCGGGCAGCAGCCGGTCCCGTCGGAGTTCTGGCAGAAGCACTGCTCGTCGACGATCGGCCGCCCGGTCGACTTCAGCGCCGACTCCAT
>JACZCU010111638.1_pt1 | contig 10696 bp, 9 predicted proteins | sample 8641851 | NCBI WGS metagenome assembly JACZCU01 (sample SAMN15324605, study PRJNA640507) | soil metagenome | isolation source: monocropping sugarcane control | place: China: Luxin town, Laibin City, Guangxi Province | collected 2019-07-25 | depth 10cm m | reverse complement strand
GCGCCTCCCTCGCGCTGGTGATGCTGGGGAGCACTGTGGTGTTCGTCCACCAGGTCGCCTTCATGATCAGCCGCGGCACCGATGCGGTCCTGGCGGCTACGCTCTCTGGTATGCTCGGGCTCGCCAGCCTGCCCGGCCGCTACGTCTTCAACATCCTGAGCAGCCGCATCAGTCCGCAGAAGCTGCTGACGCTGAGCGTGGTGGTGCAGGCCGCCGGCATCGCGGTGTTGGTGCTGGCGGGGACCTCGCTTGGCTGGCTCATCCTCTACGTGCTGATCTACGGGTCGGCCTATGGCGCCTTCTCACCTCTGCGCGCCTCGGTGATGGCCGACCACTTCGGACGGCGGGCCTATGGCGCGATCACCGCCGTGCAGGGCATCCCGGTGGCGCTGTGCGCGGGGCTTGGGCCGCTGGCGGCGGGCTGGCTCTACGACGTACTGCACCACTACGAGCTGGCCTTCTGGCTGTGCGCGGGCGCTTTCCTGCTGGCGGCCATCGGTATCGCCATCGTGCCTCAACCCAGCGAACAGCACGCGACCTCCACGCAGGCGCGTGCGGTCACGGATGAAGACATGGCCGAGAGTAGAGGGTGAGCAAGATGAATGGAAGAAGATGCGTCCTTTTGGCGAAAACGCCGTCTCTCTTTTAGAGAACGCATTAACACGAGAGGAGCACACAGGATGATGCCACCTGAGATCATGTTCTTTCTTCAACAACAGCGCCGCCGGGAGATGGTGCGGCAGGCGGAGCGAGCCCGGCTCGTGCGAGCGGTGAGACAAAGGCCTGAACACTCCAGACGAGTCTTTCAGCGAGTCCTCTGGTTGGCCGGAAGCGCGCTGCTGTCCTGGGGATGCGCCCTGCAAGGCGCTGGACGTGTCGCCCCGCTATCAGAGAAAGGGTGCTGTATATGCCAACTTTGACGACCGAGCGGGTCTGGGAAGAGTTTCACGCGCCCCTCCAGCAGTTCATCCGGCGACGTATCTCCGATGAGGCCACCGCCGAGGATGTGCTGCAGGACGTGTTTTTGAAAATCCACCAACACATGGACACGCTCAAAGACGTGAGGAAGCTGGAGGGCTGGATCTACCAGATCACGCGCCACGCCATCATCGACGCCTACCGTAGCAGTAGGCCCACGACCACCCTCGAAGCGGCAGAGGTGCTTGATCTTCCCGAAGAGCTGCCCGATGATGATGTCGTGAGTGAACTGCTGCCGTGCGTGCGTGCGATGGTGAGAAACCTGCCTGAACTGGACCGGCAGGCGCTGGTGCTCACCGAATACCAGGGACTCACACAAAAGGAGCTGGCCGAGCGGCTGGACCTGTCCTTTTCCGGGGCAAAATCGCGCGTGCAGCGGGCGCGGGAGAAACTCAGACAGCAATTACTCGACTGCTGCCACTTTGAGCTGGACAGGAGAGGTCACATCATCGACTATCAACCGAAGTGCCAGTGCTGCGAAACGGCAGCGTGCTGCGCTGACAAACCCCTGATGCCAACGCGGGGGAGAGCTACGACGCTCTCACCATCAGCTACAAAGTAACTGATGAGATGTACTACACGCCTGCGTGATCTTCCGAAAAACTGCGCCGCGCCCCTTCCCATTACCGACATGCGGCGCAGTTGCGCTCTCTGTCTAGAGATACGTTTTGAAAAACTCGGCAATGGTGGTATAGCAGGTGACGCGGTTGGCGTATTTTAGCACATCGTGGCCCTCGTCCTCAAAGACCAGATACTCGACCTGCTTTCCGGCTGCCTGAAGCTGCTCGACCACATCCCGTGACTCGCGCTCGATGACGCGCGGGTCGTTCTGGCCCTGGATCACCAGCAGCGGGCACCTGATCTGCTGCATGTAAGTGCGCGGCGAGCGTTCCAGCAGGAAGCCCCGGTCGCGTTCGGGGTGGCCGATCACCAGCTCAAAATACGGCTTCCAGCTTTCGGGGATACGCTGGCTAAAGGTAATCAAGTCGTAGGGGCCGAACATATCCACCGCCCCCCGCCAGAGTTCCGGGTGGCGCGCGGCCAGCGTGAGCGTCATGTAGCCGCCGTAGGAGCGCCCGACCACGCCGGCCCGCGTCACATCGAGGCGCCCGTCCTGGGGCAAGACCTGCGTCATGGCATGCACGTGGTCCAGCCGGTCCTTGCCACCGAAGTCTTTGTCGACCCACTTGGTGTAGCTCAGTCCATAGCCGGTGCTGCCCCGCACATTGGGGACAAAGACTGCGAAGCCGGAGAGCGTCAGGAACTGGATGAGCGGCATCGAGAACCAGGTGAAGTCGGGCCGCTCCTGGCCCTGGGGGCCGCCGTGGATATAGTAGACCAGCGGGCGCGGCCCCTCGTACCCCAGCGCCGGGGGCGGCAGGTACAGCCGCGCCGAGATGCGCAGCCCATCATACGAGGTGAAGGAGGCGTCCTCCCCAGGCGAGAGCCAGTCCTCGGGCAGTCCCAGCACGCGCTCGCGGGTGTGCTGGCGCACGGTCTCTCGCTGCTCGCCCTCGATGGTGTAGAGCTGCGAGGGCGAGGTGGCGGTGGAGAAGGAGAGCGCGAAGCGGTCGCTGGCCTTGTCGTAGGAAACCGCCTCGAGCGTGCCATTGGCGAGGCTCCCCCGGCCGCACAGCACACGCTCCAGCCGCATGCTCAGACCCGTCTCGTCAAAGCTGCCCTCATAGAGCCAGGAGCAGCCATCGATGTTGTATTCCACCAGATAGCGCGCCTCGCGCAGGTGCTCGAGCGTGACCAGTTCGCCCATCCCGCTGTGCTGGACGCCGCTGATCTCAACCGGCTGCAAGGCTTTCGGGTTGGCAAGGTTTAGGTAGCCCAGCCCGTAGGTGTCGACGAAGAGCGAGGTAATGAACAGCAGCCCCAGGTCCCCCGGCGTAAAGAAGATGTGCTTGATGCCGTTCAGGGACACCTGCTGGGCGTTTCGCTCCTCCAGCGGGACGCCGTAGAGCAGCGTGCGGGAGGGAGAGCCGGCTCGCCACTGGTAGAGCGTGTGGTCGCCCTCCGCGTAGCGATCCACGAGAATCACGTGGGTATGGTCGGCGTTGACCCCATCCACAAAGCTTCCCCAGACGTGCTGTCCTAACTTCACCAGCTCCCCGGTCTCCAGGTTCGCCTGGAACGAGACATACATCCGCTCGGTGCGCGACTCCGCGCTGAGGTAGGCCAGGTTGCGCTCGGGGTCGGTCTCCAGGCAGCGAACGCGATGGCCGTCGAACGCCGAGCTGAAGGTCGGCTCAGGGATGCCGCCGTCGAGTGGAATGAGCATGGGCTGATAGTTCTCGTCTCCATCCCGGTCCAGCATCAGCAGAATCTTGCCTAGTTTGGGGAAGAGCGCATAGACTTCCCCTTCCGCCAGCTCCGGGTTCGGCAGGGCAATGCGTGCCGGCAAGAGCGGCTCTGGGACGCTTCCACCCGGGTCCATCGCGAACAAGCTCAGGTGTCCGCCCTGGCCCAGATTGCTCAGGAAGAAGAGGCGATTGCCCAACAGCTTGGGGCTCAGAAACAAGCGCGCCGCCAGCAGCGATTCAAGAGAAAGAGTCATACAGTTCCTTTCCATTCTAGACATTCGTGTGTGAGCGAAGGTGGTAGACATCTCTGCCCGGCTGTAGGGAGAGGACTTCATACGTCTCTTGTGCGAGAACGACATCAAGCTGGACTGGCTCGGTCATGCTCCGGAAGCCCGTCACCAGCGCGGCCCGTCCCTCATGCTCAACCAGACGCTCCTCTAACATCTGTAGGCGTGGATGATCGCGCCAGAACTGCCACGCCTGCGGCAGGTAGAGGACCAGGTTCGAGAGGCGCATCGCCCCTCCCTGGTCGCAGGGCGCGCAGCACACCAGCATGCCTCGCGCCCGATTCTGCGGTTCCGGCTGGGACTCACCCGGGGAGGAGAACAGCGCTCTGCTCCAGCCACAGGAGCTGCCCGGCGACGAGTGGTGGCGCGACGCCGGCTGATAATACGTGTTCACCCAGCGCATCACCCGGTTGAGAGCGGGCTTGAAGCCACTCACTCCACGAAACCAGGAGGGCATGGAGGTATAAGAAACATACACGCCCATCTCGGCCACGCATGCTGGGCACTGGAGGAGGAAGTCTCCCTGCGCGACGTCGAGCTTCCCTTCCAGGTGTCGCTGCCCACAGAGCGGACACCAGATCCGCGTGGTCTGCCACTGCACCGCTTCGGGCGCCACCAGGTCATAGGCGGCAGCTTCCTCGCGCAACTGCGTCGTCAGCACCTGGCGCAGCGACAGCCTGGCGCGATGGACCTGCACTTTCACCGTACCCTCGCGCACTCCCATCTGCGCGGCGATGGCCGCGTAGGGCATCTCGTGAACATAGTGAGCGACCAGCACGTGACGCGCGGGCTCAGGGAGCAAATGGAGCGCCTGCTCTAGCAGGTCGGCCAGTTCCGATCGCTCCACATCCGCTTCGAGATCGGCCGGGTCGGCCAGTTCGTACTCAAGCGCAGCAGGCTCCCCCGGGTCGCGCGAGCACGGCCGAAGGAGATGGGCAGAATCGCGAAGGCGCAGATGCCGCCAGCGCAGGCAGACGTTGCGGGCAATGGCAGTATGCCAGCGCGCCTGACCCTGCGGGTCGTCCAAATGGTCGCGGTGGCGCCAGGCTTCGTAGAGCGTTTCTTGCGCGAGATCTTCAGCCGCCTCGCTGCTCCCGGAGAGCTGGGTACAGAGGCGGACGAGCCGTGACCATTCCCCTGCCAGGGTGGTCTCGGCGAAGATGAGTGGCCCATCTTGGTCTGATAGTCTCACGAGACGCTCCTTTCTGTCCCATCGCGCTTGCCGTAGCCTTCAATAACAAATCAGCCGAATCCGCCAAAAGGTTACACGAAAACCTACAAGACGAATGGCCGGTGATTCGTGCGTAGAGAGAACCACCCCGGAAAATTATACCAGACTCCCGTCCCACACGCCCGAAGCATGACCTTCGAGCATGCGGCCCGCAAAGCGCTCTGCTGACTGTGTGCTCCGATTGAGGGTGAGTGCGGCGCACGGGAGGAACAAGCGGAGGCGGCAGCAGGGCTACTGAGCTCGCCGAGGCCAAAAACGGGCGCGGCCAGCGATGGAGGGAGTGTAGAAACTGCTTGCCAACAGCTGCCCTCCAATGTATAAAGCTTTCTCCCAACGAAGAGCCGACTAGCTGCGTCCTTTTTGCAACTGCTCCGTCTCTATGAACAGAACCGAGAACGGTGAGCGGACCACGGGTTCCCCACCGCAAGCATACAGGCCGAAAGGAAGAAGAAAGATGAGTACTGTCCCTATCAATGACGAGCAATTGCGTGCCGAGGTCAGCGCACGCTATACCAGAACCGCCCTACAAGTCCTGGGTACTGAACAACCAGCCGCTACTGATCCCTGCTGTGGTCCCACCTGTTGTTCGCCGACCGCGCCTGTCGCTACCCCAGTCGAGAATGGGAAAGTGCTTCCGGTTGTCGAGGCAGAGCAGGCCACGGGGTGTTGCGGGCCGAGCTGCTGCTCGACCGACGCGCGCGATGTCAGTGTCATTACCTCGGACCTTTACACCCAGTCGGAACTTGGAATGATCCCGGTGGCAGCTGCGCTGGCCTCGCTCGGATGCGGCAATCCCACCGCGCTGGCCGAACTCAAACCTGGGGAGCGCGTCCTCGACCTGGGCAGTGGCGGGGGTATCGACGTGCTCCTATCGGCACGCCGCGTCGGTCCCACCGGTTTCGCCTACGGTCTAGATATGACCGATGCCATGTTGGAGTTGGCGGAGCGCAACCGCGCTGAGGCGGGACTGGAGAACGTGCGCTTCCTCAAAGGCATTATCGAGGACATCCCACTCCCTTCTGAGAGTGTGGACGTGGTGATCTCCAACTGCGTCATCAACCTCTCAGCCGACAAGGGCCAGGTGCTGCGCGAGGCCTATCGCGTGATGACCCACGGGGGACGCTTCGCTGTCTCGGACATCGTGTTCCAGGGCCACCTGCCCCGGACACTGCGTACAGACATGGAATCCTGGGCCGGGTGTATCGCCGGAGCGTTGGAAGAGGACACCTACCGGGGCCTGCTAGGTGAGGCCGGGTTTACTGACATTGAGGTCGAAGTGACTAAGCGCTACTCCCTCGCTGATGTAGCTGGGAACGGGGCGAGCGCCTCCATCGATGCTCTTTCCCACAATGAACAACAGGAGGTGGATGGTAGGTTCGTCAGCGCGTTCATTCGTGCTCGCAAGCCCTAGCTAATCGAGGACTCTTTTTAACGAGAGGAGGGCATCCAGGTTTCCCTGGCCCTCCTGTTTTTCCCTTCTTTAATATATGGCTACACCCTGTACACTTGCCAGACATATTTCTCGGACATCAGGCTTGCGAGTCCGCAGTGCTACGCCCAAAAACCGTCAGAGAAGATTATTTTCAAGGCAATCCACGGCATAGTAACAGCCTGGGTAGACCTCCTGCCTCCCTTGAATTTGCACAGAAAGCTTGGTAAACTTGTTCTAGAGCGCTCTGAGCTCGGGAAATCCTGCCTTCGTTTTTTGGCGACACTTTTTGCCGAAAACGCCAAATTTGCACGTGACATCTTTTGCCGAAAACGCCAAAAAATGCGCGTGACATCTTTTGCCAGGGACGCTCACATTGTAAAAATATCGTATAGGCGAGCCAGTTAAGCCACTTCATAGCAAACGAGCGGCGATTTTGCGACACCCTGCCTTCCAAGCAGGCTGTCGCGGGTTCGAGCCCCGTCTCCCGCTCCAAGTGAACAACCGTCTCTCTGGGAGAGCTTCATACGCTGTTTGAAGACAAGCAGGCAGTGATGGAGGCCAGAGCAGGCGGTTTTGTTGTGTGCGAAAACGCGTGCAACGACTATCTGCCTCACTATCGTTGCGACTATCTGCCTCGGTGCGTGTGCGACCATCTGCCTCACCGCTCACCATGCCTGCCTGTCTCCTGCTGAGTATCAGAAAAGGAGAGCAACCAATGGCATCCGAGCAGTCCAAACAACCGTCGAAACAGGTGACGGAGGCCCGCGCGACTGCGCAGCGAGCGAAACTGAATGCGCAAGCAGCAGAGCAGCGACGCACCGCCGAGCACACCTCGAAGACGAAGCGGGCGAACGGGAAGCAGGGGCAGCGCGACCTGCTCTCGAAACGTCGCGCACAGACGACCGTGGCACGCGCCATCGAGGACTACCTGGCCGATCACGAGGGCAGCAATCATAGCCCGAAAACCCTGCAATGGCACCAGACCGCACTCGGGCTCTTGCGCACCTTCCTGGAGCAAGAACGGGACGTCACGCTGGTGGGCGAAGTCGATGCGGCCGATCTCTCCGCCTGGTTTGCTTCCCTGCGCAAGACCCCAGGCAGCCATGGCAAGCCCAGAGCCGAGCGCACGGTCCAGACCTACGCGCGCTCGGCGCGGGCCATCTTGCACTGGCTGGTGCACCGCGAGATCCTTGAACGCAGTCCCTTTGACAAGCTGTCCCTGCCCAAAGTGGGCAAGCCGCTTATTCGCATTATTGAGCCGGAGGAATTTGAACGGCTCTTGCTGGCCTGCACGCCTCCGGGAGAAATGGGACCGCTCGCCGACCGCGCGGCTTCCCGCAATCGCGCCATTTTCTGGCTGCTGTATGACACCGGCATTCGCCTGGCCGAGTTATGTAATCTGCGCCTGGACGACTTTGACCGCAAGCATGGCACCATTATCGTCAAGGGCAAGGGGGCCAAGGAACGGCGCATTGCCCTGGGCAACAACTGCCTGCGCAACCTGCTCTACTACCTGGATCGCCATCGGCCAGATGAGGAGGAGTTAGCGCAGTGGGGCAGCGCCGGGGAAGATCACCTCTTCCTCTCCGAAACGCGCCTGCCGCTGACGAAAAACGGCGTGAGTTTGCTCGTGAAGCGGGTGCGGCTGCGCGCGGGGATCACCGACAAGCGCATCAGCCCGCACATCTTCCGCCATACCTTTGCAGTTCGGTACCTCATCCTGGGCAATGATCCCTTTTCTTTGCAAGAACTGTTGGGCCACGAGGATCTTGCAACCGTGTTGAATTATAGGCACATGAACGATGAGACCAGGCAGGCCCAGAAGCGCAAGTACAGCCCGGGGGATCATTTGCCGACCCGCATGCCGGGGCCGCGAGAGGATCGACGCAGGAGCTTCCGCAAGCACCCTTCCCGCAAGCAGGAGGGGAAGTGACGTGGTACCCGCTCCCCGCTCATCTTTCCTCACCATCTGGGTGCTTCGCTCGGGTGTCCGGTCTCTCTCGACCGCGATGCCTGAGAGAGATAGGGTAGGCGTGCCACCTGCTGCCTGGATTGGAGGGGACGCATGAGTCAGCGCATTGGTCAGCAATTGGGCACCTATCGTCTGCTGCGCGTGCTTGGTGAAGGTGGGTTTGCCACCGTTTACCTGGGTGAGCATATCCACCTGGGGACGCTGGCTGCCATCAAGCTCCTCCACCTGTCCTTCGCCCCTGAGGACAGCGAGGCTTTCCGCCAGGAAGCGCAACTCATTGCCCGCCTGGAGCACCCGCACATCGTGCGTGTGCTGGACTATGACGTGCAGGCGGGCACGCCTTTTCTCGTGATGAGTTTTGCACCAGGCGGGACGCTGCGCACCTTGCACCCTAGAGGGACCGTGGTTCCTCGGCCCACGCATGGAGGCCCGTCGTCGCCGTGGCGAGAAGCACCCAGTCATCGGCCTGCATCAGGTCGTGCGCCCATCGGCACACCGCTTTGCGCTGTCTGAGCCACTCCCGCTCGAAGCGGCAGGAATCGCAGCTCAATGAGGTGAAACGCTTCCAGTCTTCATCGCTCTCCGGCCGCCAGCCGCACCACTGGCACCAGGCTGGCCCGCTCCCCCACCAGGCCTTGAGGCGCGCCGCCACGTTGAAGCGGGGCAGTTTGGGCAGCTCGAGCGGAGTTGCCTTGCGCACATCGAAAAGCCAGAGCCAGTGCGGCTCTTTCAGCCGGAAGTAACACACATCGGGCGGACCGGCGACCTGGAGGTGGCGACGGTGGAGCTCCGGTTCGGACACCAGGTACGAAGGGAGATCGTCGACGCGATAGCAAGGTACCCCAGGACAGGCCGATCGCGGAGGTCTCTTCCACGTCCACTGGCACATGGTACAACGATAACGCCTTTCTTCCCATTCGAGGTTGTGCTTTCTTTTGCGTGGTTTGCTTGCCACAAGAGTCACTCCTATTCCATTTGCTGCCGGTGAGTCTGCTTGAACTGAGCATGTCACCGTGTCGACCCGCTTTGTTTGATACACTACGAGGATGATGAGAACGCTTGCGACGGATCAGAGAGCCATGCAAGGGGATACACACAGAAGGCCGCCCGGCGTTGTCTCCCTCCAGGAGATCTTTGAGACTGGGATGAGAGCAGGAAGATGGTTCTCCTTCACGAACTCAGGAAACCAGGGCCTCCAACCAGTCGACCAGATCCACCAGGCGCATCCGCTGGGGAGTGTCGGAACGGTCAAAAGGATTGCAGACCATCATCCGGCGGAGGTCAGCTCCCTCCTCGTAGAGGCCATACAAGAGGTCCAGAAACCGTTCCAGGTCGTCATAGGTATAGCCTGCAGGGCACGATCCATAGACCTTGATCAAGCGTTTGCGTTTGGCTGGCGTTCCCATGCTCTCGTTCCGTCCCGCTTATGAACGTGGAAGGCAGTCCTCCATCCTGTGTCTGGCTGGACACACAATTCCCGTCTCTCTGAGAGTCAAACATACTCCGGATTCACTTCAGGATGGAGGGCTGCTCTCTGCTCCGACAGAAAAAAGTTCGTCAAGTTCGCTGTCAGTGATCACCCACACTAGTGCGAGCACTGGCCTCTAGAGGAGCGTGGAGTGCTCATACACCCGTTCCTGGGACAATGCCACGTGAGACAGCGGGAGAACCCGCGCAGGTGATGATGCTGACGGTGGCTGTCCTCCTTTCACTAACTGATGCACTCTTCTTGATACAATGGTGCTCAGCCGGCCTTGCCGGTCCCGCCATACGTTCACTGTAGCGCATTTGTACGGCCAAAAATGGTCGCACGGCGACAACTTTTTCCGCGAAAGGCCACACTTTTTTCTTCGCTTCAGAGGGGTGAAATGTGTGGGAAAGTGAATAGCGGGCGGCTCCAGGAGCGGTGGGAAAGGGATCGAAATGCAGATAAACAGGTGCGTATTGAGAAATGGATACGTATCAATTCGGCGCAACGCTGCTCTTCCGTGTGGTGCTCTTATGAAATGGGTTGAAGAGCATCGCTGCTGTTGGAGCAGCAACCATCCTCACCTGGAATGGAGCACGGAGTCACCAGAAAGGGCGACTGCTGTGAACATGCTGTTCGCCGATACCAGGAAGCTCCACAGGGGAATGCGTGAGTACATGAGGACGGAAGCTGCGCCGTTGCTCTCGACGTGAGCATCACAGGCGGATGTCTGACAACGCCGGCAAATCCCTCCTGATGTCAGACACAAGGGTTGAAGCTGTCTGACAGCTTCAACCGGGTCGCCGGTTCCTGTGTGACACATGTTTCAAGGAAGATCTTCTGATGGCCAGTGCCTTGTCCACAATGACCCCGCTAATTCACTCATTCCTTCTTGTGACTATGAGATCCTAGTGCAGGTTCAGAACAGCTCTTGTGTAAGAAAAAATCAGCATGTGATTTTGCAGTATATTGTGGCAAAATTTAGCGCGATATGCTTCACAAAGAGAGCGGCACGATAT
>JACZCU010003472.1_pt1 | contig 10714 bp, 6 predicted proteins | sample 8641851 | NCBI WGS metagenome assembly JACZCU01 (sample SAMN15324605, study PRJNA640507) | soil metagenome | isolation source: monocropping sugarcane control | place: China: Luxin town, Laibin City, Guangxi Province | collected 2019-07-25 | depth 10cm m | reverse complement strand
GGGGAAATTGATGGTCGCCTCTCCGGCCTCTGGGCTTCGGCTGGTCAGCACGATGCCCTTCTTGGAAAAGGCCATGCGAACGCCTTTGCTTTCCTCGGTCGTCAGCAGCGCGGCCCGCCGAATGGCGCTGAGAAAATCAGCCGTTGCCGCGGTCATCTTCTTGTCGGCATCCTTGGGGATCACGTCGTCGTAAGGCGGGAATTGCCCTTCCACCAGATTGCTGGTGAGCGTCGCGCTGGGCGTATGGAAGATCACCTGGTTCTCGCGCACTTTGATCGCAACCGTTTCCTCGGCATCGTCGATGAGCTTATCGATCAGTGCCAGCGCCTTGGTCGGAACGATCGCCTTGGCGCCGTCTTTTCCGAGCTTGTCGCTGATCAGATCGCCTTTGGCCTGCGCGAGTCGCCGGCCATCGGTGCTGATGAAGCTGATTTTCTTCCCGCTGCTGACCAGAAGCACGCCATTGAACGCATAGCGCGTGCTTTCGCGTGCGGCGGCAAAAAGCGTCTGCCCAATCAATTGTTTAAGCAACCCGCCGGCGATTTCCAGATCGGCCTTGCCATCGAAATCTGGAATCGGCGGAAATTCGCTGGGCTTTTGCGTGAAAATCTTGAAATGGGCGTCCTGCCCCTTCACGTGCGCCGTGTCGCCGGTGACCTCGATCGAGAGCGTGTCGTCGATGCTCTCGCGCACAATATCGCGCAGCTTGTCGGCCGGCACGAGGGCCTCGCCGGTCTGCTCGATCTGCACCTGGCTGTCCGCATAACGAACGGCTACTTCCAGATCGGTTGCGGCAACGGTCAGCCGATCATCGGCTGCCGTCAGCTTCAGGCATTGCAGCACCGGCTTTGGTGTTCGGGCGGCAACGACGTTGCCTGTGACCGTCAGGGCCTCTAGCAGTGCCCCCCTGTTGCAGATCACTTTCATTCAAGTGCCTTTCAAATTCTCAAAACCCACCGCGCTAAAAAGTCTGGCTGCGCTGACTGGAGGTCTCCAATCAGATCGTGGAGCCTACTGTAACTCTGCGCCTGTATTAGATAAAGCTTATTGATCTTAGTAGTGGTAATGATGACTGGCGCGTTGTGGATAACTTATGGGATTGCGAGCCAACGACTTGACTGAGAAATACTTACATTCACGATTATCGGACTGAGATTGTGAATAAGTTGTTGGTGAATCTGACACTGCTCTGTCCGGCAAATCGACCTTCGCGACTGTCGCAGTTTCAAATCGATCGGCCCTGACACCAGCTTCCGCGCCCATCATCTGCCTCACATCCAGCCGTCCCAACTTTTCCACACCCTGTCCCGAAAGAGCTGTCGAATCGGATTCTCACCGTTTGCCGCGCCGGCGGAAGCTCCGCTGCTTCTTAAAGCCGCCTCGCTTGGATCCGCCGCGCTGCTGATGAGATTGGATATGCTTCTCATGCTTTTTGCCGCGCTTGGGTTTAGCGGGTTGGTTCGGAGGGGATGTGGATGCACCGGTTGTGGCGCGCCTTGCCCGGCCGACTAATTCTGAAATAGCCAGATCCAGCTCACGCCGAGCTGCATCGACCCGCACGATATAAACTTTGCACACATCGCCAATGCCGATGCGCTGACCGGAGCGCTGGCCGCGAATGATGCCGGCCCGTTCATCCACATCCCACCAGTCATCCAGAAGGTTCTCGTATCGAATCAATCCTTCAATCAGATACTGCTGGATCTGAATGAAGATTCCGAAGTTCGTGATGCTGGTAACGACGCCGGTGTATTCATCGCCGATGTGACGGCCCAGCAGCTCCAGCAATTTGATCTGCCGCAGCTCCTTTTCCGCGTCATCGGCGCGCCGTTCGGTGAAGCTGATATGCCGACCGACTTCAACCAGATCATCATGCGTCGGCACATCGCCCAGGGCGACTCGCGCTTCGCGCCGGCCGCCCTTGCGTGCTTTACCCGCCATGCGATCGCGCGCTTCGAAATATCGATCGAGCAATCGGTGAACGGTCAAATCCGCATATCGTCTGATTGGTGATGTGAAATGGCAGTAATGCTCGCTGGCCAATGCATAATGGCCAATCACCTCCGGCGAATATTCCGCCCGTGTCAGGCTCTTGAGCACCGCCAGGTTGATCGCATACGACTCCGGCTTTCCGCGAACGGTTGCCAGTAATGACTGGAGGGCGTGGCGATCCAGTGTCTTGGGCAATTTGAAACCAGAAACTTGGACAAACGCCCGCAGCCGCTCGGAATCATTCAATTCCGGCTCCGGATGCGTGCGTCGCAAAAATGGAACATCCATCGAATCCAGCAGCCGGGCGACCGCTTCATTCGCCTCCACCATGAACATCTCGATCAGCGTGTGCGTGAAGCTTTCATCCTCCGGCACCGCATCGACCACCTTGCCCTCTTCGTCCAGCTTCAGATCGACCGTCGGCAAATCGAGCACGATCTGCCCCTGCGCGATCCGTCTCTTTTGCAGCCGACGGGCAAGTTGATTCATGTTGTCCAGAAGCTGCACGACTTCCGGCGGATATTCCTCGACCGATTTGGGCCCATCGGGGTGCGGCACCACCTGTGCGCGATCGATAATCGCCTGCGCCTCTTCATAGCGCAATCGCTTGCGACTTTGAATGACGGTGTTTTCAAACCGGCTCGAGATGGGCCGGGCATCATCGTCGTACGTGATAAAGGCACTTTTGCACAGCCGATGCACGCCTTCCTGGAGCGAGCAGACGCCGTTGCTCAAAATCTCCGGCAGCATCGGAATGACAAAGCCGGGAAAGTAAACGCTGTTCCCGCGCTGCATCGCCTCTTCGTCCAGCGCCGTTCCCGTCGGCACGAAATACGAAACATCGGCGATATGCACGCCCAATTCCCACAGCCCCGAATCGAGCTGTCGCAGGCTGATGGCGTCGTCGTAATCCTTGGCATCCACCGGGTCGATCGTGCAGATTACTTCATCCGAAAGATCCACACGCCGCTTGCGCTCTTCCTGCGGATTGAAGGTGTCGATCGCAGTCCGCGCCTGCGCGAGCACCGTCTCCGGAAACATATCCGGCAGGTTGTGCTGGATGATGACCGTGCGCAGATCGACATCTCTTTCCCCGGCTTTTCCCAGCACTTCGGTGATGACGCCCTGAACCGCCGAGCCTAATTCATCCGGATAAGAAGTCAGCTCGACGACGACTTTCGTGCCCGGCTTGATATGCCGCGATGCAGCATCCGGCACTTGGATCGGATCAGTAAATGCATTCCCATCCGGGAGCACGCTCCAGCGCTGGCCGTTGCGGGTGAGCGTGCCGACAAAGCGCTTCTGCGATCGCTGGACGATCTCGACGATCCGGCCGCTGTAAATGGCTTTGCCATCGCGCTGGCCGCGGCTGGTGATCTTGGCGCGAACGACGTCGCCGGTCATCGCGCCGGCGTTCTCGCCTTCGGGAATGTAAAGGTCCTCGTGGCTCGTCGGATCGGTCGGCACGACAAATCCAAACCCCCGGCGATTGTGACGATAGGTGCCAACAAACTGATCGCGTGCCGTCCCCTGCCCGGGAACCATAATGGCCCCTCGCGCTCCCAGCACAACGCGCCCCTGGTCCATCAATTCGCGCAATGCATCGCGAAAAGCGTGATAGTTTTCGTCGTCGGTGAGATTCAGCTCGCGGGCCAGGTGGCGCGGTCGCTGCGGTCGATATCGTTCAGATTTGACGTGAGAAAGAATACGGTGTTGAAGTGATTCAGACATAAATACAGTCAAAGGGTAAACACCCGTTTACCAGCGCCCCATGTGCGTTTTTGAATTGGTCAGGCACACTAACGCCAACAACAGCCTGACCATTTGGCGGCCAAATGTCAACCACGCGAATTCCGCCTCCCATGTTCATCGATGCACCATTTGCACCAAAACGCACCATTTTCAGGACTTTTTGCAACGTTGCACCACTGGCCGACGGTTGGAGTAGTCCCGCTCTTTGAGGTCGAAATTCGAATGTCCTCAAAATGTCACAAAAGGATGCGCGCGGCGAGATTTTGTGTGACATTTACCACCGATTTGTGATATAAGTATCTATACAATAATGTTTTATGGATGAACCCGTCGATGTCACACGTGTGACATTCCGTGATATTCAAAGGATGATGGACCATGGGCGCGCACGCAGGCAATGCAGCACCTGTCGATCTAGCGAGAAGAATTCTCGAGCTCAATGCTTCGGTTGATCGGGAAGTTCACGCGGCGAAATACGAAAACGCCGCGCGATTGCGGGATGAGCGCGAAGCTCTGGAAAGGAAATTAAAGGAAACAGGAAACGAAACGCTCATTCGCAATATTGAAATTGCCGTGCACCGCCGGTTGCGGATTGGCCCAGCAACCGAAATGCTTGAGCCCAAGGAGTTCCCTTCCGACCAGACGCTTTTGCGGACTCTGGCGTCCGCGCCACTGCCGGTACGATGGGTGATAAATGGTTTCCAAAGGGAATTGCCGGGAACGCTTCGCCAGCGACTCAAAGCGGAATCGCTGGAATCAAAATACTATCAGGCAAGACTTCCAGTCATTTCCTCCACAACTCTGGCTCGCGCTACCTATTTCGATGAATGGTTACAGGGCCTTGCCGATGAGCGGGGCCGCAACGGCGTCGCCACCATCTGGATATGCACCGATTTGTTCTGGCTCAACACGGCCGGGGCGCTCGCCCTACTCCTTGCCCTGCTTCGAAATGCTTCGTTTGAATTTGTCGCCTGCGCCGGTCCTGACGACGCGGTGATTGCGCGACGCATTCTCCGTTTGCCCGGCGTGTCCGAGATTCAAACTCAGCAGAAGGGTAGCGCATAGGGCGAATCGCAGGACGGATCATTTTTCAAAATCGTGCGCCGTTCCGTGAATTGCGGGACCAAAGTCTGGTGGTAGATGCTTAACGAGGAATGCCACAACGGTGTTCGCGTCTCCCACGCATAGCTCATTCGACGACTCGTCGCATACGCGGCACCGCCCGTCCGGTAGGCCCGCAATCTTCAGGCCCGGAGTGCTGTAAGGATGGCTTGTGCAGCGGCTGAAGCTGAGCCACCCGTGGCTGGTCACGGGCAGCAACCGGCTCAGTTGCGGGTGCTTAAGCGCCTCCTGGGCCACAGGGAGCAGGTGGCGCTTGTGCTCGTCATTGCTCCAATCTTCCATGTCGTGCAGCCAACACTCGCGAACAAATACTTCCGGGCCCGCCTCGTAGAATTCAGTGAAAGGCTCGATTTCGATGCCGGGAGAGATTTCAGAAAGGCGTTTAGTGTTTACTTGTTCAATCACCCACGCCTCCAAAGCCCGAAGCACGTCGCGCGGCGAACGGGATGCGAGGTGCGCTAACTTGGCCCCGTGCTCGCGGAATTCGGCGATGAGGATCCCCTGAATATCCTCGAGACTGACTCGACCTTCACGCACATTTTGTTCGGCTAACGCCCAATCTTTTGAAAGTCCTCGGTCTTCTCCACCGACAATCACAAGCGGCGAAGACAACTCGTGCACGACCGCCTTGAGCAATTTGCCGACGCTTCCGTGGGTCGCGATGTCGCAATAGAGCCTTGTTAAATCTTTGGACACAACTGAAAACGTTAAGCCGCCGGTTGACCGCGCTCAAGGGAATCTCCGCAGTTCTATTGACCTAAGAAAACACGTCTCCCCTCCTTCTGGCCCGCGCGTTGCAAAACGGCGGCGGAAGGAGCCTCGCATGGATTTACAGGACAAGGTGGCGCTGGTCACGGGAGCCGGCTCGGGCATTGGGAAGGCGTCAGCAATTATGTTCGCCAAGGCCGGCGCGAAGGTGGGCGTGCTCAGCGATACTCAATCGGAAATCGAGAAGACGGCAAAGCAAATCGGTGAGTCCGCCCTCGCGCTGACGGCCGATGTGTCTGATCCGCTGCAGGTCGCGTCTGCTGTGGGGAAAGTCGTCGAGCGATTCGGGCGCCTTGATGTCGTCTTCGCCAACGCGGGAATCAACGGAGTCCAGGCGCCGATTGACGATCTGACGCCAGAGGAATGGGATCGCACGATCAACATCAATCTCCGCGGCACCTTCCTGACGATCCGCTACGCGGTTCCCCACCTCAAAAAAGCCGGTGGCGGCGCGATCATCGTCACCTCCAGCATCAACGGCACGCGCTACTTCGCCAACTCGGGCGCGACTGCATATGCCGTGAGCAAGGCTGGGCAGCTCGCGATGGTGCAGATGCTGGCTGTCGAGCTGGGGCCGAGCAACATCCGCATCAATGCGATCTGCCCGGGCGCCATCGACACCGACATCGAAGACAACACGCAGAAGCGCAACGTCGATAAGGTGAAAATCAAAGGCAAATTCGAGCGCGATATTCCCCTGCACAACAAGCCCGGATCGGCCGACGACGTCGCCAAGCTCGCGCTGTTCCTGGCGTCCGATGCATCGAGTCACATCACGGGGACGCCCGTGTGGATCGATGGCGCGCAGGCGCTGCTGCGGTAAGCGGACCGCGCGGTGCATAGTGGTTTTTTCGCGACTGTCGCACCTGATCGCCGGTAAGCGTCGGATACTCGCTTGCGCATTCGCGGACGGTGCTGCGATCGGATCGGCGCGTCCGGCCGCGAAGGCGCCAAGCGATATCGGATCGCCGCACGGCGAACCGGCGCTATCTCCCTTCCAGTGCAATCAACAGGTCCTATTTCTTCGCGCTGGCGACGCGCAAAACATGAGTGTACACTCATGTTTCAATCGGCCCTTCATGACGCGAGCGGGTACATCAACATCACCTCGGCGGATTCCCCGGCAGAAGCGCGGGGAGCGGCGGGTTGCTGCGCTGGTGTCAGCGGCGGCGAGCGAATTTGCCCTGGTTGGCTATGACGCGGCGACGATGAGCGCCATCGCCAGACGCGCCGGCGCGCCGATTGGGTCGCTGTATCAGTTTTTCCCAAACAAAGAATCACTTGCCCGCGCGCTGCGCACGCAATATGCGTCGGATTATGAGCAGGCCTGGGCGCCGCTGGTGACGGAAGCGAGTGCTTTGAAGCTGGAGCAACTAGTCAAGCGCCTGGTAAAGCTCATGGTGGAATTTGTGCAGAGCCACCCGGCTTTTCTTCCGTTATCAGAAGCGCCTCCGAAGACCAGGATTCCCGCGGCGCGGGAGCGGCATCGGTTGTCGATTATGCGATTGCTGCGATCGCACAGTCCTCGCCTGCCGCAGAATAAAGCGATGACCATTGCGACGGTGGTGATGCAGATCAATCGGGGAATGATGGCGCTTTATGCCCAGGCGGAAGCGGAAGATCGCGCGTGGATCGTCGAAGAATTCAATGCGGTGTTGAATGGGTACCTAGAGGGGCGGTTACCGGGGTGAGGGCGGTCCAACCGGTGGGACCGATTCATATGCTAAGAATGCGCACCATTTCCCCCATTCTCCGAAGCGCCATTTCCACCCGCGCTGACGGGCGCTGCAATATTTCGAATCGGCTCGGGATGATGCATGGGGCGGTCGCGCGTGATCCAGCGGATCGAAGTATAGAAGACCGGTGTTAAAAACACGCCGAAGAACGTCACGCCAATCATTCCGAAGAAGACGACCGTGCCCAGGGCCTGCCGCATTTCGGCGCCAGCGCCGGTCGCGGTAATCAAGGGAATGACGCCGAAGATGAAGGCGAAGCTGGTCATGAGAATCGGCCGGAGGCGCAGGCGCGAGGCTTCGATGGCCGCGGCATGGGCTTTCATGCCGGGATGATGCTCCTGCTGCTGCTTGGCAAATTCGACAATGAGCACCGCATTTTTGACGCTCATCCCTGCCAGCACCACGAAGCCGATCTGGGTGAAAATATTGTTTTCCATATGTCTTGCCCAGACGGCAGCGATGCCGCATAGAAGACACATAGGCACGATCAGGATGATCGCGGTTGAGAGCGCGAAACTTTCATACTCGGCCGAGTGCGTGAGCCAGACGAACAGCACGCACAGCGGGAAGACCAGGAAGGCCAGGCCGCTGGCTTCCTTTTCCTGGTAGGCCAGGTTGGTCCATTCGTAGCCGAAGCCTTTGGGGAGCCTCTTGTCGGCGACATCTTCCATGGCGGCAATTCCCTGACCGCTGCTGTAGCCGGGGGCAGAACTGCCGTTGATGTCGGCTGATGTATACAGGTCGTATCGCTGGAGACGATCCGGCCCGATGATGTCCTTCAGATCGGCCACGGCGCCCAGCGGGACCATTTGCCCACTGGCGTTGCGCGTCTTGAGGCGCGCAACCTGATCGGCGGTGGCGCGGAACGGCGCATCGGCTTGTGCCATCACATGCCAGGTCCGGCCCAGGTAGTTGAAGTCATTGATGTAAAGCCCGCCGAGGTAAACCTGCAGCGCCTGGAACACATCGGTGACCGCGACATTCTGCTTCTTGGCCTTCACGCGATCGACATTGATGTAGATCTGCGGAACGCTGGCGCGGAAAGTTGAGAAGAGCGGGCCAAGCTCGGGGCGTTTTCGGGCGGCGGCAATCAATTCATCCGTTGCCTTCTGGAGCTCCTGCGGCGTGGCCTGGCCGGAGCGATCTTCAACCTGCAGCGTGAAACCTCCTGAGCTACCGATACCATGCACGGGCGGCGGGAGCAGGACCATCGCCTGGCCTCCTTCTACGGCGCCGAACCTTTGCTGGAGGTTAGCCGCGATCGCGTCGGCTGACAGATTGGCCTTGCCGGCGCGCTGGCCAAAAGGCTTGAGGTGCATGAACACCAGGCCCGCGGCCGACGAATTGGCGCGCGAAAGAATCGAGAAGCCGGAGACGGAGAAGGCGTCCGAGATGCCCGGCGTCTTCATCGCGATATCGGTCAGTTGCTTCATGACCGCATCGGTGCGGTCGATCGACGACGCATCGGGCATCTGCACATTGACCATCAGGTAGCCCTGGTCCTGCACGGGGATGAAGCCGGTGGGAACGACTCTGAAAATGCGATAGCCCAGGTAAACCAATCCGCCGTACACGAGCAGTGAAATGACGCCAAAGCGAATCACATAATGCAATGATCGGACATACCATCGATTGGTGAAATCGAAGCCTCTATTGAACAAATTGAAAAACCAGCCAAAGGTGAAATTGAAGCCGCGCGTGAGCCAATCCTGCCTGGCGGCATGGGGTCGAAGCAGCAGCGCGCACAGGGCGGGGCTGAGCGTGAGGGAATTGAATGCAGATAGCAGCGTCGAGAAGGCGATCGTCAGCGCGAACTGCTGATAAAACCGACCGGTGATGCCCGGGATGAAAGCCACGGGGATGAACACCGCGGAGAGGCCGAATGCGATCGCGATGACGGCCGGCGTGACTTCGGTCATGGCACGATAGGCCGCCTCGCGCGGATGAAGCCCTTCCTCGAGCCAGCGCTGCACGTTTTCGACCACGACAATCGCATCGTCCACGACGATACCGATTGCCAGCACGAGGCCGAACAGAGTCAGCATGTTCATGGAGAAGCCGACGATCCACATGACCGCGAAGGTGCCGACCAGCGAAACCGGGATGGCCAGGATCGGCACCAGCGAGGCACGCCAGCTTTGCAGGAAGACCAGCACCACCAGGGCCACCAGCCCGACGGCAATCAACAACGTCCCGATCACATCATGCAGGCTGTCGCGGACGAAGGTGGTCGTATCGTGAGCGATGGCGTAATCGAGGCCGGGCGGGAAGCCCTTTTTGAGCTCCTTCATCTTGGCATAAATGATGTTGGCGGTGCTGATGGCGTTGGTGCCGGGCAATTGGAAAACGGCCAGGCCCACAGCAGGGTGTCCGTTGTAATCGTTGGACGTGCTGTAGTCGGCAGCGCCGAGCTCGACTCGCCCAATATCCTTCAGGCGCGTGATTCGGCCGTCGCTTCCGACCTTCACGACGATGTCGCCAAATTGATCCGGCTCAGTCAGACGCCCCTGGGCGTTGAGCGTGTATTGAAACGCGACTTTGCCCTTGGGCAGCGGCGGGCCACCGATTACGCCCGCGGCTACCTGCACGTTTTGCTCGCGCACGGCATTGACCACGTCGCCGGCGGTCATGTTGCGAACGGCAAGCTTGTCGGGATCCAGCCAGAGGCGCATCGAATAATCGCGCGCGCCAAAGATCGTGATATCACCCACGCCCGGCAGGCGCGCGATCTGATCGCGAAGCTGCAGCGTCACGTAATTGCTGATGTACAGCATGTCGTGCGACGAATCCGGCGAATAAAACGCGATCGCCAGCGTGATGTCGGGCGAGGCTTTTTTGACGATGATTCCCTGTCGCTGAACTTCATCAGGCAGTGACGGCAGCGCGATCGCCATGCGGTTCTGCACCTGCACCTGCGCCACATCCAGATTGGTGCCGACCTTGAAGGTCACCGTCAAATTCATGTTGCCGGTGTTGGTCGACTGGCTGGACATGTAGAGCATGTTTTCGACGCCGTTGATCTGCTCTTCGATCGGCGTCGCGACGGTCTTGGCGACGGTTTCGGCATTAGCGCCGGGATAGCTGGTGCTGACGGTGACCGTCGGCGGCGCAATCTCGGGGTATTGCGCGATCGGCAGGTCAAATGCCGCGATCGCACCGGCGATGATCGTGACGATCGACAGCACGATCGCGAAAACCGGACGGTCGATAAAAAAATGGGCGATACTCACTGGCCCGCCTCCGGTTGTGATGGTTGCGATTCAGGCTGAGTTTCCGGCAGGGTCATTGGAGCCGCCTGCGTGGCGGGCGAGCCGCTGATGATTTTTTCCAGCTCCGCCAGCGAT
>JACZCU010009274.1_pt1 | contig 10717 bp, 14 predicted proteins | sample 8641851 | NCBI WGS metagenome assembly JACZCU01 (sample SAMN15324605, study PRJNA640507) | soil metagenome | isolation source: monocropping sugarcane control | place: China: Luxin town, Laibin City, Guangxi Province | collected 2019-07-25 | depth 10cm m | reverse complement strand
CGAAAGTTGTGTAACGAGGACTTCTTCGGCAAGGGAGCAGAGAGGAGATAATACAGGCATAAGTTGTCCTTTCCAACAACACCTTCAATTTCAGCAAGGAGGAAACTATGCCTGTCTCCAAGAAAAAGAGTATCACATCGCTGCCACCGGCTTTAACGCCAGAGTCCTCAAAGCTTGACATGCCCAATCAACAAGCCTTCCATCAGTACTTGCACACCTTGGCTCAGAGCGCGGTGCGCAGCGTGATCGAAGCCGTGATGATCGAGGAGTTAAACGCCTTCATTGGAGCGGCCTGGGGAGAGTCGAGCCCCAAGCGCAAAGGCTATCGTAACGGCACCTACACCCGTGATCTGGTGACCTCGACCGGTCGACTCGAGGAGATCAACGTGCCCAGAGACCGCGCCGGTCAGTTTCACACCCAGGTCTTCGACCGCTACAGTCGCTATGAACCCCAGGTTGCGCAAGGGTTCACGGAGATGTTTGTCGCCGGAGTCAGCACGCGCAAAGTCGGAGAAGTGGCTCAAACATTGATGGGAGTGGCTCCCAGTGCCAGTGCGATTAGTCGTCTCAATCAGAGCCTCAGCCAACAATTTGAAGCGTGGCGCGAGCGCTCTCTACAAGAGCACTGGCGTATCCTGTACCTGGATGGCGTGCATTTTCGCATCCGGCATGGCGAGAAGGCCGATGTCACGATCATCTTGACTGCCCTGGGCGTCGATCTGGTAGGTAACAAAGAGGTATTGGCCCTGCAAGCGTGTGCGGAGGAAAGCAAGGAGGGATGGCTCAGCCTTTTGCAGGATGTCCGCACACGAGGAGCCACGCAGATCGATCTGATCGTGACCGATGGGCATGATGGCTTGCTGGGTGCCGTCGCGGAACTGTTTTCGGCCACCCCTCACCAACGCTGCCTGGTGCATAAACAACGCAATGTACTCGCCGCCATCCCCAGACGAGAGCGCAGCGCTATTCAAGCCGAACTCGTGGGCATCTGGGAGCAGCCGACAAAAGAGGAGGCGTTGACTCAATTGGCTGCCTTCAAAGCCAGGTATGCGCAGCGCTATCCCGAAGCGGTACGGAGCCTGGTTGAGGACGAAGAGCACCTCTTGACCTTTTATGCCTTTCCCCAGAGGATGCACCGGCACATTCAGACGACCAATGCCATCGAAAGCCTCTTCAGCAATGTGCGTCAGCGCACCGAGCAGATTGACGTGTTCACGACCGAGACCAGGTGTCTGGCGATTGTCTGGGCCACCATCCAGGACATCCGCTTGCACAAAATCTCGGTGGAATGAGGCTCGCGAACTGAAAATCGCTCGTAAGAAAGCAACCAGCCGGAAAGGGTGGTGAGGAGAGAGGTGGGAGTTTTGCATCTCAGTTTCAGGAGATTTGGCCTCATTCCTGATGCCATCCTGAATGAGGGGTAACCGCACACCGCAGAAAAGCCTGAAAGCCTTCTCATCGTCTGTCTTTCCGTTTTTTGTCAGACCGAGAAAAAGCAGAGCAAACTGACTTCAGACGAGGCTAGTTCCGTCGTGAAGGTGGGTCAGTTCCTCTCCAGAGGTCACCTTTCGGGAGAGACTGCAATTGGCAAGGTAAACCAGAAAGTGGAACCTTCCCCAGGCGTACTCTCCACACCACATGCTCCCTGGTGCTGCGCGATGAGCGTCTGGCAGATAGAGAGGCCCAGACCCAACCCTTTTCCCGAACCACTCTGCACGGGTACTCCCTTGACCTGGTGATAGGGCTGCCAGATGTGCCTCTTCGCCTCTTCGGTGAGCCCCGGTCCCCTGTCTCGCACCCAGACACGGGCAGTGCCCTCTTGGATGGTCAGTCCAATTATGATTGGTTGGCTAGGGCTTGCATACCGCAGCGCATTGGTGACATAGTTGGTGATCACCTGGCTGATGCGGTCCCCATCTGCCAGCACGTTGACCATGGTATGTTGCGGCAGGTCCAGCAGAAGCACACGCTCAGGTGCCGTTACCCGCAGATCCTCAACGGTGGCGCGCACGATACTGACCAGATCACAGGGATGCAGCGACAGTTCCAGGGTATGCGCTGCGATACGCGAGATATCCAGCAGATCATTGATCAAACGGGTTTGCACATCAATGTGGTGGAGCGCATCCTTCAGATCCTTCGAGAGACCTTGAGCGAAAGTGCTCCACTCTGGAGAGAGATGGTCCGTCGTTGTGATCGTGCGGTTCAAGCGTCGTTGCACCAATTGGAGCGTTGCTCTGAGCGCGGCCAGCGGCGTTTTCAACTCATGACTGGTCATGCCCAGGAAGAGGTCTTTTTGCCGCTCCACTTCTTTGCGCGCGGTCGAATCGATGACAAAACTGATCGCCAGCGGCGCGGAGCCTTCCCGCCGAAAGAGGGTTCTCCCTACCAGGACGGGGACACGTCTCCCGTTTTTCGCTTGATACTCTGTTTCCAACACATGTACCTTTCCGGTTGCTAACAGTTCCTCCTGTATCTGCCTGTGTTGCTCTTGATATTCTGGGGGAGTCATGGCTGCCCACTGCATGCGTCCCGCCGCCAGATCTTCCCGGGTATATCCCACCAGATCGAGAAAGGCGGCATTCGCCTCAAGAAGTGTGCCCTCCAGATCAGACACCGCGATCCCGATCAGATTGGAGTCCACCAGTGCGCGAAACCGTGCTTCGCTCTCACGCAGGGCCTCTTCCGCTTGCTTCTGTTCCGTGATATCGCTCTCATAGAGGGCAAGACCCTCCTTCGTCGGATACACATGCGTTTCCGACCACTTGTTCGTGGATGGATCGAAGAATTCAAAAGAGGTGATTTGCTGCGTCTCCATCGCCGGGTGCAGATGCTGCTCAAAAGAGGTCCCGTGCAACTGTGGTTGGACCTCCCATAAGGATCGGCCCAGGAACGTTGCCCAGTCGAGACCCGTCAGGCTATCAGCTCGGCGGTTCGCATAGGTAATGCGCCAGGTTCGATCGAGATGAAGGACGGCATCAGTAGTGCTTTCGAGAATCTGAGAGATCTGCTCCTCCGCCTCTTTGACTTCGGTAATATCCATCGCTGAACCGATCAAACAGCTCGATTGATTAGGGGCATCAGCGATGGATTGTAATCGGCTAATCAGCCAGCGCAAGCTTCCATCAGGCCGGGTGATGCGAAACTGCACCTCGTGGGTGCCAGACGCGACGCGCGCACGGGTAATCACTTCCTCAATTCGTGCATGATCATCGGGATGGACCATGCTCAGGAAGCTCTCAAAGGTAACAGGAGCATCAGGTGGGAGCCCATACAGCTGTTTCCAGTGTTCGGTTGCCAGAAAGTGCTGTGTGCCCAGATCATACCGCCACAAACCGACACCAGACAACTCCAGAGCCAAGTCAATCTGGGCATCATTCATGTGTTCCACGGTGATATCCCTGCCACTCACCACGAGTTCGCAAATCGTTCCAGCAAGGGTGTAGACCGGAAACACGTGCAGGTGTATCAAACGATAGATCCCGTCTTTTCGGCGAATATGGCAGGTATGCTCAAGGGATTGACCGGCGGAAATGGGTTGAGCGAGGAAGGCTTCCAGAAAAGGTCGATCAACGGCATACACCACATCAAGCCAGCCATTCCCAGACGCCTCGCGCTCCTGCTGGCCGGTGAAGGAAAGCCAACTGGGACTGATGTCGTCCATCGTGCCAGTCGCGGAGAGAATCCAAAAGAGATCCGTCACCCCGCGCATCACTGCCAGAAAGCGATCGGTCGCTGTTGCCCCTCCTTGCAATGGGTGGTCTCTCTCTTCGGGGTCGGGGGAATGTGAGAGAAACATGCGGTTTTTCCACCTCCTCACTTGGGCTACAATAACACCGCAAACAGTAAGAGATTGATGTGTCTCAGTGCTCGTAACTATTGTATCATGACTTGCAAAATCAAGAGTGCCATGCCATATCAGTGAAGCAGCAGAGCAAAAAGCTAGGAAGATGCGGCAGAGCAGAGACAGGATAATCTGGATGTGCTTGTTGCATCCTATCGTTACACAACTTTCGCAATGGTATCGTATTTATTACCTGGGAGCTGCCTTAAAACTTGAATTCGATTGTAAAGATTTTATACCTAATTTCATCCTCATATGCATTTTTCAAAACATAGCTCCTAGGGCAGATCCCAATAGTAGAAACTTTGTATACATCTACAATATAGAATGGCTTTGCACCTAAATTCGTGAAAAACCTGCAGAATTTGAGTTGTAGCTTTGCTATGACGCCTTATGGCACACGCCGTTAGTCATATACCGCTGAGAAAGACAAAGCTTGTACTAGTTTTATTATCAAATGGCAGTAATATGCGATTAATCAAACAAATTGCCATGCTTATTCCGTAAAATGATACAATGTGTGTTCAAGGAGTGTCATGAAGAAACGAGAACTTTGCTAGGAGAGCACCATGACAGATAGTACGTTATCTTCCTATCATGTGCATCCCAAACAGCTGCCTTTCCAGGAACGGGCTTTTCCTATGGGCAATGTAGTTGGCGTCAATGCTTTTCGTGTCAATCGTGCTTCGCTGAAGCATCGAATTGCTGAAGGCGGTTACCAAGTTCATGAAACGCCACATTTTCTGGTTGGTATGCAAGCGAAAGCTCCGACGCTAGTGGTACATTGGTTCTCTCCTGAAGCCATAGATGCTGATTTGGGACAGCATTTTATAGAAGAGTTGAAACCTCTTGGCATACTTGAACAGCCACAAAACTTTGGCGATGTCTTTGGGGCTGTCGTGGGCTCAGTTTCTCCCAAAGATCCCCAGAGTGCCTGGCATCTCTTCGGAACGAATACGTTGCAGCGTTATCGCCACCTTCTAACGATAGAGACGAGTTCTCCTCACTATGATTCTCCTGTCGATGTCTTTGCCGCTTTATACCGACGTGTGTGTGAACTGCACGTTGGCGATAGTCTCCTCGATGCCGGCTGTTCATTCGGGCTTTTACCATTGTTTGTTGCTGAGTCTATTCCTGCGCTCACAAAAGTTGTTGGAGTTGATATTCGGACAGATTCCTTTCCTGTGACAAGAGCTATTGCTGAAGAGCGACATCTAACGAATGTGCAGTTTCGACAAGCGGATTTGCTTACTGACGATTTGAACATTATTGGTCAGTTCGATATGATAACCGTTCTGCATGTTCTTGAGCATTTCAATGAGGACGATATGTACCGCGTGCTTACCAATCTGTTGAAGGTTACATCTCATAGGCTCGTTATTGGCGTGCCATATGAGCCAGGTGAACCGGAAACAGCCTATGGGCACGAGCAACTTTTTACGCGTGCCAAGCTTGAAGCCGTGGGGCATTGGTGTCTTGAGCAGCTAGGGACTGGTCATATGAGTTGTGAAGACTGCGCTGGCGGCCTCCTCGTTATTGATACATATCCTTTATAAGATTATGTCAGGAAAAGACTTAACTGGCAATGGTAGCGGCCATAGATGGCAACAATCGTTGCTGCGTATCAGTTATGAACATATTGATTTGTGGGTCAGTAGGGAATGCATCAAGCAGCTCTTGTCGAATGTATGCGACAAACTGTCTGCTCATGCTTGGCGAATTGATGGCGCTGATCACAGGGATAGCTTTTTCTGCTATCGCTAGGCTGGCATCTCGTTCTTGGCGGCGTGCGTAGGCTAAAGTGAGTGGCATGAGCGTTGTGGCATGACGAAGTGTCCATTGTGCTGGGAGTTCAGCCAGGGCAAGTTGAAGATGGGCGATGGCCGTGTCATACTGTTTCAAAATGAGAGCACAAGCTCGTGCATGCTGGTGCCAGCTGGCATGATCAAACTCTTCATGTGCTGGGAGGTCTTTCAGTAAGTCTTCTGAAGCACTTAATTTGGCTTGTACATGCTTCACATCGCCTTTATATGCAGCACTTTCCGCGCCGGAAGCGAGGAGATGTGCTCGCAGCCTGATACTTTCTACATTCTCTTGCTGGGAGAGCAGTCTGAGTGCCGCCTCAATGGTTTCTAGTGCTAAGGAATGCTGACCTTCCGCTTTTAATCCATCCGCTTGCCAGTTCAAGCTCTGAGCCATGTTCCACACATCGCCGCCTTCTAATGCAGTGATATACGATTTTTCATGGGCCTGGCGAGCCTCAGTATAGCGACCTTGGAAATGAAGGGCAGCTCCCATCAGTCGGTAAACCGCAGAATAATGCATGGGACGAACGCTCGGATAGAGGGTATGATGTGCCTGCTGCATCAGTGCAAGTTGTGCCTGGCTAACGGCAAGTACCTGGGCGATATTGGTACGCTGAAAGAGTGTCCAGCTGGCCGCGATACTCTCCCCGATCGCCTCGGACAATTGCGTTCGTTCCTCTATTGATGGATGCTCGTGAGTAGGAAGAGCAATGCTGTTCAGAAACATGCCTGCGCCTAGTTGAAGAACCTGGCGGCGGTTGATCTTTGCCATGACTGCCTCCCCTTGCAGGATAATGTGTAATGCTGCCATGACATCTTCTGGTGTCCATCCAGCAGCTGTGAGCATTGCGAGCTGCTTGCTGCTTAACGAGAGCAGGTTTGCTGCCAGTATTTCAGGCACTTCTTGTTCTCCACCCAACTGTGTATCAAATGTGTGTGGATTGAGAGAGGGATTTTGGATAGTATTCACACTAGGGTACGAGGACAGGATCTGCGTTATGTTGACCGGCAGAGGTTCAGACGTGCTGCCTTTTTCAACTGCCTATTGTATCTCAATCAACCCAAGCTTGTCAGCAGAAGTGCTGTAGAGGATGCACAACTTTTCTCGATAAAAAGGACTTGGTTTCTTCTCGCCACGTTCCCACTTCCCAACCATATCAGCTGTAACACCTGGGATGCGATCCTCTGTTTCCCCCAGTTTGCACAATTGATCCGCGACATGTAGTAAAGACCAGCCACGGAGGTGCCGTTGATGGTGCAAGAGAGCATTCGGTTTTGCTCGACGTAGAGACTCCATTCTTCTTCATACCTTCCTGCCGAAGACGAATCTATTATCTACGATCACCTTTTCTCAACTGTATTGTACCCCCAATCCATGTGCACTCGCAACTATTGAGGTGTCTGGACTGCTAGCGGACGTGTAAAAGACTTCCACAGAATTGCTAGAAGATGTGTTCCAAGATGAGAAATTTGAGTACCATTGCTTCCAGCGAACAGATGAGAAATCGCAGATGTACCCGAACAATTGAATACCCTGCAAACGCGCCGGATGAGTCGTCTACGGGCTGCATTGGTGGTAAGACGTATGGGCTGCCAGCGAAAGCGAAGGTCGCAAGGCCAAGGGAATGGGTTTCCAGAACAGATACTGGTGAGTTCCCAACCGTGCAGAGAGAGTGCAAAGATCACGGATGAAGGAAGGGCGCAGGGACAAGAAAGGAAAAGTGTCAGAGATCGGCAACGAACGGAAGCGACAGAACCGCGCCAAGATGGACGTTCCGCGTTGATCTCACCCCACAAGGTCGATGTGAGCCAAAGAGAGAGAAACTGTCGTAGGTCAAGCCTTGCTTCTGTTGACGTGTCCAGGGCAAGAAACGGCCGTCGTTCTGTGAAGACGTTTGCTCTCTACTGTATTTTGCTCTCAAGGTGGGAGGTACAGGTCGGTCTGTGGCGGCTGATGGAAGGTGGGAGGACGCGGGTGATGGGAGATGTGTGTGGGTCTGTATTGGTCGGAAGTGATGCGGGTTGTGGAAGCGTGATCTGTAGGGGTGGTGCGTGGCTGTATCAATTGTCGTGTGTAGGTGATGGTTTCGGTAGTGCGTCCGCAGATCGTGAGGAGAAGCAAGCTATTAGTGATACAGCTTGCTTCTTTGTATGTGGAAGAGGAGTGCATATATGTATCCACTTGACATGAAGCAAGAGGCATTTCGCGCCTGGCTCCATGCTCATGAACATGAGGTCGTTGGACATCCTGGAACATGTTTTCACCCACCATTAGCTGAGTGGCTTTCATCCATGACTGGTCATGTGTACGGGGTGGATGGCAAGCACTACGGTCGGGCCTCTTGGGACTTTCAATTCTGGTTTCTTTTGCCACAATGGGCTGAGCGGTTTGCTGCACGGACAGAGCGGCTATGCTCACATGACGTGACAGGGCGAGAGGCGTTTGCTGTTCTGTGTGCTCCAGCCTGGTGATCTCTGGTATGTGCTTGTAGGAAGTCGCATGGCTAGCCATGTGAGAAAGGAATGTTCGTTGACCAGAACATTGTTGATCGTGTTGTCGTGTGTCGCGCTGGTATCGGGGCTTGGCTGGGGTGTGCTTTCGCAGCAATCGGTGCTGGTCGACATTGGGATCGTCGCACTCTCGCTGTGTTTGGGATGGCTGTCGTTTCGCCTCGAAAAATAAAGATCCTCGCCCACTGCGGTAATACTGGGCGAGGATTGAGAACAATGGAGCGCGTTGTGGGAACGTGGCTAGGCTCTCGGTAAATATTGTCTTTCCTGGGCCTGCCATTGTCAAGGCAAGGAGGTGAGGAAGTGACCAAAGCCGAAAAACGCATCCGAGCAGCATGGTGTTTACATGCAGTGCAAAATAGTACCCGAACTGGGTACTATTTGTGTTTGTGCGGCTGTGGCTATGTCGGTGTATGTCGGCATTGTGTGCCTGATGCTCCATTGCACCTTCCCTGGAAGTTGTGTGATGCGGCATGGCAATTGGTGCAGTCGGGGCAAGCTCGCTGTGAGGATGGGTATGTGTATGCAATCTGAGATAGAATGCTTGATCGACGCACTGAACATGGAATTGATGGCAGGCCATTGGCAAGGTGTTGTGGAACATGCTGCGGCCTTGCACGCTCACGCGTTAGCGGTTGGGGAGGAGCAGCTGGCAGAACTGGTGCGAGATATCCAGGTCATTGCCCTGGATGCCATGCACTATCCCTCTGGGGATGATGGTCAGCTCGAAGTAGCTGAGATGGTGTTGTAATGGGCTCGGTGTATAAGCCGTTCCTCTACGGTAGCCGTACGCCTGAGAACGTCTTGGCGGTACTAGAGGACTGGATTGATTGGCATGCCTACCGCTTAGCCTGTACAGCTCCTGGGCAAGTGGATAACCTGTACTATCAGGACTTAGCGCAGGAAGGACGGTTGGCAGTGTACCGACTCTTGGAACGGGAGCCTCATATCTGGGCTCCCAAACTCTTACGGCTTGCTATTCTGGCGATGTATACAGCGCGGCGGCGGGGTCGCTCGGTCTTTCGAGCTGACCCCTCCAACGCAAACGAGTGTATGAACAGGTCTCCTTCGATAGAATGCACGGATGGATACCTGAACACGATGGGAACGATGAGCGTTTTGAAGATATTCGCCATGATGGAACATGGTGACAGGATGAAACATATAAGGAGAAAGACACGATGTTACTACAAGGGATTATATTAAGCGGGCAGGTTCTGGAGAGCACCTTTTATGATCAGATGACCGGCCAGGCCAAACCAGGCCTTTCGGTGCAATTGACAGTACTGGATGCCGAAACGGATGAGAAATATCAGTGCCAGTTGAATGATGGCTTTGCTACTCTGGAACAACTCAAGGACCTGCGCAAACACGGTCAGCCGGTGGATATTCAACAGGCCAAAGCGCAGTTAGAGACGGAGCTTCCCCCGAAAATGGCAACCGTGCCTCTGGAAGTGCGCGGCATTAAAGGCAAGGGCGGCTTTCATACCCTCAAGTGTCGGTTCGCTCAAGTAGCTGCAACCGTCTAGTGCTCATGTGAGAGAAAGGAAGACAGAGCGTGCAAGTGATGCAACGAGTGGGCAAACGGCATGGCATCTGGATACGCCAGGTCGAGCACCTGGTCTTACGCCTGGTGTCCTTGGCGTTTTCGCTGGGGTCGGCGCATGCCATTCGCTGGTTTTTTGCGCCGCTGGATGGGGTGGATGTCCTGCAACCGGCGATTACCTGGATGATTGCCATTGGCTTTGGCGTGCTGGGCTACTTTGTCAGCCGTGGCTTAGCCCTGCGACTGATGAATAAAGAGCGGGTGCGGGCGTACCTACCCATCTGCTTGGTTGTCGAGATTGTGGAAGTGTTTTGTAACTATGCGTTGGCGGCTGCGGTGATTCAACGGGCCAAATGGCTGGAGGCTACTCCGATCACGCAGCATCAAGCCTTGACCTTCTTAACGTATGTGGTGCTCTCGATTGTGCCACTCGTGTCGGTCTTGCTGGCGGTGGTGGATATGGATTTAGAGCGCTCCAAGCTGGGTGGTGCTGGCATGAGTGCGTCGCATGTCGCCCCACCAGGTAAGAACGGGGCTTCGACATTTGGGCCGTCGCTGTTCTCCAAGCCAGCAACGCAACCCAAGGCTGCTCCGACGAGCAATGGCAGTGGAGCTCCTCCCTTCACTCTCGCTCCCACGCCTGCATATGCTCAGGGATATCAATCACCTGCGATGAAGAGTGCAGCATCCAATGGAACGGCGGCTGCGTCCCCTTTCTCGCCAGTGCAGGTGCAAACACCGTAGGGGCTGTTGCTGCTGGACGTGGCAAGCGGCGCACACGGCAAGAGGCAACAGCGGTGCGCCAGGCCTTAGCCAATGGGCAAGCCGTGCCATTTGCCACGCGACACCAGTGGCGGCATTATACACGACGAAAGCCACTTCCCTAATCATCTCACCGATTCTCAGGCATGTTCGATCTTCCATCGAGCATGCCTGGTTTGTTTTCCCACAAGGAGTGTGTATGGACTACGAACAAATTAAGCAGCTGGCACGAGCAACCGGGCAACGCGT
>JACZCU010081537.1_pt1 | contig 10730 bp, 10 predicted proteins | sample 8641851 | NCBI WGS metagenome assembly JACZCU01 (sample SAMN15324605, study PRJNA640507) | soil metagenome | isolation source: monocropping sugarcane control | place: China: Luxin town, Laibin City, Guangxi Province | collected 2019-07-25 | depth 10cm m | reverse complement strand
TGGGTGGTTGAAGATTTGCGATTTGGTCCCGAAGCGCTGGCCGCCCCGCGGCCGGCGACGTTATGGTGTCTGCCAATCAATTTCCGCGGCTTCAGCGGAGCCTTCTGCCGGCCCGTGCTGGCGGTCGATTAATCTGTTTGATCCAAGTTAATGATGGGAAGCAAATGAAAGCGATTTGTCTGGAAAAACCTGGTGATTTCAAACTGATTGACATCGAGGAGCCGGCGAAGCCGGGGGCGGGCGAGGCGTTGGTGCGCGTGGCGCGGGTGGGAATCTGCGGCTCGGACATCAGCGGTTTTTTGGGGAAGATGCCGTTCTTTACCTATCCCTGCATTCCTGGCCACGAGCTGGGCGTGGAAGTTTTGGAAGTGGGAGCGGGTGTCACCAATATCAAGCCCGGCGATCGCTGCTCGGTTGAGCCTTACATGAATTGCCAGCAATGTCTGGCTTGCCGGCGCGGCCGGCCCAATTGCTGCGAGAGCCTCAAGGTGCTGGGTGTGCATACGAATGGTGGCCTGCGGCCGCGGTTTATCGTCCCAGCGCGCAAGCTTCATCCCTCGAGCAAACTGACGCTCGAACAGCTAGCGCTGGTCGAGACGCTGGGCATCGGCTGCCATGCCGTCGATCGCGCGCAGCCGGAGGCGGGCGAGCATGCCTTGGTCATCGGCGCGGGGCCAATCGGATTGTCGGTCATCGAGTTTTTGAAAGTGGCCAAGGCGAATATCACCGTGCTCGATCTGAACGAAGGCCGGCTCGATTTTTGTAAGAAGAGAATGGGCGTGCAGCAGACGATTCGCGCAACCGGCGACGGCGCGGAACTCAAAGAACTGCAGCGCATCACCGGCGGATCGCTGGCGACGATGGTGTTCGACGCCACCGGCAACACCAAGTCGATGTGCAATTCGTTCACCTACGTTGGCCATACCGGAAGACTGGTTTTCGTCGGCATCGTGACCTCTGAAATTTCCTTCCCCGATCCGCTTCTGCATCGGCGGGAAATGACGCTGCTCTCATCGCGCAATGCGCTGCCGACCGATTTCGATCGAATCATCAAGCTGATCGAGTCGGGCGTCATCGACACCCGGCCGTGGATCACGCACCAGTGCGGATTTGAAGAAATGATTGGCAAATTCCCCAGCTACTGCCAGCCGGAAACAGGTGTCATCAAGGCGATGGTGCAGGTGTCGTGAGGGTAGAAGCCGCGGCCCAAGCATTACCCCCTCCCCCGACGTACTCGACGGGGGAGGGATGGGGTGGGGGCCGAGCGGAAAAGCATCACTGGTATTGGAGTTTGTATGGAGCGGTGAAGTGTTCCTGTTCGCACGGCTATTAATTTCAGACGGCATTTGCAATGCCCCCTCCCTGCCCTCCCCCGGCGAGTACGCCGAGCGAGGGAATGAGCGCGGAAACTCAGATGATTTTCATATGCTAATGGAGCAAACGTGATTCGATCGGCGGTGACCATCAGCCTGATCCCGCAGGCCAAAGGCGGCCCGTTTGTTTTCTGGGACGACTTGCCGGGCGCATGCGGAAAGGCCAAATCGCTTGGATTTGATGGGGTTGAAATTTTTGCGCCTTCGGGGCAAGCGATTGCTTCTGCGAACCTCAAGTCGCTCTTGGGCGACCAGAAACTCCGCCTCGCCGCGGTGGGCACCGGCGGCGGCTGGGTGCTCCATCGGCTGACGCTCACGGGGCCTGGTCCAGCAGCACGCACGCAGGCACGCGATTTCATTCGCGGCATCATTGACGCGGGCGGCGCGTTTGGCGCACCGGCGATCGTCGGTTCGATGCAGGGACGGTGGGACGAGCAGACCAGTCGAGAGGTCGCATTAGGTCGTTTGAGGGAAGCGTTGGAAGACCTAGGGCGACATGCGAAGCAATACAACGTCCCCCTGCTCTTTGAGCCGCTCAATCGATATGAAACGAATCTGATCAATTCGATTGATGACGGTCTCGCGCTGATCCAGTCGCTGGGCAATGCGAATGTGAAACTGCTGGCCGACCTGTATCACATGAATATTGAGGAGGCCGATCTCGCGGGATCACTCAAGGCTGGAGGAAAAGCGATCGGCCATGTCCACTTTGCCGATTCCAATCGCAGGCCGATCGGATTGGGTCATACCGATATGACTCGCATCGCCGGTGCGCTTCGTGAGACTGGGTACGACGGCTACATCTCGGCCGAGTGCCTGCCCTACCCCGATCCAGACGCGGCGGCGAAAAAGACGATCGAATCCTTTAACCAATTTTTCCGAACGAACCCGGGCTGATTTATGCTTAAGCATCGACTGATTCATCCCAAGATCAACGAAGTGATTGGCCGGGCCGGTCACCACGGCAAGATTCTCATTGCTGATGGGAATTATCCCGCGTCGTCGGCGATCGGTGCGCGCGCGGAGCTGGTGAGCCTGAACCTGATGCCAGGTGTCGTCACCTGCACGCAGGTGCTCGAGGCATTGCTCAGTGCCGTGCCCATCGAGGCGGCCAACACAATGATGTATGAAAAAACCGGCCCCTACGCCTTGCAGGAAGACCCGCCGGTCTGGGCGCAGTTTCGAGGAGCGATTAAATCGGCCGGGCTTTCGCTGGAATTGCAGCCGATCGAGAAGTGGGAATTTTACAAAGCCGTTGCGACGCCCGATCACATTTTGACGATTCAAACCGCCGACCAGCAGCGATTTGCCAATCTGCTGCTGACGATCGGCGTACGGATGGACTAAGAGCTCTAAAGGACTTCGATCATGCAAACGCGCCCGTTGGGAAAGACTGGATTGAAGCTGCCGATCCTCAGCTTCGGGGCTTCGTCGCTGGGAGCCGAGTTTCGCAACGTGGATTTGAACGAGGCGTTGCGCTCGGTGCGGGTGGCGCTGGATCTGGGAATGAACTTCATCGACACCTCGCCTTATTACGGGCGCGGAATGTCCGAAGTATTGCTGGGGATCGCGCTGCGCGATGTTCCGCGGGATAGCTATCTGCTGGGCACAAAACTGGGGCGGTATGCGCCACAGCATTTTGATTTTTCGGCCAAGCGCGTGGTCGAGAGCGTGGACGTGAGCCTGGAGCGGATGAAGGTCGACCACCTGGACATCATCCTCTGCCACGACATCGAATTTGTTGACATGCAGCAAATCGTCGATGAAACGCTGCCTGCCTTGCGAAAGTTGCAGAAACAGGGAAAGGTGAAATTCGTCGGCGTTTCAGGCTATCCGATGCACATTTTCCGCTGGATCCTCGATCGAGCGGAGCTGGACGTGATCCTTTCGTATAACCACTACACGATTCAGAACACAATGCTGGCCGACCTGGTGCCTTTCCTGAAGGGCAAGGGCGTGGGCATCATGAATGCGGCCCCCTTTTCGGCGCGCCTGCTGACCAATCAGCCGCTGCCCGCCTGGCACAAGGCCACGCCCCTCGTGCGCCAGACGGCCAAGGCCGCCGCCGAGCATTGCGCCGCGCGGGGCAGCGATATTGCCAAGCTCGCGCTGCAGTTTTCGATTGCCAATTCCGACATGGCTACATGCATTGTTGGTTCAGCAAACCCAACGAATGTTCAAAAATGGGCGCAATGGGCGGATGAAAAAATGGACCAAACCCTTCTGCGCGAGGTGCAGGAAATCCTTAAGCCGATCCACAATTGGTTCTATGCGGAAGGCCGGCCGGAGAATAACGATCATCCGAAATGAGATTTATCCCCACCCCAACGCCGCCATCAGCGGCGCCAGGTGCTTTTCATAATGCCGCCACCGCCCCACGGATGATTTATAGAGCGGCCGGCGGACCTGCTTGTTGCTGGCGGTGTGGATGTGGCGCTTGTTGTCCTGAAAATTCAGGCAGGCATCATCCCATGGGAGACCAACGAATTCGATGAGCCTTCGCGCCTGTCCCGGCAGGTCTTCGACCACCTGCTCATACTGGACTTCGAGCATCGGCATCTCCAGCACCGATTTCCAATGGGCCATGAGTCTTTCGTATTGGCGGTAGTAATGGCCCAGCCAGCGGAGATCGAACGAGAAGTCGTTAGCCGATGCGAAATTGGTCATGAAGCAGGAGACGCAATTATCTAGCGGATCGCGCCGGCAATGGATGATCCGCGCCTGGGGCAAGAGGATCGAGATCAGGCCGAGATACATGTAGTTGGCAGGCAGCTTGTCGGTGATGCGCTGAGCCGAAGGTGCGAGGGCCTGCAGCGGATCGAGATACCGTTTTGCGACGGTATTTACGGCATCCAGTGACATGCTTGCCAGGCGCTGTTCCTGCCCCGGCGCATCAAGAATCGATCGAGCCAACTCGAAGAACCAGGTCAGTTCGCCGGCGCCGTGGATCTGCGGATGAGACGAGAGGATCTGCTCAACGAGAGTCGTGCCGGATCGCACCATGCCGACAATAAAGATGGGTGTTTTGCTGTCGACGGTGGAACGCGGCATCGTCGCAAGCCGATGAGGCGACATCGAGTCGATGGTTTCGCTGATGAGTCGCTCGTGAGCCTTCGGATCGTAGGTTGCTTTCCGCAACGCGTTACCTTGCCGGGCATGTGCGAAGGCCAGGTCAAACTCGCCGGCGCGATCCAGAAGCGCCGCGAGCATGAAATGCAGCGAGCGATTTTCCCGATCGGTCCGCGTGGCAGGGTCGGCCAATGCTCGGCGCAGCATGTCCAACGCGAGGGCATCCATTCCATCTCTTGCTAAAGCGATGCGGCCAACGAGCAGGGCCAGATCGCTACCGGACTGACCAGCCTCGATGAAGGGTTTGATGATCTGAAAAGCTGTGTCGCTGTCGCGGTCAAAATCGAGCAATGAAGCGTAGCCGATGGCGCCACGCGGATCGGTTGGCTCAAGCTCGTAGCCGATGCGAGCATGCTTATAGGCAAGATCAACCTTTCCGATTCGCTTGAAAAGCTGCCCGAGGATGACATGCGCTCGGCCAAACTTGGGACTCAATTTGATTGCCTTTTCCAGGAACTTGAGCGCCTGCTCATCGCGCCGAAGCTGCCAGAGGATCAAGCCGGAATTGAAGGAGTAATCGGGGACGGTCGAATCGAGTCGCGCGGCTTCCATGTATCTCGCCAGCGCTTCTTCCAGCTTGTCCTGGCCAAGTAGCGCATCGCCACTGACCGCCACCGCGCGAGCGCGCAGAGGATCATGGAGCGGCGGTGCGAAAGTCCCTTTGCGCACAGGAACATCGCGACCCTCTGTCGGTGGTGTAGTTTCCGATTGGCCATCGTGCATGGTGGGTCCAGAGTCGGTAATCGCGCACTGAAGCCGACGTCGATCGAGCCGAGGCCATTTTAGCTTCGCGCAAGTTAGGGTCCAAATGGCATGGCGACGAACGGCTGTCATTCAGCTCGACGCCAACGCGGACAGTAGCGGCGACAAGTGTTGCCGATAGTGCTCCCATCGCTTGACAGAGGATTGATAAAGGGGCTTGCGGACTTGCGAGGAACTTGCAGTGGCAACGAAGCGGTCGGACTTGTGAAACTCGACGCAACATTCATCCCAAGGGAGCCCGAGGAACTCGATTAATCGCCGGCTCTGGCCGGGAAGATCAGCGACTACTTCTTCATACTGGACTTCAACCATCGGCAGATCCATGACCGACTTCCAATGCCCCATGAGCCGCTCGTATTGGCGGTAGTAATGGCCCAGCCACCCGAGGTCGCAAGCGAATTCATTGGCCGATACGAAGTCGGTCATGAAGCAGGACAGACAGGTGTCGATGGGATCCCGCCGGCAATGAATGATGCGCGCTTTGGGCAACAGCAGCGAGACCAGCCCGAGATAGAGAAAGTTACTGGGCATCTTGTCGATGATCCGCAGGGCGGCTGGGTTCAATGCCTTGAGAGGCTCTAGGTATTGCTGCGCCAATTCATCGATGCGTTGGTCCGTCAGTGCCGCCAAAGTATCCGAGAGATGGCCGACTTGGCTGAAGTTACTTTGCCAAATCCTGAAAAGGCCGAGTAGTTCGCCAGCGCCGTGAACCGATGGATGCGAGGCGACGATCTGCTCGATCAGGGTAGTTCCCGATCGCGGCATGCCGACGATCAGCACCGGCCTGTCGTCCTCACGGTGCGCGTGAGGCAGGCTCGAAAGACGCTCGCGGGTCATGACGCCAATTAACTCATCGATGAACTGTTCATGCTTGCGCGGATCATAAGTGAGGCCGCGCATCATGTTGCCCTCACGGGCGTGCATGAACGCCTTGTCGTATTGCTTCTGGCTGTCCAGCAATGAGGCCAACATCAAATGTAAAGCAGCGATTTCGCGCGACTGCTGGCCCGCCTGCGATTCCAAAACGCGCTGAATCAGAATGATTGCCTGCTGCTCCATTCCAAGATGCGGAGCGAGACGGGCGAGGACCATCGTGAGGGAATTGGTGTGCGGGCCTCGATTGATTAAGGGCTGGACGACCTGCATCGCGTCTTTGGGCTGACCATTTGCTTCCAGCATCGATGCCATAGCAACCGCGATCTCCGGATCGTTCGGGGCCAGTTCCAAGGCACGCCGCGCGTGATGCAGGGCTGCCTCGATGCGACCACCGTCGTAATGAAGCTGCGATAAGATGCGATGAAATCGGGCTACGCGGGGATCGAGTGCAATCGCCCTTTCGATGTGTTGTTGGGCCGCATCAACGTTACCAAGGCGCCAGCAGACCAGCCCGGCGTTGAAACTGAAGATCGCGATATCGGGGCTCTGTTGTGCGGCATAGACATATCGCTCAAGCGCTTGCGGGAACAAGCCTCGCTTGAATAGCTCATCACCCGCCAGCGACGCGGAATATGCCAATTCCAAGTTGGACTTTGGGGTCTGAGCTGGATCGGTTGGAGAATCAGCCATGGCTGGTCGATGCAAAACCAAACGCGCGCAGATGCGATGTCACGCTAACGCGATCGATTCTACAACGCATGCCTTGAATTATCCCCATCCCAGCGCTGCGCGAAGCGGAGCCAGATGGCGGCGATAATTCTCCGATCGTCTAACCGACGATTGATAAAGCGGCCTGCGGACTTGGGCGGAACTGGCGGTGGCGACGAAGCGATCGTTCTTGTGAAAGTCCAGGCAGCGGTCATCCCAGGGCAGGCCGAGAAACTCAACGAGCCGACGGCTTTGACCGGCGAAGTCGGAGACCATCTGTTCATATTGGACTTCGAGGATCGGCAGATCGATCACCGATTTCCAATGTGCCATCACCCGCTCGTACTGGCGGTAATAGTGGCCCAGCCAGCGCAGGTCACAGGCAAATTCATTGCCCGATGCGAAGTCAGTCATGAAGCAGGAGAGACAAGTGTCCATCGGATCCCGCCGGCAATGGATGATGCGCGCCTCAGGCAACAGCAGCGAGACTAACCCGAGGTACAGGAAATTGGCGGGCATTTTGTCGGAGTTCCGCAGCGCAGCGGGATTGAGCTCTTTCATCGGTTGCAGATATTGCTGCGCCAATTCGTCGATATGATCCGCCGATAGCGCGCCCAGAGTTGCCGACAGCTTTCCCGTCTGGCTGAAGTGGTTCTCCCACATCTGAAAAAAGCAGGCCAACTCTCCCGCACCATGAATTGACGGATGCGAACTGAGGATCTGCTCGACCAGCGTCGTTCCCGATCGCGGCATGCCGACGATCAGCACCGGCCTGGAATCATCGTTGCTCGCGTGAGGTAAGCTGGAAAGGCGCCGGCGATTCATGACGCTGATCAATTCATTGACGGCCTGTTCGTGCTTGCGCGGATTGTAGGTCACGCCGCGAATGCTGTTGCCCTGGCGGGCGTGAATGAAAGCCTGGTCGTATTGCTTCTGGCTATCCATCAGCGACGCGAGCATCAGATGCAAGCTCGCGATTTCCCGAGACTGTTGCCCTGACTGTGCGGATAAAGCGCGCTGGATCAGGGCAATGGCCTGCTCCTGCAATCCCAGTCGTGGAGCGATGCGCGCCATGACCATCGCGAGCCCATTGGAATGCGGCCCGCGCTCCAGCAACGGTTGGACGACTTTTAGAGCCGCCTCGGCCTGGCCATCCGCCTCCAGCATCGAAGCCAGGAAGACGGCAATCTCAGGATCACTGGGAGCTAACTCCCAAGCGCACCTGGCGTGTTGGAGAGCAGGTGGAAGGTGACGCCTGTCGAAATGAATCTGCGACAAGGTCTGGTGAAAACGGGCGATGCCGGGGCTGAGCGCAATAGCCCTTTCGACGTGCCGCTGGGCGGTTTCAAGCTTGCCCAACCGCCAATGAACGAATCCGACGTTGAAGCAATAGATTGCTTCGTCGCGGTTCAGCTGCATCGCACAAACGTATCGTTCCAGCGCTTCGGGCAGCATCTCGCGCTTATAGAACTCATCGCCCGCAAGTGCAGCTTGACGCGCCCCCTGCGGATCGAATGGAAGAGCCTGTCTTTGGTGTTCGACAGCGGAATCAGGCATGGGTGCTCAGCACAAAAAACCAATGGCACCACGTTAAAAAACCTAACGCAAAGGAGCCGAATAATAAGCTGGCTTACTATAAGCCGCGGGGCGGCAGTTTGCAACGGGTTTTGTGGGTTTTGTGGTGCGCAATCACCCCTCTGAAGCGACTCCAAGCGGCTGAAGCTGCTTTTGGTAGTTCCGCCACCGCCCTACCGACCGGCTATCAATTGGTTGGCGAACAACACATTGGGGGTTCCAAGGAAGGCCCAGAAAATTCAGCATCTGCCGAGCGTGCGGTTCGATGTCCTCGAACATCGCCTCATAAGAGACCTCGAGAATCGAATAGTCCAAGGTCTGCTTCCAATGCTCCATCAGGCGGAGGTATTGGCGGTAGAAGTGGCCCAGCGTTGTCAGGTCGGCAGTAAATTCATAGCCGACGCCAGGCTCGGTGAGGAAGCAGGACAGGCAGGTATCCAGCGGGTCGCGCACACAATGGATCACCCGCGCATCGGGGAACAGCCTTGAGATTAGTCCAACATTCAAAAAGTTAAGTGGCATTCTATCGGTAACGCGACTGGCTTGCGGATTGAGTGCGACGAGCGGCCGAAGATATCGGCCAGCCAGTTCATCGAGCACGGCGAGACTGCACCGCCGCAGATCGAGAGTTTGTCGCTCTTTGTCAGGTGAGCGCTGCAGCAACGAGTGCTCGATCTGAGCAATCCAATTGAGTTCGCCCGCATCGTGCACCATGGGATGTGAAGCCAGCACTTGTCCCACGAGGCTCGTTCCCGACTGCGGCATGCCGACGATGAAGACCGGCTTGTCCGAGCTCTCACTGGCGCGCGCCAGGCAGCGAAGTATGGGTCTCGTAAACAGTTCGATCTTTTCATCGACCAGTCGTTCAATTTTGCGCGCGTCGTATCGCACTTGCCGCTTTTGATGGGCGAGGCGGGCCTGCGCAAAAGCTTCATCGTAACGTCGAAGGCGATCCAGCAGACTTGCAGCGGCAAAATGCAATGAAGAGCGCTGCTGCGCCGAATCCACCGCGCCGCCAGCCAAATTGCGCTGGACGCGCGCCAGCGCATCTTCTAACGCTGCCTTGGAATCGCTGAGCTCTTGAGGTGTGTGAGGCAAAGGATCGTTGCGCTTCTCAGCGCCGCTGTCTTCCATTGGCTCTTCATTATAGAAGGGTCGGAACAAATGGCATCGTGCTTCTCGGCAACGATGATTCGATGTCAAAGTATAGAAGGCCCGGCAACACTGCCGGGCCTTCGAAAATTCCATCAGCTGAAAGCTGCGGCTGATCAGACAGTAAAGGTATTCGCGCTGAATACGGTATTACTGGTGAAATTGATTCCCGTGAATCCAGCCAGCGGGCTGAGTGTGATCGCCAGGTGATACGTTCCGGAGCTAATGGTGCCCGGCACAAATCGCAGATGAACCGTCCCGCTCTTTCCCGGCTGAATGCTCACGTGCACGGGCGACACGGTTGCAACCGTTTGAGCGGTTGAATCGAGCGTGGTGCCGCTCGTTGCCTGCAACTGAACGGTGAGCGTTCCCTTCGCCGCAACATTTCCGATGTTCTGAACTTTGAAGGTCAATGTCGTCTTCTTACCCGCGACGATCGCCGGGGCGACGCCATTCCACAGGTTATTAAGGTCGACAAACGGAGCAGCAACATTGACCTGTGTCGAGGTTGCATTCGTTCCGATTTGACCCTGCCCGTTGTCGGCCTGGACGACGATGAAATAATTGCCGACGACGGTCGGATACCGCCATTTGTTGATCGCGATCGTGGCGCTCTTTCCGTTCTTCAGGTTCACCTTCTTGGACAGCTGCGCGAGAACGATCGAGCTTGAGTCGATTGCGGGCGTCGAGGAAGCCGCGAGCGTAATGACGTAAGTGCCTTTGAAGGTGGCGCCGCTGGTATTGGTCACTTTGAACTTGACTGTCTTGCCCTTAGAACCGGCAACGACGCTTGGCAGGAACTGGCCTTGAATCGGGCCGACGGTGACGCCTGTGCTTGGCGCGCCAAGCGTAATGGTGAACGTATCGCCCGGGGGGTTTGCCTGAGCGAGCGCGTTTCCGTTTGCATCGGTGACGCCACCGGTGAGCGCCACCGTATTGCCGGTGACCGTGTAGGTGCCGGCATTGGCGCTGGTCAACCCGCTAGAGAACGTGATCTGATAAGTTGCCTGCACGGTTGGGCCATTGCCGAGATTCTGGCCCACCAGCGTCGCCGCCTGGCTGAATCCGCCGGGGCCGGTGACGGTCAGGTTGTTGTTGCCCAGTGTCGAGGCATCGACTTCGTTGTTGTCCGTATAAACGACGTTGAACTGATAT
>JACZCU010083126.1_pt1 | contig 10734 bp, 5 predicted proteins | sample 8641851 | NCBI WGS metagenome assembly JACZCU01 (sample SAMN15324605, study PRJNA640507) | soil metagenome | isolation source: monocropping sugarcane control | place: China: Luxin town, Laibin City, Guangxi Province | collected 2019-07-25 | depth 10cm m | reverse complement strand
CCAAAATCCCACCCTTCACGCCAAAACCTGCTCACTCTTCATCGAAATTACCAGTACCATCCCATCGGTATCGTCAGCGTGGGCGCAGCTAGAAGCGGTTTTCGTTAGGGTGGCGCGAAAACGTTCTTGTAGCCCGTATCGCTGCTGCTTCAAGAAGCTCGGTAGACAGAAACTTGCGTTGAGCTAGCCCTTTCTCAAGCCCCCGCCCTTCCAGGCTGGGGTTCCTGACCTATCTTTTGTCTATGTTTCCGACGAAGACGTGCCTGCTCTATAATCTCTTTCTCTTTGTCGTCAGCAGGCACAAGTGGGGGCACAGGTGTCGGTTTACGATTCTCATCCAGCGCTACATAGATCACGTAGCTGCTGGCAATGTGACGTACTTCTCCGGTTATCACATCTTCAGCCATGACCTCGACTCCAACCTCCATGCTTGTTCGTCCTACATAGCGCATTTCACAGTGGACGGAAACAACATCTCCAATAAAAGCGGGAGCTAGAAAATCAAATCTCTCTACTCGGGCTGTGACGACCCTGGGGCATTGGCTGTGCTTGATGGCAACAATAGCAGCTGACTCATCAACCATGCGCATAATAGCGCCCCCATGCACGTTGCCGTGCGCATTTGCATCTATCAATTCCATGAGCCTTCTGGTGGTGCTCCGGGAGTAAGCAATACTGCGTCCCTGCGCCAAATCTACTTTAGGAAGAGTTTGATATCTATTTACTATTCTCTCGAATGGATTCATATTTTCCTCAGCGCAAGTTATTCGTTGCACAACTATACTTCATTATGCCACTTGCAACAAGTTTCTTTCCATCATAGATACCCTCTTGAACCTGCGCTTTCGTCAGATTTGGCCATTTCATCAACCTCCGTCTGCCTAGCTTCTGACTCTCGAGCATGTGTATTTGCTCCACTTACGCCTACATCGTCTGCTGTTACATCCTCTGCATCCGGCTTTGCTTCACTATCCGCACTTCCTATCTCATCCTCAGGAAAGTTGTGAGTTTCCCGGGGCTTGGCAGCTATGGCTGTCCCTGTATGCTCTGCGACTGCCAATTGTGGCTGCTTGCGATGACGTACAATCAGGAGCGTAATCGCTGAGACAATGGTAATGGCCGATAGGATATGTACGACGTTGAAGGGCGTGCCTGGAAAGAACCAGGAGTCCGTGCGTAAAAACTCGATACAGAAGCGCACAAGTGGATACCAGATCAAATAGAGCAAGAATAGATCACCGTTGCGCAGGCGTTTTTCAAAGTGACGTGAAATCCAGAAGATCAGGATGAAGCCAAGCAGGTTGGCCAGAGATTCGTATAAAAAGAGTGGATGGAAATGCGTACTTTCGGGATAGAGTGTCAGGTTGTTATATGGTGCTATGCGATGCTGATCGTCAATGCGTAATCCCCAGGGTAGAGTTGTTGGGGGACCATAGAGTTCCTGGTTGATAAAGTTTGCCCAGCGACCAATAGCTTGACCCAGTGGCAGAGCCAGGGCTACCGCGTCGAGGTAGATCAACAACGGCAGTTTACGCCAGCGCGCGTACAAGGCTAGGGCAATACCGCCAAAGATGAAGGCCCCATAGATGTGCATGCCTCCGCGCCATATTTCAAGTATTTCAACGGGGTTTGCCAGGTAGTGGCCAAGACCATTGGGACCGCGTGGTGATTGAATAAATACATAATAGAGGCGCTCACCAATAAGTGCGGGTATGAGCACCCATAAAAGCATATCCCAGATTGTGTTGCTGTCCTGTCCGCGCCGTGCCACATAGCGGCTGGCAACCCAGGCCGCGGCTATTATGGCTACAACCATAATGAAGCCATACCAATGCAGGGCGAACGGTCCTATTTGAAACATAACCGGACCAAACGGTGGATACATAACAGTCCTCACTCGCTATTCAATATATCCCAGGTCACGCAGGCGGCGGAGCACTTCTGGATCATCATAACCGTCCGCTTGCTCGTTCGGCGCAACGGCAATACCTGCATGACTCACAAAGGTTTGTAGATGCTCACGTAGAGCTTCGACTCTTTCAGGCAGTATATCACGCAGGTTTGCCCTTTCATCGAAGTCATCGACAGCGCTGAACAGTTCCAGGCGGTCATCCCCAGTCTGGATTAATTTGTGGGTGTTGCTCCAGACGGCCCGGCGGGTCTGATCACAGCCCAACTCCTGTGTTAGTTGTAGGCGTCGGCGGTGCAGCATTTGCACAACATTTTTGGGCGGGATTCCCTCTGCATAGACAGTACCTCTGTCTGGGTCGTTCGTCGAGCTATGGGCTAACGTTAACACCTCTTCCGTTTCGTCGGCCAGCCGAGCTGCTGTCAGGGCAGTATGGAAGATGCGGCGCGTTGAGACAAAATGATCCACGCTGGTGCCACATGCCAGGTCGCTACTCGGATGGCGGATGATCAGGGGGACGCGCACAAGTTCATTATAGAGTGAGAGGGAGTGACCGATTAAGCGCTTCTCTCCAAGATGCTCACCGTGGTCAGCACAAACGATCAACAAGGTATTGTCCAGTCGACCACTCGCACGCAGCTTTTGCAAAAAAGTTCCTACGTGTTCATCCTGGGTAGCCACCTCCGCATTGTACATACCATCGAGGGTTATCTTATCTTGCTCATCTATGCTGTCAGCCAGGGGCGCATACCAGCCAAAGACATCGCTATTAAAGTGGCGGAGATAGCGCTGGGCTGTTTTATCGTGCAGGACATGCGGCGCGAAACGCTCGGTAAAACGCTGGGCCGGGTGATAGGGCATATGTACTCCCATTACATTGATAAAGCTGAAGATGGGTTGATCTTGCTCTACGCCGTCGCGTTCGATGAGGAAACGTGCAGCATCATGAAGAGACCTGGCGGTGTTACCCTTAAAGCTTAATGCTGTTTGCCAGAGTGGAGACATGAGAGGCGTAAATGAAAGGTTTAGCAGGAAATCTGAACGGGCGAAAGCATCCTGCAAACCTGTAATGAAGTTTGTGACGGCCCCCTTAAACGTTTGCCGGTAGCGGTTATATAGGCTAGGGTGAACCCCTGCCTGGTTTGGCCGTGATGTCATCAAGCCGCTATAGTTCAAAAAACTCTGGAAGCCGCGCCGCAGGCCGTTATTTACTACACCCACCAGGGGATTGTTGCAGAAGGCGGCTGTGAAGTATCCACCATCTCGTAGGCGTTCCGCCAGAGTTGGCAGGGTGCTCGGCAGGCGCGAGAACGATTGCAGCGTATTATGCGCCGATGGATAGACACCTGTAAACATGGATGCATGTGAGGGCACAGTCCATTGGGCAGGGGCAACCGCATAGTTGAAAATGGTCGAGTCGCTCGCTAACTCGTCAATGTAAGGGGATGTTTCTTCCTCACAGCCGTAGCACGAGAGGCGATCGATGCGCTGCGTATCCAGCACTAATAATACAATATCGGGACGTGATGTCACTGATTCAATCCTCCGTGCAAACGAAAATGCTTGTAACTCTTCAGGTCCCCTCCTGGCTTGACTCCTCAGCGCCTGCGGCGCTTCGCATGTAAGTGGGAGTGTTGCGGGTTGTGCAGCCTGTGGCTGCACAACCCGCAACACTCCCACTTAGGTAACCACCGGGGGTGGGGGGACGACCTGAAGAGTTACAAATGCTTATCTGCTATTCTATGTACGACAAAATGGGGCATTTTATCACAGCAGGTATTCCATATCTACTCCTAAAGGAAATGGGGCATTTGACACTCATCTTTATTCATGAACTTCTGTACACTTGCTAAGAAGCTATCTTAGCAGCTTGTTCGCATTTATCTACTCAGTTCATAGTTTTTTTCATCTGTTAGCAAAGAACTTACTAACTTTGAGGAATGTAAAGGGAATAATCATATGATACAAATGCCGGTATCCCCACACTGTAATTGTTGTGGTTTGCCAATCAATCTCCAATTAGGAGAAGATTGTCCGCGTTGCAAGTATCCAGTCAATCTCGCTAAAGAAGAACGTTTTCTAGAGAGCTCTTTGCATGACCTACAGCGTGTCGCTGCTTACGGGGGCGTGAACATGACGATTGGAGGTCTGATTCACCGCTATCAGTCGCGCCTCAACTACCTGCGCTATGTAAAATCAGGTGCTGTGCTGGAGAGTCGCCAAGCACAAGCGACCCCACCTCCCCGTCCAGTGCCACCACAGGTGCCGTCCGCTGCGATCGGCGGAGTTAAACCTCCTGTTCATCCACAAGAAAAACCATCTATAGCTTTACCGTCCAACTTGCCTACTCCGCCAGCGGGCAAAAAGGTTGGAGAGGCCTCCTCACAACGGCCTGCTGCCAGTAGCTCCGGTGCGCTACATCCTCCAGTGTGTGTACCTGCGAGGGAGGAACCTGTTTCTGGACCTGCGATGGCAGCAGCAAAAACCGTCCAGGCTGGAGCTGTACAGGAACGCACGTTTTCATTTTCCTTGAAGTCCTTTGTGATAGATCAGGCGATCACAATTATCGGCCTGCTGGGGGCATTTCTCATTTTGATAGGTGCTCTTAGTTCCGTGATCACGACTAGCAATAGCCTGTTGTCTTTTTTGGTTGTCTTTGGTGTCCATGCCTTCTTTGGTGTGGCCGGAATTATCGCCTTCCGTTTTGCCAATTTCCGGCTCATTGCTCGCATTTATACCGGCATCTATACGCTTTTAGTGCCCCTGGTAGGCTTTACCGCTTATAACCTGCTGAGCGGGGGTCATACTGTACTCTCGGCGCCGACATTGGTAGTTATAGCGGCTGTGTATGCCACGATCGTTTATGTCCTGCTGGCAATCTACGAGCGCTTCGTCATTTTCGGCTACCTGGGCGCTATGGCCCTGATCGTCGCGGACTTCGCTCTCGCCGCCGATCTCCATCTCAGCTACTGGTGGTGGCCAGGCATGCTGATGCTCCTTGCTCTCCCTGCCTTGCTCGCTATTATCCGTAACTCTACCTCTGATCGCGAGAAGTTCTTTACCGGCTCTCTGGCAATCTTACGTGCGCCTGTGTGTGTCTTTATGTATGTCATCGTGAGTTTGTGTCTGTTAAGTAGCATCTGTATAGCTGCCTACTCGTTCCTTCTCGATAGCTCTTCCGCGCCTTTAATGGAAGTGCGCTATGCACTTCTGTGCATGACTGTGCTCTTATTGGCCTGGACCAGCCTCTTTTTCTGGTTGACAAAACGCACCCAGAGTTTACATGTTCTTGCCGCGCTCTTCCTGGCCTGTGTGCTGGCGGCGTGCTATGCCTTTGATTTTACGCGCGGTGGCTATGTGCTGGTCCTGACCGGGACAGCCCTTCTCTATCATGGCTTTAATCGCCTGGCAGGCCATCGCCTCGCGCCTGTGGGGAAATTTAGTCTGCGCCTGGATCAAATCGCTCTGCTGCTCATCAGCATAGTGCCTTTCGTCGCTGCATGGCAATTGCCACAGCAACTCCTGTGCAGCGCTTATCACCTCCCCTCTACCTTTGGGTGCGCGCTTTTGCAGGCTGATTGGGAGACTGTAGCCGGTCTACTGGCTGTAGGAGTAGGCTGCCTCCTGTCCATCAGCATTATACTTTGGCAAGCAGACCTGACAAGAACTGCCGGCAGCAAGTCACAACACTGGCTGTGGTTACTCTTATTGAGTGGCTTCTTGCTCACCTGGGAATACAGCGTGTTTGTGCTGGTACTGCATGTTGAGCCTGTATGGAGTTTTGCCGGGCTGGTAGTTACGCTTATGATCACAGCGGTTGTTGTGCGGTCTCTGTTTGGTACCGCCTGGTCGCGTCCGTTGGAGGTAGTAATCCTTGCCGAGATGCTACTTACACTTGTGCTTAGCTTGTCACAGCGCCCTGGTAGTATAGCGGTTCTTCTGCTTGTCTTCGCTGCGCTGATCTATGTTGCTCTGCTGTACCAAAAGCGAGCCAGCGCGCTTTTCCTGCCGCTAATCTTTGCTGTGCTTGCTCTACCGCTATTGTTGTTCGTTCATCCTTTTGCCGTGCTGCTCATGGGACTGGCTCTCCCGCTCATCGCGGTAGTTGTGCATTGGATCATGCAGTTGAATATCCCGGTAATACGGAATGCTCGCGGACAGCCAAAACGGGCAACCGTATGGGAATGGCCGCTGCTTGCCCTCGGTCTGCTCTATGGTGGGGTGATCATAGCATATGACCAGTTCACCGCGACAAGCATTATACAGCATTGGTTACAGGTAACGTGTCCCGTTGCCATTGAAATTGCTGCTTTTGCGCTGGTATGGTATGTCGCGGCTGCCCTGGTTCGCGTGAAATGGTGGCTGCTGCCGGTCACCGGTTTTGCTATCGCAGCTTTACTCTTACCCACCAATATGTTCTGGGTGCTGTTTGGTGTCGCACCCGTGTCTGCCTTGCTAGCCTTGGGCATCAGCCGCGTGGCTGGTAGAACATGGGCAGCGCCACTGTATATAGCAGCCTTGCTCAGCGCAATCATGAGTGGCATAGCGGCTGAAGCACAGGGTCAACTCCTCGCGGCTAGCTGGACACTGCTGGCCTTTGGTTTACTGGCTTATATACTCGCCCTTGCAGAAGACCAACAGCCATTGCTGTGGCTTTTGCCTGCTTTCAATATATGGGCTCTGGTAGTCGCCGCTCGTGTCGGCGACCTCTATCGACCACCCACGGTAGCTCTTGCCTATGCCGCCGTAGGCGTCGCAATTGGCTGCTTGAATATTATACGTAAACCAGCACCAGACGAGAGTTGGCGCAACAGGTTCCTGGCATATGCCCTGCCGTTTTACACTACTGCTTGTGCGGCAGCCATCTTGACTGGTGTATATGGCATGTTGCCGGGAGCCCAGCCTCCGTTCTATGGAGCTATACCGGATGCCTTGCTGATCTATGCTCTGGCGGCTTTCGGCGTGGTGCTCTTCGAGCGCCAACCGCGCTGGCTGTGGTTGGTCGCCGCCTTTGCCACCTGGGGGACCCTTCTGGCCACCCGGCTTTCACTTACCTATGTGATAGGCATTGGGCTTGGTGTAGGCCTGCTAGGTCTGCTCCTGGGGCAGGTGATTAAACGGCTTGTGGGAGCAACGGCGGATGATCGCATGTGGCCCAGTTGGGGCTGGCCCTGGTACCTGGGAGCAGTATTCGCGGCGCTCGTGACAGGCTGCTGGCCTTACCTTGGAACGGCTCCCCAACCGTTTGCCGGATTTATCGAGTACAGTCTGCTTGTCTTCGCTGTGCTGTTCTACGTGATTGGCATTGTAGAGGATGCTGTGGCTGTGCTGTGGCTGGGTTCGCTGTTCGCTGCGTGGTCGCTCGTCGACTCTGCCTTTAAAAATGATTTCTATCGCTTATTCACCATCGCGCTGGTCTACACGGCGCTGGGAGTACTAACCAGCAGTCTGAAGTTCTTTCCAACTCTCCTTAACGCGCGTCGAGTGAAGACGCTACACGCCAGCGCCTTACCCTTCTATGCCACCGCCCTTCTTGCCGGTATATGCAGTGGATATGTTACCAATGTCTCTGGTAACACCTCCCTCTTCTATGGCCTGGTTCCCGCGGCTCTGCCCTTATTGGTGTATGCAGGTATAGTATATGCTGTGTCAGTTTTTGAACGTCAACCTACGTGGTTAATCATCGCAGCCGGTTTGGGTATCTGGGGAACGTTACTTACCTCTCGTCTAAACATCGCCTGGCCAATAGGCATTGCCATTGATACAGCCTTGTTTGGCCTGGTGATCGGGTATACCGGCAAAAAAGCGCCGGGAGCATCAATCACTTTTGTGTCAGGCTACAATCTGTCTAAACTGATCTGGAGTTGGCCATGGTACCTGATCTCCTTGATGGCGATGCTGCTGACAATTGTTGAGCAGAATATGCCTGGCCTTAGTAATGCGCCATGGTTTATGACCTATAGCCTGCTGGCCTTCACAACTCTGGCAATTATTGTCATGCTGGTAGAACGTACTCCCGAATTACTGGTATTGCCGGTTGGACTGGCGGCGTGGACCATCTGGCAATGGCAGCCGCAGCCCGGCCTGGCAATGCTGATGGTTGCGTATAGTCTCCTGAGCGTGCTGATCTATGTAACGCAATTTGTATGGAAGGTTTTGCTACCATCGACACACTGGTTATCGCCGACGTTCTTGCATCGCGTTCTTGCCATCGGCGGCCAGATCCTGCTTGTGTTAGTGATTATCGCCAATGGCGGACTCTCAGCGGACTCTGGTCTGCTGGCCTTTGTTGGTACAGGCTCTCTGTGCGTACTGGCGCTGCTGGTCTTCTGCTATGGATATGTGCAGGATAATTGTGAAGTACAACGTTACTATACTTATGCTGCGGGCTTGTTGTCAGCCTTGAGTATATCCTGGTTGTTGGTAGCTTTCCGCCAGGTCAATATAGATCTGCTCCTGCTCGCTCCCGCTACCTACCTCATTCTCATCGCTCCGCTGTTGATGCATGATGAGCGATTACCACAGCACCGCCTGGCGGGTCAGGCTGCGGCCGTACTGGGTACTGCTTTGCTCTTGTTGCCTACGGTCTGGTTAAGCTTCAGTAACGGTAGTGATAATCTCATCTATACCCTGGTGTTACTGGGCGAAGCCCTGGTATTGCTCCTGCTGGGTATTGGCGTTGGTGTCAGGGTGTTTGTCCTCACTGCTGCCGGCTTGATCGTTATCGGCGCCATACATGCCCTGTTTTTACAAACGCATGCCGAGCTTGTCGGACCGCTCCTCATCATTTCGGGTGTGGCTGTTGTGGCAATTGCTACTCTAATGACTGTGTTTTTCCAGCGCTTAAAAACAGCCTGGAAGCAGTGGGATTAGCATCCTTTCCGGTAAGTAACAGCGCATAGAGTGCGGGAACGGTACGTCGCGAAGTCGCGCACCGTTCCCGCACTCTATGCGCCTTTATACAAATGCAGTACTTCCCGTTAGCGTTTGGGTCTTGTCAGTACTCTTGTGGTATCATGATGAAGTCTACCTACATTAAAAAACTCTATAGAAGAGCTGGCTGCTCAGGAGGAGGGATGCATGGAACTTTCGCTGCGGCTGGACACGTTAGGCATGGTGGAGATGCGCTACTTACGCAATCGAGATCGTTACCGCGACTGGCCATCATTTCAATTGTTAGCTGCATCGCGACAGGCGAAGGTAATGGCCTATCTCAGTCGGGATGTGGCTGAGCAACTGCACCAACAGATATTGCTCGTAGAATCAGCGGTTGGTTTGGATGAAGAAGATGATGATGAGGAGAAATCTGAAGAAGATGATAATGAAGATGAGCTAGATAGAGGCAATGGAGATACAAAACCCATAGAACGTGATAGTGGCAATTTTTCACCCGCATTTGCCCAGGCACTCGACCAGTTGAATAAATTGGCTCGCCAACGTTTGCCCGAGAGCAATGTCAGTAGTAGCGCCAGTGATACACCTTCTCAAGGTGGTGCATTGTCGGCTGAAAGTGAGACAGCGATAGATGATGAAGAGGATGCATTAGAGCAATTACAGGATGCCTTTGTGCAGATGATGGAGGTTGTACGCGAGCTAGCTGAAGAACTCTCCACCGACGCCTTGAAATTAACGAGCCGTTTCCGCTGCGCACGTACCAATATTGAGTTCATCCAGGCCGTTTCTGAAGATGACAATGATGATGACGAGGTTGAGCCAGAGCTCCCCATCCAGGGGGACGAAAGCGTCATGGAGGTAGAGGTCGAACTGGTCATGGTCCTGCAACTTTTCGAAGAGGGACGCTCCCGGCCTGACGATCTCCCGGTTGTTGAACTGCAACTTGATGTTGATGACTTCGAGCGTTTGCATGAAACACTTGACTTTGCCCTGGAGCAAGACCGGCGCAGTCACCGTCGCAAGTAGGCATTCCTCTATGCTCATGCTTACAATAATGTCCGTCTTAGTGTATAATAACCGAGTTACCTGGCGAAATATACGTTTACTTCCTGCTTCTGCGCTAATTTAAAAAAGAGAGGTAGCATTATGCCTGCTGACCCATCATACGAAAATACTTATGTTATTGACACTGAGAGTGTCTCAGAAATGGCTCGTTTAATCCATCAAGATCATGGCATTACGAATGCTATGGGTGGGCTCTTCCCTGGGAAATTGAATCTTGCACGTATCCATGATGTCTTAGACCTTGCTTGTGGGCCAGGAGGCTGGGTGCTTGATGTGGCATATGAGCATCCCACTATGCATGTGGTAGGGATAGACGTCAGTACGACCATGATAGCATATGCCCGTTCACGAGCAGGGAACCAGAATTTGCTCAATGCTGAATTCAAGATTATGGATGTTTTGCAGCCTCTTGAATTCCCGGATCATTCCTTTGATTTTGTCAACGGTCGTACTCTCATTGGCTTTATGATGCCCGCTGCATGGCCAGGACTCCTCAAAGAATGCGTACGCATTACCCGGCCCGGCGGGATTATTCGTTTAACTGAGCTTGAATTGAGCATCACCAACAGTCCGGCTAATGAGAAAATAAATAGTTTGTTCGGTATGGCTGGCAAAATAACCGGGCGCAGCTTTTCACCAGATGGCAGGAATATTGGTATTACGCCTATGCTCAGCCGTTTTCTACGCGATGCAGGCTGTCAGAACATTCAACTCCAGGCCCATGTCGTTGATTTCTCCTCGGAAGCAGAGGCTCAGGAAGATTTCTTTCAAGATCTCAGGGCTGGTATAGAGTTGATGCAGCCCTTTTTGACTAATATGAAGCTCATAACCAAAGAGGAAATCGAGGCGCTTTGCCAGCAGGCATT
>JACZCU010051490.1_pt1 | contig 10758 bp, 14 predicted proteins | sample 8641851 | NCBI WGS metagenome assembly JACZCU01 (sample SAMN15324605, study PRJNA640507) | soil metagenome | isolation source: monocropping sugarcane control | place: China: Luxin town, Laibin City, Guangxi Province | collected 2019-07-25 | depth 10cm m | reverse complement strand
GGCTTTCAAGCCGGCCGGGTCGCCGGTCTTCAAGACCGGCCGACGTGGTCGTCGGCGGTCCGGGCGGCTTGAAAGCCGGCGCTTCGAAGTACGGCACCGCGAGTCGACATTCCCCTACAACGGTTCCTTCAGCGGCAATTTCCCCATCTCCTGCAGCGTGATTCGCAGCACGGAGCCGAGCGTGAATCCCGTGGGGAAACAATGCGGGATGCGCACGCCCGCGCCGATGAGCTCGAGAAAATCGAGCGGCGGTTTGCGGCGCGCGAGCACGTACAGCAATTTGCGTGGCAGGTCTTCGCGATCGTCGACGTTGAGATGCAGCGGCTGGAGGTAGTAGCCGAAGTGCATGTTCTGCAACGACGGCATGCCGCCCGCGAACTCGGGCAGGGTCACGCTCATCGTCATCGAGCCGAAGATCCAGTTGAGCTGCGCGAACTCGCCGCGCCACGCATCCTCTTCTTCCTCCGTGAGATGTTCGAGCCTCATCGACGCGCACGTTCCATCACGTGCTCGAACTCCTCGCGCCCACGAAATCCTTCCATCCGCGCGAGCTCGCGTCCGGTCACGTCGACGAACGCCACGGTCGGAAATCCCGCAACGCGGAACTGCTGCTCCAGCGATGCGACATCCGGCGTGTTCTGGCCGTCTTCGCGCTGACGATCGACAACTTTCACCGCGACGAAGTGCTCATTGATCGCTGCCGCGACATCGCCGTTCGCAAACACCGCCGCTTCGAGTTGATGACACGGTCCACACCAGTCGGCGGTGAAGTAGAGCAGCAACGGTTTGTTCGTCGCACGCGCGCGCATGATGCCGTCTTCGACGCGCAGCCATTCGATCTTCGCATTCGCGGTGCTCGGCTTGATCGAAAGCGATGCGATGCGCGCACCGACCAGCAACACCGCGAGCGCGAGCAACACCATCGGCACCGCGCGCTGATCCTTAATCCGCGCCATACGGCACCTCCCGTTTGCGGAACGCGAAGCACGCGAGCACGAGCGCAACGGCTGCGTTCGCGAGCACCATCAGAGTCCAGTTGCGATCGAAACGTGCGAGGACGTCGGGGAAGAGGTTCTGATCGATCACGGCGATCGCCTTCTCGATGATCGGGTAGTTCTTGAGGATGCGGCCAACGAGATTGTTGGTCTGTCGCAGGAGTCCCGCGATACCGCCGGTCACGGAGAAGCCGATCATCAGCGCCATGTAGATCGCAACGTTGAAGTACGCGCGCGTGACGCTGCCGAGGAGTGCGAGCAGTGAGACGGTGAGAATCGCATCGCACATTGCGTTGAGTAATGTGAAGCCGATCGTCGCGTACGCGGGTGCGCCCCACGCGAGGCGTCCGATGGTTTCGCACAACGCGGCCGCGACTGCCACGATCCACACGGCGAGGACGACTCCCGCAACGCGCGAGAGCAAATAGACCGCGCGATTCACGGGCTTCACGAGGACGAGTTGCAATGTGCCGGAGGAGAATTCAGGGCCGATGACGCCCGCGCCGCAGATGATGGCGAGGCCCGCGATCATCGACGGCCACATCGATGCGGGCTGATTGAAGTTCGACGCGCCGATGCCGACGATCGCGACGATGGCGAGGTAGACGAGATAGAAGCCGTTGGTGACATGACGGCGCAGCGTTTCCACCAGAACCACCGCGTTCATGCCGTCGCTCCTCGGAAGATGCTCTCGAGATCGGCCTTGTGCTGACGCACATCGATGATGCCCGCGCCGCTCGCCGCGAGCTCACGCACGAGACTCGCGATCGCGGCATCGCTTTCGACGCTCGCGATCAACACGTTCTCGCGCGGACTGACGCCCGCAATGCGCGTGACTGCATCGGTGTCATACGAACCCGCGAGTAACGTGATCGCGACGACGACGTGATCGATATGCCGCAGCGTTTCTTCGCGCGCGATCACACCGCCGCTGAGAAACAGCACGCGATCGCAAACCTTCTCGACTTCGCTGAGCTGATGCGAATTCAAAAGCACGGCCGCGCCGCGCTGCTTCTGTTCGTTGATGAGATCGCGCACGAGCAGCACGCCGTTCGGATCGAGTCCGGACGCCGGCTCGTCGAGAAAGATGTACTTCGGCTCATGAATCAGTGCCTGGCACATGCCGATGCGCTGCAACATGCCGCGTGAGTATTGCGAGAGTCTGCGATTCGACGCGTCCATGATGCCGAGGCGCTCGAGCATCGCTTTCGATCGCGCGTCGACTTCGCTCGACGGCACACCCGCGAGCCGGGCCATGTAGCGCAGAAACACCCAGCCGGTCGCGCGGCGATCGAAGTTCATGCGCTCGGGGACGAATCCGGTCATGCGACGCACGTCGAGATCGTCGTTCGCGCGGCCGTCGATCTCGATCGAGCCGCCGTTCGGAGCGAGGAAGCCGAGGAGACACGACATGAGCGTCGTCTTGCCGGCGCCGTTCGGGCCGATGAGGCCGACGACTTCACCGGGCGCGACGTCGAGATCGATGCCGCGCAACACATCGTGGCGGCCGAACGATTTGCGAAGTGTTCGAGCGCGAATCATCCGCGAGCACGCAACTTGTCAGCGAGCTCGTTCACCTTCGACTGATGGAACTCGTTGATGCGTTTCTGGAGCTCGGCGTCGTGCGACTCGTCGAACTCTTCCGTGTAGACCTTCTTCAGCGCACCGCCGAGGTACACCTTCGTTTCGACGCGCCATTGCGGGCGCGAGAAAAACTCGGTCTGAATGGTCAACTTCTTGTCGCCGACGTCGAAAGCGTCGAGGCGACCCATCGGTGGCGTACTCGGTTCGGACATCGAGCGTAGTGTAACGCGGCTACAATCGTCGTCGATGAGCACGACACCACTCGTGCCGCGCGCGGTGGGAGAAGATCCGGAAGCCCCTGCCCCACGGCCACGGCTTCGGATGACCTGGGAAGAAGTCACGTCGTACGCGATCATTCTCGGCGCCGTCTTCTTCGTCCTGTGGCAACACCTCGTCTCCGCGCTGATCGTCGGTCTCGCGCTCTTCCTGATTCTCGATCGCGTCTCGGAACGATTTCAGCGACGCATGTCGCGCGGCTACGGCCGTCCGCTCGCGCTGCTCGTCGTCACGACGGTGACGGCCGCGATCGTCACCGCCGGAATCGCACTCATCGCGACGATGCTGCGTCGCGGCGCCGGCAACGTCCCCGCGATGATGGAGCAGATGGCCGACATCCTCGGCTCCGTGCGTCTGTGGCTCGGCGGACTCGGACGTCAGTTCATCCCTGAGGTGATGACCGATGCCGAAGACTTCAAGCTCGTCGTGCAGCAATGGCTGAAGACCCACGCGCAAACGCTGCGTGCGGGATCGCTGTGGATCGGCGTCGGCCTCGTGCACATGATCATGGGCGGCCTCCTCGCGCTGCTCGTCTTCTTCCGCCACATCACCGCGCACGATGAAGACAAACGCGGACCGCTCGCACGCGCGCTCGTCGACAAAGTGGATCGCTTCGCGCACGCGTTCGGCCGCGTGGCCACGGCGCAGATCAAAATCTCCGCGGTCAACACGATTCTCACCGGCTTGTACCTGCTCGTCGCGCTCCCGCTGTTCGGTATTCACATACCGTTCGCGACAACGCTCGTCGTCATCACGTTCCTCTGCGGCCTCATCCCCGTCCTCGGCAATCTCATCTCGAATACCGTCATCACGATTCTCTCGATGGGCATTTCGATCGGCACGGCGGTGGCGTCGCTGACGTTCCTCATCGTCATTCACAAACTCGAATACCTCATCAACTCGCGCATCGTCGGCGGCGAAACGGATTCGCAGGCTTGGGAGATCCTCCTCGCGATCATCGTCGGCGAAGCCGCATTCGGCGTCGGCGGCGTCGTGCTCGCGCCGATCGTGTATGCGTTTTTGAAGAGAGAGTTGCGGGAGCGAGGGCTCGTTTGACGCTTGCTTGGTAATGCGTTGATGTGAGACATCAACCATCCACCCTTACAATCATCCCGAGAGGTCCAGATGCTTCCAGTCAAACGATGGGCGGTGGTGCTGTGCGCGGTGATCGCGCCGATTTGTGCGAGTGCGCAGCGCGGCCTCGTGATCGCGGGCGGTGTGTTCGAAGATCGGATGGCGCTTGCGGTGCGGCCGCATTTTGCCGGCACCGCGAACGTGACGGTGAAGTTGTATCGCGATGGCGGCGATCGGATGCCGACCGCGGATGATGTCGCGATCACGACGACGCAGACCGATCGCGCGGGCATGTACGCGTTTCGCGTGGACAACCCCGGCGATTACTGGGTGGTTGTCGATTCGAAAACGTTCGGCACGACGCAAGGCGCGTGGGCGGAGCAAACGTTCGGACCCGCGGGCTCGCTCTGCGCGCATCCCAACGGGACGGTTCGCACGACCACATTCGAAGGCTCGTGCTTCGCGGGCCGCAACGCGACTCGCTCCGATGATGCATCGTCGCTGGCCACCGCGGAACATCTCGCACTCATCACGCTGAAAGACGGCGTCACCGGCGTCGACTTCGCGTTCAGCTTCGACGCGGTCGTCAACATCGAAGACACGCCGAACACGCAGGGCTCGTTCCGCCAGTTCCTTGCGAACGCGAACGCGCTGCCCGGTCCGAATCACATGCGCTTCGTGCCGCTCGTTCCCGCAACGGAACAGCGGAACTCCGTCGTCGGCGTACCGCCGCACTGGTGGACGATCACCGCGACGTCGCCACTGCCCGCGATCACAAACGAAGAAACGGTGATCGATGGGACCCCATACAATTTCCTCTCTCCTGCCTCGGTGACGAATCCGAATCCCGGCCGCATCGATGAGCCGGTCACGTTCCAGCCGAACGAGCAGCAGGTTCCGCGCATCGACAAGCCGGATCTCGAGCTCGTGCTCACCGGCGACGAAGGCATCGCCTGCAACGCGGGCTGCGCGATCACCCGCATTGCGATGCACGGCACTCCGACCGGCATTGCGCTGCGCGCCAACGCGCGTCTCGAGCACGTGATGGTCGGCACCGCTCCGGACGCGGATGTGATTCCGACACCGGGCCTGATCGGCGTATCGGTGGAAAAAGGGACGACCGTGATGCGCTACTCGCTCGTCGCGCAGCAGAATCGCGCGGGCGTGATCGTCGGACAGGACGCGCGTCTCGACGCGGAGCGTCTCGACATCAGCCGCTGCGGTGATCCGCAGGCCGGCGGCGGCATCGTGCTGCTCTCGGACGGCTCTGTCGTTCGTGCGTCGAACATCGCGACGAATGCAGGCGCGGGCGTGATCATCGGCGCGCCGAGCGGTCAGGTCGCGGCGAACGGCAACACGATCGACGGTTGCCTCATCAGCGGAAATCAGGCCGGCATCGTGTTGTCGCCCGGCGCGACGCGCAATGTGATCACGCGCAACGACGTCATGTGGAATCGCCTCGGCGGCGTCACGATCCTGCCGACCGAACAGAAAGACACGCCGACGCCGCGCGAGAATCGTTTCAGCGCGAATCGCTTCAACGAAAACGGACTGCGGCCGATCGTGCTCAATCTCGAAGTCGAAGATCCGAACGCGCTGACGTGGGGCTCGCAGAAATGCGAGCGCGACGCGAAGCTCGCGAACGGCGGCATCTCGCCTCCGCGCATCACGCAGGTGAAAGTGACCGAGGATGAAGGTGTGACGCGTGCGACGGTGCGCGGCAACGCATGCCCCGGCGAGATCGTCGAGATCTATCAGTCGTTCGTGACGTCGGGCGTGCGCGACAAAGCAGCAACGGAGTTGCCGCACGTGCGTCGCGAGCGCATCGAACGCGAATCGATCACGACGCAGGACCGCACGCTCGCTCTCCCGTCGATCGGAGAATTCAATTACCTCGGCGCAACGAACACCGCCGCCGATGGCAAGTTTGAAGCAACGTTCCCGCTCCCGGTAACGGTGCCGATCACCGCGAAATCCGAGAGCCTCGAAGAAACGAACATCTGGGCGAGTCAGGTGCTGCCTGGCGCGAAGCCGGAAGATCGCGCCTTCTCCGCACTCGCGATTGACGCCGCCGGCAACACGTCGGAGATGAGCGTGCGACGGAAAGTGGATTAACGAAAGCGACGTAACGCTCGAATCAACGCGGCGATCCAAACGGATCGCCGCATTTTTTTTGTCCGTCCATCTCTCTCGATCGCCATCACCTTCCCAATCACACGAGAACGATGCAGTGGCGGATCCTCCGCGGGTGCGTTGTCGCCGCGCGTGAAAATCATCTCGCCGCGTTGTGCGAGCACGCGATGCACGGTGAGTCCGCGATCGGCGAGCATCACCACGACATCACCACGACGGACATCGCCACGCAGCGGCGAAACGTGCAGGTAATCGTCCTCGCGAATCGCGGGATGCATGCTGTCGCCGCGCGCCTGGAAGCGCACGTCGTGACCGCGCGCGAGAAGATCGGCGATCACATCCGCCGCGTCGATCATGACGCGAGCACGACGTCGACCGCTTCGCGATCGCGCGTGAAGCGCAGCTCGCGCACCGGCACTTTGTTCGCGAGGCGCTCGAGAAATCCGAGCGTGAAGTCGAGCGCGCGTTCGTCGTAGAACAGCGGAAACGTACACGCGAACAAACGCGCGAGCGTTTCGGTCATCGGCAGCACGCGCAACTCGTTCGCGTTCGACTGCGTCAGCAGATAAACGCCTTCGAGTGGAACGCCCCCCGGCATCGACAACTCGGCTTCGCCGTGCCACGGCGTTCCGAACATCCACATCGTGCCGTCGATCTCGCGCACCACGACGCGATCGTCGCTCACGATGCCACTCGCGTCATTCGTCCACAAACGCGCGGTAGTCGTTTTGCCGGCGCCGGAAACACCGACGAACAAACGTCCGCGATTGTCGCGATCGATGACGCCGCACGAATGCAGTTCAACCCCGCGGCCGCGGCCGAGGAGATTCGCGATCAGGACTTCGTCGAGCGGGTAATCGAGTGGATTGAGATGCGCGACGTCTTCGCGAAGATGAATTGTGCCGCGCGTGAATGTCGGATCGAACGTCGCGACTTTGTACGGTGTATCGCCAAACGCGATCGACCGGCACTCGATGCGAAAGCCGTCATCGGTGCGATGAAGACTCCACACGGCTCCGGAGTCGAAGAGAAGTGAACCTGAAGTGGAAGGTGGGATGCCGATGCGAACGTCGAGCTCGACCTCGGCCGGCGATGCATCGACGAGAAATCGTGCGATCGGTTCTTCCCATCGCCAGCTCGCCCGCGCGTCGTGCGCGACGACGCGCATCGTGATGCCGGCGACGCGAAGAAACGATTCCGCCGGCACTACGAACCCGGAGCGAAGCAGTTGCTGACGCCGCGGCAGCCGCCGCCGCTCGGTCCGGCCGACGCGTTGCTCTTGCAGAAGCCAAGGACGGCTTCTTCGGGGCGGAGCGGGAAACGCGTCACCACCGGTTTTTCGTACTGCTTTTTCTCCTGCTGTTTCGACTTTTCCATCACGTGTCCTTCGTCCTCACCTCACGCTGCAACTACCGCAGGTTCCCGTACTGCAGCTCGAGCGCGCCTCGGCAATCGGCGCATGCGCGATCACCTCGGCCACCTCGCGTCCGTCACGCGAGCGAACCTTCTCCACCATATTTTCAATCAGATCGCGATCTTCGCCACCCACGCAATATTCGCACTCGCCGTGCGCCGGCACCTCGATGCCGAACACCTCGGCGCGCAAATGCGCGGTGCGGCAGAGAAAATCGACCGGCGATTCCGCATCGCCATTTTCCAACTCGCCATTCGCAGCGCACGAGCCGCACAACGACTTCAGCGCGCACGTCGTGCACTTCGTGATGCGCGTCTGCTTCTTCGAGCGAATGCCGTAGAGAAACTTCTCCCAGCCTTCGCGCACACTGCCATCGCGCACGTTGTATCGATCGACGTGCGACAACACGCAGATCGTCATGTCGCCATACGGATCGATCGCGAACGAATTCACGCCGCCGCCGCATTCGTACAGCAGCGCGTCATTCGGATCCTGCGCCGGCAGCGGCGAACATTCATTCGCCAGACGACGCCATTCCGACACGCGCTCCGGATCTTCGAGATCGAGCGACACGACATCGTACGGATTCAGACGCACCGCGAGCGGACTCGCGGAGCAATCGATGCGCGGATTGATCATCGGATCGAACTTGAACTCGACGCCGAGATCGGCCGCGAACTTCTTCATCGACCAGATCTCATGACGATTGATCGTCAGCGCCACCGTCTTCAACTTCAGCGGCAAACCGCGCTCGCGAATCAACTCGATCCCGCGCAGACACTTTTCGAATGAGCCCGGAATCCCCGTCAGCGATTCATACGTCGCCTTCGTGCGACCGTACAGCGTGACCTCGATGTCGAATGGCGGATTCTCCGCGAGGAAATCCGCGACGCGCTCCGTGATCAGAGTCGCGTTCGTGAACAGCGTGACCAGAAACCCCTTCTCTTTCGCGTACGCGTAGATTTCGAGGAAATCGTGGCGCGCGAAAATCTCGCCGCCCGTGTAGCAAATCCAGAGACAGCCGAGCTCCGAGAGCTCATCGAGAACGCGTTTGTGATCCGCGGTCGACAGCTCGCGCTTGCGAGCGATCGCGTCGCCCATCGGCAGGTTGTTGTAGCAGTGCGCGCATTCGAGCGGACAACGATGCGACACCTCGATCGTTCCGTTGACCGGAATGCGCAGCGGGTTCACTTCTTCGTGAACCACGGCACTGAAGTCGGCGTACGAGCGCGTCTCGATCATGGCACCAGAGTAATGAGCGAGACTCCCGCCAGGTCGTTGAGCAATTCGCTCGTATCGGCCACGGCAGTCTCGCGAGTCACATCGTACTCATCGATGATGATGCGAACGACGTCCTCGACCGTTCTTTTTCCGTCAATGAGCGCCCACACGCGCGCCGCGACCGGCGAAAGCGTGTAAACGAAGTCGAGATTCCCGACGTTTTGCCGAATCGGCACAAGAATCGACTCCGCGCCGACCTGCCGGGCTACAACCTCATCGGAACGGCGAAACACGCTGTTCGCCGTGATTTCTATCGTTGATTCCATGCGGACCTAACGCATGATGCCACAGAGTCAAAGTGCGGTATCGATTTTGGCCGCAAGGATGAAATCGCTTCGCGTGAGGCCATCGACCTTGTGCGTCCACAGCGTGATCCGCACCTTTCCCCAGGCGAGACAGATGTCGGGATGATGTCCTTCCGACTCCGCGATCGCACCGACGCGATTCGTGAACGCGAGCGCGGAGGCGAAGTCCGGAAACGCGTACTCGCGCTCGAGATGATGCTCGTCGATGACGGACCAGCGCTGGTCGAGCTCGCTGAGCAGCGGACGGATTTCGTCGCCGCGAAGTGCCGGAACACCGCCGCGACAAGGCACACACGATTCGTTCGCGAGAGTCATACGCATACGATACATTCGCGCGCCGAGAGAGCAACCTCGCGTCGCGGCCGAGTCAGGTAATGGCAATCTCTTTGCTTGTTCCGGCCGCGGAGGTTTTGTTGGAACAGGCCCGCAAGAAGATTCTCGTCGTCGATGACGACGATGCGATCCGCACGATGGTCGAGCGCGTGCTGCGTCGTGAGAAGTACGAAGTGGAGAGCGCTCGCGATGGCTACGAAGCAATCGAGAAGCTGACGCGTGGCGATTACGCGACCGTCCTGCTCGATCTCATGATGCCGCGTGTCGATGGGCATGGCGTGTTGAAGTATCTCGAGACGACGCCCGAGACTCCGCGTGTGATCGTGATGACCGCGAACCTGCAGGGCGCGAGCGAGACCGCATCCGCATCTCCGGTGTTTCGCGTGCTTTCGAAACCGTTCGACATCAAGCAGCTCGTCACGCACGTGCGCGAGTGCCATGACGCCGAACCGCAGCCAGCGTAATCACTCGCCGACGCGACGAAAGAGTCGCAGCACTCCCCTGACGCCGCGCACGAAGTAGAGCCACGGCAATGCGAGTTTGCTGCGCGTGCCGAAGCTTCGCTGCACGAATGTCACGGGCGGAAACGCGACCTGCCACAGGCGCTGCACACGTGCGCGCCACGGCAAGGCGCGCAGATTCGCCGCGAGTAGTTCACCGCGCGTGAGATCGCGTTTCAAAAAAATCTGCGACGGCTCTTCGCGCGACAACTCTTCGCGCGAGAGAAATTCGTCCGCGCGATTCACGTCCGGCCGCGACATCCATTCGTTCGCAAGCTCGATCGAGCGCACGCACGTGCCGACGATGAGCGCCGCGGCGGCACTGGTCCAGAAACGCGCGTGCTCGTCGCGTGAGAGCCGGTCGCGCAACAGTGCAATGTCGGCGAGCCAGATGATCCGCTCGCTGTCGTGATGATGGGCGACGCGATGGATGCACGCGAGGAGCAACGCATCGACGTCGCTGAGTGTCCATGCATGCAGCGGATCGATGTACTTCGCATTCGCGAGCAGGTCTTCGAACAACAGCGCGGACGCGAACAACGGCGTGTTCGCGATCGCCCAGTGCACGTCGTACATGTGCACGAAGCCCGACGCGTCGGCGCGCGTGAATACGGTCTGCCGCATGCCGTGATCGTCACCGGTGAACGGTTGTTCCTCGAAGCCGAGTCGCGAGAACGCGCCGCGTGCAGCGTCGAGCTGATGTGCGTCGATGAGAAGATCCGTATCGCCGCGAGGACGGAGGTCCGGCGATGCGTAGAGGTCGTACGCGAGCGCGGTTCCTTTGACGATCAGCGCGCGAACGCCGGCAAACGTGAGCGCCTCGAGCACTTGCCGCACATCTTCCGCGCGACGCGTTTCGATCG
>JACZCU010243881.1_pt1 | contig 10763 bp, 9 predicted proteins | sample 8641851 | NCBI WGS metagenome assembly JACZCU01 (sample SAMN15324605, study PRJNA640507) | soil metagenome | isolation source: monocropping sugarcane control | place: China: Luxin town, Laibin City, Guangxi Province | collected 2019-07-25 | depth 10cm m | reverse complement strand
TCGGGGTTGCCCTTGGGATTATGTGGGTATCGCTGGTTGGCGTCGGGCTGGTAGCAATCTGGTTGTTTATCCGCGCACTAAACTCAGCCAGCCGCACCATGGCCAAACAAGTTTCCCCACGCCAAAGGGTGCCTGCAATAGAGCAAACGCCAGTCGCGTAATAAATCTTTGTTAGCTGTATCAGAATCAGACGAGTGACATGCCCTTCGCTTTGTACTAGAGTAGGGCATGGCACTCGTATTACTATCCCTCCTATACAGCCGCCCCTCGAAGAGATGAAACAGAGCGCAATACTAGAGATTTTAATCATGATTGGCTTTTCGAAGTAGAATATCATCAAACCGTAGCATCTCTTTAACTAATCACTAAGCAGGCAAGGTAACGATACAGATTCCTTTCCAGCTCAGTGTTTTATTTTTTACCTTTGAACAAAAATGCTCGACCCTGCTGGTGTTTTTAGGGCGTGCTACACTTTCATTGGGATGACATTATCAGAGTACCTTATTGCTATAACAGTCATTAATTGACCTGACGAGAGAAATAGATGTTTCTACTTCCGCCCGGTCGAGCCAGTGGGTAGAAAGAAGTCTATCATGATTGACACAGAAAGTGCAAAGCGACTGATTGCCTTCCTGCGGAAGTTACGTGCTGTCCGCCAGTTTCGGCCAGACCCTATACCCCAAGAGATCATCAACGACGTGCTTGAGGTCGCGCGCTGGTCTGGTAGCGCAAGTAACCGTCAGCCATGGGAGTTTATCGTGATTCGTAAGCGGGAGACGCTCCGGGCTTTAGCGGCGGTTGAAGGTTATGCATCACACCTGGCCAATGCCCCTCTTGGTATTGTCCTGGTAATGGCAGGTGAACAAGACCAGGCTGAGCAGGAGACATTCGATGAAGGAAGGCTGAGCGAAAGGATTATGCTCGCCGCCGCAGCCTACGGAGTTGGTTCGAGCATTGGCTGGTTCAAAGGCAAGGGAGTCAGGGCAGCCAAAGAAATCCTTGGCATCCCGGAACATCGCCTGGTACGCACAGCAATCTCCCTCGGCTACCCAGATGAGCAGGCACTGCGTGCCCGTCCGAAGCCTGCACAGGCGCGCAAACTATTGGCAGCGTTGGTCCACGAGGAGCGCTATAGCTAGCACTCGCTCTCTCTCATCGTTTCACGGATACAGTCCCAGCGACGGGAACACTCCTCCAAACTTACTTGACCGTTAGCTGGGACTTCTTTGGGCATTAGATGCGGAACGCTGCGCGTATATTGGAGCCTACTAAGAAACAGACCAGGATGACGAGAGAGAGAATGAGGCTGAGCGCAATTACCCAGTTAGCAGTCTGCCAGAGGCTAGGTTGGGGTTGAATCAACTCCAGGGCACTTGCCAACACATTTAGCAATTCAAGGACCAGGGTTGCCCAGTAGGCCCAACGCTTCAACATCCATAGTCCCCAGGCAAGGACAAGCAGGATCAATCCCTCAACCAGCCCGGTGACTGAGAGAACATCTACTACATCCGCAAGCGCTGTAGAGCCAAATACATTGATTCTGCCCCCTGTAAAGACTGCCACAAAAGCGAGGGCACCCAGGATAAACAAGGCTATACCTTGTATCCCCAGCAAGATTGCCATGATCGTTACCAGGACTGGACGCCTACGAGGGATATCCATCATCGTATTTTGCATATACTCTTACCTCCATCCGAGAGAACTGCATCCCCATCAAAACGAACTCGTCAGAAGTATAGTCCATCGCCCGCGAAAGCACATCCCACAAATGAGTCATCTTGCTCTCCACCTTTGGGAGGAGAGACACTCCCCCAAAAGTTGGTCAGAGGCGCCTCTTGTCACTTGACGCTTCTTCCTTTCCATAGTTACAATGGGTAATAGCACACAACAACTGTATCCCTGGCAATCACTACCATGCGAACGTTTCAGATGGTTCATTTGTGCCAGCCTCTCACTACTGGCTGGAATAGGGGGTCAGGATGTATAACCAACTCGAACGCCTACCACGCGAGCAACTTAGAGAGCTTCAGAACAAACAACTGCAGCAAATGGTTAGCTATGTGTATGAGCGCGTTCCTTTTTACCGCGCACAACTAGAGCTCAACGGTATACTCCCAGAAGATATTCGCTCTGTGGCAGACTTACCCAGGCTTCCATTTACCCGCAAGCAAGCTTTGAAAGACCACTATCCCTTCGGTCTGCTTGCTGTTCCGCGGGAACAGGTCATACGCATCCATGCAAGCAGCGGTACAACGGGAAAAGCGACCGTCGTCTGCTACACGAGAAATGATATCGAGCTATTTTCAGAAGTGATGGCACGCTCATTTATTGCCGCCGGTGCGCGTCCTGGCATGCTACTGCACAATGCCTACGGTTACGGCCTCTTTACAGGCGGGTTGGGTACACACTACGGGGCAGAAAAACTAGGTATGACCGTCGTTCCAGTGTCTGGCGGCATGACACAGCGGCAGATTACCCTGATTCTGGATTTCAAGCCTGAAGTCATCTGCTGCACACCGTCTTATGCACAAACGTTGGGTGAGGAATTTAAAAAGCTCGGTATTGCTCCAGATGAGCTGGGGCTGAAGTATGCTTTGCTGGGGGCAGAGCCCTGGACAGAGGCTATTCGTGCTGACGTTGATGCCAATCTCGGCGTGAGATCCACCAACTTGTATGGCTTAAGCGAGATTATCGGGCCAGGTGTGTCCCAGGAATGCATCGAGGAGCGTGTCGGCAGCCATATTTGGGAAGATCACTTCTACCCCGAAATTGTCGATGCCAAGAGCGGTGAACCCCTGGCGGATGGTCAGGAGGGAGTGCTCATCTTCACGCACCTGACGAGAGAAGCAATGCCTCTTTTGCGTTACTGGACGGGCGATATCACTTACCTGACCCACGAACCGTGCCCCTGCGGCAGAACACACGTCAAAATGGGGCCTATTCGAGGGCGCGCAGATGATATGTTGATTATACGTGGCATCAACCTCTACCCCACGCAGGTAGAAGAGGTGTTGATGGGCATTCCTGACGTAGTTCCTCATTACCAGGTAATAGTAGAGCGGAAGAGTACGCTGGACGAAGTTGAAGTCAAAGTGGAGGTTACTGAGGATCTCATGCGCACTCTGGCTCAGGAAACCCTGTCTGAAGATAGTATTGAGGCCGATGCCCAAGCTCGTACCTTACGTAACCAGATACAATATGCGATCAAGAGCACGATTGGTTTGAATATGAAGGTTTCCCTGGTACCTCCCGGCACTATACCTAGAAGTGAAGGCGGAAAACTCCGCCGGGTTGTCGATATGAGAATATTTTGAAATGTACCTTCCAATGTACCTTCCAAGGAGGTAGTAAATGACGACATTAGAGCTTGAAACTATGCGCTGCGAGGTAGACGGTCCCCTGGCTCGCCTACGCTTCAACCGTCCGGAGGCTCTCAATGCGGCTAACTGGTCATGGGTCCAGGATCTCATAACCGCCACTAATCACCTGGGTCAGGATAGTGAAACGCATGTTGTCATCGTTAGTGGCGAAGGTCGGGCCTTCTGTAGCGGTCTTGATACCAAAGAATTGGCACAGGGCAATCTTGCGATAGAGTGGTTCGAGACGTGGGAGCGTGGGGTAACCGCGCTGGCCAACCTCAATGCCATCACCATTGCCGCTATCCATGGTTATTGCCTGGGCGGCGGCCTGCAAGTTGCGCTGGCCTGTGACTTGCGCATTGCCAGCACTGATGCCGTACTCAGTATTCCCGCCGTAAGAGAAGGAGTAGTCGCAGCGCTCGGACCTATGCGCCTTACCCGCCTCGTCGGCGCCAGCCTTGCCAAACAGCTGTGCCTGCTCGGCCATCGTTTCACCGCCGAAGAGGGACTCGCTATGCGTTTAATCCATGAAGTGGTTGCGCCATCAGAGCTGGAAGAGCGCGCCTTTGCTATGGCCAACGAACTTCTAACCATACCGTTCACAGCACTCTTGCACACTAAGAAGCAAATCGATACCGCCTTTGATGATACAGCTACACATATGAATAAACTCATCGAGGCTCAAGCAGCATGTCTGCGCTCACCCGAACATGCGACAGTCATGGAGGAATATCGTCAAACTCAAGCTCGTCGTAGTAAAGCACGTAATTCTCAAGGATAAGCAGAGGAAGCAGCACCTATGCTACAGGTAATTCTGCAACCAAGGTAACACTTTTCCCTCCTTTAAAAAATAAGAACTCATCATTCAGGAGGAATAAATGGCACCTTATACTTGTTCGTAACTGCTGAGCGGTTGTTTACAATATAATGATCATACAGGCTTTATATTAATGACTCAAATAAATAATAATGAGTAGATATATACCAGTATTTTATAACTTATAATCATAATATAAATAACTTGAAAGAATGTTTGGAATATGATATTGTTTGCTTGGAAAGCAGAGGTTAAAAGCCAATTGCGCTTGCGGAAAATACACCGAGCAACTATTTTAGTCCACAGACAAAAGGAGTAGTCATGTCGGAAAACAAAGGATACGTTCATCCAGAGGTTCTAGTCGATGCAAACTGGGTAGAGGCTCATCTACATGATCCACGTGTACGCCTGATCGAAGTAGATGTTGACACAAAAGCTTATGAGCAGGGACACATCCCAGGAGCAGTGGGAGTCAACTGGCAGAAGGATCTGCAGGACCAGATTGTTCGCGCACCCCTGCTTCAAGAGAATCTGGAAAAGCTGCTAGGCGATGCTGGAGTAGATAACGACACGACGATCGTGTTGTATGGTGACAATAATAATTGGTTTGCCGCCTGGGCTTTCTGGATCCTCAAATTCTACGGTCATAAAGATGTACGTCTTCTCGACGGTGGTCGCGTAAAATGGGCAGCGGATAAACGCGAGCTAACCACCCAGGTAACCGAGTACCCCTATACGACCTACCGTGCAAAAACGCCTAACACAGAGATTCGTGCTTTACGTGATCAAATTTTGAGCGCGCTGGGCCACAAAGATATTGCCTTGGTCGATGTACGTTCACCTGGCGAATATAGTGGTGAACTGCTGGCTCCCGCCAATTTGCCCCAGGAAGGCGCACAGCGTGGTGGCCATATTCCTGGTGCCGCTAACATACCATGGTCACAGGCGGTACGTGAAGACGGCACCTTTAAATCAGCGGATGAGTTGCGATCCATCTATGAAGGCAAAGGCATAACTCCTGAAAAAGAAGTGATAGCCTATTGCCGCATTGGTGAGCGCAGCAGCCACACCTGGTTTGTGCTGAATTACCTGCTAGGCTATCCTAAGGTTCGTAACTACGACGGGTCCTGGACAGAATGGGGCAGCCTCATCGGCGCTCCTATCGAAAAATAGCAGTTTTTATAGGTAAGGAACCTGATGAAGAGCGCCAGATATCCACTAAGGTCGGATACCTGGCGCTCTTCATCAGCTCGCCTAGCAGCAAATTAGCTAAAGCTCCCCGCCACCTTTAAGAGCACAACCATATTACCGGAGCCGCCGCTGTTACTCCTGACAGTCAACACAACTAGAGCTTTGTCCATGGGGTTTCCCTGGGTATCGAATAGTATTCGACCACTGACACCTTGATAAGGAGATACGTTGTTTTTGCCCAAAGAGGCCAGGGCATCACGTACTGCCTGACCTGTAATATTACCATGTACCAGCCTGGCCGCATCAACCATTACGCTTACAGCATCATACGTCAGGATGGCATCATTGCCAGCGGGAGGGGCATTATTGCTTGCAACAGGAGAACTTTGATAGGTGCTTACCCAATTGTGAAAGAAAGCGGGCTGGCTAGGCAGCTTAAGGAAGGACCACTCATCTGGATGGCCAAAAGCTGTAAAGCTCAATCGTTGCATGTCTTGAGGGAAATTCCTCGCTATTGCAGCATCAGGACCGTCACCTTGCCCAAGGATCAAGCCTGTATCTATGGCATCGCCGCCCAGTATCTTGAGCCTGGCAAGGGCAAGATTGCCTGACTCAGCATTAATAGCAATGCCAAGAGCGTGAGCCAGGCGTACAGCATCAGTATCAATGCCGGCCAGAAAAATGAGATCGACGTTATTCCTGAGTGCATCATTAATTACTTTCTGATAATTTGCAACTGTCGTCGTACCTTCAGTGAAGTTATCAGCAGGATTATTAATAGCCGTTGCATGCAAGGCCTGAGCACGAGCCGTGAATGCATTCGCCAGCGATTGACTATAAGTATCAGTTGGGTCACGCAAGACAAGAATTCTTTTGGCATTAAACTCATTCGGATCCACAGCTACTGTGCCAAGAGTTTTACCTTGCAGATCATCCGGCGGATTGACGCGGAAAAAGTACGGGCTTGAGCCACTCAACTTCACACTCGATGCCGTCTCAGATAGTAGGGGAATATGCGCTCCGGCAATGATATCACGTGCATTGATAGTTTGGGAGCTAAATGGCCACCCAACCACGCCGATAATATGGTCAAGGTTGCCAGCATTCAGTACCCGATTCGCTACCAGCTGTGCTACAGCTGCCACATCGTCATTATTCGCTCCAGAACTGTCTATGAGCACGCGCAATTTCGCATGGGACAAGGTATTGTTCGTATTGATTTCGTGCTGAGCCAGGTATGCCGACTGTAATTCTGCATGCGCAATCAGATAATCTGCCGCATTATTATCCAGGGCTACGCCCATTACAATTGTGACGTAGGGCACCCCACTTTGAAGAATATGAATATCTTCGTTATATATTTGTGCTTCCCCATCGGTGGGGTCTTCCGTAATGGCCTTCGTGAGCAGATTAACCGCAGTACTTAAATCATTACGCTGAATTGCCTGGGCAGCCTGCTTCTTCAAGTTAAGCTCATCATTGGGACGACCATAACTATCAAGTACAATACGCCCGTCGCTAAGTCCTATCCCTTTCGTCTGAAACATTCGCATCTCTAAGGCAACTTCTTTATTAAGGGCAACCTGGTTCTGAGCGATCACGGTCTGACTTTGAGCTACGGCTGTAGCAGTGAGTTGTGTACTGTCAGCTGAGCCGTTGAGGAAGGAAAAAGGACGTAAATAAATAAGAAGAAAGCTCAAGATAAGAAGAAGGCTCACCCCAGCAAACACAATAACATTTCTCTGGCTGCGTTTATGGCTTTTCTGACGCATCTGTACTGAGTCGAGCAGAAGGGTATTTTTAGCTGGATTGGCTACCTGTTCGAGTAAAGGAGGATACGATGCGATCATAGTTGAAATATCTTTGAGCATATCAGAGGCCCGTGCGTAACGCTGTTGCACCGACAGACGCAGGGCTTTCATGAGAATTGCTTCCATTTCAGGGGTCACTGCTGGATTAAGACGCCTGGCTGGAGGATGGAAGAAGGCCATGCGCTCATGAGGATCATAGCCGGTTACTGCGTGATGCAGCGTTGCCGCCAACGAGTATAAATCTATCGATGGATCGATCTGACCACGTACCTGTTCTGGTGCCATATATCCCGAGGGAGCATTGCTCTTACTGGGTTGCTCGCTGGGGATAAAGAGAGGAAGATATACGAGAGATGCCCGTTTCCTGTCAGGGCTGATTATGATTGTATCAGGATTGATGGACCCATGTACAAGTGGTGGGCGCATACGCTCAAGGCGTGCCAACATCTCACACAGCTGCTGCCCATATTCTGCAACAGTTCGTTCCGGTAAAGCACCTCCCTGACGTGTGAGCAATGTAGCCAGCGTTTCCCCTTCAGGATGCTCAAATACGATATAAAACGCTCCCCGTTCATTGAACACGTCTATGACCCTGGGAAATCCTGAACGTTGTGCCAGTTCTGTCATATTCAGGGAAATTGAGCGAATTACCTGTTCTTTCTCTGCATCTGTCACTATATCCGCCGGGAGTGCTACCTCACGTATGAGTACACGGCGAGACGAGCTTTGGGAATCGTTCGCTAGCCATGCTACTCCCTGGTTACGTTGATTCTCTGGCAGAAGTACATGTTCTACTAAACGATAGCGTCCCTTACGCAGTGCGTCTCCACGCATTAATGTTCGTATAGCGACAGGAGTAGAGGGTAATCCATATTGTTGATTATTCTTTGACGAAGTTTGACTTCTTGTATACGGGATATCAAATGATGTACGCCCAAAGCCACAGCGCGCGCATTCGCCCTGTACAAGCTCTCCATCAAAACCACAACGCGGACAGCGCATTTCTATTCCTTTGAATGAAGTGGATATTTTCCCACAATTATAACACCAGCTTGTGTACAGCATGCACCAAAAACTCAACATTGTCAAAAGGATAGGAAAGATGGGGTATCTGCTTAGATTTTGAGGGCGAGAATCAGAACAATTGTCAAAACGTGCAGCAGTTGGTCAACCCAGATGGGACCTATCAATTTATAGCGAGCCTTTAGTGGATCAACCACAAAGTGCGTACCAAAAATGATGGCCGTTGCTGTTATAGATAGATGCGCCAGCAGCACAAAAACAGCCGTGTAGGTAGCACAATGGTAAAAGTTTACTTCCCAGCTTTTCCCCTTCTCGACACTCATCCAGGTGCTTTGAAAGGCAAAATCGCCTACAAAATGACAGGCCAGCCAGATAAGCAGCGTAGGAATAGAGATATCGATAAGCATGGGTGTTCTTCTCCTCGTAGAAATACTTTATACACTTAAGTATAACTACGGAGAAACACCCCAACTATGAACTAAACCGCCCTGCAGATGTGAAATAGGCCACAGATCGATAAACTCTACAATCTTGCAATAATCTTCCCACGCCATGGTGTTCCAGATAACATACGCAACATAAGCATGGCGACAACGAGCACCCAGAAACAGAAGGCCAGGTCCTGTTCCAGAAAAGCACTATCCCCTAATCCCTGGATCATAGCAGCCAACATAGCAGTCCCCACACCAAGCGTCATCCACTGCAGCGGCAAGCTCTTTTTGCTTTCATTAGCACGCAGGTACCTGAGAACACGGACAAAGAGCCAGAAGAACAGTACCATTACGGCGACGAAAGCCAGTACACCAAAAATGCCCATACTTACCCAAATATGTAGCAAAACATTATGTGGGTGCGAAAGATCTGGCTCGAACTTGAGGTCCGTTGAAATGTGGGTTACAGGATCTACATTGATCAGGTAGTGCCATCCCGATGTAGGACAGGTCTTATTTGTACTGTAGTAGCAAAGCCAGTTGTCCATGCCAAAGCCAAACCAGGGACGATCATGAATCATATTGAGTGCAGTTCGCCATAGGTAGATGCGCTTAGTTACAGTGCTAACATGATTTTTATCAAGATGGTTTGCAAAAATCAGATTCAGAATGCGAGTGTGAAAGAAGAAAAAGGCAACACCCAGTACAGCAACAAATGACGCGATACTAATGAGAAGAGCTTTGCGATTGCGCAGCGAACATGCTCCTATGAATAAGGCCGCCACAGTAATAGCTATCCATGCTCCAATTGACTGGGAAAGGTAAAGCACATAGAGGAAAGGCAGACACAGTCCAATTGCCAGAAGGCGTCTCCACCAGGATGCTGTGCTATTTGAAGCAGTTCTAGCTACAACCAGCGCAAAGCCAATAGGTAGAACGTAATCAAAGAACAGCCCGATACTATTGGCACTACCATACATCACATGCACACGCCTTATGCCATCTGACTCTAACACTAGCGTATTCTTGAAGAAGTGAAACTGGATTACGCCAAATATGGCCACTATCAGGCCACTTGCCAACAGGGCTACTAGTAAACGCCTAATATCCCCAAGGGTACGTAGGCAACACAACGCCAGGAAGACGTAGACGAGCGGGTCTAGCACCTCCTCACGAAAAGCGCGCAAGGCGAAAACCTTGTTATATGCTATAACAATTGAGAAAGCCGCGACAACAAACAAAACAAGGATAGGAATAAGAAAAGGTCCTACGCGATCTCGCAACTCCCGCCATGATAGCCAGTAAGACCATTTACCACGGTGCATTAGCAACTGCACAAGGGCAACCAGTACACAAACACCTAATGTAATTTCAGCAAGGCTAAAAGAAACAGTGTGATTTGTAGCGGTTCTCAGTACTGTCTTTTGTAAGAGATAATAGGGAAGACTCAAAGGCAATAGAGCTAGCGCAAACGGTAAACGATACCAGCATAATATTGCGAACATCACGAGAAAGGGTAAAGAAAGCAAGGGATTCACCCGAGAGAGAGGATCCATATCTAAATTCTGATTACCAATGACATAATATAAAGCCATTGAGACAATCAGACCCGCTTCACCTAAGCGGTTATGCCAGAAGAGAGAGACCCTTTTGCCAGATGCTCCATTATCTAGAGGAGGATGGGTCGAAGTATGGTTATCAGGCCCATCACTGCCTAATATATCCTGCTCATGCTGAGCATACCCAGGTAAGGATAGACTTTGATTATTCATATTCAATTTATCCCGCATACATAACCCAAATGTATGCACATATCACAACACCGGGAGGGTTATAAAAGCAGTATAGCAAAGTATCCAAAGATAGTCCAACAATCCTCATCTTACTGCTCAGTCTAGGACTTTAGGCAAGCGACCCGGCAACATCTTTCAAAGGCAAAAAGGATACCGACCCAGAGTATGAGTTATCCCGAATTTTTAGAAAAAAAGGGTAGAGCCCGCCGTGTCAAAGCGCCCGGCAGGCTCTGCCCCTTTTTGTGTTGATGGGAGTGGCTTCGCCACTCCCATCAACACAAAAAGATGTTCGATTGTGATGAAGAAGCTCTGTGAGCTTCTTCATCACAATCGAACAT
>JACZCU010232831.1_pt1 | contig 10767 bp, 8 predicted proteins | sample 8641851 | NCBI WGS metagenome assembly JACZCU01 (sample SAMN15324605, study PRJNA640507) | soil metagenome | isolation source: monocropping sugarcane control | place: China: Luxin town, Laibin City, Guangxi Province | collected 2019-07-25 | depth 10cm m | reverse complement strand
TATTTGCTTCAGGTCCCCGCCAATCTTTCTAAATTTGATCTCCCTCCCAATCTAAACGCCCGGCGCACATTTGGATCAAGCAGGAGGTAGAGCAGGATGACCACAGGAATGATCGTGCCTATAATAACGAGTGTATACGTCTCGCGAGGTTGGATGAGTTCATACACTTGCCTGATCAGGAAGATGATCGAGACAATAACCGTTGTCCAGTAGGCCCAACGTTTCAGCAGAAAGAGCCCAATGGCTATGATAAGTGTGATTGCTCCTATTACTAGTGGTAGAATACCGAGAATCCATCCTATGATATCCAAAGCAGTGGCCGCGTTTGTATGACCATGCGCCCTGAAAGTGTGGCCAATCGCTATAAGCGCCCCTATGGCAAGTAGCCCGATGAGTATCTCTCCCAGACCCTCTATACCTATCAGGACTGACAGAATAGTGACCCCTAATGGCCGCTGCTGTCGATCAAGTCGCGGTGTAGCCTGTCGCGGAGTTTCGTAGCGTGGGATCTCCGGCTGCGGAGTAACCGGTCGTGGGGTACTCTCTTGCGGAGTTCCCTGTTGCAAAGTTTCATAGTGTGGGATCTCCGGCTGCGGAGTATTCTGTTGTGGAGTATCCGGTCGTGGGATTTCATTAGGTGAGTCTTGCATAGTAACCTCCGTTCAAAATCATCAATGCATCCACAAGGGTGAACTGGTCACGGACTGGTGAACGCTCTGCTCGTCGATATAGCATATAAAAATCGCGTAAGAGAGCGTGTCTCCATGTATGTCCCGTGTCTTCGTGCATGATCGCCAGGCGGCTCGGGAGGCACAGGTTGTCGGCTTTACACCCTGCTATACCCGGCCATGCGAGTGCGATTGGTATACGTACTGCATCACTGCTTTGAGTATAGCGATGAGAAAGTGAGAAGACATCCTTAGAACATACTAATTTTGGGCGCTATGTGGAGAGCTGAGGAATACCTGGTCGTTGGTACACATCGTGTGTTTACACCAATCACGATCTTGCATGCATCTCTGGCTCAGTACACAATACAGTTGCATGTGTTATACTTGTTAACAATATTATTCCTGTAGTATCTGATTATTGCGTCCTTAATTCCAGGCAATACAATAAAAAAGGCTTGAAGCGAAGGAGGATGCTTATGAGCGGCAACGGGGCCGACGATCACTCGCGATCAGCTGTTTCCACATCGATGCAGTTCCGTTTTTCACCTCATGCCCATCGTGCGAATGCCATTCGTTGGCAACCCTGGGGCCAGGCTGCTTTTGCAGAAGCAGCACGTTTAGACAAACCGATTTTTCTGCTTATTTCCTCTTCCTGGTGTCAGTGGTGCCATATTATGGATGAGACCACGCTCTCAGACCCCACAATTATTACTATTCTGAATCGTGATTATGTGCCTATTCGTGTAGATAGTGACCTGCGGCCCGATGTTAACCAGCGTTATAATCAAAATGGCTGGCCCAGCGTTGTCTTACTTTCCTCTGAAGGAGAAATTCTCTGGGGTGGTGTGTATGTTCCTCCCCAGCAAATGCTTTACTATCTTGGACACATACGGCGCTATTATAGTGAACATAGCTTAGAGATTGCGACACAGGTACGCGAATTGCAAGACCGCCGCTTCACACAAAAGCTCCCCCAGGTTGTTCCCACAACAGGCGTGCGCGCTTTATTACAAGAAGAGCGAACGGCCCTGGTGGACCTTCCCATTCAGGCCGGGGTTGTCCTACGAGACCTTTATGATGATGAATATGGTGGCTTTAAAATTCACCCTCATCTCAAATTTCCGCACCCGGAAGCGTTGGAACTGCTTTTAGTACTCTCACAACAGTATCAGCAAGACGATGCTTTGGAAATGGTCTGCTATTCGCTAGAGCAGATGGTTGACGGGGGATTATGGGATCAGGAAGAAGGAGGTTTCTTCCGTTACTCCGCTGCAAGCGACTGGAGTATGCCTCACACTGAGAAAATGCTAGATGAGAATGCGGCGCTCCTGCGCCTTATTCTACTCACAGCACAGGCAACCAGATCCACACAGTGGCAAAATCTTGCCCAACGTCTAATCGCGTATATCAATACGACACTCTGGTTGCCTGGTATAGGTGCCTTTGCTGGCAGTCAGAGCGCTGATGAAGAATATTATGAACCGGGCTCATATTCTCGCGCTTCGAAACAGAGGCCCGCGGTTGATAAGACCATATATACTTCGTGGAATGCGCGTATGATTTCAGCATATCTATTGGCAGGTCAGGTGCTAAATGATGCCTCCTTAAATGCGCGGGCTCTCAGGGCGCTGAATTGGTTATGTGAGCATATGGTGCATCGCAGTGGCAATATGTACCACTATATGCTCAATGGCCGTGCGGAACTACCTGGTCAACTAGCTGACCAGGTGTGGATGACCCACGCCTTGCTTGACGCATATGATCTGTTGGAATGTAAATCTTATCTTGAGATGGCGATTGCCTTAATGCACTTTGCTTGCCAGGAATTGCTGGATGACCAGAGTCACCTTTTCTATGATTATCCAAAGGATAGCCAGGGAGAGGGACGTCTGATGATACGGGAACAGCCACTTATCGAAAATGCATTGGCCGCCGAAAGTCTGTTGCGTATGGCAGCTTATAGCAAGCGCCATAACTTGAGGGATACCGGTTTACTTGTGCTCTCGGGGTGTTTAGAGAAATACCGGCATACAGGTATTCAGGGAGCAACGTATACTTGCGTAGTGGCTCAAGCAGTGATAAATCAATGGCTTTAGTGGTAAGATAAAACCTGAATTTTTGTTACGCATGTGCGATGGTGATGAAGGAGCTCGCAGAACTCCTTCATCACCATCGCACATCTTTTTGTGTTGATGGGCGGCAGGACTTGCTTTTGCAGCTCCGATAGCGTGGAGCATACCGTCATTAATCGCACCTCCTGGAACTGTAGGGACCGTTGGCGGTATTATGAACTTCCTGGGTAACTTTGCAGGAATTGTGGCTCCGATTGTAGCGGGGATTGTTGCTGATCGTGTTGGCTTTGCCACGAATTTCCTTATTACTGGAGCTATCCTCTTAGTTGGAATAGTCTGCTTCCTCTTCATGCTTGGTAGAATTGAGCAGATCCAAGCTCCACCAGATATAAGTGGGATTACAGAAACAAGAGGTAAACCTGCCGCGTAATCCCAAATACTGGCTGGGCGATAGTATGATAGGGAGACCTGTCTATGTCTCTTGAGGTTGTCGAACTAGCAATCTGGTTAGTTCACTGACTACGTCATAACGGGCGTAGGAGGGCATAAGGTAGACACCCTGGACCATACTGCGGGCTTGTGTGAGAAGTTCTTGAGCAATTTTTAAGCCCTCCGCGGGGCCAAGCTCACCAGCGGCCCGTATTCTGGCGCGTACATCATCAGGGATACTAATGCCCGGTACTTCATTGTGCAAGTATTCAGCATGGCGCGAACTATGCAAAGGAATACAGCCCAGGATTATAGGAATAGCTGGTTTCCCTACGTGTTCTAAAAAGCGTAGCAATGGTGCTATCTCATAGATGGGCTGCGTCATAATAAATTGTGCGCCCGCTGCGATTTTGCGCTGGTACTTCTCAATCTCCTGCGCGGTCTCTTCATCGGTCATATTCAAGTTAAGAGCCGCACCAATGTGGAATGAAGCATGCGCGCCGATGGCGGAACCGGCTGCATCGTGTCCTTCGTTCATGCCCCTTATCACCTGTATGAGCCCGATGGAATCCACATCCCAGACGCCTGTAGTATTCGGATAATCACCCACGCGTAGTGGATCACCTGTCAGGGCCAGGATATTGCGAATACCAAGGGCATGAGCACCCAGCAGTTCTGATTGCAGGGCCATTAAGTTGCGATCCCGGCTGGTAAAGTGGATGATTGTTTCAATGCCGAGGTGATCCTGGATCAAGCGGGCGAGAGCCATACAGCTCATGCGTACGCGAGCCATAGGGCTGTCCGCGATATTAATACAGTCTACGCCAGCTTTTTGGAGCAAGGCCCCACCTTCAAGGATTTTGGTGGGATTCAAACCCTTAGGTGGATCAAGTTCTACGCTGACAACAAACTCGTTCGCGGCCAATTTTTCTTGCAGTTTGGTCAGCGTGCCTTGTTGGGGTACGATGATTTCTTCTTCGATCAAGCTCGCGATAGTAACCTTGCCATCCGTTGTCTCGGTGATTTGCGCTTGTCCGTTGTCTTTGCTAAGAACGGATAAAAACTGTGGAGATACACCATAGTGCTCGTCAAGTGCTTTACGCATAGCGGCAATATGGCGCGGAGTGGTACCACAGCATCCACCAATCAGGCGTACACCGGCCTGGGCAAAACGGAGGGCATAGTCGGCAAAATAGTCGGGAGTTGCCATATAGAAGAAGCGATTGCCGATGCGTGTAGGCAGACCCGCGTTGGGTTGTGCAGAGAACAGGGGTGAGGAAGCCTCGTTATCAGTGTTATACTCTTTGACCGAGGTGATCATTTCTTGCAACACATCGAGAGTTGCCGCGGGACCGACGCTACAATTTGCTCCCATTACATTAACGCCGAGATTATTGAGCACTGCCGCCACGCGTGTCGCAGATTGACCAGAGAGCGTATGCCCATCTTCATAGAAACTCATTTGAGCAACAATGGGCACACCTCCGCTGAGATCCTGGGCCGCCAGCACGGCCTGGCGTAGCTCTGAAAGGCTGGAAAAGGTTTCCAGGATGAGCAGGTCGGCTCCACCCTCTAATAATGCGACTATCTGCTCGCGGAAAATCGCGCGCAGTTCGCTCAGGCGCTGTTCATCGGGGGCCTGGAGTGGGCGGCCTGTTGGTCCGACTGCACCCGCGACGAAGACAGGCTGTCCAGAAACCTCGCGTGACTCTAAGGCAAGCTTTACCGCGCGAAAGTTGATCTCACGCACCTGCTCTTGCAGATTATAGGCCTCAAGTTTGGCCCGGTTTGCACCGAAGGTATTTGTTTCAATGATCTGCGCGCCCGCGCTTATATATTCTCTATGAATACTTTTAATGCGTTCTGGCTGTGTGAGGTTGAGAGCGTCGAAGCACTGTTCATAGTTTACCCCTCGCGCATACAAAAGTGTCCCCATGGCACCATCGCAGAGCAAAGGACGTTGTTGTAGCTGTTCAAGTAGTATATGCTGCATTGAGAAGATGTCTCCCACCTTGATCATATCTGCTATATGTTCATTCTCTTATAGCCTATTGTACTCTTTTTCGTTTACTGTGGAAAGTCAATCGGTTCAGCGTTGCTAAAGGGCTAACTTATCTATAGCCTTAGACAGCTTTTCTCTGCTATACTTAGTATAACTTATTTCAGCCAAGAGTAGAGAGCCTCTTTGCTTGCTTATTAAGACTGTGCTCAGAAAGGTATAAAAGCATGCATTCTGACAACGTAGTTGGAAGCGCTGCTCGTGGTGAGAGCGATGGGTCGAGCATATGCTGAGCTTTAGTACATGGGAAGAGTTACAAGTATTCAACAATCTCTAATCGTCGCTGTTTGTGGTGATAGTGGTTCTGGCAAGACCACTCTAACCGATGGTATGGTACGGGTCTTCGGGCAGGAACGTGTTACACATATCTGTCTCGATGATTATCATACACTTGATCGGGCTACGCGCCTGCGTAAAAATATTACCGCACTCCATCCCGATGCCAATAATATCTCGTTGATGACCGAGCATCTGCGGCGCCTGGCTCAAGGTGAGAGCATAGTCAAGCCTGTTTATGATCATAAGACGGGTACCTTTGCTAATCCTGAAGAGGCTCATCCTGCTGATATTATTATCGTGCATGGTCTCCATCCCCTGTTCACTGAAGCACTACGCAAACTGGCTCATGTGCGCATCTACCTGGATCCCGAAACTTCATTGCTGCAACAATGGAAAATTATGCGCGACAGTACCATACGCGGCTATACCGTTGAGCAGGTGCGGCAGCAAATAGCAATTCGCCGACGTGATAGCCGTCTCTATGTACAGCCACAGAAGCAATTTGCTGACATTATCGTGCGTTTCTCGCGAGGCAGTCTATATTATCGTACACGTGACCTGGCACACCTGGATGTACGCTTGATAGAAGCGAAAGATGCCCCTAAAATTGATCTAAGCGATGTCCTGGAAGTTTCTCAGATTGGAGGAAGACCGTCTTTACGTTTAATTGAGCAGGTTTATGCCGGTGATGTGCGCGATGTTTTAGAGATTGATGGTAACATCAGCCATCAAAAGGCCTGTGAGCTTGAAGATTGTATCTGGGCGCATATGCAAGATGTTCGTCATTTGCGTCCAGATAGTTTGAGTCTCCTAGGGCTATTCCATGTAGGCAATTTGCTTCGTCAGAGCGATCCGCTGGCTCTTACTCAACTCATCATTCTCTACCACGTAGTGAGTAAAATGAAAGAATTGGCCGCGGAAGCTGCCTTAGAACACTAAACCATACAGGGATGAGGTAGGTGGATATAAAACAGGAGGATGCACATGGTTGCGCATCCTCCTGTTTTATATCCACCTACCTCATCTATTGTTTTGCATGTACTTTCAGGGTGCGGGCCTTGGCGTGCTCAGCCTTGGGGAGGGTAAGGGTTAACACACCATCGGCTGTGCTGGCTTCGGCGCGATCCGCATTAATAGGCGCGGGCAGGGTAAAGCTTTGCTGGAATTGACCTGAAGCGAAGCCGTGCCAATGGGCGGTTGCGCCTTCGGGAACCTGCATTTTCGTCTCCCATTTCAAGCTCAGAGTATCCTGCTGGGCTGTGATTTCGACATCCTCTGGTTTGACGCCGGGCATAGGAATCTGAAGAATAAAGCTTTCTGGCGTCTCAAACAGGTTCGTTGCTACGCCACGACCGCCCGTAAGACCTCCACGAGGAGAGATAAAACTATCTTCAAAGAGACGATCCATTGCTTCGCGGAGTGAAACAACTTCATTAAAGGGACTGTAACGAGTGAGATTTGCCATAGCTATTCCTCCTTTTTATTACATCAATTTTGTACTGCTTTGTACTTCTGTCACTCTTTACTGGTAAAGAGTGATTTGTTTTTTCTATCTCTATTCTAGACGAGGGAATGTTAGAAGAACGTAAACGATATATAAGAAGTTTGTTAGAAACTATGATAGATATACTGTCATAGGCAAGAGTACTCGACGATTTACCAGGATTCTGCTACAATGCGCCACAGAGATACTTTATCAGGGAGGGAGTCGTTGTGATAGTAAAACAGCAACCGACACAGGAAGCCATAGAAAAAGTTCTGACGCGCGGGGTCAGGCAGGTTGAAAAAGAGGCTGACCTGCGCCGCCTGCTGCTGGAAGGCAACAAAGGCGAACCGCTGCGTGTCAAGTTAGGCGTCGACCCGACGCACTTTGATTTGACGATTGGGCATGCCGTTGTTTTCCGTAAGTTGCGCCAGTTCCAAGAAATAGGGCACAAAGCAGTTGTGGTTATTGGTGACTGGACGGCGCGCCTGGGCGACCCTAGTGGCCGCGAAGAGGCCCGTAAGCCACTTACTGCTGAACAGGTCAGAGAAAATGCGAAAACTTACTTGGACCAGTTTTTCAGAATAGTCGATCGTAACCAGACTGAAGTCCACTATCAAAGCGAGTGGTTTGATGGATTTAATCTGAGCAATGCTATTAAGTTGTTGAGCCATAAAACTGTCGCACAGATGCTCGATCGGGACGATTTTTCCAAACGCTACAAGAGCGGTATCGAGATCTACCTCTCTGAGTTTATGTACCCACTCTTGCAGGGCTATGATTCGGTCATGCTGCGTGCAGATGTCGAAGTCGGTGGGACCGATCAAACCTTTAATCTGCTTGTTGGACGTGAACTGCAACCCAGCTTTGGTCAACCGCCACAGCAGATTTTGACCACCGAGTTGATCGTTGGGCTGGACGGCTATAAAAAGATGGGTAAATCCCTGAGCAACTATATTGCCATAACTGCGCCTGCTCATGATATGTTTGGCAAGTTAATGTCGCTGCCTGATCACGCAATGAGAAGCTACTTTGAGACATTAACGGATGTACCTCAGGCTGAGATAGAGGAATTTGAGCGCAAGATGGCAGAAGGCTCATTGAATCCACGCGATGTTAAGCGACGCATGGCGCGTGAGATTGTCGCGGGTTTTCATAGTCCGGTCGAGGCGCAAGAAGCGGAAAAAGCATTTATACATCAATTCTCTGAACGCAAGTTGCCAACGGACATTCCTGACTACCACCTGAGTGAACCAACCAATATCATCAGTCTTATGGTCGATGCGAAGATGGTAGCCAGTAAAAGTGAGGCGCGGCGCCTGATCCAGCAGGGAGGTGTTTCGTATTACTCGGATGGAGAGGCTGGCGAGTCTGAGCGTATCGACAGCGTTGATTGGACGGTGCCGGTACATGATGGGGCTATTCTCAAAGTCGGTAAATTACACTATATCAGGATTAGAGCGTAAAATAAGATGTAGCGGGCGCAAGAACTTGCGCCCAGATTTTGTGCGGAGGGTGCAAGTATGCCACAAGCGACTATTGGGGTAATTGGAGGAAGCGGCCTCTATCGTATGGAAGGTATGACCGATGTGGAAGAGGTTGCCGTCCAAACGCCCTTTGGCGATCCCAGCGATGTCATCACGATTGGTAAAGTAGAGGGTGTGTCTATGGCCTTTCTACCACGTCACGGCAGAGGACATCGGATTACCCCTACAGAAATCCCCGTGCGTGCCAACATCTGGGCACTTAAAAGCCTGGGCGTTGAATGGGTCATTTCTGTTAGCGCCGTTGGTAGCCTGCGCGAGCACATTCCTCCCCGTGACCTCGTCGTGCCCGACCAATTATTTGATCGCACCAGGAGTCGTGTCAATACCTTCTTCGAGGGAGGGATTGTGGTACACTGCACCTTTGCTGAACCATTTTGTACGACGCTCAGCGAACTTCTGCTTGAGTCAGCTCATGAGCTAGGTGACGTGAAGGTCCATAGAGGTGGAACCTATGTTTGTATCGAAGGACCATTATTCTCGACAAAGGCCGAATCGCGAACCTACCGCAGCTGGGGCATGGATATCATTGGTATGACGGCTTTGCCGGAGGCTAAACTTGCACGTGAAGCTGAACTATGTTACGCAATGATTGCCAGTGTCACTGATTACGACTGCTGGCACGGGGCCGAAGAATCTGTCACTGTTGAGATGGTCATTAGTAACCTCAGCGCTAATGTTGTCAATGCGCAACGCATTCTCCGCAGTATTGCAAAGAAGATCCCCACTGACCGCAGCGCTAATACTTGCGAGTGCCCGCATGCCTTGGAGACAGCGATTATGACGGATCACAGCAAGATCCCGGCGGAGGCCAGGGAGAAATACGACCTGCTCATAGGTAAATATATTGCTTGACAAAAGTGCTCTTTAGGAGTACAATAACCGTGTTCCAAAGAGAAGTTGTAATTGGAACAGACCGGTTTTCTTCCGGTCCTGTCGATTGGCGTAATCGGGTCTTACGCGGCAGATGTATATGAACCCCGCTAGGTCCGTGAGGAAGCAACGGTAAGTAGACCTCTCTGGGTGCCGTAGGGTCGCCTGATTGCGCTAATCGGCAGGACTGGGCGAAAATCGGTTTTCTATGTCATCTATCTTCGATGCTGGCGGGAAATCAAGGCCCGACCAAAGCAGGGGTACCCGGGAGGGGATACAGGCGGAGTAATATGATGGCCTCTCAATCACTCTACCGCAAATGGCGTTCACAAACTTTTGGTGACCTCGTTGGGCAGGAACCGATCGTTCGCACGCTCAAAAACGCCCTCAGTAATGGCAATCTTGCACATGCATATCTTTTTGCCGGACCTCGCGGAACAGGCAAAACAAGTACAGCTCGCTTGTTAGCTAAAACCATCAATTGTAGCAATCCTGTGAACGGAGAGCCGTGCAATATATGCCAGCAATGCCGCGAGATTACCGCTGGCAACTCATTCAATGTCATAGAAATTGACGCTGCCTCCAATCGTGGTATTGACAGCATTCGTGATCTGCGTGAGAAGGTCATGATGCCGCCCTCCACAGGTAAGTACAAGGTCTATGTCCTGGACGAAGCACACATGTTGACGACTGAGGCCTTCAATGCGTTGCTCAAGACTTTGGAAGAGCCGCCAGAATATGCCATCTTTGTTATGGCTACTACAGATGTGCATAAAATGCTGCCTACTGTGCTCTCACGCTGCCAGCGCTTCGACTTCAAGCGGATTACAACGCGTCAGATCGTTCAACACCTGAATTTTGTTGCTGAGCAAGAACATATCCATATAGAACGATCTGCTGCCGAATTGATTGCCAGGGCAGCGGCTGGAGGTATGCGTGATGCGCTCAGCTTGCTCGACCAGGCTACCGCTTATGCAGGCAATGAGATCTCGCTGGCGCAAGTCCAGGCTATGCTTGGCGTGGCTGACCCACGCGCTATTCAAAAGCTCATTATGCATGTAGCAGAACTCGAGAGTGCCACCATCTTGCATCTCATTCACGAGCTTTCAGAGGCTGGGGCTGACCTGCGGCAAATAAACATGCAGGTTGGTGAATACTGGCGCGCTATTATGCTGGCCAAGGCTGGTGCAGATATCGCTACTATCCTTGATCGTACGGAAGATGAGACGCAAGAGATTATGCAAATGACCCGGCTATTTACGCTGGAAGAGTTGACGGAATTTGCTCGTATCTTCGCGCAGAACGATCTTATGCAAAAGAACCAGGGTACACCTCAGCTCGGTTTAGAACTGGCCTG
>JACZCU010291097.1_pt1 | contig 10785 bp, 19 predicted proteins | sample 8641851 | NCBI WGS metagenome assembly JACZCU01 (sample SAMN15324605, study PRJNA640507) | soil metagenome | isolation source: monocropping sugarcane control | place: China: Luxin town, Laibin City, Guangxi Province | collected 2019-07-25 | depth 10cm m | reverse complement strand
GAGAGGGTTACATATTCAACTGCCTTGGCATTACCCATGATGGCCGCAAAATGCTCCTCGTCATAAAAGACGTAATAGAGCTGTACGAGCCAGTTAAATGCGTTATCTGCCACTTGTTCGATGGCATCTCCCACTCCCCCACCAATACGGGTAGTATCGTGGGCCTGATTGAGAATCATGCCGCGAGCTGTCTGGTCGTCTTCTGGCGGCTGCGCGGCGATACCCTGAATACCCCATGAGCTACGGAGGTCATTCTTTGCATTCTCTAGTTCATTGAAGAATCCTGCCGGTACATCCTGCGCAGGCATAGGATAAATTGCCTTATCTATAGGTCCTCCTGATGGGACAAGGATAGGATTACCTTTGCGTCTTGCATTTGCTGCTTGCTTGGCCGTCTCCTGGTTGAAGTTGTCCTCTGAGAATACATATCCGTTATTGGAGGAATCCAGATTGGCATCGAGCTGCTGCGTGAACTTAGTAATACGGCGCTGATTGGCCATATTCTGCTCCACGTTCGACGTAATATCGTGCGGTTGCTCGTGAAGACTATAGATGGAAAGGAAGATACCCGGCTTCTTAGGATGAGGGAAATGGTTCCTAGGGATAGTCATCAATTCCTCCCCGGTAATAGGATCCGTGGCTGCTAGGCCGGAAATAGGATCTATCTGTGGTTCTGGGTACTTAAAGTACGGGTTCTTATGCTTATCGAGAACAATGTCCTTGTAGGTATAGAAACAGAAATTATCGTTCGGCCACCATTCGGTATATACGACTTCCGTGCCCATCTTCCCGTCTACGGTGAGCATGATGTAGCGCTTATGTTTTGGGAATTCCTCGATGAGACGTTCCGCTGTGACCGTAATACGTTCGCCGTACCAGCTAGTGAAATCACCGTTTACGTCTACGAAGCCGTTCGGGTCGAAGATATAATCACGTACTTTACGGTTATCTATCACCACGTCGTTTATAGACTTATTCCATCCCGGCTTAAGCACTCCAAGGAGGTCAGTAGCGTGCTGGCGCACCATGAAGGCAAGCTTCCTGCGCAGAACGAGCTGATCGCTATGGAAGGCGAGCATCGTCTTAACCGCATTAGATACTGTATTTCCCTCCTCAGTATTGTCTGCGTAGACCACTGCTTCGGGGTTCTTGGCCATTGCTGAGGAAAGATACGTCTCCATAGCCATGAATTGCTCATTGGCCGGAACAACCTCGTTATTCTCTATCCATTGGCCATCTGCCCTATTGCCCAAATAACTCTCGCGGATACGATCTACACGAGGCTTAAGCTTACTTTCATATGGGCCATACTTCTTCTCGAATTCATTACGGAGCTTGAGAAGTTCCTCATCGGGCATGTCTACGGAATATGCATCGTATCCCTCCCCCTCCGGTCCTTCGGGATTATCAAGCATTCCCTCTGGGGTCTTATTCTTATCACTCTCTACTAATTGGCGCACGCCTTCTACGTTCAGTTGGAAAGGAGATAGTTCATCCATAATAGGATTCTGTAATGAAATTAGCGTATGTCTATAGACCGTGTATGGGGATTACACGTAGTCTTTGTACTTCTCAGCACCGGGACAGTCATAGTGATACGCGCTTTTGAGGAGCATTTCACATATTCCGCACTTCCCTTTCGTCAACAGTTCTTGCTCCCTGGTTGCTGAAATGCCTTGTTCTTTGCGTAAACGAGCCCTTTTATCACGCATCCATTCCCTACGATACTTCTTGTCCCGCTCCCTACGGGCATAGTTAGGCATCCACGAAGGCATCTGGTCCATATTGAGCGATTATGGGACTGGTCGAATAATCATCATCTGCACCCTTGTTATTAAATGCAGCCTTCGAGATACCAAGGATATTGTCTCCTACGACCTTTGCCATCTCTCCTCCCCCGAATCTTTGGAGCCCTACAAGGGCGTATAGAGTGGCGTGCACGTAATGATCAGCGCCATTACGCTTCCATACATACTCATTTCCATAGAGTGAGCGGTCATCTTTACCCTTCTGCTCCTTAACTTCTACCTTCTCCCTATAGATATTCCCCCACTGACTAGCGTATGGGGACCATTCTTCTACTGTCCCGTTGAGCTTGAAACGGCCTATATCGCGCATCTGCTCAACCATAAGGGTTAGCATACGGTTACGGTCCACCTTTACCTTCCAATATTCCTCATTCTCTCCCCACTGGACCACATCAATACTCTTTCGGTCTTTCTGATAGTAGACAAGGAATACGCGACCTGGAAACTCTTGTTGGAGCTGGCGGGTATTCATGAGCTCGCCGCCTTGGTCGATAACGACAATGCTCTTTGGGAAACGGCGTAGATAGTGCCTCAATTTGTCGTATGGAGTAGTTGAAGCAGTAATTCCCTTCTCTGTGTCGTAATAAAAGACTCCATCCTTATTCATTAAGACGTAGGAGATATAATCGTCGCCCGAGTCTACACCGATGATAGTGCGAGATTCCTGAGGATTTATCTCATCCACACAGTTCCTCAGTACTACGCTTGGTTCTATACGGTCCCCTGAGTCGAGATACGGGAGGCCTAGAACATAGTTATAGAAATACTGCTTGTCTTTGAGAGGATCGTTGTAGGCCTTAATTATATCTTTCGCGCTCTTGTTGAAGAGCATGAGCTGGGATACATGCCAGCCTGAGAATTCATAGTCTCCTTCTATTTTCCCCGACCAGGGTATTCCATCTTGGTTTCTCCAGTCTCCGTTGATACGGCTTTCATCAGGCAGTTCATGTCCGCATCGTTTACAAACGTAGATTCCATGTTCAACGCTAATAGATTCAGGCCATGTGAGGACTTGTTCTTCTTTACATTCATTACAAGTAATATACCACTCTTTCTTATCACTCATCTCCCAATACACATCTACACCGTGTCCTGCCAGGCTTGGATGGCTGAAATACCAACGCATACCTCCGTCTTCCTGGGCTTGCAGACGGTTCTCGTATTGGACGATGACATTAGGATCTGATGCATCCACCTCGTCGTGGATATTGAGGCCTGATGGGATCATCATGGCCTGCTTACTCGTGAAGGTACCTCGGTAGAATATCATCGAATCTCCTACAGCCTTTTGTTCCACCGTGTCGTGGTCTTTTATCCATTCTTTAAGAATGGGGTTCTGCGCGATGATACGGTTGAATGAACCACCTACCATATCCTGTACATCACCCTGAGTGGGAAGGGTATAGATAATCTGCTTATTTAGCTTCTTTGCTACCCAAAGAGCTTTGAGCGTATTCATTACTGTCGCGCCGATCTGAGGCGGCTTTAAGAACGCTTGCTTGGGACTTAAATCATTATAGATATCCCATAAGAACCGGCGTTTGGAGAAATCTAACTCCATGCCGGTTTCGTTCTTAATCTTGTGTTTTATCGTCCAAAGCGCGGGAAGGTTCTCCATCGCCTGACTCACTTCCTCTTCGGTAAATGTCATTCAAAAGAGCAGTAGCCTGCTGTATTTTCTCAGTATTTTCGACCTGTACGTTAACGTTTACACTCTTTTCTGGTGCATAATCACCATGAACTTTGAATACTTCTCGTGCAGCAGCCAATCTAGCCATGTCGCTGTCTCCATAAACGAGTATTTCAGCGACTACTTCTTTTGCTGTCTCACTATCAAAACCTAAAGCTTTAAGTTCTTTTTGTACGCCTTTTGACTCGATTATTTCAGTTGCCTTCTTATCCGCGACTTTATGGCTATAGCCAACAGAAGCCACCAACTCCTGTTTATTTAATGGCTTATCTGCTTGTAGGTTCTCTACAAAGGATTTAGCTAGTTTTTTCTGTCGGACGGTGCTCATCTGCTAGTTCTTGCGCGCGTTTGGCGTTATATGCTGGCCAGGAATGGTGGAGTTTCTGTTCATACGGTAGGTTTCGGCCTGGAATCTTTGCGTGTACATTCTTTCCTATTTTCCTTCGTTCTTTTCTGTTGAAACGTGTAGCGTCTATCTGACCATCCATAGACACCTATTTTATACCAATCGCTCGCTTATAAGACTTTGGTAGGAAGAATATATTTATTCGTTCTCTTATTTTCTTAAACCAAGACGTGTAAATAGAAAAGGTAAAGCCTATCTGGTTCTCGAAAAGATCGTGGTCTTTATATCGGAATAACCTAACTTTAATCATGTTATTCATGGGTTAGGAGTGCCTGTAATGCCGTTTCAGGGCCTACTTCTCGAACTTCTACTACGATACCATTCTTTTTCATCCATCCTTTCCAATTTCCATCCTCCTGTTGGATAAGTGAGATGGCTTTCTCGTTTAGGGAAGGATTGAAGTCTTTTGAGACGATCTCCTTCTCTGTCTCTTTTATAGTTTCTAGAGTATCCATATCTATGATTTGGTTTCTAATGCTTTCTTGCCGTTTCGTGTGAAACAACGGCCGCAGAAGTAATCCTTGCTGATAGCTTTCATGCCTATTGGAAGCATAACGCTACGTTTGGCTACGTACCAGCGGTTTCTCCTACAACCAGCGCATCTTGCAAATAGTCTTATGTTCATATAGGAATTTCTTGTTGGAGTTCTCGAGGGAGGAGAACTATTGTGTTAGTGGTGAGAATACTTGCTGACACTGAGATAGCATTCTTTGCTGCGTTTATTACCACGTTTGCCGGGTCATACACCTTTTGTTCTTCCAGTTTCGCATGCGAAAGTGTACTACCCATATTTTCTTCAATCTGCTTACGTGGTGCAGATAGCGCAGCACGTAATATTGTCGCTCCTACGCCCTCCTGGAGGCTCTCAGCGGCCTTTTCAAGGGCAAGTCCGCCTCCGATGACAATTCCTCCGTTAAGGGCCTGATACGCGGCGCTGATGGCATCTTCTACCTTCAGTCGGCGATAGCTAAGTGCAGAGTCGCTGTGTGCTCCTACAAAGTATCGCGCAGTCTTGGTATTAAGACGTGCGATACGGTTCTTTGCTGCATCCGAGCCATCATCAAGAGATGAAATATGGTCAGTTACATCTTTTATCCCATCTATGAAGGTATCCTCCTTAGTGACGATGATATTTCCGAATGTGCCTGTATGTTCGTACGTGGCGTTCTCCAATCGTAGGCCTCCAAGTGGATTAATGACAGTCGCTCCTGAGGCTTTTGCTAGGTCTTCGAACCATTCGTCTTTCCAAAGGACAGGCATCTTAACGATTACAATGCGAAAACCTTGCATCGCGCGGGTCTTGAGGAGATCAGGAACGATGAGCGGTTCCACTTCGTCGCAGAATACAACTAAATCCTTTATTCCTTTACCGTTGAGCTGGACTGCTATATTCTCGAAGTCTTTTGCGGTCTTAATCGGTTGAGTGGTAAGGAGAACAGTTGGATTCTTGAGACGAATTTGATTAGTACTCTGGCCTTCTGCAGTCGCATCGCACATATACGGGCTGAAATAACCCGCACCATTTACGGTAATGCCAGTGCCGATAGTATAAGAATCCTCAGCGGTTTTAGATACATCCCAATAAATGATTCCCTTTTTACCTATTTGCTTGTAGATCTCTGTGATTCTCTCGCCGATTTCGGCATCTTCTGCCGAGACAGTGACCACAGGCGCGAGTTCATCCACGGTGATTTCACGCTTCTGCTCGTTGATTGAAGCCTCGATAAGAGGAATACATGCCTCAAGAGAACGTTTAAGTTCCATTGAAGAATCTGTTATGTGCTTTGAACCTTCCTCAAGAATCGCTGCCGTCAGCACCGTAGTAGTCGAAGAACCGTCGCCAGACTGCTTATTTGCACGGTTTACTGCCTCTACGAGTACTTTCCTGCCCATTTCCTCGATAGGGTCAGCGAGACGGATTGATTCGAGAATCGTGTATCCATCGTTAGTACTAAGGTGCCCGGGAGTTTGGATTGACTCAATGAGAGAGTTAGAACCTCCAGTGCCCATAGTTGAGCCCACGGCTGAGGCGGCCTTCCGAATGCCTGACATGAGGCGATCGCGTGCTTCTTGGCCGGTATAAAGAGTATCGTTAGTTAGCATGGGGGTGTTCGTGTTTAAATAGCGGATCATCGGCACGGAGTATCTCTCTAATATGGTATGAGACGTATTTTACATTGGCCCCTGAATCGTGCGGAAAATGCATCTTCAGTCCACATCTATCACATCGTTCTACTGAGCCACCTCTATCATATCCAAGAGTAATGAACTTATGGAGCCAGTTTCCTCGGCATATCGAGTTCTGATACCTACGACTCATCATGATAAATTGCGTGGAATCGGATGAGGGTTTGGCATAGATTGCACCGGCTGTTCTGGTACCTACACGTCAGCATTTCTAATTAGGGCTCTTATATCCTCATATTTTACAAGCCAGTAATATCCTTCCCCACTTTCTTTTGGGTACTTGGCAGCTAGGAAGGAATCAAAGAACACCTTATCCCCCTTCTCAGGTATGAGTTCGAAGCCGATAGGAGCGAGTTCACCGTTTGAGATGACAACACCAATTTCCTCATACGAGTCATTCTGGGATGCCATAAATCCCTCATGCTTGATTGGCTCAATGAGCAAATGGCCATTTATTGGCGTTAAATCGGTCATATTTCTTTTGCTGGTTCTTTAGGGAACATATCTACTTCTTCTAAATCTACTATCTGTGCCATCTTTTTCGCATGCGAAACTTCTTCCTTATGGGTATTCAGCACTATCTCTCCGTCAGGAAGTTCACTCTGCTCAAGAGCCGAAAGACGTATTAGGTTTCGTAGCCTCTTAAACATATACTAGCTCTCTCTCATGAATGGAGATGGAACACTATCGCCGCGCAAATCCATAGGGCGTACCTGTATAGAAACCGAAAATGTATTATCCTCAGTCGGAACGAAAACGGGATAGTTTACGAGGTCTACATCAAGCTCCTTTACGAGAGCACCATACCGATTCATGAATTCCTCTATCCTTTTCTGTGAGTCGTTTGTTTCGTTCATATTCTAAGTATACTACGGGGCGATTGACAATATATCTGGCGATGGGGAAAAGTCTTCACCATCGCTTTAGGCTAAATTTTCTATACTACGTGAGGTTTCCCATGAGACATATTGTTCCTTAATGGAACTTAAGCGTTTCGAATAGCACCGTATCGTAAACAAACGGAGCCGAACCTGGACTACCCTGAGATGTGGGTAGTTTGGCTGTATCCGGCTTTGAAGCCTTCTTTGTAGGATTCTTCCTTCTCTTGCGAGACGATGTTCTTCATCAGAATTAAAAGAGGCTGTGGAATTCCTTTCGCCAGGATGTCTAGTTCTTGTTCCCAGGTAAGTTCTTTCATGCATTCTGCGTTAGTTCTTTTAATTAGATGTTTTCTTTGGTGGTTAGATCAGTATGAGAAATGCTCCCACCGATGCAAAAAGCACAAATTGCTCCCAAATTCTCCCCAAATTCCCTATCTTTGATCAAATTAAGACTTATAAGCCCAAACATAATTAGTAAGAATCCTCCAAATGCATGTATAAGTTCCATGTTGTTCTTTCTTAGTTTAGGGTTGTGAGAGGGCTTCTTCTAAGACATTCCAGGCAACGCACAAATCTCCGTCTCCATCTTCGTAAGGATTTATTGATTCGAGGATTTTCGCTGCGAAATCTCTCTTAGCATCTGTTTCTGCCTTTGCTATTGTTTCGCGGAACTTATCCATGAGTAAGTCCCGTTCGATTTGTCGGTCAAAGTCCCAATAAAAACTATCAGCCCAATTAGTTATTTCTTTCTCCCAGTCTTTCTTTTCCATGTTAGATGTTCTTTTTATTGGGTGGTTAAGCTTACTAGCCATTTCGCGGCGAAAACTAATTCTAGGAGTAGCAACGTACCCATCACTACGCCTATAAGTACTTTTGCCTTCATATTCCTAGATATAGAGTTAGTTATCGAAGTTGAATACAATGCGCACATCCTCTGGTTCTCCGAGAGTTGCCAGTTGTGGCATGGTTTCTTCTAAAAAGAAAGAACATGCGTCTGCGACGGATTCCTGCCAATACATCCTCACGTGCCATCTAGTTCCGTTAGTCTTTTCAGACCAAGGCAGTTCTTCAAACTCTTTTTCTTCAAGAATCTTTATCCCTAATCCAAACACTCCTTGTGAATATACTTCCGGTGTTTTGCCGAGGCTTCGAAGATATTCATATACATCAGCGGGTACTACCCCGCTTTTCGTGTAAATTTGTTTCCAGTCTGCTTCACATAGTTCTTTCAGGGTGAACCAGCTTGCCGAATGTCCATCTGATTCCCAATACTCGACAAGTTCCTTCTTTAGCTCATCCGACAAATCTTCTGGCCACCCCTTATTCTCTGCGATAGGCACAATACCGAAACGATTTCTAACATCGGCCAAGAAAGCAAAAAGCTCATAATTACGGCCACTGTACGGTTCTTCGCTCTTTACGTTTTTATTGTATGTGTCAGAAAAAACAGCACCTACAGGCTCCCACTTACCCTTCTTTCTTGTTTCAGCACGTGCATGTATGTCGCATCCCATATTTATTTAGTTACTTCCCTTTAAGCTTGGCTAGTAAGTCGTCGAGTGCGAAGTTCCAAAGGATGTTTGCTTTTATAAGTTCATTCTCCATCGGAGATGCATCCTGTCTCCATACCTCACTTCTCTTCATCGCTTCCACCATCTCCACCACAGCCTGATCGCGCTCTGTGAGGATTTGGGTGATGAAGGCTTCTAGGTCAGGAAGCAAATCGAGGCCAACAATATCTATCAGTTTTCTCTTCTCTGACCAGTCTACAGCAGTAAAGCGCTTACGGAACCGCTCTAATACGTCTTGGTAGGGTGGTTTCGTATCTGGGAACACAGATTGATAGTGCTTGCCTATTTCTTTAAGGCCGTATGGTGGTTTCGCGTGCGAAAGTACTTCGACATAATCATGCCGCGTGCATCCTGGAACATCGCACACTTCTCTCTCTTCCTGGTGGGTAGTCATGTTAGTTCATCTCTAGATATGCCCACTCTTTGCAATCGACGACTTTAATATCGTGTTCAATATGAGTTTCTCCATATTCAAGACAGACACGCTCATATACGATTGGGGTAGCGCGGGCGAATAAGGATTTAAGGAATTGCGGTTGCCAGAAAATCAGCGTGATAGCTATTGCGCACAATACTACGATGAACAAGACATCAGATATCTCTCCTTTAGTCATGTTAGTGGGGGTTAGATTTCTTTCCTAAAGATAACGAGCATACTTGGGAAGGGTGCCGAGTTTACCTGCCCGCCGAACTTGATACGGCCACGCAGGAATCGAATCTCCACTCCAGGCTTGTTGTAGATATAGTCGTGGAAATAAGTAGTATCTGGGCGAGCAGGAATAAACAGAACCACAACCCCCCCCCGTGCTTCGGATGCTTTCTTTACCCAATGCTTCAGGCCCGATCCGTATGGGGGATTGCAGAAGACGATCTCGTTATCCCAGCTCTGTACGAGCGCATCGTCCTTGGGAGAAAAGAACTTCTTGCACTTCGTGTTGTCGCGTGTAGCAGCGGCATCGAGCGTGAAATGAAACTCCACGTCGAGTTTATCGAAGAAATCCTGCGGCGTAGACCACGTATCAGTTTCGCTCGAATACATCCCCTTGTTCATTCTTCCAGCCATAGTGAGTTTAATTAGATTCTTCCTTTCGGTGGGCTATATCCTCGGCTTGTTCGCACATCATCCTTTGTTCGAAGGACTCATTTCTCCGCGAAAGTAGGTCGCGGATGTCTAGTAGTAAATTCAGAATCTCTCGTACCGCTGTCTCTGTATGCGGGGAATTCTTGACGATTTCTACTATCTCCTTTCGTGTTCTCATACCTCAATCTAACTAAGTACTTGTAATAGGTTCTCTAAGGTAGTCATAGTGATTTTACAAGGTGAATTTCGAATATTGCGTCTCCTCCTTTCTTTTTCGTCTTTATGGCGGTGAATCGACACTCTCCACCTATGACCTGACCATTCCAAAAGAGCGCGACATGTCCCTTCTGTACACCAGAGAAGTCTATTTCTTTAGTCATACGTGTAGGAGATTAGGGAATGAATAGAATAGGAGGGTTGTAAGCAATGAAGCCGTAACCACAGTCAGGATACTTATTGCGAATGCAATGGACATTCCTCTCTTGATGCCAAGGTCGTAGCCTCTCTGGTACTCTTTCTCTTTGAGTTCAGTTAGTTCCATACGTGTAGTGGGTGATTTAGATTGGTAAGTAGCGCTTCGCCGCTTCTTCTATTTGGTGAGCGTCGTCTCGTTTGTAGAAGGAACCGTACGTTATATACCCAGCACCGCGATACCCCATGAGCTTCTCTGGTCGTTCCGCGTACCGATAATCGAACAAAGACAGTGTTCCTTCCCTTTCGCGGAGAAAATCTTTGAATTCACGATAACTTCCTGCGAGGACGAATAATATTTTAGTCTCCATACTCAATCTCCATTAGCTTTCTTTAAGCATGATAGTGTTCTATGCAATAAGTGTTTCCTTCACCGTCAGGGTTTTCGCACGCGAAACAACGAATACCACTCACTGCTTCTAAGGTCTCCCTCTCCCAATTCCTATCGTCGTCTGACTCCGTGGTGTCTATTTTCATACTAGCTTTCTTTATGGCAAAGGCAGCTCACGTTCTTACAATAAGGAACAGCTAACGACCCGATCTTTCCCTCATGGGCACCCGTATATTCCACTCCAAGACATACCTTACAACACCTAATTTCTTTAGAAGTGCGCGCAGTTTCCTTTTCAATCTTGTAAATAGCAGCACGCAGGTCACTATTACCTTCCTCACGCATATCTTCGAGTACGT
>JACZCU010088375.1_pt1 | contig 10788 bp, 7 predicted proteins | sample 8641851 | NCBI WGS metagenome assembly JACZCU01 (sample SAMN15324605, study PRJNA640507) | soil metagenome | isolation source: monocropping sugarcane control | place: China: Luxin town, Laibin City, Guangxi Province | collected 2019-07-25 | depth 10cm m | reverse complement strand
GAGGCGAAAACCTTCCTTCACGGGCTCCTCGTCGTCGAGGACAAGGTCTCTATGGCACATAGTCTCGAGGCGAGGGTTCCGTTCCTCGACAACGAGCTGGTCGACGTTGCGCGACGCATTCCGGCCCGGCTGAAGCATTCCGGCGCCTCGGGCAAGCCGTTGCTCAGGCGCGCAATGGCCGAGTTTCTGCCACCCGGACTACTCGAGAAGAAGAAGCAGGGGTTCAGCCCCCCCGATCGATCGTGGTATGCCGGTCCCACGATGAGCTATATCCAGCGGGTGCTCCTCGACAGGCGGTCACTCGACCGTGGGTGGTTCAAGGAGGAGTACGTGCGGCGGGTGCTGTCCGAGCACCTGTCCGGGCGTGTCAATCACCGGCTTCTCATCTGGTCGTTGCTCTCTTTTGAATGGTGGAATCGCCTCTTCATCGACGGAGAGCCTGGGTATCGACACGGCGAATGGCATCACGCCATTCCTGCGGCCTCCTCGGTTGCTCTCGCGGATGTCGGCACTCACTTCAGCGCGTAGTACTGCCAGGCTGATCTTCGATGCCGCGGCCGGCGGGCTCGTCACGCTCGTCTGGCTCCTCCTCGTCGTCCCTCTCTCTCGGGCTCGGCGGTGGCGCCGACGTCCTCCGCGCGTCCTCTGGGGGCCTGTGCCGATTCCGAACATCGTCTACTCTGCCCGCGCTGATCGGTTGGCGGGTTTCGTCAGTCGCACGCTCGTGTACGCGCCGTATCGGATCAGCGAGCGGGAGTCTTTCGACCATGTTTTCGATCGGATTGCGAGAGTCCCGGGCTTTCGGCGGTTCACGCCATACGCTGCGTTCCTCTGGGCCGCAGGTCGGGCGGACATCTACGGCTTCTTCTTTGATGGGGGTCTGTTGCAAGCAACGCCGTGGTGGCGTTGGGAACTTCGTCTCCTCCGACTCGCTGGAAAGGAAGTCGTGGTCTACCCGTACGGGAGCGATGCCCGGCTCCCCTCCGCGACGAGGCGCCTCGGCCGCTGGAATCTCTACGCGGACATATCGCCTGAGCACGACGGACAGACCGAATCTGTAAACCGCGCCCGCCGCTCAGCGTTTGCTCGTTACGCCACGGTGATGCTCGGCTGCGCCGACATCGTGGACCTCCCGCGCCTGGACGGAATTTTCCTGTACCCATTTGATCTCGATGGGTGGCACGCGAGGCCGGAAGTCGACGACGGAATCGTGACCGTCGTCCACGCGCCGAACCACCGCCACTTCAAAGGCACGCGGTTCTTGGTCCACGCAATAGATCAGCTCCAGCGAGAGGGGATGAAGGTCGAGTTGCGGCTTGTTGAGGGACTTAAGACGAGTGAGGCGCGCCCGATATATGAATCGGCGGATGTGATCGCCGATCAGTTTCTGATTGGCGCCTACGCCCTTTTCGCCATCGAAGGCATGGCCCTGGGCAAGCCGGTGATCTGCTATTTGAACGACGAGTTTCGGCGGCATCATCCAGAGTGGTCCGAATGCCCTATCGTCTCGGCGAACCCAGATGAGCTTCTGGGCGCTCTGCGGCGGCTTGTCGAGTCAGGAGACCTGCGCCGCAGGATCGGCAGCCTCGGTCCCGCCTATGTGCGGGAGTATCACTCCCTCGAAGCATCTGCGGCGCGCATGGCGTCGATCTACGGACGAATCTGGTAGTCGCCTCGTGCGCGTCCTCCATGTGCCATTTTCGGTCGGCGGCAATCCTCAGGGCCTTGCGCGGGCCGAACGAGAGCTCGGTCTCGAGAGTTTGTCGATCGCGTTTGGGCAGAACGACTTCGGCTACCCGGTTGACGAGCTGCTCGCTCGTGAGGATGACCGCTTCAGACGCCTGAGCTTCGAGCGTCGCCGCGCCCAGGCCTTGTGGCGAGCGGCAACGAGCTTCGATGTCATCCACTTCAACTTTGGACGCACGCTTCTACCGCCCGCACTGGCATATCGCGACCTGTGGCTTTTGCATCGCCTCGGCAAGGTCATCGCCGTCACGTTCCAGGGAGACGACGCCCGGCACGCGGGGATCGAGCCGCCTTGGCCCTCCTTGCAAGCTGGGCTGCCGGAGCGCTACGGCGCCGAGGTGACGCGCGAACGACGCAGGCGGATCGCGGCGTTCGACCGTTTCGCCCACGTGATCTGGTATCTCAACCCGGACCTCGCGTCGGCACTTCCTGCGCGGGCGCGGTTCATCCCATACGCGCACGTCGACCCCCGAGACTGGATGAGCGAATCAACCCGAGTTCGCACCCCCGGCTTCACTGTCGTTCATGCGCCGAGTGATCGGCGCGTAAAGGGGACATCGTTTGTTGAGTCGGCCGTATCGGGGCTGAGCAGCGAAGGACTGGATATCGCGTTGAGAATCGTGCACGGTCGGGGGCAGCACGATGTGCGCGCCGCGCTTGCCGATGCGGATGTTGCAGTCGACCAGCTGTTTGCAGGGTGGTACGGAGGCTTCGCCGTTGAGGCGATGGCGCTTGGCGTTCCGGTGATCTCGTACATCCGCAACTCTGATCTTGACGTGCTCGATCCGCGAATGCGTCACGACCTCCCGGTCCTTTCTGCGACTCCTCGCTCTCTGCCATCGGTACTCAGGTCTGTGTACCGCGACGCCGATCGACAGGCACTCGCCGATGCGTCACGCAGGTACGTCGAGCGGTGGCACGACCCGCTGGCGATCGCACGCATCACCTCGCGGGCATACGCTCGCGCCCTCGGAATGAGGCGGCGGTGATGATCCTCTCGGTTAGGCGTTTGCGGTTCGGCGGCCCACGATGGTGGCGTACTGGGACGCCTGCAGTTCGACGATTCGATCCGAGGAGTGGAAACGCGCCACCCATTCGCGAGCCTTGTTTCCTGCACCGGCGAGGTCTCCAGGATCGTCATGTATGGCGTCGAAGGCCTGGGCGATCTCCTCCGGGGAACGTGCGGCAAGCAGTGGAGGAGCCTGGCCGAAGAATTGCTCGTTGACGTCGTGATTGAGCGCGGTGATCACGCGACGCCCCAGCGCCATCGCCTCGAACGCGACGCCTCCGATGGCGTCCATGACGAATTGATCGACTACCGCGTGCGACGCGAGATACCGGCGCCACAGTGCTTTCTTTCGCAGGGGAGCGATCCACGCAAATGAGTCGTCGAGTCCAAGGTCAGCGATCAGGCGTTTCGTATCGTCGACGTGACGCCCCCAATCGACGAAGATCACGGTCAGTCGCGTTCCTCGTTCTCGACACAGACCGACTGCCCGCACGATCCGATCGTTGCCCTTCAGTTGGCTCGTGAAGCCATCGGTCCAGTCGTGTCGCGCCGGTGCAAATAGGGTCAGCTCAGACTCGGGCGCGATCGAGATGTGTGTGTGCGTCGCGGCGAAGTCAAATAGCTTGTTCGTATCGACGGCGTGGGGGAGAGCAATGATTCGCTCGTCCGGGACCGCCAGCCGCCGCGCTGCGTCGAGATCGTCGGCGTTCGTCACAAACACGGCTGGCGCCTCGCGGTAGCCGAGCGCGGTCACGCGCCCAACCGCTGAGTCCTCAAACGGGATGTCCCGGAGCGTTCCGTGCTCGTACGCCGTGAACGCTGCGGTGCCGGCGAGGAACGGAATGATCGGGTATGTCGCGTACGCCTGGACGACGTCGTAGAGGTCGAATACCGGCTTCCACATCTTCGCGACTTGGCGCCAACCGTCGTAGTCCGCGACGGTGAGCTGATCGGTGCGCTTCGGGAACCGGGCGCTAAAGAGTTCGCACACTTCGTCTCGACCACCGCGTGCGGGAAGGTCTTCCGATTCGAGCGGAAGGGCCAGGGCGGGCGCTCCCAGTTCGGTCGCAGCCGCAGGCGGGTCGAGCGCGTCAGCTGCCGACCGAGCCCGGCTGGGATCTTCGTCGGGGCGCTGCTCGGCAACTCGTTCTGGGAGCAGATGCGCGAGACGGGTTGGAAAGACGTGCTGCGCGAGCGCTCGCTTGGGCGGGGTTCCCTTCGCGACACTCAGCAATGCCCGCAAGATTCCGATCAGCTTCCGGGTCGCGAGTCGCAGAAGATAGAAACTGGGGCCGACGCGAGACTGGATGCTCGCGCCGCTGCGGGATGCCCCAATCTCTCGCCGCAGTCTTGCCGCGGCGCGCCGCGGATCACGCAGTCCTTTGTGGGCGAGCCGCGCGCCGCGCGCCGCTGTCGCCGCGGGTGACCGTCGCGATACGAGCCAGGTCTCGTGCTGCAATCGCTTCCAGGCCTCAGGCGGGTCGCCTGTACCTCCCCTCAACGAGAGGAGGTAGTCGATGCATGCTCTGGTGGGTCCCTGCACGAACCAGCGAGGCCGCTCGAAGCCATTGAGATCGACAGACCACCAGTCGGGGAAGAATTCGTCGACGTCGCCCTCGAAGTCGGCGTCTTCCCACTCCGGAGTGCCCATGATGTGGTAGTAGTCGAACGAGACCACATCCGCGTCGATGCCCGCTCGCCGCTGGATCTTCGCGTTGAGGTATGCGTTGTTGGCAATGTTGCCGAGGTGAAGGACCCGCAGCGGACGACCATGACTGCGCTCGAAGTCCGAGAGCCACCCATGATCTTTTTCATCGGGCGTCGACGAAGCAGGATCAACTTTCGCGGATCGTTTCGCCCAGAGCGCACGCTGCCCGATCGGCTTCGTCCCACGGACCTTGACAGCGCCGTGAGGAGCGTCGACGACGGTGATGTGCTCGAAGCCTATTTCCCGGAACCAACCTGCCACTTCATCGCGCGTGTGCGTGAAGTTCCAGCGCGGCGAGTAGGCATCGAAGAGTCCGAATTGATAACTCTCTGGGTCGAGAGGGGATGTCAACGGGTCATATGCCGCGAGCATGAAGTACTTGGAAAGGGTGTTTACGAGCCGCGGATGTTTCCTGGTGTCGAGAACGAGGTGGCGGCAAAACCGATATCTCCGCTCCTCTGACATCCGCCGCAATAGGAAGCGCAAAATGCCGGTTCCGACGACCATTCGCTGCGGATAGCTCTCGTAGACCATTACGTACAGGGTTCCGCCGGGCTTCACGATAGGAACGAGCTTGTCGAACGCCGCACGAGTTGAAGGTGTGTGATGCAAGACGCCCCAACTCATCACAAAATCGAAGCTTTCGGGGCGGAACGGGAGTGCGAAGATGTCCGCCTGCGCGACGCGAACGTTTGGTTCGGCCCCGATTCCCGAATACGTCGACTCGACCCCGCCTTCCGTCAAGTCCACAGATGTAAGTTCGGCCCCAAGGTTCGCAAGCGCGTACGACCAGCGGCCCGACCCGCATCCTGCATCGAGAACCTGCTTTCCACGAAAGAACTCAGGCTGAATCCGCGAGTCAGCGAGAAACTGCGCGACAAGCTTGGGGCTGAACTGGGTGAGGACCGAGCGGTCGAACCGTCGGTGCTCAAAATCGAAGGCGCGTTGAACCTGCGCGACGTCGGCGGCGAGGGTGTCGACGAATCGCGGGATGCCCCGAATAATCGGGAACCTTTCCCCGCAGCGCGTGCATTCCAGCGCATCCTCAACACGGACGAGGTCGCCTGAGCACTTCGGGCAGCAGTAGATCAGCGTCGATGCAGACGACCCCTCCACGGGTGGCAAGGATACGCCTCCAACCTACGCGCCCCTTCCTCGAGGTGGCTTGGGGCAACGCTAGGCTGGACTCCTTGATCCTCAGCATCCCTCGTCTTTCGCCGTCGATGAGTCGATGACGATGCCCGGTACGTCCGCACGGACGTCGGTCTTCACCCGCTCCGAGCTTCGTGAGATGCTCGCTGCCGGTCGTGACTCTGGATACGACTTTCGCCCTTTCGAGCGGCGAACCGAACCTGGTGAACCCGCTTGCCTCCTACGCCATGACATCGATTTGGATCTAGGAGCCGCGGCCGATGTGGCAGCGGTCGAGGCGAAGCTGGGGGTCAGGGCAACGTACTTCCTGATGCTGCGCTCGCCTGGGTACAACCTCTTCTCTCGTTCGAACCATCGCTTTGTCGAGGAAATCATCTCGTACGGCCATTGGATCGGCTTGCACTTCGACCAGGGGTTCTCGGCCGGTGCGCGATCCGTGGAAGAACAGGTGCAGGTCGAAGCCCAGATCCTCGAGCAGATGTTCGACATCGAGGTGCGCGTCGTCTCCTTCCATCAGCCGGGACCGAAAGTCCTGCGGAACGAGATCGAGGTTGCGCCGCTCATCAACACCTACGATCAGCGCGACATGGCTGGCTTCACGTACGTCTCCGACTCCAACATGATGTGGCGCGAACAGACGGGGCGCGACATCTTCAGCGGAATCCTGCACCGGAGGCTTCACATCCTGATCCATCCTATGTGGTGGGTGTCCGACGATCCAGGCGTGACCACGCAGCAGGCGTTCAATCGTGCGCTGACCGCGAACCTGGAGCGAATGCAGGAGCAGATGCTGCAGACCGAGCGGGCTTACGGGCCACCCCGGCGATTCGACATCATCGATCGATGACGGCTCCGAAGCTCGTCATGTGTGGGAACCATGTCGGGGGCGAACCTGTCGTTCGCGGGCTCATAGACCACGGGTTCCGGTTCGATTGGTTCGTCTGTCAGTCACCCGAGCAGGCCGAAGCCGCCGGCGTCTCCGGGTATCACGACTATCGCCCGCTTGCGGAAGCGAATGGAATCCCCTTCTACGTCGCGGAGTCATTCACGCTCAAGGCGGAGCAAGATCGGGCTTTTTTCGAGGCTCACCGCTTCGACGTCCTCGTGCAGGGGGGTTGGCAGCGGCTGTTTCCAGAAGAGGTGCTGAGTACGCTCCGAATCGGTGCAATCGGCGTGCACGGGAGCTCCGATTTCCTGCCGAAGGGCCGTGGCAGGTCCCCGATGAACTGGTCGCTTATCGAGGGCCGCAAGCGCTTCCTGATGCACCTGTTCCTGATCGAAGCTGGAGCCGACGACGGCCCGGTCTTCGACGTCGAGAGCTTCGACATCACCGACTTCGACGACATCGAGACGTTGTATTGGAAGTACTCGTTGGTGCTCAGGGACATGCACATTCGATCTCTCCCGCGCCTCCTCGCGGGCGAGTTCGAGCCGATGCCGCAGCGAGGCGAACCCACTTACTACCCGAGGCGAACAGCTGACGACGGACGGATCGACTGGGAGGCCCTCGATGTTTGGCAGATCTACAACGCGGTCCGCGCCCAGACTCGTCCGTACCCCGGTGCGTACGCAGAGATCGATGGCTCCATGTACCGCATCTGGCGATGCCGACCCTTCGATACCAGGATGACCTATCCCGGTGCGAAGTATGGCGAACGCGTCGAGTCGTTCGGCGCGCGATGGATCATCAACTGTCGGGGCGGTCTGCTTGTCCTTGATGAGTTCGATCCCATTTAGCCGCGTTATCAGAGGGGGCTACGGGCTCACCGAAGATCTGGCCGATTTCTCGTGTCGCGACGTCGAGATAGGCGAGGAACTCGCCCTCGCTCAAACCCGGAAGCTCCTGCTCTCGTGCGTTGCGGATCGCGACGAGGACGTCGTCGGCGGTGGCGTAGTTCTTCTCACCGACGAAGTAGAACATCGAACCGTGGTCGTCGCGCACTCGCTCGTCCAAATGCTTCGCTAGGCGCGCGACGCGCGCATCGTTGATGCGCGCCAAGAATGGTGAGACCGGGAAGCGCGACGCGACGTCTGTCAATGTCAAATGGTCGTTGACGGCGTCGCAGAACGTGGGCTGCTCGAAGACATGATGATGCGAGCCGAGAGTTGGTTCTGGAAACTCTCGACTCCGAGTCAGCCTGAAGACCAGGTGACGAAACATCATCATGCTCCCGGACACCCAGCCTGGTGATTGCGCGAACGTGTTCTCCATCGGCTCGCGGCCGACCAGCCGCCCGTGTTCATCCAAGACACGTGTGATCTCTTCGAGCGCCGCGGGAAGATGTTGATCGGGGATGTGATGGAGCACGGATGAGGCGATGACAACATCGAAGTCGCCGTTGTCGAACGGAAGCTCGTGCGCACGTGCGACCTCGAACTCGCCGGCAGGGTGCGCCCTCCGAGCTTCCTCGATCATGCGAGGCGACAGATCGACACCGACGAGGCGATCAAGGCTTGGAAGAGCGGTCCAGTGGTGCCACATCGATCCTGGCCCACAACCCAGATCGAGCACACGATCCCCCTGGGATACGTGTGGGGCGAGATAGGCGAGGAAGTCATCGTCCCAGTACTTGGTGACGGGAAAGCTGTGGTACAGGAGCTCGTAGCTCTGCGCAGCCGCATCCTCGTCTTCCCGCTCGCGTAGCTCGAAGTCATGCATCGATGTGTCCGGGTGCCCTGGTGCCCGCTGGCTCGGGGGTCGCGACACTGACCGGGAAGCGATAGTTGACCGGCCCGAACATGACGAGTTTCCATTTGCGCGCGACAGTGAACTTGAGAGCGCCGACGCGACGGTCGAATACCTGACTATGGGGCCAGTTCCGCTCGACGTCGAACCCGTTTCCGATGGTTACTTCGACCTCGTAGTCGCCGGCACCGAAGAGGTTGGGCTCGAAGTGGAACGTGACGACGCGGATTCCCTCGAATCCAGAGAGGTTCTGGCCGACCTGCCCGCTCGATTGCCAGAAGACGTAGAACCCGTCCGCGCGGGTGAACTTCAGCCAGACGTCCGCGGCCGCGACCAACGCGTTGGCGGAAACGGTGACGGCGATCTCGAACGGCTCGCCCTCAGTGACCGAAAGGGCTTCGGCGCTGTCGACGAGGAACCTCGTCTCAACTACCTCCACGTCGGGACGGAGATCCTCGACGACTCGGTTGACGTGGTCGATTCGGATCGCTTCGTCGGTGCTCACCAACGTTCCGCCGAATCGGGCTCGCTCCCAGCCCCCGCCGATCTGCTTGCGATCGGCGACGGGAAGATCGAGCCATGCTCCCGACGGGGCGTCGGCAACTTGGGCGGTGAGTTGCTCGGTGGCTCCAAGGCTCGTGGTTTCGATCGACAAGTCGAACGGGAGGTCTGCGACGTCCGTCCCGAGCGGTGGCCTCACCAGCAGGTGGCCGCCACGTAGCGCACTCGAACCCGGCGCGAGCGCGCGCGTGTCCTGTCCGAGCCTTTGGTGGTGGCGGCCCCATTCCGAACCCGCGAGGTCGAGACAGATGACGACGCCGGGATCATCTATGTCTCGAAAGTCCAAACTGCTTGAGTACTCGTGGCCGGCGATTGAGAGCACCACCCGCCGCACGTAATGCGTGTCGTGAACGCGCCCACTTGTTCCAACGAGCCGCAGCCGCCAGACATCCGGACGTCCGAGCTCTTCCGGGCGGACCCTGTTGGTGAGCTCCGATGCCCGCTTCGCGTTCCCGGCGCGCAGGTGCTCGTCCTCCTGGCGACGGAAGTCGGCTTCGTATCGCCGGGCAATCTCATCGACCGGCCCGATCTCCCTGATCTGGCCGTTGTCCATCCAGATCACGGTGTCGCACAGAAGCTGGACGGCGTTCATCGCATGGCTGACGAAGAGCAGCGCTCGCCCTTGCTTGCAGAGGTCGATCATTCGCATCGTCGCTTTGGATGCGAAATACGCGTCTCCCGCACCCAACACCTCGTCGACCACGAGGATATCCGGAGTCATTGCGGTCGAGATGGCGAAGGCGAGCCGCGCATTCATCCCCGAGCTGTACGTCCGGACAGGCGCACGAATGAACGCACCCAGCTCGGTGAAGTCGATGATCTCTTCGGTGAGGCGCGGGATGTCCGACCTTGGTGTTTCGTTGACGATCAGGTTGAACCTGATGTTCTCGAGCCCGGTCTGCTCCGGATCCAAGAACGACGTCAGCGACAGCATCGCTGAGATCGAGCCGCGTACCTCGACGGTGCCCGTGCTCGGCGCGAGGTTTCCCGTGATGATCTTGAGCAGTGTGCTCTTACCGGCACCGTTCGGCCCGATGATCCCGACCCGCTGGCCTTCGCGGATGTCGAGATTGACATCGCGCAAAGCCCAAAAGACATCGTGCCGCTGTCCGCCGAAGACCGCCTCTTTCAAGACATCGAGTGGCTTGTCGTAGATCGAATACGCCTTCGAGAGGTCGCGGACGGCAATAACCGGCTCGCTCATAGGACGTTGGCGAAGAAGGGACGCATGCGTCTGAACACCCGATACCCGGCGATGAAAACGAAAAGGCTCCATGCCGGGAACGCGATCCACGAATAGGGGTGCTGGATGCGGCCGAAGTAAAGAACGTCCTGATACACGTAGACCATGTACGTCCACGGGTTGAACCACAAGAAGGGGTTGAATGCGGCTGGGACACTCGTCGGGAGGTAGACGATCGGCAATAAGAAGATCAGTACGACGCTCGAAAGCTGAACGAGGTCGCGGACGTCCTTGATGAACGTGCCGAGCGCCGCGAGGAGGAATGCGACCCCCGCCATGGCGAGAAACTGCATCAGGATGACGAGCGGGAGCAGCGCGTACGTCCACGGGACTCCTCCGTAGTCCACGACTGTCAGGCCGAGGATGAAGACGAGCCCGAGGCCAAGGGAGAGGCAAGATGCCGCGGCGGTTGCGACCGGCAACACGTTGAGGTCGAACACGACTTGCTTCACCAGGTTCGCGTTTGCAGGTATCACGCTCGCCGCCTTGGTCATCGAAAGCTGAAACGCGAACCAGGGCACAAGCCCGGAGAGCAAGTAGATCGTGAAGTTGCGAGGCAACTCGTAGGTTCCGCCGATCTTTGCGCGGAACACGACTCCATAGACGAACGCGTACACGAGGAGCAGAAAGAGGGGCTGGAAGTGACCCCAGAACGTGCCGTGACGCTTCCCCTGGTGCTCGGT
>JACZCU010182979.1_pt1 | contig 10790 bp, 11 predicted proteins | sample 8641851 | NCBI WGS metagenome assembly JACZCU01 (sample SAMN15324605, study PRJNA640507) | soil metagenome | isolation source: monocropping sugarcane control | place: China: Luxin town, Laibin City, Guangxi Province | collected 2019-07-25 | depth 10cm m | reverse complement strand
TTGACCGTCGTAAACATCATGTGCTTGCCGGAGAACTCGACCAGCGTATGCGCGGGGTCGAGCTGCCAGGTACTACGGGTTGGAACTCCCGCTTCACTCTGCGTTGTCATGTCATTTCCTCCATTACGAAAGACAGCTTCAGGTGCTGCCGGCAAAGGGAACTATTGACCTTCTCGTTCCCTTTGCCCTAGTATTTCCTCTCTACGGCTGCGCTGGTCGTTGCGCAGCTTTGACACACACTCATGGCGTAGCTCACAGCGCTAACACCACCACTTGCCGTCGGATCACGTGCGGCAAGTGCCTTATGTTTCTGTTCTCCTTCCTTGATGCTCCTGGATGCTCTTGCCTCTTTTCGCAAGGATCACAGGAACTCCTGCTGATGCCCCCTTTTGAGCAGGAGAAGACATACCGTTCTCCTCATGTTCTTTGCACCTGCTCAACCTTCGTTGTGTACCACATCGTATGCCGTCACCACGAGCATTGGATCGTACACACAAAACTGTTCAGACTTCCCCACTGCTGCTCTCCTGAGAGCATGGCGGCAAAAGAGACTACAGCATCCACCTCTCTGCTAAAAGATTGCTACTCCGCTAGCAGTCTCGAAGAGGTGCATGGACTCGTTGTCGACATGCAGGCGCACCTGAGCGCCGGCTTTCACTTGAGAACGAGGATCGAGCTTCGCCACAGCACTTCTGCCTACCACTGTCAGGTACACCAGCAACTCGTCGCCCAGGTTCTCGACCACGTCAACGCTCCCATCAAGCGTCGATCCAGTCTGGCTCTCCGAGGGAATCAGCGCCACGTCTTCCAGGTGGGAAGGACGGATGCCGAAGGTCAAGTCCTTTCCTGCTGCTGCCCTGCTACGCTCCACATAGCGTGAGGGTACGACGATCTGCCCGATCCCTTCCAGTACGACCTTCGTCTGCCCCTCTTCATCGATGATCCTGGCATTGGGAAAGAAATTCATAGAGGGAGAGCCAATAAAGCCAGCGACAAAGATATTGGTGGGCTGATCGTAGAGTTGCTGAGGTGAGCCAAGCTGCTGGATGATGCCAGCGTTGAGCACAGCAATACGGTCGCCCATCGTCATAGCCTCGACCTGGTCATGGGTGACGTAGATGACCGTCGTCTGGATACGACGGTGCAGCTTGATGATCTCGGCACGTGTGGCGACACGCAGCTGCGCATCCAGATTCGAGAGCGGTTCGTCCATCAAGAAGACATCCGCCTGGCGCACAATCGCTCGACCAAGGGCCACACGCTGGCGTTGTCCCCCGGAGAGCTGTTTGGGTTTGCGTTTGAGCAAGTGCTCCAGGCCCAGGACTTCAGCCGCCTCCTGCACGCGCGTGTTGATGTCCTGTGTGGAGAAATGGCGCAGCTTGAGCCCGAAAGCGACATTGTCAAAGACGTTCATGTGGGGATAGAGAGCGTAGTTCTGGAAGACCATCGCGACGTTGCGGTCTTTGGGGTCCACACCATTGACCAGGCGGTCGCCAATGAAGATGCGACCCGCGCTGGGTTCATCTAGCCCAGCTACCATGCGCAAGCAAGTACTTTTGCCGCTACCCGATGGCCCGACCAGGACCAGGAATTCCTGGTCCTTGATCTGCATGCTAACATCGTGGACAATTTCCACCTGGTCAAAGGACTTGTAGACGTGTTCGAATCGAACTTCTGCCATGAGAGATGCCTCCTTTCAGTTTCTTTCCTGCTCTGCTTCTCCTTTACCTCCGGGGCATCTCCGAAGACGACGCGAAGAGGCTTTCAATGGGAGAGAGGAACTCGTCCAGGTCGAACGGGTTCTCCACGGCCAGCAGCCCCCGTTGTGGGAAACCAATGCCAATCAGCATGTCGTTGCTCCTCCTCTGCTCCTCTTTATGTGATAAGCTCACGAGAAGTTCCTTGTGGTCCGCGGGTGTACGATCACACCCGGATGCTCGGACATCCGTAGGGCCAGGGCAATCCTCTCACGCTCACAGCCAGTACAGGCATGAGCTGGTAAAAAGGCTGCCTGAACAAAGTAGTTTATGTATAAACTACTTTGTTAAAAAAAATTACGTGGGTCCAAGAGCACGATCAAGCGTGTGTACCAGCTGATGGAGCGTGCGTTGCTCCTTGGGTGCGATCACCGCCATACACGCAGCCACCAGCTCCTCATGCTCCGGGACCACTCGTGCTGCCAGCGCTGCGCCTTGTTCCGTCAGAGAGACTATATGCGTGCGACCATCCTCCGGGTCGGGCCGCCGCTCGACTAACTGGCGACACTCCAGGCGGTTCAGCAAGCCCACCATGTTTCCTTTCGTCACGAACAGCCGGTCAGCTAACATCTGCTGTGAGATGTGAGGAGCAGCTTGAAGATGGGCCAGCACGCCGAATTGAGCAAGGGTGAGGTCATAGCGTTCCAGGTGTCCCGAGAGACGCCGTCCCACCGTATGCACGATACTGTTCAGGTGCAGCCATGTCCGGACACCGAGCTCTAGTTGATGCTTCATACTCTCACTCCCTATGCTTGATGGTTTAAGTATATACTACTTTCGCGGTCTTGTCAACCTGGCAGTTTGCCTCGGGTGCGCGTCAATTCTGCTTTTGTTCCCCTCCTTATTCCCTACCCTTAGAGATAGATACGCTATCAAAATCTTCTCCTCTCACACAAAGGTTCAGCGGCTTCGCCGCTGTGTACAGTTGCCCCCATGGTTCTAAAAATCCGGGATAACTCATGATACAATTCTTGTGAGCTGTTGCAAGCAACGAGGAGCCGAGCAAGACGTACCGAGCAAAATGCTATTAGTCAATCTTGATTAGCCTGGCGTATGGTATAATATACGCGATATTTATGTATGGCACAAATTTATAATGTGTAACATAAATAGAGACTAGCAGAAGGCATACAAACGCACGTCGTCGGATGACACAATGAAAAACTTGGTTAAGCGGAGAAAGGAGGGCGCGGCACACACGCTGATAGCGTTGACTGCGCTTGTAGATCACTTCTATGGAAGATATTCATTTCGAGCGTCACTTTCGTACACCCTACTCAGAGGGCTATTATATTATGCAAGGTAATAGCTTGCAGAGTAATAATCGCTTGGGCACAGTGGATATTCACTTTACCACTACAGCTGTTCATGGCACCCTTATTTTGGAACGTGAACTTGAAGAGGCAGATCTGACAAAGCTTATTGAACAGATTGACGAAGACCTGGTTCTTTCTGCTGATATGCCCCGTGACGATTTTCTTGTCAGCGTCTACGTCGGTAAAGATGTTGGCTTCTACAGCGACGAATATTTTGCGGAAGAAAACGACAACAACAGCAGCTTTGACGACGAAGACGAAGAGTAGTCACTCACCAGTCCCACTATCTTTAATCCTCCAGTAGACCACGCCGCATCGCATATTTTACAAGTTCGGCGCGGCTATGGAGGTTTAGTTTATCCATAACATGTGTGCGATGTGTGTCCACTGTTTTGGGACTGATAACAAGCAGTTCGGCGATCTGGTTATTCGTGTGACCTTCGGCTACGAGCTTCAGGATTTCGCGTTCCCGCTCCGTTAAGCTGCTATAACTATCTTTCTCCTCACCAGTACGTACTCGCTGCAAATAATCTCCCACCATCACCGATTGGGCTGAGGGTGTGAGATAAAATTGTCCACTCTGTATAACATGCAGCGCCGTAATCAGTTCCGTGTCAGCCGCCTCCTTGAGCATATATCCCGATGCTCCGGCTCGTAAAGCCTGGAATACATACTCATCATTTTCATGCATGGTAAGAACCAGCACTTTTACATCTGGCAGCACTTTTTTGATTTGCCGCGTTGCTTCTATGCCATTCATATCAGGCATCGTTATATCCATCAGAACGATGTCTGGCTGCAGGCGAAGTCCCTCAGCAATAGCCTGGCGGCCATCCTGAGCTTCGCCAACTACTTCAAAATCAGGCTGAGCATTTAGCATCATTTTCAATCCGGCACGTAAAATGGTGTGATCATCAGCCAATAAGATATGTATCTTCATACCCTTAAATCCTATCTAAAGTAAAATGGGCGTGTGTATATTAACCATGTGAGTTTGTGTGCGTATTTATATGAGTGTTTTCTAGTGGATGAAGTGGTATGCGAACCTCAACTTTTGTTCCATGACCAGGGCTAGAAATGATATTTAGTGAGCCATCCAGTAAGAGTGCACGCTCGTTCATACCGGCAAGTCCTAATCCACGGTCTTGATCAGGACTCTTCAAAAGTGTATCTACATCAAAGCCAATACCATCATCAACAATAGTCGCATATACCGCGTCAGCATCCTCTCTCATTGCGATAGAAACCTTGTGAGCTTTAGCATGACGAGCTGTATTCGTTAAAGACTCCTGTACAATGCGATAGAGGGCAGTCTCCATTTCAGCTGCCAGACGGTCTTTGAAGCCCGTGGCATTAAACTCAACACTGATCTCACACTTTTGTTGATATTCTTTCACATACCAGCGCAGTGCGGGCAGTAAACCTAAATCATCAAGTGCACTTGGACGCAGGTCGATACTCAGATTGCGAATAGCACGCAGTGTCTGGTGGGCTAATTTGCGTGTATCAGCAATACGGTCACGTGCTTCTTGCGTGGTTGTTGTTTCCTCAAGAATAGCCAGGCTAATCAGCAGGGAGGTAAGAACCTGACTTGTTTCATCGTGTAGTTCACGAGCGATGCGTTTACGTTCTTGTTCCTGTGCATTAATGATCTGGTTTGCGCGTAGTCGGGTAGCATCGTCAATTGCTTCCAGCATGATATTAAATGTACGTGCCAGTTGATCAGCCTGTGGATCAACGCCTGTCAAAGGAGCACGTATCGAGCGATTGCCTGCCTGCACACGGTACATTACTTTGCCTAAATCCATCAAAGGTCGGAAAGCCACCTGGAGTACTACGAAATTAAGCGCAACACTAACTAACCATCCTACAACGACAAAAATGATGAGTGAGGTAGGGGTTGCCAGCGCCTGCTGGCTGTTATGCAGATTAGAGGCAAGCCATGTACCGCCCGTTGCACCAATAAAAATGATCAAGCTGTTGGCAAACAACACTTTATAAAAAACTGGGATGCCAAGCAGGGGCTTGAGGATTTTATGATTACGCGCAGCTCCCTCTTTTTCTATCTTTGAATGTGCCATAGTAATATTCTCTAGATTGTGCCATAGTAATATTTTCTTTATATAGGAAGTACGTTTCTTTTTCACATATTTATTGTAGCGGTAGTTGCGTTTAGCTGTCAATTAAAGTTATATTTACGGACAGGCGGAAGGGATATCAGGTGTGAAGGGTACAAAAATCAGGTATGCACCTGATGTTTTGGGCGTGTATTTCGAGGTATTCTAAGGTTAAGAACCGGAGTCGTGCTCTTTACTCTTCCCATTTGTTGCAAAAGTTCATTACAATACAATCAAAGAGAGAACCTTCGTAATGGTCATGATCTTTGTCCGGTGGAAGAAGGGCGCTTGCATTTCTCTTTCCTGGCAAGAAAGGGTATCAGCATGCGCGTTTCTATGATATAATCTGCCACACAGCATAGACTCTTATTGATCAGGCTATTTTTATTCAGTTCTGATCAGATTATAAGGCATGATATTTTGAGGAGGCACAGTGAGCTCAACTAGCAATAAAAGCTTGCTCGACACACTTACCCAAAAGATGGTCGAGAGTCAGGTTTGGCGCTCAATTTTCCGCCATGGCTACCCTGATACCCCTCTCAACCAGTCTCTGGTGATGATGAGTAATGTATTTCTTCACCTTCATCCCGTTAAAGTCAGTCGACAGGCCATGAAGATCACCTATACCTGGTGTATGGGGGGTATCTCGTTTTTCCTGTTCCTGTTACTGACTATTACTGGCGTCTTCCTGATGTTCTACTACATCCCTGACGTCAATGTAGCGTATCAAAATATTAACCAGTTAAGTAGTGCCGTCTCATTCGGCAATCTGGTACGTAATATGCACCGCTGGGCAGCCCACTTAATGGTTGTGTCGGTAACGCTGCATATGGTCCGTGTTTTCTATCATGGTGCATACAAGCCCCCCAGAGAGTTTAACTGGGTGGTCGGCGTAGGGCTCTTCTTTGTTACCCTGTTCCTTAGCTTCACTGGCTACTTACTGCCCTGGGACCAGATTGCTATCTGGGCTATCACCGTCGGTACGAACCTGGCACCCTATACACCGATCCTTGGTGATCCGGTTTACAAAGTGCTGGTCGGCGGTTCAAGCGTAACTCAGGCAACGCTGATACGTTTCTACGTAGCCCACGTCATCTTGCTACCACTGGCAGGCGCGTTATTAATGGCTGTTCACTTCTGGCGTATCCGTAAGGATGGTGGCGAAGCTGGTCCTCCGCCTCCCTCGCGTCGTGAATTAGAGGCCCGTGCAGAGCGTACTACAGTCGGCTCTGTCCGCTAGTAATTGGGATGTCTGTTCCGTATGGTGTTCTACGCTACGGTGCTCAGAGAGGATACCTGAACTATGTCAATTGAACAGCAAGAACCAAATGTGCAAACACAGTCATCTGCCACTCAGCGGCGTTATCGTACGCTGGCGGTTGTGAAACAGGAAGCTATCACCCGTGTGGAAAAACCACTCGAAGACTCTGTTTTCGTCTGGCCCCATCTACTCGTGCGCGAGTTTTTCGCCTCAGTTATGGTGACGGTTATGGTTACGCTGCTTTCACTGGTCATTAATGCTCCTTTGCGTGAGCCTGCTAATCCAAATGTAACGCCTAACCCTGCCAAGGCCCCCTGGTACTTCCTGGGATTGCAGGAGCTTCTGCACTACTTTCCACCAACTACAGGTGGTGTGCTCGTTCCTGGACTGGTGCTCGTTGCCCTCGCGGTTTTGCCCTATGTCGATCGCAACCCCAGCCGCGCCTACTCTGATCGTAAGGTAGCTATCGTGACCTTTACCATGTTCCTTGTGTTCTGGGCTGTTGTCACGTTAGCGGGCAGCTTTTTCCGTGGTCCGGGTTGGCTGTGGGTATGGCCCTGGCAGCACGTCTACTTTGATCTGTAGCTGCTAATAGATTGAGAGAACTAGCTTGAGTATCGATGAAAGCGTTAATAGACCTCATATAACGCCGCAGCAGTACGAAGTACTGCACGGTGGAGGCGCCGAAGCAGCAGAGATCGCTAAAGAGCGTTTATCACGCAGGCGTTTCCTGCGGCGCTCTATGTTGTCTGTGTGGGGTCTTTCCACTACAGCTGCTGTTGCTGGTGCCTTATACATGTTGTATCCGAATCTGGCCGGTCAGTTTGGTTCAGATCTTAACGTTGGCAAGAAATCAGACTTTCTGGCTGCCAAGCCTAGCGAATTCAAGATAGGTAACGCAGGCGTTTTTTATCGTCAGCCTGCTAAAACCTATCTGATACACTTGGCGAAAGATACACAGTTTTCATTGAGTGGTACCAACCTTGCCGACCAGTTGGACTCGGAATCTGTCGTCAAAGATAGCGATGGCTCTTACTGGATCGCGCTCTATCAGCGCTGCGTTCACCTCGGCTGTACCGTGCCTTTCCGCGATGACTGTGTCAGCTTTAAATGTCCCTGTCACGGCTCTCACTATAATGTCACCGGTGAGTGGATTGATGGTCCTGCTCCTAAGAGTCTGGATCGTTTCCTGCTCTCCTTCAATGGCGAGGACGTGATCGTACATACAGGTACGACCAATATTAAAGTGCCGCACCCTGACGCGACTACTCGTTTAATACCGGTACCGAGTCAGGCATGCAGTGTATAAAGTAGTGTAGGGGCAGCCATTTCTACATGGTTGCCCTTGTGTTGAAGGTTGTGTTTTATGATAGATCCAATTCAGGCCACGATAGGTATCCTGGTGCTGCTGGTATCTGTAGGTGCCTTGTTGTATATCTTCTACTCGCGTACCAATGCAGTAGAAAAAACTGGCTACGGGGCACTTATTATGTTAGCTGTTGTTTCACTCATGATTCCGATCTTCTGGATTATGGAAACTAATAATCAGGCAGTAGCTAAATCAGAGCAGCACCTGACTTCAGTACAGCGTGGCGTCGCCCTATATGCGCAATATTGTTTTCAATGCCATGGTACCAAGGGGCAGGGCCGCAGCGGCCCAAAACTGAATAACAACCCCGCCGTTAACAACTTAACCGATGAAGACCTGCTCCGCATTATCAGCGGCGGTATTTATGACCCTGCCTCTCCTGATAAACCCTTAATGCCAGCATGGAGCGAGCGCTACGGCGGACCGTTAACCGATAACGACATCCAATATCTATTTGATCTCATTCGTTCATCAGACCCTGCATACCAGGCAAAGAATGGTTATACTGGTGACAGCGCCAAGAACGGCTTTAGCCAGATCGTGCCTTACCTGCAACTGCATAATCAAACTGGACTATCAACGGCTCAAGCCCAGGAAGGCGCGGGTCAATTTGGTACAGCCGTTGATGATACTAGTAAAAAGGCTATCACGATCAATATTGTGCAGCCACCTGCCGGAGCGTCTTGTTCTCCAGCCTGTTACAGTCCTATCAATGTGAAAGTCAAGGTAGGTACTACAATCACCTGGGTGAATAATAGCGCCCAGATACATACTGTCACAGCCATTCAGGGCACGGACCCGAACAATGAGAAGCCCGCGCCAAACATTTTTGACTCGGGTATTTCAAAACCCATTGCTACTGGTGGTACATTTACCTACACAGTAACAACGGCTGCCTACAATGCTAACTCAAATCACCAGGTTGTCTACTACTGTCAGTTCCACCCTGGCATGATAGCTGTACTGACCATAGTGCCGTAACCTCTAAAGGTATCGCGACCACTTGAGCCGCGATACCCTTTTGTTCAAATACATTGCGGGGTTCGCTGAACCTCAAGAGCAGTTCTCTTTTAGACTGCTGCTCCAATGATATTGACCTGTTGAAAGGGATTGGGATCCATGCAACAAGTTCAACAACGGGAGATCCCAGAACGCATATCCTGGGCGCGCGCAATGATTTTTGGCGTTGGCTTCTTTTTCATTGCCGCTATCCTGGTTGGGCAACTTCCCGGATATATTTTCTTGCAGATGACTGCTGCATCACTCGTTGGCCTGGAGCAAGGCTCGATCGCGCTTGCTGCAGCCTGTCTGGGCGGCTTCTTAGTTATCCAGGCCATTGTTATGCTCTTCGACCCGAAACCAGTCGTTCCGCCGGCGATTTTTAGCGGCTTGGGTGTGCTCTTAAGCCTCGTTGGACTGGCAGTTGCCTTCGGTGCTGGATTGACGGGCAACCAGTACTTCCCTCACAAGGATACCGTGTGGAATCCGCTACTTGGCGGCACTGTACTCTGGTTTCAACCCGGTGCCGTCGACCTTGTGATGATTGGCTTGACGATCTTGTTCGTCGGCGTGGCATGGGTATTTTATAGTGTCCTCGCTCAACGTGAACGCAGCAATCCAGATCGCCGTGATCTGGGAACGACACCCGCCATTCGCGGTATGCTCATCACTGCCATTATGCTGCTTATCATTTTTATGGTTGCCTATACCCTCGTCAGTGACAATGGCCTGGGCTATCGCATTAACCCTGGCAATGGCAAACAGGCACAGATGATCATAGATTTGATTCTCTACGTCGTCCTGGGCGTTGCGATCTTCCTTGTTCTGGGCTCCTTTGCGCTGCGCCTGCACTACCTGATGCGACCTGTGCGTAAGCGCACTATGGCCCCTTTGTATGCGGTTGGCGCCCTTGGCTTGGCACAGACTGGTGTCCTCCTCTTAGCGGTCTGGTTTCTTATGTACCCGCTGATTGCCTGGATGCATAGCTGGACGTTCATTGGGCTTGGCGACTATCTGACGGTATGTGCGAAGAAATCTGCCATCCCTCAGACCTGTGCATTTTCAGCACAGGCCGGTTATATTATTGATGCGGTGGTCACCACGAACTCCTTTGTTCTGCTCCTGGCAGCTGTCTGGGCCTGGAAGTCACACCGTAACCTGGTCGTTGTTGGGGGAGTTGTTATCACAGCCATCCTTGGTTTGGCAACCCTGCTGGTCCACACCAACCCCGATGAAGTTCTAGTTGCGCTCTTACTAAGTGGTGCTATGCTCGTCCTTGCTACAATTTGGACTAGCTCAGCGCGCCGTGAATTTGCTATCGTGGGTGAAAACAACCTGGGCTGCCTGGGTATGTGGTTAGTTGTAGGTACATGTTTACTGATTTACCTGGCTGCATTTGCCTTCTTCTCCATTCCTGTTTTCACTAATGAGACTGAGCCTAATATACCGTTCATCCCCGGAACCATTATTCCTGCTCATGCAGCTCCCGGTACAACGCCAATTCTTGGTCAGGCCGATGCTGTAGTTATGCTAGTCATCATGGGAATATTGGCGGGCATACAATTCTTCTTCCTCACGCGTAACCGCTACAAAGTGTAAGCTCTCCTCATTCATGAGTTATCTCGAATTCTTGAAACTCATTCATGAGTTATCCCGAATTCTTGAAACTTATGAATGAGTTATCTCGAATTTTTGAAATCCATGTGTGAAGGTGATGAAGACGCTCGCAGAGCGTCTTCATCACCTTCACATCTTTTGTGTGTGTTGATGCAGGGCGGCTTAGCCGCCCTGCATCAACACACAGGATACTGCTGGCAGACCTTCCCTCTCGAGGGCATCGCGCCACTCCGGTAGCTCAGGATGTGAAAGCGTGGACAGTGCAGCATCGTGAGGTGGCGCTTCTGCACGCTGTCTACGGTCCCGCTGGCTCAGGATGTGAAGGTGTGGGCTGTGCAGCCTGCAGGCTGCACA
>JACZCU010034951.1_pt1 | contig 10807 bp, 8 predicted proteins | sample 8641851 | NCBI WGS metagenome assembly JACZCU01 (sample SAMN15324605, study PRJNA640507) | soil metagenome | isolation source: monocropping sugarcane control | place: China: Luxin town, Laibin City, Guangxi Province | collected 2019-07-25 | depth 10cm m | reverse complement strand
GCAGCGGAGGACTCACTGTCGGGCCACAGGAAGGCGGCCAGTTTGCTGCGGGAATGCATGCCGCCTTCGACCGCCAGGTAGAGCAACAAGGCCTGCGCCTTGCGCAAGGCGAAGGTGAGGCGACGGCCGTCATGAAAGATTTCGGGCGGGCCGAGTACGGCCAAACGTAACAGACCCATGGTATCTTCTTCTCCTTCGTAGGTCAATGGAGGTGACGAACTGATTCGGCAGAGCACGAGTGGGAAGCTGGTCGTTTCCCTGCCGCTTGCTTGTCATGAGTATATTCTCCTTCGGGAAAAATGGACGTGTTGTTCCTTGCATCGATCCATGGCACAGGCACCTCCATGCTGTTGTTTAGTCTTGCCAGAACTCAGAACGTTACACCTCGCTTTCTTACCTGATCATGCAGATTGACACATTTAACTGGGTATAGTGAGCCCTGTAGGGGCTGATTATGGAGTTTGAAAATTTAATACGGATTATGAAACCGACCTGTGGCGCTGCTATGGCTCCTTCGGTAATCCACATTTATTTTTCAAACAGCATTATCGGCCCGTCAACTCTTCCCCCGATTATTTTGTTCATCTGCATGATCAGGCCCTGCTGGATCGCATGCATCGTGGGCTTAACATCTGTCAATGAAAAATACCGCGAATCATCACAAGTTGGGGAGAGCCACAATCAAGTAAAATCATACACTTCCCGTTCATGGCGAAACTCTAAACGTTTTCGTGGCACTTGCTTCTCATACTAGCAGCAGAGAGAAAGAGGTGCAGCCGGTTGTATCAGGGCGATGAGGCACCCAACATCGAAGTGAGGTTTTGTAGAGCGCGTCGGACCAGGCTGGGATGAACTCGGATGACAAAGCTCATTGAAACCGAGTTCGTAGGAGAAAGAGTTGGACATGATTGGTCACAAAGCAGATATACGCACGTATCAACCAATCACTTCGTATGGAGTCATTGGCGATTGCCATTCTGTCGTGCTGGTCGCGCCAGATGGCTCAGTAGACTGGGGATGTCTCCCGGACTTTGATAGCCCGGCCATCTTCTGCCGTTTGTTAGATGCTGAGCGGGGCGGCTACTTTCAGATCGCTCCCATAGAGGGGATCATCCCCGGAACGCAACGCTACCTGCGCGAGAGCAATGTGCTGCAGACGAGGTTCGCCAGTATCAGCGGGGAGGTGGTGCTGACGGATTTCATGCCCGTGGAGACCTTGAGCGCCTGGCCGGATCAGGACCTGAGGAACACGAACTGGACGCGTCAGGACGACTCCTCCCCTTGTCTGGTCCGGGCAGTCGAATGCACCCACGGTGAAATGCCGGTCACGCTGACCCTCAAAGTCAGCCCCAATTATGCCGCCTCGTCCAGCGAAGTCTGGCTCACCCCACAGAACACAGGCGCGGTCATCTCTGGCGGGAATCAGCACGTTGGGCTCGCGATTCTTGGCGCTTCTCGCGTCTCCGCGTTCTCCCTCAGCGTCACGCAGGATGGCGATGAGCTGCACCCATCCCTCATCGCGCAGATGACGCTACGCGAGGGGGAGCGCCTGCTGTTTGTCCTGGGGATGGCGCGCAGCGCTCCGGCGGCTCGCCGGCTGGTGGAGCAAGAGTTGCCACAGCGGAACTTCGAGGCCGAGCTGGCGCATACCCTGCACTGCTGGCGTACCTGGTTGAACCAGTGCACCTACAATGGCCCGTATATTGAAGAGGTTCGGCGCAGCGCGCTCGCGCTCAAGCTGCTGACCTACGCTCCCACCGGGGCCATCGTGGCTGCCCCAACGACATCTCTGCCAGAGCATCTGGGAGGGAGACGCAACTGGGACTACCGCTACACCTGGCTGCGGGATGCCACCTTTACGCTGTATGCCTTGAACGCGCTCGGGTTTACGGGGGAGGCCCGCGCCTTCATTGAGTGGCTGCATCGTCTCTCATCCTCCCATGGCGCAGACTTGCAGATCATGTATGGCATTCGGGGTGAGCGCGAACTGGCGGAGCAGGAACTCAGCAGCCTGAGCGGCTATGAGCAGTCGCGTCCGGTGCGTATCGGCAACGGTGCGGTGGAGCAGAAGCAACTCGATGTGTTTGGCGAGGTGCTAGACTTCCTCCACTTCTACCGGCGTCAAGGCGGCTTGGAGCGCTACGGGGAAAAGCTGGAGGTGGAGGGGCCACTGTGGGCGATGATGTGTGCCCTGGTTGAGCATGTGTGCGCCCACTGGCAGGAAGCTGATCGCGGCATCTGGGAGGTGCGCGGCGAGCCCCGTCACTTTGTCTACTCCAAAGCCATGTGCTGGGTCGCGCTCGATCGCGGCATTCAAGCAGCCGAACAACTGGACCTGGAGGCCGATCTGTCTCGCTGGCGCCAGGTACGCGAGCAGATCCGCGCCGACATCCTGGCGCACGGCTATAACACAACCACCGGCGCGTTCACCCAGGCCTATGATGAGAGCGTGTTGGACGCCTCGACCCTGATGCTTCCGCTGGTCGGCTTCATGGCCCCGGATGATCAACGTATGCGCTCGACGGTGGAGCGCATCATTGAGCAACTGACGGACGAACAGGGCTTTGTCTACCGCTACTGCTCGGATGATGGGCTCGCGGGTTCTGAAGGCATCTTTACCATCTGCACCTTCTGGCTGGTGGATAACCTGGCGATGCAGGACCGCGTGAACGAGGCCCGTGCGCTCTTCGAGCGCCTATTGAGCTATGCCGGGCAACTGGGTCTGTTTTCTGAAGAGATCAACTCGCGCACCAACATGGCACTGGGAAACTATCCGCAAGCCTTCTCGCACATTGCGCTCATCAACAGTGCGCTGAACCTGCACAAGGCCGAAGGGCGTCTTGCCCTGAGCGAGCTTCCTCTGGAATCGGTGCCTGCCGCCATCCAATGGCAAGGCAAAAAAACCAGGGAACTTGTGGCGTAACAGTGGGTGTGAGTCCTTCCGGTCATGGACACGAGGGCGCTAGGTCTCCGGGGGAGACGACATGACGACATCCGCAAGGGTCCCCACCCCTACGGAGACGAGGAACAAGGAAAATTCAGGGAAAAGGATATGCTGATGAATACACATTTCGATACGCAAGAACAGAGTGAGATGGCAGCACACAAAGAGACGACCGCGGCGGATCGGGAGAGACTTGCCGGATGTGGCTTTACCTCTGAGGAAATCGTTGTGCTGCTCTGGCTCCAGCAGTGGTATCAAGCGGGAGGCAGTGACCGCGTCGCGGTGCTACGTCACTGGGAGTTCCTCAAGCTCCTCGTTCTTACTGGCAAGTTGGACGTGTAAGCAGGACGATGAGAACGAGTGACAAGTAGAAGGAGAGATGCTGTATGCAGCAGCACATCCATGTTCCCGGTCAGCCGGAAGCGGTGGCTGACCGTGTCTTCGTGAGACAAGCCCTTGCAGGCGACGAGGGCGCTTTTGAGGCCCTTGTTCGCCGATACCATAGACAGATCTTCCAATTCATTCATTGCTATGTCAGGGACAACGATCAGGCCTGGGATATCTTCCAGAAGGTCTTGCTCAAACTCTTTGTGTCTCTCCCAAAGCTGTGCGTGGAACAAGAACAGTTGGGTCCGTGGCTCTACCACATTGCCCACAACTGCTGCATCGATGCACACCGCGTGAGGCGCCTAGTCCACTTTTCTGAGCTGGAGTGGGAGACCGGGGAAGATGGGGAGGAGTTGTTCCCCCTGGCATCCTTCGTAGACCCCAGCCCTTCTCCAGAGGAAATGGTGGAGCGCCACGAAGTGCAGCGTGGACTATGTGAGGCAATCGCGGGGTTACCGGCCAGGATGCGGCCAGTGGTCTATTTACGCTACACCGACCAGCTGAGCTTCACTGAGATCGGGCAGCGGCTCAAGATACCGACCACCACAGCGAAATCCTACTTTTACCGTGCGCGCCCGCTGCTGCGCGCCACCCTCACGGCGCAAGGGCAGACGGATCCTCCCGCCGAGGAAGGCTCGGGGAGTCGCCTGTCCAGAAAGCGAGCATGACTGAGACCTGAGGTTCTCTTTCGTGGCGATGCAAGTGGCGTTTTCGTGGCGTTTCCTTCTCATACTAGAAGCAGAGAGGACAAGATGCAGCCGGCCGTGGCAGAGGCGATGAGGCGCCCATCTCAAGCCACCCTGACTGGGCATCCTCTCCGGGCACTCTCTCCGAGGGAGAGGTAATGAGGTAATGGAGCCTCGTGCAGCCTGTCGGACCAGGCCGGGATGCACACAGACGAGTGCACAAGCGAAAGGAGTCATTTTATGACGCAGCTACAGTTCGCCTACCAACCCCGACCGGGAACCCAGGAGCGGTGGCGACGACTTTGTCAGGAATTAGCAGGATCACGCAGAGACCTGTTTGCAGTGGCCTGCCAGCAGGCAGGGATCACCCAGGTGCAGGTCAGACTGCTACAAATGCTCCACGGCGAACTCCTGCTTATAACAGTGCAGACGCAGGAACCGCAACAGACCCTTGAGGCGCTGGCGAGCTTCGAGCGCCAGTTTGATTACTGGCTGCGAGAGCAGTTCCAGGTCTTGCTGGGCTGGACCGTGAAGGAGATGCTGCCTGACCCGCCACGTGACCTGATCTTCACCTGGCCCGGCGAATGTAAATGCGATGACGAGTGAGCAGAGGCAGAATCAACACGAGCCTCATCCTCACCAGAGGTGGAGATGACGACGTTGCTTGATCAGATGTGAACTGCACCTGCGGCTCACAGGTTCCAGGTGGGACAGACAGCGCGGTCACCTACCTGGATCTCCCACCTGTACCTATGGAGTAGGAACTCACGAGGAAGATCGAATTATGTCACATAGCACTAATCTGGATTTATGGAATAGGGATTCATGAGAAAGGTCAAATCATGTCACGGAGCACTCATTTAGAACGTACACAGAACCGTTTGCAATCCACAATCATGCATGTGCTACGCTACCCGATTGTGTGGCTGGGCCTGGTGGTCGTGCTGGCAACGCCCACCCTCATCCTGGGAACCAGGTGGGTAGTACAGGCCAACACTCCTGTTCCCGCTGATCTGTTCATACAATCGGTGGTCAAGCTCGATGGTACGCTGGGCTGGCACCAGCTCTGTCCGTCACTGCAGGCACAGATGCCCCTCTCGGAACTTACCAGGCAGGTAGAGACGCAGCGCATCGCTGCATCCGGGCAGGGCCTGACACTCACCGAGGAATACGTCGGAGCCTACCCTCGACCGCAAGGTGGAGAGATCCGCGTGTACGTGGTCACTGCACACCGACCCAATGGCTGGGTTGAGCAGCGGATATACAACGTCTATACGCAGGCCAGTGGGTGTGTTGAGGACATCAAGAACTCCTAGCTGCTGGCAAGCATACATATTGACGTAATCACGTAATAACGAACGGATGACAGTATAAAAAACGGTGAATAACGCGCAGCTCATCCCTCCCTTATTTCAAAGAAGAAACAAGATCCATCGTGATCAGGAGGAAGATTTCCAACGGCGGAAGTCTTTATTGCCCGCACCCATGACGCTGTTTCCTGAAAGAACGAGAAATAGAAAGGGAACGCTCTCTCACCAGCACTGTGCGGCAGGACGCAGTGAGCGAGCGTATCATGCGATGGCACATCTAGACTACGATAACAACTTTATGACGTATGCAGCAAGCAGAGCAGATTCCTCCGCAGGACCAGGACAGCATGAACGGGAGATACCCGCCACATATCGCCCAGGTTACGTGCGGAGGATCGGACAGCGCACACGCGCCGACCTTCCCAGGTTGAGCAAATTTCTGGTGGTCGGAGGGTCGGGAGTGCTGGTGAACAGCCTAGCGCTGCTGCTCCTCTTCCAGGGGGCGCATCTGCCACTGGTGATCGCCTCGATTCTTGCAGCAGAACTGGCGATCGGCAACAACTTCTGGTGGAACGACCGCTGGACCTTCAAGCCCACGCAGTTCTCCTGGTGCCGTTTCGCCCGCTTCAATCTGGTATCACTCGGGGGCCTGATCATCACTACGTGTACCCTGTGGGCCTTGGTCCATCAATTGCATGTCTACTACCTGGCTGCCAACCTGCTGGGCATCGCCCTTGCGACCGCCTGGAGCTTCGCGGCGAATTCGGTGTGGACGTGGGGAGGTGCGCGATGAGCTGGAGCCCTGTCGTTCTCGCTGCGCTTGCTGGTAGTCATGCCCTGGGGGGGCTGCTGCTCTCCGGCGCGGTGGCATTCTCCATCCTCCTGACGATCCAGTCGGTCTATACTCTCTACATCATGCTGTATACGTGGGATCGGCCGGAGGCCTATCAGATGGCGAAGGCCCCGGCAAGCTTTCTACCGCCCCAGAAGTCCTTCACTGTGATGCTGCCCGCCCGCCACGAGGAGGAGGTTATCCAGACGACCATCGAGCGAGTGGTGCGGGCCAACTACCCCATGTCCATGCTGGAGGTGGTGGTGATCTGCTCGCTCGATGATACCGGCACCATTGCCAGGGCTCAGCAGAAGATCGCGCAGTTGTACCGCCAGGGGATGACGAACGTGCGCGTGCTTGCCTATAAGCAGAAGCCCATCAATAAGCCTCACGGCCTCAATGTGGGCTTGCGGAAAACACGCCACGAAGTGGTGACCATCTTCGACGCCGAGGATGATATCCACCCGGACATCTTCAATGTGATCAACACTGTGCTGTTGGAGGATCCGGTCGCTGTCGTGCAGGGTGGTGTGCAGCTCATGGACTACCAGTCCAAGTGGTACTCGGTCCTCAACGTGCTGGAGTACTTCTTCTGGTTCAAGAGCCGCCTGCACTACCATGCCCGGCTGGGCATGACCCCCCTGGGAGGCAATACCGTGTTTTTTACCCGCGATGTGCTCCAGCGCGTGGGCGGTTGGGACGAGCAGGACCTGACGGAGGACGCCGATATCGGCATCCGCATCAGCCTGCTGGGCGAGCGGATGCGCGTCGTCTACGACGACCGCTACGTTACCCGCGAGGAGACGCCGCCCACGCTGAGCCAGTTCATCAAGCAGCGCACGCGCTGGAGCCAGGGGTTCCTGCAGACGCTGTTCAAAGGCGAATGGAAGCAACTCCCCCGGCTAGGGCAACGGCTACTGGCGATCTACACACTGGGGTTTCCCGCCGCCCAGGCCGTGTTGGGAATTTACATCATCGTCGCGCTGCTCATGTTGTTCATCGTGAAAACACCGGTGGTGGCGGCCATCCTGTTGGACCTACCGTTTTACCTGCTGACGGCTCATTTCACGCTCTCCGTCATCGGGCTCTTCGAGTTCACCAACGCTCACGGGCTCAAGCCGACCTGGAAGACGCTGCTGATCATGGCGCTGGGCTACCTGCCCTATCAGTGGGTGCTGGCCTACGCCTCCGTACGCGCCACGCTGCGGCAGGTGCGCGGCATCAATAACTGGGAGAAGACCCAGCATGTCGGCGCCCATCGCCAGGCCGAAGCACTCAAGGCACCTATACCAGACAAACGGCACTCAGCGCCATTGCCGCAAATCTAAGCAGAGAAGGAGGAAAAGATGCACATTCAACAACTGTTCAAAGAGGGCCGAGGCGAGCGACCTGAACAAAGCCATGAGCAGGTGCGTCGGCTGGAGTCGCAGGAACCTAAGGGTAAGCGCCAGGTGATGTTGGGCCGTGTCCTCTTGCTGGTCTCGCTGATCACGGGGGCGATCTCGCATGGCTACCACCTGTTCCTCTACCCGCTCTATATCACAGATGAGGGCATCTATATGGAACAGGCGTGGTCGGTGTTGCGCGAGAGCCAACTCTCGCCCTACACCTACTTCTATGATCATGCGCCCGCCGGCTGGCTGGTCATTGCCGGCTGGGTAGCCCTCCTACCTCGCCAGTTCGAGACCTTCGGCAACGCGATCAACACCGGTCGCGTGCTGATGCTGCTGGTGCACCTGGCGAGCACCTTCTTGTTGTTCCAGGTCACGCGTCGTCTCTCGGGAAGTCTCATCGCGGCCGTGGTCGCCTGCTTTTTCTTCAGCCTGTCGCCGCTGGCCATCTTCTACCAGCGCCAGGTGCTCCTGGACAACCTGATGGTCTTCTGGGTCCTCTTGAGCCTGTACCTGGCGACAAGTGACGATCGACGCATCCTCACCCCGCTCTTCAGTGGTCTGGCCCTGGGAGTCAGCGTGATCACCAAAGAAAACGCCATTTTCTTCATCCCCGTCATCGGCTACCTGCTCTACAGCAAGGTGCGGCAGCGGCGCAATTATCGCTTTGCCCTGAGCTTCTGGCTCTTCGGAGTGCTGGCGATCATTTCGCTGTACTTCTTGTACGCTATTCTCAAAAACGAACTCATTCCGACGCATCTGGACTTCAATCTCAACAATCCGCCCGCTGACCACGTGTCGCTGCTCTACACCATCTGGCAACAGCTGCATCGCAGCCAGGGCAGCATCCTGGATCCGCACAGCCTCTTCTGGACATTTTCTCTGGGTGCGTGGCTGCCCAAGGACACGTTTCTGCTGGTCGGGGGCGCCCTGGCCACGTTCATCAACCTCTTTCTTGGTCTGCGTGACCGCAGAAAGTATCAAGGAGAACTGGTCGCCGCGTTGCTCGCCCTGAGCTATGCTTTCTACCTGGCGCGGGGAAGCGTGGCGCTGGAGTTCTATGTCGTCCCCCTAATACCCTTTGTGGCCATGAACATCGGCATGCTGGTGGGTCGGATCCTGCACCTGGTGCCAGAGGGTCGACGCCTGCCACTGCTGGCTGGCAGCGTTCAGGCACTTATCCTTGGCATTTGCTTCGCGGTACTCCTGCTTCCGCCAGGAGGCTACGTGCTGGTGCATGACCAATCTGGCAAAGTGTTGTCGCACGACCTATACAAGCTGCCACTGACGACGCTGCAAGCGCAGCAAGTGGCTTTCATCCGCCAGCACATCCCATCCAGTGCCCGTATCGTCATGGACGATGATCTGTGGGTGCAGTTGCATGATGTGCGACCCTATTATCCGTTCGCTCATTCCCACTGGAAGGCCTCGTCTGACCCCGCTGTGCGCGACAAGCTCTTCGCCAAAAATTGGCAGAACATTGACTACATTGTGCTGTCCAATAAGATGCTCATCGCTATGCAGCAAAACAATACGAATGGCAGCGAGAACTACATCTTAGAAGCTCTCAGCCACGGGCAGCAGGTCTGGAGTGTGACGCGGGGTAATATTAGCCTGGCAATTTACCAGATCCAGAAGTGAGTGAGTGAGTGGGTGAGGAAATCAGAAGAAGGAGACTGTCATGAATGACAACCTGCTTAACCCCATAGAGGATGAGGATGAGGTTCTACTACCTGTATTAGAGGGTGAGGAGCCGCTCACCCCGGGAAGGAATGAGACCCAGCCACCTGTACCGGAGGATGAGGAACTGCTTATTCCTGCAAGGAATGAGACCCAGCCACCTGTACCGGAGGATGAGGAACTGCCTCCACCGGTAGCACGCCCACCCGTACCGGAGGATGCGGAGCCGTCCCTGCCGGTGGCGCGCCCACCCAGGACAAGGACCCGCCTGAAGCGCTGGAAGCTGCTGTTGATCGTGCTCGGGGGGATTGTAGCCATCTCGGTGGTGTTCGGTATGCTCAACCGGTCTGCAGGCTCGGGAGCCGTGGATACAACGGGAGTCACCCACCAGAGCACGGCCAGCATACCTACACCCACGTCGGCACCTGCCACCACCATCCCAACCGTGCATCGCAAGCCAGGTGGGCCGACGACGTTCACATCCGGAGCGCTAATCCTGCTCAACCCCAGGATTGTGCGCCAGGGCACAAGCTCGGAACTGACCGGCAGCGGCTTTGATCCACGCACCACGATCGATCTGGCCATCAAGCAGCGGGCGTCGGACCCTAGCCAAGGCGTCAGCTTTGTCCAGGCCGACAAGTACGGCACCTTCAGTAGCACGTTCAGCGTGCCGACAGGCTTGAGTTCCGGAATCTTCACTATCGAGGCAAGCGAGCGTGGCAGCACCAAGGTGGCGCAAGCCACAGGCGTCGTGGCTGGTGGCACGCCCCAACTGAAATTGGGCGCCCAGGTGGGCAAGCCTGGCGACATCCTCACCGTCTCCATCCACGGTTTCAGCCCCAATGAGACGATCAAGGTCTACTGGAATACCATTAGCGGCCAACCGGTCACCACGCTGCAGGCTGACGGCGGCGGCGGCATTGGTCAGGCGCCAGTACAGGTCCCCTTCGGGGCGGCCGGCGTCAACACCTTCCTGTTTGTGGGAGCGAAAAGCCAGGCCCTGGCCGCCGCCTCGTTCGACTTGTTGTCCCTGTATCCGTCAATCAAACTCTCCAGCTATGCGATCCGTGCCAACAACCCGCTGAGCTTCTCCGGAGTGGGGTTTGGACCTGGGGAACGGGTGCTGGTCTATGTGAATAGTGCCAGCGGGCAGCCCGTGGCGATCATCCAGACCACGCAGAAGGGCACGTTCAGCAACGCCGGGAGCTTCAACATTCCCTTTGCGTTAAAAGGGCAGCAAACACTCATCTTTTTGGGTGAAGAAAGCGGGACCTCGGTGGCGGTCAGCTGGACGGTGCTGCCGTATGCTCCCAACGCGCAGGCTAGTACCTATGGAGGACTACCAGGCACAACCGTGTCGTTTTATGCCAGTGGGTTTGCCCGCAACGAGGTGGTGCATGTCTACGCGGGGCACACCCAGAACAGTACCGGTACGTTGGTGAGCTGCTTCCGCACGGACGACAAGGGCAATGCGGCAGCGGCCGGGTCGTATGTCATCCCGAGCAATGCCCAGGGCAAGCTGGTCTTCGCGCTGACCGGCAGCAAGAGCGGCGGCGCGGCCACGGCAGCTCTGTCGG
>JACZCU010021666.1_pt1 | contig 10834 bp, 12 predicted proteins | sample 8641851 | NCBI WGS metagenome assembly JACZCU01 (sample SAMN15324605, study PRJNA640507) | soil metagenome | isolation source: monocropping sugarcane control | place: China: Luxin town, Laibin City, Guangxi Province | collected 2019-07-25 | depth 10cm m | reverse complement strand
TGAGCTGAAACGAGATCCAGGAGATGAGGAGGGGCCGGATGAAACGATACATCTCGAAGAGATGGACCTTCGCCGTCTCCGGATCATTGGTCTGCTGCGCGAGTGCCGCGGCCCGTTTCACCTGATAGGCGTCGAAGCCGCGGAGAAGAAGGTTGATCTCACTGAACGTATACATGGCTTCTCCTTTCCCTACGCTGCCGGACGGCGGCGCCACTTCTTCGACTCGCGCTTCGGCGTGCGGAGTGCGGGCTTCGGCGGTTTCATCGCGAAATGGCGGGCCGTCGCGGACGGCGGCACCGGAAGGCCGACGCCGGCCCAGGCGGCGGCGACCGCCTCCTGCTCCGTACGGGAGAATCGCTGGAACGCGACCTCCACCGTCACGCGTACGAACTCGTTGAAATCGGCGTCGGACGAAAGGACGTCGAGCGCGGACATCCAGATCTGGCCCGACTTCTCCCATGCGTGGCCGCCGAGCCGCAGCGACGTGTCGTGGTAGCCCTTGTTCAGAATGCCGGAGTTGATGTGGACGCCGCCGTTGTCCTGCTGCGTCTCGACGTAGTCGCGCATGTGCGCCGGCTGCGGGTCCTTGCCGAGGATCGGATCGTCGTACGCCGTGCCGGGCTCCCCCATCGACCGGAGACCGACTCCGTGAAAGATCGGGTAGAACAGGTCCGCGCCGATGATCCACTTGGCCTGGTCGACCGTCTGGCCGAGCCGCCACTGGTCCACCATCGACCCGATGACGTCGGCGAGGTGCTCGTTCAGCGCGCCGTTCTGGCCGAAGTAGCCGAGGGCCGCCTTGTACTGAATGATGGCGTGGCCGTACTCGTGGCCGCCGACGTCGAACGCGTTCACGAACGGCTTGAAAATCCTTCCGTCGCCGTCGCCGAAGATCAACTGCCGGCCGTCCCATTCGGCGTTGCTGAAGCGGACGTCGAAATGGACGGTGGTCATGATCCGCCCGCCGCGGCCGTCGAACGAGCTGAGGCCGAAGTTGACGAACCCGAAGTCGTAGTAGCGGCCGGTGTTGTCGTACGCCGCGTTGACGATGACGTCGCTGCCGCGCGCCTTGTGCTCGCTCATCACGAGCCGGCCCGGCAACCGCGTATGGTTTTGTGCGTCGTAGACGCTGCGGCGCTTCCGGACCGGCTGGATCTGCTGCGGCATGACCTCGGCGCGTTCGCGATGGATCGCCAGCGCGCTCATGACGTCGAGCGTGCGGCGTGCGGATTCTTTGCTGTCGGCATGCTCGGCGAGGCGCTCGAGCATGTAGTCCGGGATGACTCCCGGGATGTGGTGCTGTATGTTTCTCATGACACTGTTTCCTTTCTTGTTTTCACAGACTTGGGGGACTTTGTCGGGCCGGACCGCGCTTGCAGGCGCGGCCCGGCCACTCGGTTTATGGGGTCATGCGGCCTTCGGCATCGCAGGCGGGGGCAACGCCGGTTTCCTGCGTGCTCCGCGCTTCTTGCCGAAGATCTTCTTCAGCCTCGTCGCGGCCGGGATCAGATGCGCCGATCCCGGATCGCGCGACAACGCCTCGGCGACCGTGCGGATCTGCTGACCGCTCGCCGTCAGAGCAGCGAGTTTGGCGTTGACGGTGAAGTTCACCGTTTCGCCGGTCGCAATCAGCTTCTGGCCGACCGGACCGAAGGCTTCCGCGAACTGCAGGTCGTCGCGGCTTTGCGCCGGCGCCAGCTTGTTCGTCGTCAGCAACTCCGGGTTCTGCTCGACGATCGCGACAGCTTCCGCGATGTCGGACGCAGGGATGTTCCGGTGCGATCGGACGAAGTCGGCGGTGAGCGGGTGGCTCGCCTCCAGTGGAGGCATCGCCGCCGCGAGCGCGTCGATCGCCTTCACGGCGTTGTCGGCGAGCTGCTGGTAGTAGGTGGTCGTCGGTGTCGGCGAAGTGGCCGGCGGAGCCTTTCCCCCGCCGTCGTCAGCCACCGCCGAGAGACCTCGTTTGGACTTCTTGGACATATGCAGGCATTCCTTTCCCAGGAGGTACCGTTGCGCCACGCGCGCACGGGCAACCCCCGGTCAGTCGCATGCCGGCGGCGGTTTCGCGTTCCCGCCGCGGGCGTGTGGCACCTGCAGGTGCCTTCAAAGTCCAGCTGGACGTGAATGACGATAGCTGAGCGAATTGTCGCGAAATGTGTGAACAAACGGTTACAAGCAGCGACACCTCAACGCGTCACTATCCCCTGCCTTGATCTGCAAAGACTTACGGATGTGTGATTTAGGTATTCCTGGACTTTTTTCAGGCGAGCGACTTGATGGGTTCGACAAGTTCTTGCGCCATTTCGTTGACTGCGTCGGCAAGCCGGCACGTTCCGAACGTCGATTTCACGTTGTCCATCGTCGATTTCACGTTGCTCATCGTGAATTTCACGTTGTCCATCATGGATTTCACGTTGTCCATCATGGATTTCACGTGGTTCATCGTGGATTTCACGTTGTCCATCGTGAATTTCACGTTGCTCATCGTCGATTTCACGTTCTCCATCGTGAATTTCACGTTGGTGCTCGTGAAATCGACGTTCACCGGTTCGCTCCGGGCCCGCGGAGTACCATCTCCAGCATCTTGATCGACGATCTCAGAGCTTTGCTCACGCCGGAGGCGATCTCCGAGCGGCTCGAGCACAATCAGCGGCTCATCGACGAAGAGGCGGCAGCCAGGGAGCTGGCCGCACGCCTGCTCACCGGACCGCCAAGCTGGTGGGAAAACAAGCTCCGCAACGAGGCAGGAAGCCGCACGGCGGGGATGGTGAAGGTGCTTCTCGAGCGGGCCCGGGAGCTCGGAAATCGCTCGCCGGCCGAGGCACTCATCGTCGCCGACGTTGCGGGAAACATCGCCAGAGACCTCGGCAGCAGCGACTATCTTTACGACCACGTCTACCACCTTCGCGGCGCGGCGCAGCGCGACATCGCGTGGTTCCTGACGCTCCTCGGCCGCTCGGACGAAGCGGCACTGAAGGCGGCGTACGCGGAAGACCTCTTTCGATCGACGCCCACGCCTCTCGTCGATCTCGCGCGGCTGGACATCGTTCGCGCCACCCTCGCCCGCGACACGGAGAAGCCGGACGAGGCGATCGCGCGGGCGCGCAGCGCGGCTGAAACGTTTCTTTGGTTCGGCGACCGGAAGCGATGGGTCCACGCGTGCGACATCGAGGCGACGGTGCACTACGGCGTCCATGATTACCGGCGCGCGCTCGAGGTGTGGGAACGGACGCGCGAGTATCTCGAACCGCTCGACGACGCCTTCCGCGCCGGCGTGCTGCACAACATCGCCATGTGCCAGCGGGAGATGGGAGCGCTCGAGGAGGCCGCGGAAGCGTTCCAACACGCCGCGGCAGTTTTCGCCAAAGCGGGGATGCATCTCGCTCACACGGCCGCAAAGTTCAATCTCGGAGTGACGCTGACGATGGCCGGCCAGTACCACGAGGCGGTGCCGCTCGTTCGCGCAGCGTGGCGGGAGTACGAGTCGCTCGGGATGAAACCGTACGCGACGCTGGCGGCGCTCCGGCTCGTCGAAGCGCTGATGATCACGGATCCGAAAGAGGTGCCGGCGATCTGCCGCCACCTCCTCGACTGGTGTATCCGTTCCGGCATGACCAAGAGCGCGATGACGGCGATCGCGTTCCTGCGGGAAACGGTCGCCGTCGGTCACGCCACACCCGCGAGCGTGCGGCAGATCCACGACGTTCTACACGCGAAACAGCGGAACGAAAGTCTGTTCGCTTCGGATTAGACGACTCGGGATTCAAGAGCGGTACGCCCTGGAGAGAGAGCGTATTGCAGGCAGGGGATGATGACTGGGGACAAAGAGACGACGCTCGCGTCACAGGTCGGTGCGCGCCTGCGAGCCATCCGTGAGCACAACGGATGGACGCAGAAGGAGTTCGCGGAACGCCTCGGCATCACGCCGGAGCAGCTCTCACGCTACGAGACGGGCAAGATGCTGCCGAACGTGGAGACGCTGGTCGACATGAAAGAAGTCCTCCACATCATCGTCGACGAGCTCCTGCAGGGCCGGCGGATGCCGCTGATCGACCCGGACTTGCGCGCAGACATCGCCGCAGTCGAACGCCTTCCGCCCGTCTACCGCAACATGGCCCACGAGTACCTCCACATGCTGCTCACCAAGGCCTCCGAGGAGTTGAAAGGCGTTACCGCCTCGAGCAAAGGATGACGATCGGCACCCACCACGTCCCAACCGTGCTCGCGATCGCGACCGCATTCGGAACGTGCGGCCCGAAGAGCGCCCTCTAGGCGCACTCAGTCCTTCCGGGCCTGCACCCGGATGGCATGAAAGTCCGCTGGCGGCAGAGAGGCGATCCTGCGTCCTCCTCTAGTTCGGATCGATCGAGACGCCACTTGTAACAGCCCACACCCTTCGCTTGATGATGTCGTTCACTGCGTTCCCCGGAGCGTAGTACCCCATGCCGAGGTTTACTCGCACTTTGGGGAGCGTTTCGACGACAAACTTCAAGTCACCTTCCCACCCTGCATTTCGACCGTTCTGGCCCAGCCGCGCCTGACGAAGATCGTACTTGTGAACACTAATAACCGTGCTCCATGATCGAATCTCGTCATCAGCAAGGAGGAGTCTCGCGAACTCACGAAGGAGCGACCAGCGCGTCGTCGAGTATTGAAGGCCAAGATACCTTTTGTTCCCGAGGCCGGATCCGATCCCCGGCGTACCACCGACTCTCAACGGCCGACTTAGAAGACTGAAAAAAATAATGTCCGGCGTGAATCCTTGACCTTCGCCGACATAACCCTCGTCCCGCGTCGTCGCCGAGTTATCCGCTGATCCGATACCTAGGAGGCCAGTGAAAGTGTCCGTGGGCGCTTTCGGATCCGCACTCACCTGCGGCGTGTACGCCGCGCGCGTGAAAAAGACACCGCCGTGGGTGCTTCCATCGAAGGCCCCCGCGCCCCGCCGACTGAGGTAGAGCGAGGAGGACCCCGACAGGTAGCCATGAGTCTTAGTAGGGGGGACCGCGAAGGTCACTTCCGATCCCGTCGTTGCGTAGGAGTGTTCGTCCAACCGATTCTCGTCGCGGCCAAAAAGAGCGTAGAAACTTGCCGTCCTAAAGAAGGCGGCGGAGCGATCATCTGCGCCGGTGTGGAACGGGATACCCGTGTACTGAAGGAGGGTTTCGTTATCGTCGTGATTCGGCTTCGTCGTTGCGTCCGGAGGACGTTGCCTCTTCGTGATCACGGAGGCGCTGAACGCTCCATGAAAGCCGATGAATCGCGAGAGGTCGAACTGGAATCCCTCCCCCGCCTCATTTACCGACACCTTATTGGAAGGCGCGGCAAAGACGAATTTGCCGAATCGCAGTGCCAATCCGTTTTCCGAAATCAGGTTGACCCGATACTTCGACGCGGAGAGATTGAGAGTCGAATCACGGCCGAGCTCTCCGTCCTTGAACGTGATCGTTCCCTCGCCGCTGCCCCATGCCGGAACGAAGAGGGTGCCGTCGAGATTAACGGTGCTCTTGAAGTAGCGGCGCTCGCCACCGTCGTAAGGCGACGCAGTCGACAGCGTCAGCGGCTTTGTAATATCGGTTGGGTCGGTCAGCGGTAATTTTGGCTCGACCTGCCCGTTGATACCGCCAAGGATTCGAAGCACGTTCGACGGTGGCGGGAGTTGCTTTGGGGCAGGCGTTTGCCGCCAAACGACATAACCAGACGAGTTCGTGGGGGGATCGGACTCGAGCGAAAAGGTCACGCTGAAGGCGGTGAGCTTGTTTGGAACGAGGAATCGCGCACCGATGAATGCCTGTCCGCCCGGATCGATGCTCGCGGATGCGGAGCATTGGTGGTTTGACGGGTCGCACGTGGCCGTGAAGCCGTCCTCTTTAGCGAACGGTGGGTTGATATCGCTTCCGGCGATCACCGGAAGGGAGACGGTCACCCGGCGATCGATCGTTCGGTTCTCGAACACGAGACGTTGCGTGCCACTCCCGTCGTCGTCGATCGATGGAGGGTTTCGGAAGTTCAGATGACGAAGATCGACGAATCCGGCATCGTCGATTCCGATGATGTAGCGCTTAACGCGATCAGCGACGACAGGCTGCCACACGCGCGCAGCGACGGCCGCTTGTTCGGATTTTTCCGGCCTGAGTGCCGGAACGGTCGTGCAGTTGAGAGCCAAGATGGCCACGATAGCGGGTAAGACGAGCGTTCGAATTGGCCGCATAGCGCGCCTCCTCCATTCCTGCGTCAGTGATTGGGGAATTGGGGCGATATCAACCTCTAATACGATTATGAGAGGGACACCAATGCGGTTTTCTCGGAAGTGGTCGGAACGCCTGCTCCAGGTGGCAGCAAAACCTGTGGATTGGCTCCTCGCGCTGATCCTTTCCTGGGCCGTACCACTGGAGCTCTTCGGAAACAGGGCCACGTACTTTACGAGTCTGACTTTCTGGGTAATCCCGATCGCCCTTCTGTTTCCGCGATTCCTCTGGCTCACGGACGCCGGAGCGAAACGCCGCCGCCGCGCGTTTTGGTGGACCACCGTCTACGTCTTTCTTGCTGGCACGTTCCTCGATCTCGTCCTTGGCAGCTTCGTCCTCGATTTCTCGAGAGATCCTCGGACATACGTCTACCGCTTACCATTCGGACAAAACATACCGGTCGAGGAGTTTCTGTTTTATCTGCTCGGAGGTATGGCAATCGTTCTGGTCTATTTCTGGGCAGACGAATTCTGGATGCGGGCCTATCACGTCCGGAACCGACGCTGGAACGATGAACTTTTCGGGAATGACTTCAGACTCGTCGACGTCTCACCGGCTTTCATCTGGTCGGGCATTGCCCTCATAGCGGCGGGATTCATCCTGCAGTGGTGGTTCACCGAGAAACTGTGGCCTCTAACCTGGTACTACAACTTCCTCGTGGTTGTCGCCGTGCTTCCGGCTCTTTTCCTCTATCGCTCGCTCAACAGCGTGATCAACTGGCGCGCATTCTCGTTTACGTGTCTCTATGTTCTCGTGACCTCTTGCATCTGGGAAGTCACGCTGGGGCTGTCGCGCTCATGGTGGTTCTATCGCAAGCCCAACGGCGTTCTTGGCTTTTACGTCTCTGCATTTAGTATTTCGTCCGAGCGGCCGTACCCAATCGAAGCGCTCATAGTTTGGCTCGTCGTCACCTTTGATGCCGTGCTTGGATTCGAAGCGTTGAAAGGAATCACGCACGACCGCCGCAGCGTTCGCGCGGCTTTATTCGGAAGCGCGCACGGAACGGCACCCCCGAGCCTTAGCGGGCCACGGCAGGACGAGGAAACGGCGCGAATCACCGAACACGACGCGGCCGCAGCCAATCCCAAAGCAGCCCCACCATGACGATGGCAAGCCACCACGTCGCGACCGTGGCCAAAATCGCGACTGCATTCGGCACATGCGGCCCGAAGAGCGCCTTGATCGCAAACCCGACCGCGAAGACGGTGTGCGGCTTCACGCCGAACAGCAGCATCGCGCAGACCGCCACCACCGCCCCGATCGGCGCGAGGACGAAGACGTAGATGGCGAGGTAGAGGCGGTCACGCCGAGGCATGGGCACGGGCTCTCCTACGTGGTTCTGCGGGCCGTTGAACAGAGGGCGGATTCCCGAATGACGCTCTCCCGCGCACGGAGTCTGTCGAGGATCCGAAGCTTCTCCGCAATCGGCTGCGCCGCGAGCTGACGACGGAACATTCTCTTGCTTTCGATGACTTCGCGAATGCTCATGCTGCGCACCTTCGCGGGCTCATGCTGTGCCGTACGCCTCGACCGCTCCCGGCCTCACGTACAACCACCAGTACACCGGGAACGCGAAGATGCCGAAGAAGAGCAGCACCACCGCCCAGAGGATGCGGCGGTCGAGCGTCAGGCGGTCCGTGCGGAACAGGTGCACGAGGTACGTCGCCATCAACGCGAACATGAGCACGATGGTTCCGAGGTGAACGAGGAACACGTCCTGGAAGGCCTGGAAGCCCTGCTTCGGGCTCGCCGTGAAGATGTATCCGATCAATGCCAGAAATGCGAAGAAGTAGAGGATCGGCCAGACGCTGAGCACCGCGAGAAGGTACGCAACCGGCCGGCTCGGCCTCCACGGCGTGGTGCTCATTGCGTCATCGTAGCGCCGTCAGCGCCTCCAGGTACCGCTTGTCCCGCTTCCGCGATGCCTTCACTCTCGCCGTCACGCCGCTCTTGTCGGCGACGTCCGGCGAGGCACCGTGGCCGACGAGCCACCTGAGGAGCTTCGGGTCGTACTCCTTCTCGATGCCGAGGTGGAGAGCGGTGCGGCCTTTCTGGTCCTGAGCGTCGACGTTCGCGCCGCGGGTCGCGAGGAACTTCGCGGCGTCGAAGTGTTTCCAGACCCACGCGGCGAGAAACGGCGTGATGCCGAGGACGACGTCGATCTTCGCGCCGGCGTTCAGGAGGAGATCGAGGCTCTTGGTGTCGTTCCACCACGCGGCCGCGAAGAGCGCGCCGCCCGGCGCGTTCGACGGCTTCGCGCCGCGGTCGATCAGCAGTTTCGCGAACTTCGGGTTTCGCGCACGCGCGACGGCGAAGAAGAGCGGCGTGCAGCGGTCACGTCCGGAGAACGCTTCGATGTCGAAGCCGCGGTCGAGGAGGAACCTGGCCATCTTCAGCGACCTGGCGTCCTGCACGCAGCAGGCGACGTGCAGCAGGTTGCGATCCTGGCGGTCCCGCACCTCGGCGAGCGCCAGCTTCGGGTCGAGCAGCATCCGCACCGCTTCGATGTCCAGCCGCTGGACCGCGTCGAGGATGCGCGCCTTCGACATGCTGCGCACGACCATACAATCGGACGCATGGAGACTCAACTTCGCAGCGGCGTGTTCCACCTCGTCGACGCGAAAGCGCAGATCCCCGGGCCGCCGGGCACGCATTTCGTCGATGTTCTGCAGCGCGGGACTGCGCGCGCCCTTCTCTCGATGCCGGTCGCACCGAACCGTCAGACGCCGCACACGCAGGATGAGATGTACGTCATCGTCGGCGGTAGCGGCGTCCTGTGCCACGACGGCAACCGCGAGCCGTTCTACGCCGGCGATCTGCTCTTCGTCGCAGCGGGCGTCGAGCACTGGTTCGAGGACTTCTCAGACGATCTTGCGGTATGGGTGGTGTTCTATGGGGCCGAGGGAGGCGAAGTGCCGGTGTGAATGGAGTAGTTATTGCTGCGCAAGCGCAGTTGAAAGGCTACTCACGCACTCCTCGAGAGTCGCCGGGTCAAGATTCCTGCTGTGAATTTCGCTTAACGTTTCCTGGAGAACCCGTTCCTTCGCGGCTTTTGTCTTGAGACTGTCGATCTTGTCGAAGGCACTCCTAACCTCAATTCGTGCCGCCTCCAACTGCAGCCTCTTCTTTGCCTCATCGGTCGAAAGGTGTTTCAACGCAAGATCTAACGCCGCGCGCCGGGATGCCGGCCCCTTCAATGACTCGATCTTGGCAATACCTTGAAGCAGACGGTCCTCCTCTGATTCATCTGCGGCAGAGGTCTTCACTGAGAGCCGAATCGCTAAGGAATTGTCGCCGCCCACAAATGACTCATGGTGAACGCCACCGAAAGTGGCATTCGCCCATTCGAGTAGGGTATGACCGTCACGCGTTAGATTGATGACCTTCGCGCGATTCGAAAGCATGAACCGGGCAGCGTAAGTGCGAGATCGAATGTCAAACGAATGCGTCGACCCATACCAGTCAACATAGTTGACCGCTCGAAAAGCGCAGGCACAGTCCGGAGAACACTGCAGTCGGGCGCGCCGGCGATACCGTGCTGTGGCGACCAACCAACCGATCACCCATAGAACTACGACAACGAGTCCCCCTATATCCGATTTGAACGACGATACGATGCCGCCAGAAACGATAGCGACCAAAATTGACCAAAGAAAGCCGTAGCCGGCGGCTCTGTTCCATGCCGAAACGTGCGCTAGGCAAGCTTTACAATAGGGAAACTCCCACACCCACGTCTTCGTGTGGACGACACGCTTCCCTTTGCTCTTGCTGTGTGAGGCCCGAAGCGACGCGTCGCTTTCGTGGCCACAACACGCACAAACCTGAGGAAATGAGAACCTCTGTCCCGAAACCTCGACGAGCATGGCACCGAGATAGTAACCGAACTCCTTCGTTACTTAGGTCTACTTCCGCCAGAGGCTTCCGGAGAAATCGGCGTTCATGACGTTGCGGCGGGTCTTCGACTGCGCTTTCGTCTCGTCGAAGAGGAGCCGGCGGCAGACGGCGGCGTCGGTCTGCGTCTTCGGGACGACTTCGGTTCTCGAATACACCTCGGTCCCAGAGGGACAACCGAGCGGGTCGAGGAGCTCGTAGGCATTGCAGCAGTCGAGGTACGTCATCCGGACGGTTTGGCCGTATGGGTTCTCGTGCGTTGCCGCGCAATAGGCGCGTGCGTCCTTCGCCCCCTTCGCAATCGCGTCGTCGAACGAGCGTGCGAGAAACGCGACGACGCGCTCTTCGACGAGCGTCATCTCCGGATCGAAATGGCGATCCGTCGCCCGCGGACGGCCGGTGGCGCGCGTGCGCAGGAGTGTCTTGACGGCGTACCACTTCATCGTCATTTCGACATCGGGAGCCGCCGGAGCTGGGAGATGACGTTCTGGCCCGCGGTGTAGAGCGGTGACAGCGGATGTTTCTGTCCACGCAAGTCGAACTCGGAAACGGTTTCGGTCAGCGTCCCCTCCGGGGTCCGGACGAAGAACGAGACGTTGCCTCTGTGCGGGTAATCGAAGTTCTTCGCCGGCTTGAGCTGCGTCATATGGTGCGCCGCCTCCGCGATGAACTTGGACGCCGCCTCTCGGACGAAC
>JACZCU010250465.1_pt1 | contig 10835 bp, 10 predicted proteins | sample 8641851 | NCBI WGS metagenome assembly JACZCU01 (sample SAMN15324605, study PRJNA640507) | soil metagenome | isolation source: monocropping sugarcane control | place: China: Luxin town, Laibin City, Guangxi Province | collected 2019-07-25 | depth 10cm m | reverse complement strand
TGTTCGTTCTCCTTTCTCTTTCATTCTTCTTTCTGTTCGCCTGAAATATGGTGATCTCGTTGCGCATCGCGTGGGAGCAACAAGGCGGAGCAGGAGTAAGCCTAAGTTCAATGTGATCACCATGAATCGTGTTCCTTTCAAAACTGTCTGGGTGGAAATGATGCAGGTGCGCCGGCCCCGTTGTTCACGGATTCCATGCGTTTCCTTTATGCCGACTTCTTGCGAGCAATGATGTGGAACGTATGCCAGTGCTTGGGTGAGCCGTCGGCGACATGACCATCCACCTCTTCTTCATTCAATTCGATTATATCCAGGTTCTGCAATACGGCTTCTGCTTGCTCTCTCGTTAGAAAGGCCATCTCATTTTTTGGCGTATTCCACTGGTCGTGGATGCCAAAGAACTGCCCAACAAACACCCCACCTGGTTTGAGCGCGCGTTCCACTCGCTCAAACACCTCGCGAAAAAGGCGTGGGGAAACAAACGGGAGAGCAAAATGGGCATTGATGAGATCGTAGGTCTCGAAGACAAACTCCTCGAAAGACGCCTGGGTGACCCGCAAGTGCTGCTCTTGTAAGCTTCTCAGCATGGCTACTGCGTGCGGGTCACGATCGACAGCCGTTACCTGAAATCCCTGTTCCAACAAATAGCGCGTATCTCGTCCCGCACCAGCGCCTAGATCGAGGGCGCGGTCTTTCTGTGGCAATACAGATACGGCCCGTACTAACAGCGGCCAGGGCGGGCTGTCTTTGGTCAAGGTGTAAAAGGTTTTCCAGTCAAAATACTTCATACGTGTGGTCGCGAGTTTTTCAGCATCCTGCTAGGCGCTCGCGGTGTCGGCAGTTTGCTCTTGCTTTTGCTCGACGAACTCGCCCTCGATCAGGATCTGGACCTCCTCACTGACGATCCACTTGCCATCGAGCATCATGTTGAACGTCAGGCCGAAGTCCTTCCTGTTGATCTGGCCCTCGGCGTTGTAGGCGATGCGGTGACCCATCATAGGGTCATTGAATTCCCCATACCGCACGACGTTCAGAGTCACTGGCCGCGTGTTGCCCTTGATGGTCAGGTCGCCGGTCATGGTGTAGCGGTCCTGTCCGGCCGGTTCGATCTTAGTGCTTTTGAATGAGATAGTCGGATACTTGTCGACTTCCAGAAAATTCGACGACCGCAGGTCGTTGTCCCGATTCTCGTTGTGGGTCCGGATACTTGCCGCCTGCATAGTGATTTCAACCGATGACGCTTCGGGTTTATCGGGGTTGATATTGCCGGTCGCAGTGACCTCGGCAAAGTGACCGCGCACGGTCATCATGCCCAGGTGCTTGGCGGCGAACTCGACTTGCGTGTGAAAAGGGTCAAACTGCCAGACACCGTGGGTTCCAGCTCCCGGTTCATTCTGTGTTGTCATATCATTCCCTCCATCGAAAACGAAATAGCCCGCTTCTGTTTGGAAAGGGAACGGGCAAACCTACTCGTGCCCTTTCCGCTCTATACTTTCCGTATGGAAGCAAGGATATACTAGATAGTTCCTTTTGTCAAGGATGTTGTTTTCAAGGAGAAAATATGATACACTTGTACTATGGATACACCTGATCGGACACCAACGACGGAACAAGTAGAAACCTGTGCGACTCATCCGGTGGGTCGTGCCTTGCGCTTACTCGGAGATGTTTGGACGCTCCTGATTGTCTACACACTCTTGACGGGCACAAAACGCTTTGGCGAACTGCTGGAGGTTATGGGAAATATCAGTCCCAAAACGCTGTCGCAGCGGCTCAAGATGCTGGAAGAGATCGGGTTTGTGCAGCGACAGGCCTTCCTCGAGATTCCGCCACGAGTCGAGTATTGCCTGACCGAGAAAGGGCTAGCGCTGGTCGACATTATGGAGGCGATCAAGCAGTTTGGACAACGCTACCTCTCCGAGGTTGAACCGCCATCACCCCCCAATGCCGCTTCAGATCCCCCAACATGCCAGTGATAGGGATGTCGATTGATGGAAGCTGCTAAGCTGGTACTGATGTTGTGTCTACTTTTGCCTCAACGGCCCTGGTGGCGGTACTCTCTCCCTTTAGTTCGATATCCTTGAGGAAGAAGAGGGAGATCAGGCCAACGGTAAGGATGGCTACGCTCAGGAGGAAGACGTTGTGGATGCCCTGGACGAGACCAATTTTTACGGCTGTAATCACTTGATTGAAGAGGATCAGGCCTTGTGGCCCGAGCCTAGCGAAGGCCTGGCGCGTCTGGGCGAGCGTAGCGGGTGAAAGCAGGATTTCGGGATTATTGAAGGTGGACAGGACGCGCGGGGGAAGGACCCGGACTACGCCTGGTGGTAGGGCCTTGAGAAAGACTGGATAGTAGGTCGAGTTCATGATAGAACCCATCACGGCGAGAGCGATAGTACCACCAATCGAGCGGAAGAAGGTGAGTGTCGCGGTCGCCTGGCCGAGCTTGCTGCGCGGTAAGGCGTTTTGTACGATCAGGGTATATAGCGACATGCCGGTACCCATACCAAAACCCATGACCACCATAGCAATCAAGACGTCGGTAGTGGTCGAATGGAGGTCAAGACGGAGCAGGAGTAATCCGCCGATAAGGCTCACAGCCATGCCCGTAATGGCAATCCACTTGTATCTGCCCAGGCGTGAGACCAACTGTCCAGAAAGAATACTAGCGACCACGGCGGTCAACAGAAGAGGCGTCAGGATAAAACCACTATTGGCAACAGATGTGCCCAGAACCCCTTGCACAAAAAGCGGAATGAAGAAGATACTGCCAAACAGGCCCATACCAAAGACTGTCGTTGCAATGACCGAAACCGTAAAGATACTATTTCTGAACAAGCCTGGCTCAATGATCGGCTGTCCTTCATGCCGTTCCAGGTATGCTTCGTAGATGACAAAGGCAGTCAAGTCGAGCACTGAGAAGGCTAACAGACCGATGATCTGAGGTGAGAGCCAACTATAGAGCGTGCCAGCCCAGGTAAAGCCGAGTAGGAGAGGTACAGTTCCAATGATGAGCAGGGCAACCCCTACATAGTCAATCGTGCCCTGCCTTGTGGCATTGCGCAGTTCTGGCATAAGGAAGATCGCCGTTAGCAGGGCGATGATGCCGAGCGGCAGATTCACGTAAAAGATCCAGCGCCAGGAGGCATATTGCGTGAGCCAGCCGCCAACCAGCGGCCCGATGATAGAAGAGAGTCCAAAGACGGCACCAGTGGCACCCTGCCACTTTGCACGTTCACGAGGAGTAAACAGGTCACCGACAATAGCGATGGCAATGGGGGCAAGAGCGCCTGCTCCAACTCCCTGAAAGGCGCGAAAGACGATGAGCTGGTTCATCGAGGAGGCCGCGCCCGATAAGGCAGATCCTACAAGAAACACGGAAAGACCAAAAATGAAGAGCGGTTTGCGTCCAAACATGTCGGAGAGTTTGCCATAAATAGGCATCGTAACCGTTGAGGTTAGCAGGTAGGCGGTTGTAATCCAGGTGTAGCGATCAAAGCCATGCAGGTCGGCCACAATACGTGGCATAGCTGTAGATACAATCGTCTGGTCAAGTGAAGACAGCAACAAAACCAGCAGAACGCTCAGCATGGTCAAGAGGGTTTCACGCCGCGAGTAGCGCGGTTGCCCGGCGTTTTCAACTGTTCTATTCGTAACGCTCGTCGAGGATGCGGTAGCCATATATGCCTTCTTAAGGTTGTTCGGGATAACGTGCTAGCCCTGCTCCTGGTCCTCCAGGCGGTAGCGAGAGCCGCCCGGCCTTGCGCTGCAGAGCGAGGAGAATTAGATCGACGATACTCTCCAGGTCGAGCACGCCCGTATTCACTACAAGATCATACAGGTGGAGATCGTCTGGATGCCGGTGATGTTCTTCCTGCAAAAAGCGCTGCCTCTCGTCATCTTTGAGGTGGATGCGCGCATGAGCTGCCGCTTGATCCAGCCCTTCACGGCGCATGACATAAGCAAGACGGAGATCAAAGGGAGCAACTACCCGTACATGCAGCACATCGCGATACTGAGCCAGGAGGACTTGACTTCCGCGACCGACAATCACAGTGTGTCCCATAGCGTATGCGTCCATAACTGCACGGCAGCGAGCTTCATTGTAAGCACGCGAGCTGGTTGTTAACACCAGGGGTACAGATATGGGCATGGTGGGCTGAACCACGCAGAAACTTTGCAACACGCGTGAGACCGGGCCATCAACACACTCGTCGTACTCTTCTGCTTCCATTTCGCTTACGCCCAACGCCTGCGACACGAGTACAACGACCTCGTGGTCAATCAACCGCCATCCCAAGCGCCTGGCTACGCGCACGGCAATCTCACCACCACCGCTGCCATATTCACGTGAGATGGTAATGGCACGCATCCGAGCAAGCGCTTCGCGCTCATGATCTATTTGTGTGTGATCTTTTGCATCTCTGTTAGTTGAGTCTTTGTTAGTCATAGTAACCTGACGCGTAAATCTGAAAGAGCAAGCATGCTCTTTTTATTATATTGGAGCAGAAAATATGGTAACCGGCACACGGGGACGTAAGGGAACAGGGCGAACCGCATGGGGACAGGGCAGCCGTAAGGGAACAGGGTTGCTGCATGGGGACAGGGCGACCGCAAGGGTCGCCCCTACTATAGACGGGACGGCTTGATGAGAGGCTCGTTTTGGGCAGGCATAAAACCTGCCCCTACGGGCTTGATGGGCAAAACAATGATACGCGCCAAGGGCTGGGATGGTGTGGTTGAGGGAAGGGGTGCACTATGCTACAATGAAACGACATTCGCTGTGATGAGGAAGAGAAGGTAGTTTTTTATGACACAGATTGATAATCATTTGCGTGAGGAGCAGGTCAGGCCGGGGGAGCGCACGGTACGGCTGCGCTATGCTCCCAGTCCGACGGGTTTCCAGCACATAGGCGGCTTTCGTACCGCATTGTTTAGCTGGCTGTATGCACGCCACTGTGGAGGGCAGTTTATCCTGCGCATCGAGGATACCGACCTGGCGCGTGCTGTGGAAGGGGCGGTAGAAGATCTGCTCGAGGGTATGAGCTGGCTTGGTATGGATATTGACGAGGGGCCGTTGTATGGTGGCCCTTATGGTCCCTATTATCAGACTGAGCGCAAGGCACTCTACCAGCACTATGCACACCAACTGATTGCTTCGGGACATGCCTATCCCTGCTATTGTACGCCTGAGCGACTTGATCAAATGCGCAAGGAGCAGGAAGCGAAGAAGCTGCCACCACGCTATGATCGTCATTGCCGCTACCTTAGCGACGAGGAGCGGGCGATGTATGACTCCGTTGGTACGAGCTTTGTTGTGCGCTTCGCGATGCCGCTGGATGGAGAGACTGTTGTTCACGATGGTCTGCATGGAGATATCACCTTCAAAAATACGGATATTGATGACGTCGTTATCTTGAAGTCCGATGGCATGCCTACGTATCACCTGGCACACATAGTGGATGACCACTTGATGGGGATTACGCATATGCTACGCGGCGAAGAGTGGATTTCCAGCGCACCGCGCCATGTGCAGATCTACAAGGCATTAGGTTGGGAGATGCCTCTGTTCTATCATGTCCCGAATATCCTGGGCAAGGATAAGAAGAAACTGAGCAAGCGGCGGGGTGCGCCATCATGGCGCGATTTCCGGAATCAGGGATACTTGCCCGAGGCGGTATTCAATTTCCTGGCACTGCTCGGCTGGTCTTATGACGACAAGACAGAGCTTTTCACACGCGAGGAGTTGATTCGGGCCTTTACGCTTGATCGCATCGGCATCTCCGGCGGCATCTATGACCCGGATAAGCTGCTATGGATGAACGGGGTCTACATTCGCCAGTTATCACTGGAGGAGTTGACGCGGCGGGCATTGCCATATATGGAGCGACCGGAGGCAGAGGGTGGTCTACCCGATAGCGTCAGGCGACCGCTTGATATCGATTACACGATGCGCGTATTACGCCTGGAGCATGAGCGCCTAAAGACGCTGGGCGAGGCAGCATATGTAGTGGCGTTCTTCTACACGGACGAACTGAACTATGAGACGTCGATGCTTATCCAGAAGGGTATGGATGCCGAGCGCACGCGGGCTATCCTGTTACGAGCTCGCGACCTTCTGGCCAGCCTGCCGATATGGGAGCATACGGTAATGGAGCCGCCTATGCGCGCGCTGTTGCCCGAGCTTGGAGTGAAAGCAGGACAATTGTTTGGCTCGATTCGCGTGGCGGTCAGTGGACGCGACAAAACCCCACCGTTGTTTGAGATGATGGAGGTATTGGGGCACGAGCGCAGCCTGGCACGCATAGACCAGGCGATTGCACGACTGGCGCAGTAAATCTCTGTATCTGTTATATTATTAAGATAAGTGCTGTGGGTTTTGCTCCACGGCACTTATCTTAAATACGACGAGGGACAGAAAAGAGACAACTGTAGGGACCCGATTTATCGCGTCCAAAGGGGGATGCAGGGGGCTCCCCGCCCATCCAGTGGGACGCGATAAATCGGGTCCCTACGAAGAAATGTATTAACCGCAATAGAAACCTGTTTTCAGGTTAAAGCGAGAAAAGGCATGGTAAACAAAGATTATGTCCTGAGGCTGGCCGAACGCTTCGGGAGAATGCTGGCTATTGTCCTGGGTCTGAGAAAATTCAATAAACATGAAGAGGCGCTGCTGACGATTGATGATTACTTTCTGCAAACCCTCGGCCTGACAAGCGGCTTTATCAATTCTGCCTCAGAAGAGATGCTATTGAGTATGATTTCGCCGATGGGTGTTTTAAATGTGGAGAAATGCCTGTGGCTGGCTGTGCTGCTTAAGGAGGAAGGCGACACGTACCTGGAGATGGAAAAGCCCGATGAGAGCTACTATAGGTATACCAAGTCGTTGTTTTTCTATATAGAGGCAGCGCTGCACAGTGGTGAGGTGAAAGAACTGGACCTCGCTACGCCGATAGATGATATGCTCGACAAGCTAACAGAGTTTGAGCTGCCGCTACCATTGAAGAACAAGCTCTTCCGCTACTTTGAATTGATGGGTAAGTATGCCAGGGCTGAGAATATGCTTTTTGAGATAACCGATGGAGAAAAGCCGAGCGAAGGGGAGCTCCTCAAACAGGGCAGAGCTTTTTATGAACGGTTATTGAAGAAAAGTGAGGCAGACCTAGAGGCTGGTGGGTTAACGCGGCAGGAGGTTGAAGAGGGGTTGGAGGGGTGGTAGAGGGAAGGGCTGGACAGGTAACCTGAAATTGATTACACTTACTTAACACAGAGTTTACAATTTATTAACAATAACTGTGTTAGAAGGTAAGTGAAGCCAGTGGCTACAGGTCAAGCGAAAGAGATTTTTTTACCAAGAAGAGGATCACAAGTGTCATCGGGCAGTTCTCCTAAAGTCGTACGATCGACTGTTGTCGATACGTGGCGCTGGCTGTGGCCAGATGTGCTGATGCGCATTCTCCCTATGGGGCTGATTCCTTTTTTGTATATTGCTATCCTGCACCTGCCCCTGGCTTTTTTGGGGCTGACATTGCATGATGTGCCGCAACAAGTGATCATAGGCCTGGTTATTGGCATAGGTATGGCTGCGTTTGCGGCCACCTATCGTATGTTTATTGTAGGGCCGTGGTTTCGCTGGCCGACGCCAAGCGACCAGGTTTTACAGACTTTTTTCTACCTGTGTATTAATGGGCCGGTTGAAGAGCTGTTTTTTCGGGGGTTTATGCTGGCTGCCGTGACGCAATGGACAGGTTGGTTGGGTTGGGGCTGGCTGGTCAGCACAGCGGCGTATATTTTGTATCATCGGTTGGGTAAGTGGAGCTGGCGTAGTGTGGGCGGTGTAGGACTGGCAGGACTGGTTTTCAGCCTGCTCTACCTGGCCCAGCCTTCACCACGTTCACTGCTGGCGGTGGTGATTGTGCATGGTTTTACTACCGCTGGCTTCCTCAGTTGGGGTGACGAGGTTATGTACAGGCTCTGGAGACGCCAGCATAGGGGTTAAAAAAGCTAACATGGTTGAGTTGATCCCCTCGTGAGGGGATCAACTCAACCATGTTAGCTTTTCCTCTGATGTCAGCGATGGTTGCAGTTGCCCAACTGGCAAGGTTTTTCCATGAACTCACTCATTCTCTGAGGAACTGATACACGAGCGGAGCCACTTGCTCTCGCTCGGTGAGGAGCAGCAAGTGTCCCCCGTCGACGATGTGGAGCCTCGCACGGGGGATCAGGCGCGCTATGACCCTGGCATTGATGGATGGAACGATCGGGTCGTCGTTGCCAGCCAGGATCAGGGTTGGCTGACGGAGCTGATGCAGCCAGGGCAGGCTGGTCCAGCCCATGCCTGCCAGCAGTTGCCGGTAGTACCCGAGACCGTGCGGCGCTCTGACCAGGTGCACATACGCACGAGCGAGGTCTGGATTCTGCCGAAACCTGCCACCATAGAGGGCCGGCGCAATTGTGGCCAGGTATGACGGCTGCAAGTACCGACGCGGACTCAGCAATTTGGCGAGGACACCGGGCCTGCCAGGAACCGAGATCGCGCCCGTCGAGGTTGCCACCAGCACCAGGCGGCGGCAACGCTGCGGGTACTCGTGAGCGAACTGTTGAGCCAGCCCTCCGCCCCACGAGATACCCAGGACATCCACTCCCTGATGCCCCAGAGCGTCGAGCAGCTGAGCAACCAGACGAGCGAGGCCTCGGAAGCGCAATGGCAAGAGGGTGGGCGGCGACCCCCCAACACCGGGGACATCAAAGCGAATCGTCCCGATCTTCTTCCCTCCGACCTTGTCGAGTGCATCAATGAAGGGGTCAAACACTTCCAGGTTGGCCCCAATGCCATTGATCAGCAGAAGCGGGGGCCCGCTGCCATCTCCCCGTCGTATGGCCACAAAGACACGTGTGCCGTTGATGTTGACCGTTGTGGTTGCTGCGGTGGGATGGGTGTGCATTATCTCCTCCTACTCGTACACATACGTCCCCGGCGCTTCAACCAGGGGGATGTACGTGCTATTGCCAACGGACGGCGGGGTCACCTCCTGGGAGCCAGAGCGGGCGAGCAGCCACGCTTTCCAATGCTCCCACCAACTGCCACTGTGCCTGGTGGCTCCTGCATACCAGGCCTGCGCATCGGCAGGCTGCTCGGCATTGGTGAAAAAGGTCGCCTTCGCGTTGCCGGGCGGGTTGAGAATGCTCTGGATGTGCCCACTGGTACTCAGGATGAATTCGCGCTGGCCACCCAGCAACCGACTGGAGCGATAACAGGCCTGCCACGGTGTAATGTGGTCGGTTGCCCCGGCAAGGACGTAGGCATCGCACGTGATCTGCGAGACGTCGATTGGTGTGCCTCGCACGGTCAGTGCTCCCGCTTGTGCCAATGGATTGTGCTGATAGATGGTTAAGAACTCGCTATGCAAGGCGGCAGGCAGCCGTGTGGTGTCGTTGTTCCAGTACAGCACATCAAAGGCCGGTGGCTCATGGCCCAGGAGATAATTGTTCACCCAGTAGTTCCAGATCAAGTCATTGGGACGCAACCAGGAAAAGATCCGCGCCATCTCCTTCCCCTCCAAGACGCCTCGCACGTGCGAATGTCGTCGTGCGGCTTCAATCGCCTCTTCGGTGGCAAATAAGCCCAGGGTGGTCTGGTCGTTGCCGGTGTCAAACACGCTCACCAGCAAGGTCAGGGCGTGGACTCTACGTTCTCCACGTGCCGTCAGGTACCCCACGAGCGTGACGGTGGTGATCCCGCCCGAACAGGCTCCCAGCAGATTGCAATCGAGGCTGCCGGAGATGGCACAGACGACATCTATTGCCTCCCCAATGGCTCCAATGTAGGTATCAAGGCCCCAGTCGCGCTGCGCCGGGGTGGGATTGCGCCAACTGATCATGAAGACCTGCAGCCCATTGCTCAGCGTGTACTGCACCAGGCTCTTTTTGGGTGAGAGGTCGAAGACATAAAACTTATTGATCTGGGGTGGCACCATGAGGAGGGGGCGCTCGCTGACGGTCTCGGTCACGGGCTGGTAGTGAATTAGCTCCAGCACCTCGTTGCGAAAGACGACCGCGCCAGGAGTTGCGGCCAGGTTCTCGCCCACCTTGAACGCGCTGGTATCGACCTGGCTGGGCAGCCCGCCGTTGTGCCGCAGGTCATCAAGCATGTGACGCAGACCGCGCACGGCGCTCTTCCCCCCGGATTCCAGGAAGCGTTTGAGCGCCTCTGGATTGAGCAGGCTGTTGCTGGGGGCCAATGCATCGCTCAGCAGGGACAGTACGAAGTGGGCTCGCCTTCTCTGATCGCCGTCGAGGGTGGTGGCACCAATCCAGTCGTGCAGCTCGTTGTTCGCTGCGAGGTAGAGTTGCAAGGCGCGCAGGTAGACCTCGTTCTCGTGCCAGGTGGGGTCCTGGAAGCGACGGTCTTTGGAGTCTGGGGCCAGTCGAGATGAGCCCCCCACGATACGCGCAGCCTCTGCCGCGAACGTCAACCCGTGAGCGAGCACGAGGTGCGGCTCCTTCACCGCTTGTTTGACAAGCAAGCTAGCTGTTTGAAAGAGATCCTGGCCGCGCACGCCGACCACCGGGTTTGGACCAAGAATGTGCTCGGCTGCCTCCGTTCCCACCTCTCTGCGCCGCTCTTCGCTTAACCCATCTTCGTGATGTTGTGTCATAGGTCCTCTGCTCCCTGCTTTGGTGTTGTAACTAGTCTCTCAAAACGATGACACATGGTGTTATTCATTCTCATCTATCCCCTTTCCGCTTGTGCAGAGTTCTGGTAGAATAGGTCTCTAGTATATTCGACAACTCAAGAGTGTTTTGCTGGTTCTAGGCGAAACGACGTGCCTAGG